>Ga0075012_10006177_pt1 | contig 10880 bp, 4 predicted proteins | sample All_14_2_FD_71474 | JGI IMG/M metagenome (GOLD analysis project Ga0075012, IMG submission 71474) | Freshwater microbial communities in response to fracking from Pennsylvania, USA - Allegheny Zone_MetaG_DW_15 | ecosystem: Environmental > Aquatic > Deep subsurface > Groundwater > Drilled... | reverse complement strand
TGGTGACGACCAGGTTCTTATTATCGGTGAAGCCCTCCCAGCCTGACCCGATTGGCCAGTTTTCACCGCCGATCCGTGCCGCTGGCTCGAACCGGAGTGCATCAAGCGTTGCACGGGTAGGCCTAAGGGGTATGCCGGGATCGAAGTCTGGCGGGTTTGCGACGATGCTTGGCGGATGAGAGAAACCAGTTGGGCGGACCCAGCGTCGCGCTGGCCCCAACGTCGCCCGGCCGTTGCATGCTGGGCAGTCGCGAGTCTGCTCGGGATAACCGTCCTTCCAATCTTTCAAGTCAGCATAGTTGCAGACACGACATTGGAAATAGAGGCGTCGCGCTCTGTAGGCAGCGACTCGCTCCTCGTCTCGCTCCGAGTATAGTCCGAGCGAAAGGTATCGCTGCCCATCGACCCACACTTCGTGCCCCGGCGCATACTGGCTAAGCGCGGCGTTCAGACTCTGTTGCGGCGAATAGCGCCGCTTCGGCTTCCAGGGGTCGGCCCCATCCTCAAATACACTAAAGGTCGCGACATCCGTGGGGAACGCGTACTTCGGGAGCAGCCCTTCGTCGAATAGCCGGTCGAGCAGTTTACCATTTTCCACAACGCTGTGATCGTCGTCGACAGTGTCTTCGGCCGCCTCGTCGTCGACATCGTCGTGATCCGGGCGAGCAGATGATTCTGCCGGACTGCGCTGCGATGACGTTTGATCGACCGGCACATTGAGATGATCTTCGAGTACTTGGGGAAATTGATCGAGCAATGTATCAGCGTCCAAGGTAGGGCAAGACGCTGAAAATAGGCGCTCGAGATTAGCCTTCAGACCATCACGCTCAATGGCAATCCATTGCTTGAGTCCCGCGAGCGAGAACGCATTTGCATCGCCGTCAATGAAATCTGCGACCCTGCCGAGCGATGAAAAAACATCAGAGCTGCCGCCAACCGTGTTGACCCGGTCCTGCTGAAAACGCCCGATAACGTAAGCGAATGCTTGGCGTCTTGCTATTACCGGATTGTCGAGATTTAGAATCGGATCGGGCGAGGGGCCAGCGACGATTGGTGCCGGGTCACGGAAAAAGCTCTGGTCATGGCTATCGGCGCCGCAAAACATCACCACAGTCGAAAGGCCTGCGCCACGACGGCCCGCACGGCCCGCACGTTGTTGATAATTGGCGCGCCCAGGCGGTACATTGCGAAGTGCCACAGCAGTCAGCCCGCCGATGTCGATACCCACCTCCATCGTAGTCGTACAGCTCAAGATATCGATCGGGGATCCCGTCTGTCCATCCTGTTGGATAGGAATATCTTGAAAACGAAGCTCATACGCTTCGTTACGCGACATTGCGTTGGCCAGCCCACTGTCATTGAGTGCCGCGGAATGTTCTTCCGCAATCAACATGTGTGGCGCATAGGCATCCTGGGGGTCGCTCAACCTCTCCCATAGTCGCCGATAGAAGCTTTTACGGCTTCGAAAGACCGCGTCTTGGGCAGGATCAATCAGTTTGGCGGATCCGCCGCAATACCCACATCCATCAGCAAGAAGCGGGTTTCGAGGAGATACGCTTGTACAGCGCTCACAGCGAATCCATTCGGCTTTTTCACCCGAGTCCAGCATGACCTTGCTCGCTTGGACGTAAAAGGGCCCGATCTCGCCATGGCTGAAAATCGACCGCATCGCAGGTTCACAGCTTATCAGATAATCGTTCTTAAGCCACATTTTGAGACCTCGTGCCTCAAGCAGTTTCGTCAGTACCTTTGAGAAACGACCGTTCCATTGGCGGATGCCTGAGGCACCCTGCGCGTTCTCGACATTGGATGGAGTATGTTGAAGCTTGATCGCGTGCTTACGCATCGCCTGCCAGAGCCAAAGCTCTACTAACGCATTGCGCACCTCGTCGGCGCTCATGCCAGCGATCGTCGGTAGAACAAGTTGGTCGTTCAGCCACTGTTGCTCCGTCTTGGTGAGCTTCGGGCGTAGCATAGCGAGTGCAAGCGGAAACAGACCAGTGTGATCGTCTTGAAGGACTGCATAGAGACTCTGGAATACCGAAAGTGGCGTGGCCGCCGACGTTTGGCTGGTGAGGGAGCGGAAATCGTCGTTCTCGGCATCCTCATTCTCGAGAAGTGCTTTTGCCTTCATTCCGAAGCTGTTCATTGCGCCTTGGTCATCGCCAGATGGGCGCAGACGCACGCCGTGCTTGGCTGCCCCGAGCGCTACTGCCAGGGGTGCATCGTCGAGAGAGGGTCTATATGTCGGATGCTTGAGATTTGCCATTCCAGTCAGCAACAGAGGACGTAGACTGTCACGAAATGAGAAGGTCTTTAGCGTGCCGGCTAGCCGCGAGGCAGTCTGACGACCGTCAGAAAAGACCAGTGCCTTTCTTCCTTGAAGTGGTGTATTTACCTCTGGTCGTGGCGGCTGTTCCAGAACCTGGACTGAAATCAGTTCCTGGAACGGCTGTTCGCCCTTGGTCTGCAGATCCGAAATCCCCCCCGAAGCGGTTGGCCCGCTGGGCGTTCCACAACGCGGGCAATTGTTGAATAGCTTCTCGCTCATAAGTGGGGGCAACCAGACCTCACGAATAAAGCTACCCGATCCGTCTATTCGGCCGGAACTGAGATCCAGATAAGCTGAGCGAACTGTGCCCGCATTCTGCGGCATGGGATCCTCAAAACAAACATGCATCGGCTGGATGACGTCACTTTCTCCAGCGTAAGCTCGGCCATTATCTTGCCAGAGATGCTCAACACCGGCTGGTGACCCGACGCTCGCACGCGCCACAGCCAAACCGCATGATCTGCATGAATGGAGTTCATAGACCTGAGCGCCACATTTGCAGTTCTGCCTCGGCTCAGCGTAAAGTGCGCCCGTTGGACCATGACGCTCATGTTCCGGTATCTCACTGCATTGCGGATTTGCGCAGGCCCACAAGCCAGGAAGCCCACGAAACAGCATGTGCACGCGAGCTGGCAGGATCGGCGGTGCCGCCGGCATTGGCTTTGCTAGCGAGGCGAGTTCAAGGAGTGCGTCGACCGCGTTCAGCGCTGTCTCAGTGTCCGCTGATGGAAACAGTACCTCAGGTAACTTGGTGAGGGCCCAAGCGTCGCCCGGCGAAACGACTGGGTCGGATTCCGACGACGCGCCCGAAGTAATATTGCGAAGGCGACCTAGCACCGGCAGTCCAGTGAGTACCGCTGCTAATGCGGCGGGAAGATCGTCTTCTTTCCAGTCGCAACCGTCAGTTTTCGCGATGCCGAGTTCATAGATCCGCGAGAAGGCGACGCTACCTTCCAGGCAGCGAACGTCGTCAACGATGAGAAAAGGCTGCTTTGTTTGAACTGTCCCTCCACCCGGCACCAGCACCTGCTCCTCTAAGCGCGCGCCGGTAGGGTCGAGACCATAGACCATAACAGTTGCCACGGATGCGTCACTGTCGACCCGCTTGAGAGTGATCGGTGCGCCCAGCGCGCTTTGGGCGTGGGAAGCAAGTGGCGCCAGAACGGCAGAGCGATCCCGCGGTGACGATGATTGAAGCGCGCTTAGTGGCACTGAAGCAAGCGCGGAAGCGAGATCGACCGTTCCCGCCGCAGCTGGTGAGAAAGCCCGTTTTTCGCCGGTTAGCGTGGTGAGAGCCCGCTCTGAAAGACCCGTCAGCCCAGAGACGAAGACCTTAGCCGCAGCCGGATTTGAGAACGATGCACTAGTGGCGATGACCACAACGCGCGACGGCGGCAGGCCAAGCCGGTCGAGCAGCCGCCGTATTAGATAGGCTACTTCCGTTCCATTAGCCCCACGATAGAGATGTGCTTCATCGAGGATGAGAAAAAACTTCTCGTCAGGATTCTCATCATAGTAAGTTCGCGTGTCGGAAAATATATTTCGCTCGATTGGTCTCAACAGCATATATTCGAGCATCGAGTAGTTTGTAATGAGCAAATCAGGGCAAGCGCTCTGAATCTCGTGGCGAATTAACAGCTCTGCATCTTCGGGGCGTTCGCAGGCGCGTTGTGGGTCTCCATTTGCGTCCTCCCAATGTTGCCCAGCTCTGCCGTACCAGTTTCTCAAGCCGTCGAAAGCGCCAAGGAAACTGTCCGGTTTTGCCGGCCAGCGCCCTTTTTTCTGAAGTGTGTGAACTAGTGCCTGCTGCTTAACGTCACCGTCGCGGGCTCCGTCCTCAATGTTAAGGTAGTATTCAAGTGTCTTTAGACGCTTTTGGTCACGAGCGCCGCTTCGCATGCCGGGATAGAGTGTGCGCCCTGTGTAACGACCGAATTTGGCAGGTCGACCTGCAGTGTCTGTGAACCACTTGCGAACAGCGGACGAGCCAAACAAAGTTCGAAGACGCCCTAACTGATCGTTCACTAGCGCGTTCATCGGGTACAACAGAAGTGCCCGGACAGCGCGCTGCGAAAAATGTGAGGGCCGATGGCTCGCTTCTTCAGCAAGACGCGCAAGTATTGGAAGTAGAAAACTTTCCGTCTTTCCTGAGCCGGTGCCAGTGGTAACAACAATGCCTGTACCACCAGATGCGGAATGCATTGTAATTTCCAATGCATCAGCCTGATGCTTGTAAGGTGGATCAAAAAGGAGCTCTCCGGACTGTTTCGATGCCAGGCTGGAGAGGAATTCGCGTACAGAAGATGGTAAATTCAATGAAGAAAAGTCTTGATCGCCAATGTATATAGGAGTGCTTTCAATGTGTGGAACCTGCGCGACTCCACCACTCATCAGAAGCTTGCGTCTTAGATTTACGACTTTGGAATTGGAGAGATGGTACGTCGCCTCGATGTAGGATACCAAGGCCTCTCTCATGTGCTCTATTTCGGTGCGCACTGGGTCGCCTCCTTCAGAAATATTATGGATGCTTCAGAATGTCATTGATGTCTGAAGGCGCAACGTCCCAGCTTGATGCCCCAAAAGCCCGAGGAGCTTGTCGGACGTCCAATTTTTGAATTCCGGTCGACGTTGCGCACGCGGAAACATCCAGCGAGACACAGCTAGCTGTGCCACTTCGGAAGCAGGAAGAAGTGATGAGAGATCCGGCCGCCCTTTCCCTGTTTTCAGCAATTCGATAGCGTTGTCTGCTAGTTGACATAGAAACACTTGCCGTCGGATACCATGCCTCAACATGTCGTCTTTGAAGCCCAGGGCGTCCAACGCCGCACGTGTCGTCCGAAGCCGCCAGTTCGGACCATGCCCAAACCTGTGCATATCCGCATACTCGTGTTCTATTTCTCTCAGGTAAGCCCGAAGTTCAGAAAATAAATCGTCCGGAATATGAAAGTGCCCCCAACCGCCCGTATATCCGATAGGCTGAAGATATTGGACTCCTTCCAGTTTTAGGCGATTGTAAACAGAAGATCGACCCATGGATGAAGATGTGGTCAGCGCCAGTAACCTGGCGCTTTTTTCTTGCTGAGAGATTATACCTGCTGTCGCTCCGTACAGTTTCGAAAAGTCATCGTAAAGATCGCGACTCCTCAATAAGCTAGCAACTAGCTTTCCGCCGAGGAGAGCGTTGTATGGAGGGACTGCCCCGAGTACATATGCGTCCATGATGTTTACGAGGCGATTGGCGCGGTCTCTTGAATCCCAGCCGATTAATTGATCGCGTACTGCGAGATTGAAAACTGGATCGCCAATAGCAATCAGGCCAATGAGCTTGTCGTTCTGTCGATCCCAAACCAAATATCGAATTCGACGCCCAAAGCCGTTCGATACGGGAACTGACCATGTCAATGAGGCAAGCCGAAATAAGTCACCCTGCCAAGTGCCCGAAGACACCCTCTCTAAAGCAGGCTCAATGCGACATGGATCCACGTCTACACCTGACGCAAAATATTTAAGCAACCTGTTCGATTTCGCTTCAATAAACTTTTGGCTTGCCCTTAGGCGATCATCTCTTTGGGCGGCATGAAGTTTTCTAATGATGTCCTTTCCGCCTCCATCGACCTGAAATAAGCCGTTCTCTGTCTTCTTGAAGCCCAAAACTCTTAGGTGGCTGCGCAGCTTTTTCTTTAGGGTCGCCTCACGGGGGGAAAGTGCAATGACCTCTCCATCAACTTTTTCCATCAATGATCTCCCAACCCGTTTTTGGCATCACTCAAATTTATTCAGTAGTTGCGCTCGCATATCCCTGCCGTCAACGGTCTTCTCAGCCACGACGAACAAGCCCTTGCCGCCGCTCTTTCTCTCCCACAACTGGCCGATGGTCCGCTTTTCGGCGGTGTCGGGGCCATCGGCTATGTGGGCGCCCTTGTACTCTACGACGAGCAGCCGACCGTCCGCCAACTGAGCCACAAAATCTGGATAGAACTTGTCTGTGGCCGTCGGCAACCAGAACGAGTTGGGGTGGCGTGCGACGTTGCGGATCCAGAACTTCAGGCCCGGCAAGCTGTCGATGGCTTGCGCGCATTGGAATTCTTCACCGTTCTCGGCCCCGTCGAAAGCAGGTACATGGTCCGGCCCAAGGAAATGCTTGCGAGGTTTCCAGCGCCCACGATACCGGCGCTGATCCCAGTACATCCCGTCCTTGAACGAAAAAGCTTCGTCGAAGGACACCTCGACCTTGGCTTCCGGAGCGAAGAGATACCGCTGGTAGACGCCATCGCGTTCCTGCTGACGGATGGCGGCGAGCTTCTCGCGAACCTTGCGGGCGAGGATGAACTTGCACCGCATCAGCGCCGCAATGTGCATTCCGCGTGTGGTGATCAGGTGGCCGACCAGGTCGCGCAGCCAGCGGAGCAGTTCGCTCTGATTAATGTCCGGTTGGCGCACCTGCCGGTCGAGCCAGAGCACCAGTGCCTCCGGTGTCCACCCTTCGACATCGACGTCGAGCGCCAGTTGTTCTTCTTCGTCCGCGAACTGGTAGGTGATGCGGTTGCCGTCGAGGTCGATCTCGAAGCTGCGCGCCGTCTCGCGGATCGCGAACTCGCCTTCAACCAGTTTCGACGAGTGGTCGAGCAGCGACCAGTCGTGGAATTCCATGAACACGTCGGTGTCAGCGAACTCGAACTCGCCCTGGATCTCGGAGACCAGGCGAGGGACCTCGAACGCCTCGCCCTGTTCTGCAGGCGATAGCTGGTCCTTCACTTCGACGCGATACTTGGTGACGGCCGCCGAGAACCCCGTTCGTTCGGTCTCGGGGAGGGCCTCGACGATCGCCCTTTCGAGGCCGCCGTCAACACGCCCGGTCACGGCAATCTCGACCTTCCCATCGTCGGTTTCGCGAACGCTCACGCCTTCGCGCTTCTTCAGTTCTGCAACCACCTCGGGTGTCGCCGTCACCGTGTGCTTGAAGGTCGGCTTCGGCTTGTCGCGCGGGCCGAACAAGCCGGTATCGGCATCGAGAGACGTCTGCGCCGGTTCGATGTTGTCGAGCGCCTCATCCTCCTCGAAACCCATGGCCACCAGCTTGTCGGCCAGCGACCGCGCCGCCTCGCCGAACGACGGCTCCGACAGAAACGCATAGGCGCGGTTCAGATCCTCGGCCTTGCGACGCTTGGCATAAGGCATCCGCAGGACGCGCCCCAGCAGCTGCTCGACGTCCACCGCGCTCTGAATCCGCGAGACCGAGCAGAACGCATAGGCAAAGGAACAATCCCAGCCCTCCTTCAGCGCCTCGACGGTGATGACGTATTCGATCGGGCATTTCGGATCGAACAGGTTGATGCCATCCAGTTCGCGCTGGTCGCCGGTGGCCACGGCGATCTTGTATTCGGGGATCTGCTCGACCTCCATCAGGTGCTTCTTCAGCACCTCGACCGTCACCTCCTGGTTCTTGGGCTGCGCCTGGAACAGGACGATGGGTCGGATGTACGCTGTGTCCTTCTCGGCTTCCTCGGCCAGCGACGCCCGTGACGCGATCGCCCCGTTCACGGCGTTCTGCCAGGTGTCGTGCTCGGACAGCATGATTGGCAGCTTGATCATCTCCTCGAGCTTCAGTTCCTGCGCCGTCACGCTGTGCAGGATGTTCGAGTTGAGCCGCGGCGTCGCCGTGAACTCGATGATCGCGGACGGATTGACGCGTGCCTGCATTTCGCGCGTCAGGCCGGTGACCGCGTTGTGCGCTTCGTCCACGATCATCAACGGCCGATGAACATGCATCAGATTGGCGAAGGAGAACTTGACGCCGCCGCCTTCCAGCTTTTCCAGCCCCGGCAGGCTTTTGGGCAGCGCCGTGAAGTGCGGCTCCATGTTCTCGTTGTGGGAATAGACCTTGCGGCCCTCGGTGTTCGACACGCGCAGGGTCTGGATTGTGCCCACGACGATGCAGCAATGGTCGCGGATGTCGTGCGGGCGGATATGCGTGAAGTCCGCGATGTCGAACACGCGCACCCGGCCGTCGAAGGCCTCGTCCAGCGCCTGCCGATAGGGGTGGCGGGCGTTCTTCAGCGCCTCGGCCGTCTGAAGCCGGATCGTGTTCGACGGCACTAGCCACAGGACCATCGGATAGTCCTTCTCCACCCAGGCGTCGCGCGCGATGCCGATGGAGTGGGCGCCGAGGATAGTCTTGCCGCCCCCGGTGGGCAGGCGCAGGCAGACATAGGGAACGGCCGGCAGCTCGGCGAGCGGCGTGTAGGTGCCGCCGTACCGGCCGAGCCGCTTGGCCTGGTCCGGTTCCCTGGTGATCGCCTCGTACGCGCCCTTCGGGCCCGCCGCGCGCGCCTCTTCGAAGAAGCGGCGGAGAACGGAGAGAGTATCGGTCTGGTATTGCTTCAGTTTCATCAGATGCCCCCTCAGGCCCGCGCTTTGACGTCGTAGGGCGTCTGCTTGAAGGTGATGCGCTCTCGGTCGAGCGTCCCGGGCGTCAGCCGGGATTGTTCGCCATAGACGATCAGCGGGCCGTCGAAGTCCGGCGCCAGTTTTGCGATGTCCTCACGGATCAGGGCGAGGGTCGCGCGGGTCAGGACGTTGCCGCCGCCCGGCCTCTTGTCGCCGAGGATGCCGTTGTAGAGCAGCGCATGGGCGCGGCCGTCCTCGATACCGAGCAGCGGGCTGTCGCCACTGCCGTCCCACGGTCGGTCGGTCTCCGAAAACCAGACATGCGCCGCCAGCACCAGGAAGCGGACGTCCTGCCGGATGTGGCCCTTCTCGTCGAAGACGGGCGGGCCTAGCCGGTAGAAGCGGAACCCGCTGCCACCCTGCCACCCCACCGTCTTGGAGACGCCGCCTTGCTCGCCCTCGATGACCTTTCGAAGTCGCGGTACACAGTATGTCGCTGCGTGTTCACCCATCTCAATTCCGATCGAACGCCGCCCAGTCTTTATGGCGACTGCCATCGTGGTCCCCGATCCGAGAAAGGAATCCAGCACGAGGTCTCCCGGGTTGGTCGCGATGTGTAGAATGCGTTCGATGAGTTTCTCTGGTTTCGGTGTGTCGAACGCATCTTCGTCGTTGAACAGTTCGAGGATCTCTTTCTTTGCCTGCTGGTTGTCCCCAAAATCTGCTGCGGTCCACCAAGTCATGGGCGCCAATCCGCTTTCCTCGAACTGGTACTTCTTGATCCTTGGGCGCCCACGGCCGCTCTTCGGGAAGTACACGCGTCCTTCAATGTCGCGAAGGCGTAGAAACTCGGGTTCCGTGGCTCCCCAGCAGCGGCCTTTTGGAGGGTCAAGCACATCTCCAGTTGGTGTTGTAATCTTGTACATCTGGTTGGCGCGGAAGCCCTGAGCGCTGAACGGAATTGACCTCCACGGCCCCTTCGGATCCTCGTCGGGATTGGCGTATCCTTTGTCGGTATCGGGCAGGAGGTTCCGGTACTTTTTCCAATCTTGCGCACCGGCGGGAGCGTAAACGAGAATATGGTCATGAGCCGAACCGATAGCCTTGCGGTTCTCTCGTGAAGTCCTCTTCTGCCACACGACATTGGCGACAAATCGCGAGCGCCCAAAGACTTCATCAAGGATGACTTTGAGATAATGCCCCTGGCGATCATCGATGTTGACCCACAAAGACCCATCTTCCGCAAGCAGATCGCGCAACAGCTCAAGGCGCGGCCAAATTGTGCCGAGCCAGATGCTGTTTTCCAGATTGTCGTCGTAATGCTCAAATGCCGCGCCGGTGTTGTAGGGCGGGTCGATATAGATGCATTTCACCCGACCGGCATAGAAGGGGAGCAAGGCCTTCAGCGCTTCCAGGTTGTCGCCCTGGATCAGCATGTTGCCCGCGCCACCGTCGCCCGCCGACAAGTCCGAGACTTCCTCCAGTAGGCGATAGGGCACGTGCTGTGCCGTGCGGATGTCCTCGTCCCGTGTCAGCCAGTTCAATATCGGCATGCGCTACCGCTCGTCCTCTCGTTTCTTGCCGGAGGGTTCCACGGTCCGGCCGGTCAGCCGCTGGTACTCCTCGACCGCAAGGACGACGACCACCGGACGCCCATGCTTCTCGACCACCACGGGCTCGGCCCGCGCCTCGTCGATCAGCTGGCCGAAGTGATGCTTGGCCTCACGGGCAGACACGGCCTTCATGGGCCCCTCCCTGATTTGTGGTCAGAATGGTCACAACGCAGCGATGAGGTCAACGACCCGCGGAAATGCGGCCGTCAAATCAGGGAGTTCGACCACAGGGACATTTCGACCGGATGGAACCGGGATCGGAGTCCGTGCAGGCGCAAGGAAAGAATGGCTTATAGAACAGATGCTTGAAAGCTTTTCACCAAAACTGCGCAGTCAACAGGTCCGGAGAATATCAGCCCTGAGAGACCGCTTCGGGGCCGCCTTGCAGCGGGGCCGGTTAACAGCCCCACCCGCATAACCCTCGAAAACAACGAGAAAATCCGGCCGCAGCCGGATCGGGAGAACGCTTTCGCGGGGGCAAGTGGCGGAGAGGGTGGGATTCGAACCCACGATACGGTTACCCGTACGCCGCATTTCGAGTGCGGTAC
>Ga0075012_10006176_pt1 | contig 10881 bp, 7 predicted proteins | sample All_14_2_FD_71474 | JGI IMG/M metagenome (GOLD analysis project Ga0075012, IMG submission 71474) | Freshwater microbial communities in response to fracking from Pennsylvania, USA - Allegheny Zone_MetaG_DW_15 | ecosystem: Environmental > Aquatic > Deep subsurface > Groundwater > Drilled... | reverse complement strand
GTGATCGGCGTGGCCTTGGCGGACGATGAGATGGTCGGCATCTTGACCTCGCTGGGCTTGGCCGTGATGTGGCGTGACGCCGATTCGGCCGCCTTCCGCATTCCCTCGTTCCGCTTGGATCTGGCGCTGGAGGCGGACCTGGTCGAAGAGATCGCCCGGATGCACGGACTGGATGCCATACCGGATGTGATGCCGGATCTGACGGCGGTTTCGACGCTGGACGACCGTCCTTTCTACGTGCGGGCGCGCTGCCGCCAGGTGCTGTTGGGCATGGGCTTTTCAGAGGCGATGCACTACAGTTTTCTTGCGGCGCAAGAGCTGGACGCTTTCGACAAGCGGAACGCGGCGAACCGTGCGGTACTGCCCAATCCGGTGAGTGCCGACTACGGTGTGCTGCGGGATTCGCTGTTGCCCCAACTGGCTGGGTCGCTAGGGCGCAACGCGTCGCGGCAGGTCGAGAGCGCGGCATTGTTTGAGATGGGGCGCGTGTTCTTTGTGGATGCGGGCGGCAAGCCGGGCGAGGAGGAGCGCGTGGCGCTGGGCCTGATGGGGCCGTATGGCCGGACTGCGGTGGACCGGCGTCGGGCGGTGTCGAATGAAGAGTCGCTGTTGTGGCTCAAAGGTGCGGTGGAAGCGCTGGTTGCTGCGCTGCACGCGGGGACGGTCGGGTTTGAGCGGTGCGACCATCCCGCGATGGAGCCAGGGTGGGCGGTGCTGATCCGGCTCAACGGTGAAGCGGTCGGGACCATGGGGCTCGTGTCGGCGGCGCTGCGTCATCAGTGGCGCATGACTTCGCCCATGCCGTTGGCGGAGCTGCGTCTGGCGCCGCTCCTTTCCAAGGGCGGCGCGGCGTCGGGCGCGGTCAAGCCGGTGCCGCAATACCCGGCGGTGCGGCGCGACATCGCGTTTGTGGCGGAAGCCTCCCTGACGCACGCGGAAGTGGTTGCAGCGATCCGGAAAGCGGGACCTGAGGAATTGACCTCAATCGAGCTTTTTGATATCTTCCAATCAAAAGAAATCGGCAAAGGGAAGCGCAGTTTAGCTTACACGCTTGCCTTCCGTTCACCCGACCGGACGCTGACGGACCAGGAAGTGAACGGGGCTTTTGCGGCGATCATTCAGGCGTTGAAAGACGTTCTGAAAGTGGAGGTTCGCGAAGGCTGAGCGGAATTTGATCTTTGAAAGCGCCGGGCATAGACCGTCCCGGCCGACAACCGAAGTGGGCCCTGCTTTGTACGCGGATAAGCAGCATTTCTCTGACCTTCAATTTGTACCGGGAGTTTGAATGCGGCGCAGAATGGATCTTGCCCTTGCGGCAGGAACCGGACGGCGCCGACTAGAGCACCCACCTCATGCGCGAGGTTCCAGAGGTTCTGCGTTACGGCAAAGTGGGGCTTTTTTTTCAGGTTGGATTTAGAAACGGGCAAGCAGGGATCGGATTGAATGAAACGGATCGGGGTTATATTTCTGGGGATTTTCGCATGCGGTGCCGCGGTCGCGGCTGAACGGCCTGAGGTGACGGAAGAGGCGGTTGAGGAATTGGGCTCTTTGTCGGGCGTGCCGCAAATGGCGGGCTTCGTGTTTATCGGGGGGCGGTATTTGCCGCCGCCCTATACGGTGTCTCGAAAAGGAAACGGACTTTTTATCAACCGGATCCTCGTGGAGCTGCCTGTGGCTTGGTCGTCCATGAGACCGGAGGCGGGCGGGGGGCAGAAAAAATCAGTTGATGCAGACGGCGACTCCGAGAAGGTGGCCCCTCCTGCCGAGACGTCCGAACCGGCGGTGGCCGAAGAGACGAAAACGGTGAAGAGCATCGATGATCTGTTTTCTGACGAGGAAGATAAAACCGCTGCGGGCGCAGCCGCAACAGGCGGCGCTGCGGGGGCCGCGGCAGCAGGTTCGCCGCAGCAGGGCAGGGCGTGGGCGACGCCCGAGGAGGCGCAGCAAAAGAAGGATGAACACAGGGCGGAACTGGAACGGCTACGTAAAGGTTACGAACTGGCGTTGGCGCAAGGCGAAGTGTTTTTTTTCAGCCAGCGGTCTAACCGCGTGAACGGCAATTATGGCACGGCACGCACGTTGATGGGTGTTTTGCCGAAGGCGCTTCGGTACGCGCAATCGCCGCAGGACCTGATGATGCGCCTTAAACAAGGCGGCGTCTACTTCATTGATCTGGGCATGTGTTCGGAGCTGTTCATGCACAAAAACACGTTCCCGCTCTTGGAGGAACGCTTGGCAAAAATCGAGGAAGCGGAGGCCTTTGCGGCGATGAAAAGCAAGCCGGTGACGCGCTGGTAGCGGGGTGCAGGGAGGTTTGAATGGTCAGGGCCAAACAAGAAATGGATGTTCGGGCGTTCGAAACCGTATGTGGGGTGCTTGCGTCGATCACCTCGCCTGTGGAGATGCGTGCTTTCCTGAATGAATTGTTGACGCCCGGCGAAGTGAGCGACATCACATTGCGCTGGAAACTGCTGGAGTTGTTGGCCGAGGGCGTTTCGCAGCGTAAAATCGCGGAAGAGCTGAAGATCAGCCTGTGCAAGATCACTCGCGGTTCAAAGATTCTGAAGCAGAAGGGCGCGGTGACAGCGCGGGTTCTGAAAGCGCGGGCGGCAAAGGTTGGCAGAAAGGGGTGAGCGGATGCAGGTGATCGCAAGAGGGATTCAGGCGCAAATGGCGGGCGCGTCGTGGATCCGCAAGATGTTCGAGAAAGGGCTCGAGCTGAAGCAGCAGTTCGGTGCCGAAAACGTGTGTGATTTCAGCCTTGGCAATCCGGACATTCCGCCGCCTCCGCGTGCGCGCGAGGTGCTGCTTTCGCTGGCGGACAGTGCGGTGCTGCCGTTGGGGTTGGGATATTGTCCGAATGCGGGATTGCCCGCCTTCCGTGAGGCGCTGGCGGTGTTTCTGTCGGCACAGCAGCGGGTGCCGGTACGGGCGGAACAGGTTGTGGTCACCTGCGGCGCGGCAGGCGCGCTGACGGCTTTCTTTCGGGCGGTGCTTGAGCCGGGAGATGAGGTGATGTGCCCCGCGCCTTACTTCGTGGAGTACGGCGCGTATTGCGGCCATTTCGGTGGCGTGCTCAAGCCGGTTCCCGCGTTGCCGCCCGATTTTCAGCTGGATGTGGCGGCCATGGAGGCGGCGGTCACGGACAAGACGCGCGTGATCATCATCAACTCGCCGAACAACCCGACCGGGTGCATCTACACGCAGGCGACTTTGGCTCGGCTGTCCGCATGTGTGGACCGCGTGAATGCGACACGCGAGCGGCCCCTGTTTCTGGTGAGCGACGAGCCTTACCGGTTTTTGGCCTATGACGGTGCGGTGGTTCCGCCGATTCTTCCTCTTTCACCCTTCGCGCTCGTGTTGGGGTCGTTTTCAAAAAGTCTTTCGCTTGCGGGAGAGCGCATCGGGTATGTTGTGGCGAACCCGGCCATGCCGGATGTCTCGTTGCTCGTGAACGCGCTGACCATGACCAACCGCACGCTGGGTTTCGTGAATGCGCCCGTGCTGGGACAACGGTTGGCGATGGCGCTGCTGAATGAGGGCGTGGACCTTTCGGTTTACGACCGCCGGCGCAAGGCCATGGCGAATGTTCTGGCCGAAGCGGGAATTCGGTTCGCAATGCCGCAAGGCGCGTTCTACTTCTTTCCGGAGGCGCCGGGAGGCGATGACCAGGCGTTTGTCAAGGCGCTGCTGGCACAGAACGTGTTGGCCGTGCCCGGGGCAGGATTCGGTTTCCCCGGATACTTCCGCCTGAGTTTCAGTGTGGATGAGAAGGTGATCGCGCGCTCTGCGGCCGGTTTCAAGAAAGCTGTGGCAAGCGTCCGTTCTTAAGGGAATGTCATGAAACTGGAAACTGGAAACTGGAAACGTGCGATCGCGCTGTTGGGGCTTCTGGTTGCGGTGTCATTTGCCCGGGCAGGCGCATTCACAGGGCCTGACGAGTGGCGTTTGGTCAACACCAACGCGGTCCGGACTTGGCAGGAGGCCCAGAGAAGTCGCGCTTCGGCGACATTCAAAGTCTGGCCGGGCGTTGCCGTTGACGTCCAGAAGCGTGAGGTCCGGTTGTTGGCGGAGGCGGTCGGACATGCCGTTGGCGTTACGACGGAGTTTCTCCTGATCGGGCCGTTGAGCGACCGCGCGTACGAAGCGGCAGCGGTGGCGGTCGCCATGCCGGGTGACATTGCCCGCGCGGTCGAAAGCATGGGGCTGGCACGCGGGGGATGCGTCGGCAGCCAGCCTTTCCGTTTCTGGCCGGTCGGTGAGCGGGTGACTGCAACCGTGCGGCGCCTGGATGTCCCCAATGCGGTCGAAAGGCCCTTGCAGACGCTGGTCCGCGATGCGGCGGAGGTTGGGCCGCCGCTTTTCGGTGAAGGCGGCTTGGTCTTCACAGGAGGACGGTGGGAGAACGGCGACTGTCAGACGGACACCAATATGCCGGCCGCTCTGATTTCGCTCTACAACGCGGGCGAGACTGTATTCGACGTGCCGTTCCAAGTGGGACAGAGCGAAGTGTACGGCCGGCTGTCGTTGGCCGAGGCGTTGCCTTACGGGGCGCTGTTGGAGATCGTGTTGCGGCCGCTGGAGGCAGACGGCAAGCCGCGTGTTCTGCCCCTGCGGGTGGTTGCGGCTGTTGACGGTGGCGGTGTGGTGTTGACGTGCAAGGGGGCGGATGGCAACGTGTCACATAAGGCCGGATTGGCGGACGCGGTCACTTGGCTGCGAAGTCAGGCGGAGACGGGGCGCGAACTGTTTGTGACACTGGGCATGGATGACGCGTTGCCGCTTAAGCGGGCGGCTGATGTTGCGCGGTTGTTCGTCATGATGGACGGCAAAGGACTCAAGCTTGACGGGAAAATGGAAGAGGGGTTGTTTCCTCGCGCGTTCATACCGCTGGAGAAATGGCGCGAGAGGGAGGGACGTAACCCGCAACCGTTCGAAGTGTATGTGACTCAGCGTGCAGACGGTAAACTGGCAAAGAAACTGGTCTTTGTCGAAGAGGATTGGAGTGTCGAAGGGCTCGACCCCAAACTCACGCCGCATGAATATCCGTTTGAGGCGTGGGAAGAGTTGCCGGGGTTGGTCAACAAGGCAGGGGGTGCGGATAACAACGTGCAGGTGCTGTTTGTCTTTGCGCCGTTGGAGATGCCATTGGGTTGCTTCATGCCAGGTGTGCGTGCGGTGTCGGATCGTTTTTCCGTGGTGTACGTGTTTGGCGGATGAAGGACGCATACCCTTCGGGGTGCGGTTGAGATTTATGTCGCGCCTTTTGTTCGTGACGGCCGCTCGGGCTAAAAGTCCTATCGAGGTGGGCACGTTACAGCCGGCCGAAGGTTGATTTTTCGTGCAGACATGCATTCAACGAGAGGGGGGGCGATGAAGCGGATTCTGGTTAGTGCGCTCACATGTTTCTGCCTTGCCACGACGCTCCGCGCCGCAACTCGCGTCGATCCATCTTTGCTGCTTTGGTTGCCGCTCGACGAAGGGGCCGGTTCTTTTGCCGCGGACCGTTCGCCAAACGGGCTTGAAGCGGAACTCGCAGGCATCCGGTGGGCGACAGGCACATTCGGCAAAGCCGCCTTTTTCGGGGGGACCAACACCTTCATTGACCTGCCGCCTGTTCCTGGGCTTAACGGCGCAACGCAGTTCACCTTCTCGGCCTGGATCACTTGGGAAGACTCCTCCCGCCGCCGCTACCCGAACCTCCTAACCTCACAGACCTGGAGCCCCGGCGGCCTGATGCTTTTCGTCTCTGATGACACCTGCTCTTTCCGGCTCGGGCGTCCTGGGCAGCACGCGGGGCGTCCGGGAAACATCTGGACGGAGACGAGCGTTCCGGTTTTGACCGCTCTGCCGCAGCACCAGTGGGTTCATCTCTGTGTCACGTTCTCGCGTCCGCAGATCACCACCTACGTGAATGGGAAACTTGTCGGCCGCGGGTCTTGGCCCTATGCGGTCGAAGCCGATGCCTTGTGCCTTGGCCGTTGGAACACGCCCGTCTGCCATAAGGGGCTGATCGACGACGTGCGGATTTATGCGCGTGCCTTCACAGAGTCTGAAGTGGCCACCCTTTCAAATGATCCGACGCGCGCCAGCACCGCGTATGCCTTGGTCGATGGATCCAAACACGAGCAGCACCCCGCAGCGACCTTCGAGAACCGCCACGTCACACTCACCCTGGATGCTCAGGGCTCGATGGCCTCGCTTCGCACCAAGAAGTCTCGGCGCGAGTTGCTCGCACGGCCGCAGCCGATGGTCACCGCACGTCTCAAGGACGGTCGAACTCTTGCCGCACGCACGGTTGTCCGCAGCGGCAACACCCTGAATTTCGGCTTCCCGCGCGGACTCGGTTCGGCCGTGATCTCTGTCGACGAGCAGCGCGATTTGTTTACATTCACTCTCGAATCGCTGACTCTCAGCAATGTCAGTTCGCTTGTCTTTTGCCAAGTGCCGGTTATCACCACAAAATATCTGGGCGGCATGGCCAACATGCTCTCCGATGACGCCGATGCAGTCTGTCTGCGCGGTTATGAGTTGCCGGTTGAAATGGGGGCCGAAGGCAACGTTCTGCGCGTGTGGGCAACGGCTGAACGCGGTCTGTCGGGATGGCGTGCGGGACTCGCTGCCGGAAGCAAAGCCGAGATGCCCGCGATGTTGCGCGCCATGGCACACTGCGCCGGCGTGCCGACTTCGCGGCTTGGCGGGCCTTGGTCGCTCGGCGCTGAAGCGAACAGGGGCTCATATCTGTTCGCCGATCTCAAGCACGCCTCGACAGACGACTGGATCGAACTCGCCCGACGCGGCGGATTTTCCACCGTCCACCTGCACGCCTGGTGGCGCAGCCTCGGTCACTACGAGGTCAACACCAACCTCTACCCGCGCGGCCTTGTCGACATGAAGGACACCGTCTCCCGCATTCATGACGCGGGCTTGCGGGCAGGCATCCACACCCTTACCGCGTGTATTGAACCCCACGACCCTTGGATCACCCCTGAAGCCAGCCCATACCTCATTCCCTTTGACAGCTATACGTTGGCACGGACATTTTCACCCACCGATACCGTCCTCTACGTGACTGAGCCGCCTTCACCCCGCCACGATGTGGTCTTCACCTACATGAGCAACGGCAACGCGATACGCATCGGCTCGGAGATCGTTCAGTATGCCGAGGTCGCGCGCGAACCGCCCTACGCTTTCGCGCGGTGCACGCGCGGCGCCTTCAAGACCCGGCCCGCAGCCCATGCCGCAGGCGAACGTGCGGATTATTTGCAGCAGCGCTACATTTCCTTCTATCCGCTGCCCGATTCGCCCCTTGCCGCTGACCTTGCGGATCATATTGCGCACGTCTTTAATACCTGCGGCCTCGACCAAATCTATTTCGATGGGTCCGAGGGCATGATGAGCCGCTACGGCATTGACGCGATGCGCCACACGATCTTCGAGCGGCTCGCCGGCGACCCGCTGGTCGAGGCGAGCTGTCACGGAGAGCACAACTGGTGGTTCCACTCCCGGCTTGGCGCTTGGGACCATCCCGTTTGGGCCGCAAAACGGTTTCACGACAAGCACATCGCCACCTCTTCGCGGTATCGTGATTCGGACCTGCTCGAGCCGCAGATGGGGTGGTGGGCACCGCGTATGCCCACTGCGCAGGCCCGCGGGCACTTTCTTGACGAGATCGAGTATTTTGCCGCAAAGAACCTGGGCCTCGACGCCGCCATGTCGATACAGGGGGTGAATGTTTCCTATGCCCCGTTGCCGTTCCACATTGAGAAGCAGTTCACGCTTCTCGGCTGGTACGAACACCTGCGACTCGCACGGTATTTCGACACGCAGACTGTTGCTCGTGTAGCTGTGCCCGGCGATGAGTTCCGCCTGCGTCAGAACCGCGACGGCCAATGGCAATTCACGCCTGTGCGGATGACCGCGCACCGCATCAGCTGCCTCGGCAACGGCTCTGAGCAATGGGTCTTCCGAAATCCCTACGCCGAACAATTCCCCTGCGCACGCATCGAGGCTCTTTACGCTGTGGCGTCCTACGACAGCGCCAAACGGATTCCGCTCGTGGGCGCGGCAGACTTCTCGTCTTTCAAGACCGCTTCGGCCAGCTCTGACGTTTCCCTTAACCTTGCCGAAGAGGTCGCCGATGCGAAGGGAGGCGGCCGCAACGTGCGGTTGTGTGCCTTGAACAAGGGTTCTTCCCGTATTGGCGCATGGGCACGTGCCAGCCTCGACTTCCCCGCTCCTTACCGCAACTTGGGTGGCGCAGGTGCGTTCGGTGTGTGGATTAAGGGCGACGGCAAGGGCGCATTACTCAATCTCCAGCTCGGCACCCCGCGCGAATTCATGCATGCGCTCTCGGATCACTACATAACCCTCGACTTCACCGGCTGGCGCTATGTTGAGCTGCTTGTGCGCGAGCGCGACGTGGAACGGATGTCCGATTATGTGTGGCCCTATGGCGGCGCCTACGACATTTACCGCAACACCCTCGACATGTCGCATATCTCACACGTCGCCCTCTACCTCAACGACCTGCCGCCGGGGGAACGTGTCGAAGTGGCTGTGAGCCCGATCATGGCGCTCCCAGTCCAGCCCGCCGCGCTAAAACGCCCGTCCCTTTCGCTGAACGGTCAGACCGTCGTGTTGCCGCTGACTCTCAAATCCGGTGATTTCGCGGAGTTGGAAGCCGACGGGTACTGCACACATTACAGCGACAAAGGCGATCTGATTGCGCGTGTGCGGCCCTTTTTGGCAGGTGCCCCTTCATCTGGCGTCGCGCCTGCCTCAACCGTGCTGCGCGAAGGTGAGAACGCCGTCATTTTTGATTGCGAGAAGCCGCTGGGTGGTGTGAGCGCCCGTGCAGAGGTTACGCTGAGCACCTTCGGCACGCCCTTCGGTACGCCCAGGCCGAGCCGCCAGATCGGGCGGGAACATCTGAAGCGCGAATACGAGATGCCTCGCTTGATCACAGAGCCAGTCGGTACGGATGACGACGGCTGGGATGTGGCCGTGCGCCCGGGAGAAAAGGCGGATCTGGAAGTTGAGCTCTGCGGGGCGATGGGCTCGCCGGTGTTGACCGTGTGCGGTCGAGCTTTACGTTTCCCAGTCACATTGAAGGAAGGCCAGCGTTTGATTTGTCGCGACCAGCGCCGCTGGGCTGTCATCGACTCCGCCCGAGTGACGATCGCGGAAGGCAAACTCAGCGAGAAAGTGCCGGTTCTCACCCCTGGCCTGAACCGCGTTTCGTTCACGTGTCTCGCGCCGGTCCGGTGCCAGGTTAAGCTGGTCAAAGTTTATGCGCGCTAGCCGGCCTGTGTGAGGCTCTCTTTTGCCACATTCTGAAGGGTGATGCCGAGCGGAATTTTTCCGCTTGTTATTCAGAAACCGCTTGCATCAGGCAGGCTATAGGAGTACAAACTAAGCCGTTTAGCGGGCAAAGGAGGTGGCAATGGTTACAATCTATCACTGGGAAGGCGGCGGCTTGAAAGAAGTGCCCGCGCTGACCGGTGCCTGTTGGATCAATCTTGCCGATCCCTCAACGGAAGAGATATCCCGCGTTCAAGAGCTGACTCGCGTCCCGCGCGAGTTTCTGACGGATCCTCTCGATAAAGACGAACGCCCCCGCCTTGAGATTGACGAGGGCGTCACGATGCTGATTGTCCACGTTCCGTACCACGAGCCACACGAAAACCTCATTCCCTTCCATACACTGCCTTTGGGTATCGTCCTCACACAGGCGAACGTCATCACAATCTGTAATCGGCAGACACCGGTGACCAGCACGTTTCTGGATCAGATCCGTCGCGTATGCCCTCCCGAAGACCAGTTCCGGTTCGCCTTTCAACTCCTCTGGCACTCCGCCATCCTCTATCTGCGCTATTTGCGTGATATCCGGCAACGCGCCGATATGGTGGAGCAAGACTTACATGAGTCGATCTCGAACGAGGCGTTGATGCGTCTGCTGAACATCGAGAAGAGCTTGGTCTACTTCACCACCTCACTCAAGGCCAACGACATTCTGATCGGGCGCCTCGAGCACACGCGCCAGCTCGACATCCCGGACAAAGACCTCGACGTTCTTGAAGATGTGGCTGTGGAATACCGTCAGGCGTTGGAAATGGCAACCATCCACAGCAACATCCTGACGGGCACTTTGGACACGTTCGCCTCGATTATTTCGAACAACCTCAACAACGTCATGAAGTACCTGACGTCCATTACGATTGTGCTCATGTTGCCCACGTTGGTCGCCAGTATCTATGGCATGAACGTGAAACTGCCGATGGGGGGGTACGAGCATGCTTTCGCGATCCTCATGGGGGTCTCGGTCTTGATTTCCCTGATCGTGGTGATTGTCCTCGCCCGCCGCCGCTTCTTTTAGCGGAACTGCACTATGTGTACAGCAGCGCTGACGCGCGTGCGGCAGTGAACGCCCGACGTTCGCGCGCCCATGTGGCAAAGAGGTTCTTAAGCGGTTCTTCCGATCGCACAAATGAGCGCGCGCGCGCGGTGCCGTAAAGCGTGTCGAACCACCGCGGGCGCACGCCCTTGTGGTGCCAGATGCGCTTGTCCCCGTACTGTTCTGCGAGCGTCCGCAAGACCGTGAGTGAGGTTTCGGCTGGCCTGAACCGCTTCGGATCGACCACGGTCAACCGGACACCGTCGAGCTCCCGTCCGGCATATTCGCCCGTTGCGGCCACATAGCGATAAGGGAAGAAGGTCACGCCTGCGGGTCGCGCCTGTTTCAGGCGGTCGCAAAGGTGCTCCGCATGCAGCCATGGCGCGCCGAGCACGCGGAACGCCAGATTGGTGCCGCGCCCACAGTCGATTCCCGGCAGCGCCTCCGCAAACACGGTGGCGGCATATGTCATGGCGCTCTCCCAC
>Ga0075012_10006174_pt1 | contig 10884 bp, 9 predicted proteins | sample All_14_2_FD_71474 | JGI IMG/M metagenome (GOLD analysis project Ga0075012, IMG submission 71474) | Freshwater microbial communities in response to fracking from Pennsylvania, USA - Allegheny Zone_MetaG_DW_15 | ecosystem: Environmental > Aquatic > Deep subsurface > Groundwater > Drilled... | reverse complement strand
TTCACGAGCTTGCTTACGACCTGATCGCCGAGAATGAACGCATCACCGCGGCTGCCTTCGATGGAGCCATCTGGGCTCACAAGCACCATCGCCTGCAGAAGATCACCGTCATCTCCAGCTCCATGGTTTACGAGAGCGTGGAGGAGTTCCCCACCCCGGAAGGCGCGCAGTTGCGGAATCCACCGCCGCTTTCGACTTACGGTTTTCAGAAGTTGGCTACCGAGTATTTTGCGCGCGGGGCCTATGAGCAGTACAAGTTGCCTTACACCATCGCTCGTCCCTTCAACTGCGTGGGCATTGGAGAGCGGCGCGCCCTGCACGAGCACGAGATCCATTCCGGCAACGTCAAGCTCGCCCTCAGTCATGTGGTCCCTGATCTGGTGCAGAAGATCCTCAAAGGCCAGGATCCTCTGCGCATTTTGGGTGAGGGCAATCAAATTCGCCACTATACCTACGCCGGCGACCTGGCTCGCGGCATTCGCCTGTGCATGACCCATCCGGCTGCCGCCCAGGAGGACTTCAATCTTTCCACGGCCCGGTCGACCACTGTGCTGGAGTTGGCCGAGGTGATCTGGAAAAAGCTGAAGGGCGACCAGCCTTTCCGCTACGAGTGCGATGACCCGTTCGCCTACGACGTGCAGCGTCGCGTGCCCGATACCACCAAAGCTCAACGGGTGCTCGGCTTTGAAGCCAACGTCGGACTGGACGAAGCCTTGGACGAGATCATTCCCTGGATTCGCGAGGAGTTGGCCGCTTCACGGATTTAGAGCCCTATTTGAGACCTCTCCACTTTTTCAGTCGTTTGAGAAATCGCCTTCCTCCCGGAATCATGTTGACGAGTTTCACTTTGCAATATCGGACCAGCATCCGCAGCGAGAGATACTCCCAATTGGCCGGCCGGGTGAGCAGCACCTCGACGCTCTCTGGAATGAAGAAAGCGATTGCTTTGCTTTTTACGTAATAGGGACGCACGTCTGCGTAGGCCCTTTCGTTGAGCACGTCTAGAATTTTGCGCAAGGGTTGGTGGATAAACATTCGGGAGCGTTCGGCGATTCCGTCAGAGCGAACGGGGAAGTGGTTGTAGATACCAGGCAGGTAGTAAAGTCCGTGTCGGAAAGCGATGTTCAGGCAGCAAATCCAGTCGGAATTCCAAGCGGCTTCCGGGCAAAGAGTGCCCGGTTCCATGCAGGCACTACGTCGCATCAACGCATTGTTGGTCAGCAGCGGAAAGGGCGCCAGGGCCAGCCGCTGGGCCACTTCATCCGGACTAAGAGCTCCCGCAGATTCCTGGAGTCGGACTGAGAAAATCTGTCCATCGGGATGAATGGTCGTGTGGTCCCAGCAGACCATGCCCAACGTCGGATAGCTGTCAAGAATGTCACTGGCTTTTTGAAAGATATCCGGGTCGACCAGATATTCGTCGGTAGCCAGGGTGTAGATGTAGTCACATTCGGTGACACGAAAAGGTCGAAAGCTGTTCTCTGGAATTCCCGCATTTTGCTGGTTGCGCAGCACCTTGATCTGGGGGTGCCGAAGGGAGAAATCCTCGAGCACTTCGAGGCTATTATCGGTCGATGCATCGTCGCTGACCCAGACTTCGTCAGGAACTCTGCTCTGACTGAGGACGGAGTTGAGGACTCTCGGTAGAAGTTGAGAGTCGTTATAGTTCGGGATCAGAACCGCCAGACTAGACCGTGCCATCGGGCCCGGGGCCTTCTTTGTCCAAATACCGAAACCAGTCGCGGGTAGCTACCTCGATTTTGGCCGGAGTCCAGAGGGGCGCATCTCCCCAATCCTGGATGCACTCTAGAACCCTGCGCACCCCCTCGGCAAAGGCGATTTGAGGTCGCCAGCCCAGTTGTGCCTGAATCTTGCCGATATCAGCGAAAGTACAGTCGGGCTCTCCAGGCCGGCGTGGGATGTTTACGCTGGTACCCTCCAACAGTTCCACCAGATGATTGACCGAATAGGTGCCTCCGGAGCCCACATTGAAAGCCTCCCCGACAACGCCGCTGGAGGCGGCACACACCAGGGCTTCAACAATGTCACTGACAAAGGTGAAGTCGCGCGTCTGGCTTCCGTCACCCACTACCGTGAAAGGCTCTCCGGCCAGCTTTTGGCGCAGAAAAACTCCAAATACAGCTCCATACGTACCGGTGGTTCTGGCTCTGGGGCCGTAGACGTTGAAAAAGCGAAGGGATACAGTTGCCATTCCGTAGACCTGCCCCCAATGGTGCACGGCCTGTTCTCCAAGGTATTTGCTGAGAGCATAGGGGTATTGGGGCCGGATCGCCGCCGTCTCGGGTGTGGGATAGTGGTCCGGCAACCCGTAGCAAGAACTGGAAGCGGCGTAAACGAAACGCTTCACCCCGGCTTTCCGGGCCGCTTCAAGAAGTACGGTGGTGCCCGACATATTCGCGCGTGTGTAGGCTAATGGATTCTCAATGGAGGGGACAATATCCGCCAGGGCAGCCAGGTGGAAAACCCAGTCCACGCCCGTCAGCAAAGGATTGACCACTTCTTCCTGGTTGATGTCGGCGATGACCAGGGTCAGGCGGCCCGAACTGCCGGCCTGGGCCAGATTTTTTTCCAGTCCGGTCGCCAGATTGTCGATGACCACCACCTCGTGCTGGTCATCAATCAGCCGGTCGACCAAGTGCGAGCCGATAAATCCAGCTCCTCCAGTTACTAAAATCTTCACCGATTTCGACTCCACTTTCGCCAGGTGCGGGCGACCAGGCCGAGACCTGGCAGGAACTCCCGCGCTCTGATTCTCAAATAATAGGCAGCCATCCGCAGGCTCAAATACTTCCAGTATTCCGGCCGACTGAGCAGTACTTCCACGACTTCGGGTAGGTAGTTGGCAAAGGCTTTGCTCTCCGCGTACTGGTGGCGGACGTCGCTGAACTGCGGTTGCTTAAGAACCTCCAATATTTGGCGCAGGGAGTCCCGAATGCGCGGACGGCTCTTCACGGCCAGGCCATCCGGTCGGACGGGAAAGTGATTGTAAATCCCCGGCAAGTAGTAAATTCCGTGGCGAAAGGCAATGTTCATACAACATACCCAGTCGGAGTTCAGGCCGGCTTCCGAGCACAATGTTCCAGGTTCCAGGCAGACCTTCAGGCGCATCACCGAATTGTTGGTCAATACCGGGAATCGACCGGAGCGAAGTCGTCGACAAATCTGCTCCGGGCTGAGATAACCTGGATGAGCCTGGAGTTGCTCGGAGACTACCCGACCATCGGGAAGAACTGGGGCATAGTCCCAGCAAACCAGTCCCGCTCGAGGGTGGCGGTCGAGGATGTCGACCGCTTCGCGGAAAGTATCGGGGTTCACTAGATATTCGTCGGTTCCGAGCGTGTAGACGTAGTCGCAACTGGTCGCGTAGAAGGGCTTGAAGCTGTTTACGGGTATCCCTAAGTTTTCCGTGTTGCGCAGCACCTGGATCTGCGGGTGGCGACGGGAGAATTCATCCAGCACTTCCAGGCTGTTGTCGGTGGAAGCATCGTCACTAACCCAAATTTCGTCAGGAATTTTGCTCTGACTTAAAACGGAGTTGAGGACTCTCGGTAAAAAGTGGGCATCATTATAGTTGGGGATCAAAACCGCAAGTCTAGACTGAGCCATTGGGTCGTCGTTCAACGGTCCGATGGGAGTTGCCTGCGGCTTGGAAATCGGAAAAGGGAGAGAACCAAGTGAAGATAGCGATTACAGGTGGAGGCGGATACGTAGGCAGTGCTCTGGTGCCCTACCTGGTGTCTCGAGGCCACCAGGTGACGGCGGTGGACCTGTTTTGGTATGGCAAAGAAGTTCTAGAGGGAACCGGCGCGCGTTTGGTTGAGGCCGATATTCGGGAGAGGTCCGCGTTGGCCGGCGCTTTTCAAGGAGTCGATGCGGTCATTCATCTGGCCTGTATCTCCAATGACCCGTCTTTCGAGTTGGACCCCACTCTAGGTAAATCCATCAATCTCGATGCCTTTCCGGGACTTCTCGCCGCGGTTCGCGCCAGCGGCGCCAGGCGCTTCATCTACGCGTCCAGTTCCAGTGTCTACGGCTTGAGCGACAAGCCGGATGTCGATGAAGAAACTGAGTGCCGACCGCTGACGGACTACTCTCGTTTCAAACTGGACTGCGAGCATCTTCTTCACCAGCAGGGAGTGGGTGATGCTTGCTACACGATCATCCGACCTGCGACGGTCTGCGGCTACGCCAAGCGCCTGCGACTTGACCTTGTGGTCAATATTCTCACCATTAACGCGCTGGTCAATCACAAAATTCGCGTCTTTGGTGGCCCTCAATTGCGGCCCAACATTCACATTGGCGACATGGTTAAGGCCTACGAACTGCTTCTCGAGGCTCCTCGTGAGAAGGTGCACGGGCGGGCTTTCAACGCTGGTTATGAAAATCGTTCACTGACTGAGATTGCCGAGTTGGTCAAGGATACCCTCCAGGATCCGGGGCTGGAGATCGTCCATGAGCATTCCGATGACCTTCGTTCCTATCATATCTCTTCGCGAAAGATTGCCGCCGAATTGGGGTTCCAGCCACGGTATACCCTCAAAGACGCCATTGGCGAGTTGGCCGAGAAGTATCGCGCCGGGGCCATCCGTGACCCCTTGACCAACCCTGCCTATTTCAATATCAAGACGATGAAGGAACTGGTGGTATCCTGAGCCTTTTTGGTCGCCTGACGCTCAAGTTAAAGTCGATTCTTCGCTGGGACTGGGACCGTTCGGTCATTTATGGACTGCTGAGCGCCCTGCGCGGCCTGGTTTTGGGGCCCGTCAGCGCGGTTCTGGTGATCGGATGTTTAAGCCAGGAAATGCAAGGCTTCTACTTCTATTTTCGCAGCTTGCTGGGTATGGGATTGGCGGCCGAATTCGGAACGCCCGGCGTGATCGTGCCTCTCGTCGCCCACGAGTGGGCTCGCCTGGAATATCAACCGGGCCAGGCCCCCCGAGGCGAAACGCAGGCCCTATCGCGCTGGGCGGGTTTGGCCCGCACCACTTTTCTCTTCTACGCGCTGGTCGGCCCGTTTTTGGCCGTCTTTTTGTTCTTTTTTGCTCGGCATAATTTGCCCGCAGGCCCGGTTCACTGGCAAGGCCCCTGGCTTTGCATCTGTTTGTTTACGGCATTCGAGTTCAGTCTGCGCCCCTTACTCAGCGTTTTGGAGGGTTGCCAGCAGGTCGCGCAGGCTTTTCGGGTCAGGCTCTGGCAGGGCTTCCTGGCCGCCATTGCCCTGTGGATTGCCTTGGTCAGCGGCGGCGGGCTCTGGTCACTGGCAGCTTCGGTTTTCATGACTGGTCTCGCTGCCCTATGGCCGTTACTTGAGTTTGCTCCCATCTTTCAGACCATCTGGAAATCCCGTGGCAAATCCACCATGAGCTGGAGTCGCGAAATCTGGCCTATGCAGTGGCGCCTGGGGCTGGCTTCCCTGAGTTGCAATGCTGCCGGTGCCTTGGTGGTGCCGATCGTGTTCAAGTTGTGCGGTCCGGCGGAGGCCGGTCGTTTCGGTTTGACCCTGATTTTGGGACAGGTTGTGGCGATGGTCACTTCCATTTGGGTGCAGACCAAAGCGGCGCGTCTGGCTCGCCTGGTGGCCTTGGGAGAGTCGGGCGAATTGCATCGCCTGCTCTACCAGACCTTGTTTTTAGGGTTGGCCTGTGGGATCGGCTGTGCTGTGGCGGCAGAGTGTGGCCTGTTTGCCATGCATCTGCTCAAGTTGAAATATTATTACCGGATGCTACCGGAGTTCCCCACCGCCGTTCTTTTGCTGGCTTCGGTTTTGGCCAATTTTCACCATCCCCTCGGCTTCTATCTGAGAGCCCATCGCTTTGAGCCGTTTCTGGGCACTTCCTTGCTCACCGCCGGAGCAAATCTGGCCCTTACCTGGCTTTTGACTTCTCGCTACGGAATCATGGGGGCTTGTCTGGCTCAGTTGCTGGCAGCTTTGGTGATTCTGCCGCCCACCTTCCTGATCTGGTTCCGCTTTCGGCGCAGTCGCTATCACACGGCGCCGCCCGCGATCTTAGACCAGGAGTAACTACTTTGCTCACCAAAGGGAGCACGCAGGCAAGAAAGGCTATGGAAACAATGACAGATCAAGAACTCCTCACTCATCTACGGCAGATGATCCTGATCCGTGGGGTGGAGGAAGGCATCGTCTCCCAATATCGGCAGCAGGACGAGATTATCGCTCGCAAAGAAGAGCCGCCTCACGCAATTCGCTGCCCGACGCACCTTTCTATCGGCCAGGAAGCTCCCGCCGTCGGGGTCTGTGCCGCCTTAGAGAAAGAAGACGTGGTCTACAGTACCCATCGCTGTCATGCGCACTATCTGGCCAAAGGGGGCGACCTTCATAGGATGGTGGCCGAATTGTTTGGTAAAGTGACCGGCTGCGCCAAAGGCAAGGGTGGCTCGATGCATTTGGTGGATACCTCGGTGGGAATGCTGGGGTCTTCGGCCATCGTGGGCGGATCGGTGCCGCTGGCTGTGGGCTCTGCGCTAGCAGCCCAGTTGAAGGGCGAGAAGCGGGTGGCCGTTTGCTTCTTCGGGGACGGCGCGGTGGAGGAGGGCATTTTTCACGAGAGTCTGCATTTTGCCGCCTTGCGCAAGCTCCCCGTGATCTTTGCCTGTGAGAACAACGTCTACGCCACCTTATCCCACATCGAAGCCCGGCAGATTACGCCCATTCACGAACGGGCTGCCAGCTACGGCGCGGTAGGCGAGCTGGTCGACGGAAACGATGTGGAAGCGGTCCTGAAAGCCAGTCGCCGCGCCGTGGCCCGGGCTCGTGCCGGTGAGGGGCCGACCCTCTTTGAATTCCCCACCTACCGTTGGATGGGCCACGTGGGCCCGGTAGCGGACACAGGTTCGGCGCGGCGGTCTCAGGCAGAGCTGGAACTCTGGCAATCGCGCTGTCCGATCGAAAGGTTACGGAAGAAATTGCCGGCGGACCAGGTGGCTGAGGTCGAGCGCAGCGTTCGCGAGCAGATCGAGCGGGCATTTGCTCAAGCCAAGACCGATCCGATGCCGGCTTTGGAAGAGATGTTTGCGGATGTCTAGGGGACTTGAAAGGATGGAACACTTGCGACAGTTACCGATGAATCTGGCAATCGCCGAAGCCACCGTGCAGGCCATGGACAGCGACCCGTCCATCTTCGTCATGGGGGTGGGAGTGGACGACCCGGGCGGAATCTTCGGAACCACCCGAGCCGTCCACGATCGCTTCGGCGACCAACGCGTCTTTGACATTCCGCTCTCGGAGAACGCACTTACCGGAGTAGCGGTGGGAGCAGCCGTTTCTGGGATGCGTCCGATCATGGTGCACGCGCGCTGCGATTTTTTGTTGCTTACCCTGGACCAGATCGTCAATCATGGCGCCAAGTGGCGTTACATGTCGGGCGGCACGCTGACGGTGCCCATGGTTATCCGGGCGGTGGTGGGACGCGGATGGGGTCAGGCGGCCCAGCACTCTCAGAGTTTGCAGGCCACTCTGGCTCATTTTCCGGGGCTTCAGGTGATTTTACCCTCCAATGCCTATGACGCTAAGGGAATGCTGCTGGCGGCGCTTCAGTCTGATCTGCCGGTGGTAATGATCGAGCATCGCTGGTTGCACAACGACAAATGCGGCGTTCCTGAGGAGAAATACACGATTCCCATCGGGCAGGCACGTGTCGCTCGCGAGGGCAAGGACATCACCCTGGTAGCCATCTCCTGGATGGTTAAAGCCGCCCTGGAAGCGGCCGAAACCTTAAGTCAACAGGGTATCGAGGTGGAGGTCATCGACCTGCGCAGCGTGCGGCCATGGGATCGAGAAGCCGTTCTGCGCTCGACCCAGAAGACCGGCCGACTGGTGGTTGCGGACACAGCCTGGACCGCTTTCGGAGTCAGCGCAGAGATCGCGGCCGTCGTACAGGAAGAGCTTTTCGGTCGCCTGAAGGCACCGGTTCGCCGCATAGGTCTGCCCGACACGCATACGCCTTGCGCCCCCAACCTGGAGCGCGCCTACTATCCCGGCGCACATGAAATCGTTGATTTGATTGGCGAGATGGTGCGTCCGCAAGAGCGTGCCACTGTTTCCGAGCGGGTGCTGGTCGACAGCAAACCTTTCACCGGTCACTTCTAGAAAGGACGTTTTCCATGAAGGTTCACGACCGTTCCAAAATCTTGCCCCTCGAGGAGCTTGCTGCCCGCTTGAGCTCGCAGAAAGAGCTTAAGGTTGTGCATTGTCACGGTGTTTACGACTTGCTGCACATCGGTCACATAAAACATTTGCAAGCGGCTCGTAAGTTGGGTGATGTGCTGGTGGTCACGGTAACCCCGGATCATTTTGTCAACAAAGGACCCGGTCGGCCGGCTTTTACCGAGCAGCATCGAGCCGAAGCTTTGGCCGCCTTAGACTGCGTCGATCACGTGGCCATCAACAAGTGGCCCACCGCCGTGGAGACGCTGCGTCTGCTGCGCCCGTCGTTCTATGTCAAAGGGGCTGAGTATCGCGAAAGTATCAACGACATCACAGGCAAGATCGACGAGGAAGTGCAGGCCGTGCGCGACGGTGGGGGAGAGGTGGCCTTCACCGAGGGGGTGGTGTTCAGTTCCAGCGCACTGATTAATTCCTATGTAGCGCCGCCGCCTCCCAAAGTGAAACGCTATCTCCAGGAGTTCAAGCAACGTTTCAGCTTCAACGACGTCAGTCGCTTCATCGAAGGCAGTGGCCGACTCAAGGTTCTGGTGGTGGGGGAAGCCATCATCGACGAGTATCAGTATTGTGAAGCCCTGGGCAAGTCGTCCAAGGAACCCACTCTGGTGGCACGCCGCACTCACATGGATCGCTTTGCTGGAGGAGCGCTGGCGGTGGCCAATCATCTGGCCAACTTTGTCGGCGAAGTAAGCCTGGTCAGCTTGCTGGGGGCCCACGATCCCCAGCGCGCCTTTGTGGACGAACATCTTCACGGCAAGATTCAACCTCACTATGTAGTCCGCAAGGATGGTCCCACTATCGTGAAACGACGCTACGTGGAGGCTGACTTCTTCCAAAAGCTGTTCGAACTCTACGACTTAAACGACGTGGAGTTGGATGAAGAAGACAACGCCACCCTGTGCGAATTGCTGGAACGTGAAATTCCCAAGCACGACCTCGTTTTGGTGCTGGACTACGGACACGGGTTTTTGAGTCGTCGCGCCATCGAACTGCTCTGCACCCGCTCAAAGTTCTTAGCCGTCAACGCCCAAACGAACGCGGGCAACCAGGGTTATCATACCGTCTCTACCTATCCTCGAGCAGATTTGATGGCCATCACCGAGCGCGAGATCCGCCTGGAAGCTCGGCGCCGTCGCGGGGACTTGGAGGAGATTATTCGCGAGGTCGCCGGTCGTCTGGACTGTCCTCGACTGTGTATCACGCGCGGCAGCCAGGGTTGTTTGACCTTCGAAAGGGACAAGGGCTTTCTGCCCATCCCGGCCATCGCCCAGAAAGTGGTTGATCGGGTTGGCGCAGGCGATGCTTTTCTCTCGGTTGCCGCTCTCTGCGCCGCCCAGGGGGCGCCTCTGGAGATTTCCGGGTTGTGCGGTAACGCGGCCGGAGCCCAGGCGGTAGCCACGGTGTGCAATCAGGAACCGGTCAATCGATTGGCCCTGTTGCGGCATCTACAGGCGCTGCTGAAGTGAGCAATTCCTGGGTCCAGAACGTGGCCCGTATGGAGCGCTTGCTGTCTGAGCTTCAGTTCACCAACCAGAAAGCGGAGGCGTTGGAAAGTGACGCTGCCTTCATTCATTGGGTGGACCTGGCGGCGCGGGTGCGTGAAGAGAATCGCACCATTTATTTGATCGGGAACGGAGCAAGCGCCTCCATGGCTTCCCATTTCGCGGCCGATCTCGCCAAAAACGGGCATCTGCATACCCAGGTCTTCTCAGATGTGTGTCTGCTCACGGCGGTCTCTAATGATATCAGCTTCGCTGAAGTCTATGCCGAGCCGCTGCGCCGTCGGGCACGTCCCGGAGATCTGTTGATTGCCATCAGTAGCTCCGGCGCGTCACCCAATATCTTGCGGGGGGTTGAGGTGGCTCGGGACCTGGGGGTCACCATCGTTACTCTCTCGGCCTTCGCCCCAGACAATCCCTTGCGTGGCCGCGGTGACCTGAATGCTTACCTGCCCGCCCTGAGCTATGGCGAAGCGGAAACGGCTCACGCTACGGTTCTTCACTTTTGGATGGACAAGGTGGAGCTGTAATGGCAGCAAATACAACGTTCTGGAGGATGGATGACCAATAGCACCGAGAATTTCTTGCCCGCTCAGTATCAGGAAACGGGAAGGCACCCGATTAATCACAACTACCTGAAGCGTCAGTTCGCTGATCACGGGGCGATTTTTGCCGCCTTTGAAGAACTTCTGCAGAATACGGATTTCACTCTGGGCAAGGCGGTTGACGAGTTCGAGGCGCGTATCTGCGAACTGACCGGCGCGGCTCATTGCATCGGTGTCGGGAATGGTACTGACGCCATCTTCCTTAGCCTGAAGGCGGCCGGCATCGGCCCTGGCGACGAAGTAATTACCACCCCTCACACTTTTTTTGCCACCGTCGGCGCCATCGTCACGGCCGGGGCCCGGCCCGTCTTCGCCGACATTGGGCCCGACATGAATCTGGATCCGCAGCGCGTGGCCGAAGTCGTCAGCGAGCGCACCAGGGCCATTGTGCCGGTGCACTGGGCCGGACTACCTTGCGATATGGACGCTCTGGGGGCCATCGCGGAGCGCCACCAACTGGCCATTGTGGAGGATGCCTGTCACGCGTTGTGCGCTACCTACAAAGGCCGCCCGGCCGGACGTCTGGGCACCGCCGGCTGCTTCAGCATGCACCCCCTGAAGAACCTGAATGTTTGGG
>Ga0075012_10006171_pt1 | contig 10885 bp, 10 predicted proteins | sample All_14_2_FD_71474 | JGI IMG/M metagenome (GOLD analysis project Ga0075012, IMG submission 71474) | Freshwater microbial communities in response to fracking from Pennsylvania, USA - Allegheny Zone_MetaG_DW_15 | ecosystem: Environmental > Aquatic > Deep subsurface > Groundwater > Drilled... | reverse complement strand
TCGCCACATCCAACCGCGACCTGGCCCGTGCCGTCAGCGAAGGCACATTCCGCGAGGATCTCCTTTACCGCCTGAATGTCGTGAACCTGCGTCTGCCCAGCCTGCGCGAGCGGCCGGGCGATGTCGCAGCCCTGGCCGACTTTTTCGTCAAGAAATACGCCGCCGCCAACGGCGTGCCGGTGCGCCCGATCTCGCTGGATGCCCGCCGTGCCCTGGCTGGTCATCGCTGGCCCGGCAATGTGCGTGAGCTGGAAAACGCCATGCATCGCGCGGTATTGCTGGCGACCGGTCCGGAAATCGACGTGGAGGCCATCCGTCTGCCCGACGGGCAACCCCTGATCGGGGGCGCAGCCATCTTTGATGCCGGTCCCGCCAGCCGCGCGGCCCAGACAGCCGATGCCGTCAGTCGCGCCTATGTTGGCCAGACGGTGGCCCAGATGGAAAAGACGCTGATCCTGGACACCCTGTCCCACTGCCTGGGCAACCGCACCCATGCGGCCAACATCCTGGGCATTTCGATCCGCACCCTGCGTAACAAGCTGAACGAATACGCCGACGAGGGGACAGCCATTCCGGCTCCCCAGAGCGGTATCGCCGCCAGCGGTTACGCGGCCTGACGATGGCTGGCGTGACGGACCGCAGGGCTGTTCTGGCCGGGCTCGGGGCGATGGGCCTGATGGGGTGTGATCAATCCGAGCCGGTCCGGATCGTGCCTCTCAGTACCGTCGACTTCAGCTCTCTGGAGGCCCGCCACGGCGGTCGTCTGGGCCTGTCCGCCTACAGCGACACCGGTGCCGTCGAATGGCGCGGTCGAGAGCGCTTCGTCTATTGCTCGACCTTCAAGATGTACCTGGCCGCCGCCACGCTGTTGCGGGTTCAGGCGGGCGAAGAGCAACTGGATCGCCAGATCCCGATCACCCGCGCCGACATGATCAACCATGCGCCGGTGACCGAGCCTGCCATCGGCGGCAGCCTGTCCATCGAGGCCCTGATGAAGGGCACAGTCGAGGTCAGCGATAACCCCGCCGCCAACCTGCTGCTCAAGGCTCTCGGCGGTATCGAGGCCATGCAGGCCTTCTATCGTTCCCTGGGCGATGAGACGACGCGGGTGGACCGCTTCGAACCGGAAATGAACCGTCTCGATGGCGACAAGGATACGATCACGCCGGCTCAGTCCGTCGCGAACATGGGTCGTCTGTTCATTCGTCCCGATACGCCGCTTTCCGCGGACTCAAAGGCGATGCTGCTGGGCTGGATGTTCACGTCCCCGACAGGCGTCGGCCGGATCAGGGCCGGTGTCCCCGCAAGCTGGCGTGTGGCCCACAAGACCGGCACGGGCGGCTACGGCCCGACCAATGACATCGGCGTCCTTTACCCACCTACGGGCGGACCGATCACCATCGCCATCTACTACCACGGTGTGCGCGCTTCATCGGACGAACAGAATGAAGCCGTCATCGCCGAAGCAACCCGCATGACCCTGACCGCCCTGGGCCATATCGCATGACCGACATCCCGGCCCCCGGCATGATGAAGGACGGCATGGCGGCGCCGACGGGCAAGGACATGCTGGGCTGGGCCCTGCGCGGCGAGGTCGGGATGGCGGTGGGCGTCATCGGCGTCATCCTGCTGTTGATCCTGCCGATCCCGAAATTCCTGCTGGACCTGCTGCTGGCGATCTCGCTGGTCTCGTCCGTGCTGATCCTGATGACGGCGCTGATGATGAAGCGCCCGCTCGACTTCGCCATCTTCCCGACCGTGCTTCTGGTCTCCACCCTGTTCCGACTGGGCCTGAACCTGGCCTCGACCCGCCTGGTGCTGAGCCACGGCCACGAGGGGCACGCCGCTGCCGGTCAGGTGATCCAGGCCTTCGGCTCGCTGATGATGGGCGGCAGCTTCATCATCGGTATCATCATCTTCGCGATCATTCTGGTGGTGAATTTCGTCGTCATCACCAAGGGCTCAACCCGCATCGCCGAGGTGTCTGCCCGCTTCACCCTGGACTCCATGCCGGGCAAGCAGATGGCCATCGATGCCGACCTGTCGTCCGGCCTGATCACCGAGGACCAGGCCAAGCTGCGCCGCAAGGAACTGGAGCAGGAATCGACCTTCTTCGGCGCCATGGACGGTGCGTCGAAATTCGTGCGCGGCGACGCGGTCGCTGGGCTGATCATCGTCTTCATCAATGCCATTGGCGGTATGCTGATTGGCGTGCTGCAGCACCAGATGCCGGCCGGCGAGGCCGCATCGAACTATGTCCAGCTGACCATTGGCGACGGACTGGTGACCCAGGTTCCGGCTATCATCATCTCGATCGCTGCCGGCTTCCTCGTGTCCAAGGCGGGCGTCGAGGGTTCGGCGGACAAGGCCCTCGTTGCACAACTGGCCACCAACCCGGTGTCACTGGGCGTGGTGTCCGGTGCGGCCGGCTTGATGGGCCTGATCCCGGGCATGCCGCTGATCCCGTTTGCGGCTCTGGCGGTCGGTGCGGGTTTCATGGCCTGGCGACTGGGCCGCAACCGCCTGAGACCCCAGCCGACGGAAGCCGATCTTGCGGCCTCGGCGGCGGCGGGCAAGCCGAAGGACGATGTCGAGGAGCCGATCGGGACGGCCCTGGCCATCGACGAGGTCAAGATCGAGCTGGGCTATTCGCTGCTGGCCCTGATCAACGACCTGGAGGGCCGCCGCCTGACCGATCAGGTCCGCGCCCTGCGCCGGTCGCTGGCGCAGGAGTACGGTTTCGTCATGCCGTCGGTCCGCATCCTCGACAATATGCGCCTGGGTACCCAGGGCTATGCGATCCGGATCAAGGAAATGGAGGCCGGGGCCGGCGAGGTGCGGCTGGGATCGCTGATGGCCATGGATCCGTCAGGGCGCCAGGTCGAGCTACCGGGCGAACACACGCGTGAACCGGCGTTTGGGCTGCCCGCGACCTGGATCGACGAATCCCTGCGCGAGGAGGCGACCTTCCGCGGCTACACTATCGTGGATCCATCGACTGTCCTGACCACGCATCTGACCGAGATCCTGAAGGAGAACATGTCGGAGCTGCTGTCCTATGCCGAGGTGCAGAAGCTGCTCGCCGAGCTGAAGGGCGAGGAAAGGAAGCTGGTCGACGAACTGATCCCGTCGGTCGTGACCGTCACCACACTGCAGCGCGTTCTGCAGACGCTGCTGCGCGAGAAGGTGTCGATCCGCGACCTGGCGGCGATTCTGGAGGGCCTGGCCGAGGCGGCCCCGCATACGACCAGTGTGACCACCCTTGTCGAACATGTCCGCACGCGCCTCGCGCGCCAGCTGTGCTGGCAGCACAAGGGGGACGACGGGGCCCTGCCGATCGTGACCCTGTCGCCCGAATGGGAAGCCGCTTTCGCCGAAAGCCTGATCGGGCAGGGCGAGGACAAGCAACTGGCCATGGCCCCGTCACGGCTACAGGATTTCATCCGCTCGGTGCGCGATGTGTTCGAGCGCGCGGCCATGGCGGGTGAGACGGCCGTGCTGCTGACCGGACCCCAGGTGCGTCCCTATGTCCGGTCGATCATCGAACGCTTCCGCGGCCAGACCACGGTCATGAGCCAGAACGAGGTTCACCCGAAGGCGCGGCTGCGCACCATCGGGTCGGTCTGAAGCATCGGTAAGACTGGCCGGCGCTACGCGCGGGCAGATCTAGCCCAGATGATCCTGGACGCGGGCTTCGAGCGTTTCCGCCAGGGTGCGGCCGACCGGATGATCATCGGTCTGGATACCGTCACGGACCACGGCGCGGATTGCGTCGATATGCGCTTCCACGACGACCATCGGCGCATTCATCCGTTTTACCGGGTCATCCATAAGGCGGCACAACGACCCGGCCAGGCGCGTCACCAACGGGAACTGATAGGTCGAGCCGAGGCCTTTCAGGTCGTGCGCGCGAAAATACAGGGCCTCGGCATTGGCTTCGGTATAGCCGCCGGCGCGGATATCCGCCTGGGCCTTCTCCAGCTTGACGATCTCGTCCTGCAGCCACTGGCCGAACTGGGCCGACATGGAGGCGAGCGCCTGCTCTGCGCGTGCGATCGCCGAGGCGTCGATACCGCCGAATCCGCCACCGACCTTCATACGAAGGTTGTTGGGCGGACGAATGACCTGGGCCGGGTTGCTCACGGCGAACTCCCTTAGATTATCGGGAGAATGTCGCGCGGGGCCGTTAAGAAGCCGTGACCGGTCAACCTGCGAATTGCTCCGCCAGCACCCGTTCATCATAGGAACGGCCCGCGTCGAACAGCATGGTCAGGGTCATGTCGCGCCGTTCCCTGACATCCACGGCGATGACGCGGCGCACCTCGAATCCGTCTGCGGTGGCGCTGACCGGACGTTTGTCGGCCTCCAGGACCTCGAAGCGGACCCGCGCCTCATGCGAGACGAGCGCGCCGCGCCAGCGGCGGGGACGAAAGGCGCTGATCGGTGTGACCGCCAGGATGCGTGCGTCCAGTGGTATGATCGGTCCGTGTGCCGACAGGTTGTAGGCCGTCGATCCGGCCGGAGTCGCGACCATGCAGCCGTCACAGCTGAGCTCCTCCAGTCGTACCCGGTCATCGACCGAAATCCGCAGCTTGGCGCTCTGACGGGTCTGGCGCAGCAATGAAACCTCATTGATGGCCAGGCCGGAATGGACCTGGCCGTTCTCGACCCAGGCGTCCATCTGAAGCGGATGAATGACGGTGCGCTGCGCCGAGGCGATCCGCTCCGGCAGGCCGTCCTCGTCATAGTCATTCATCAGGAAGCCGATGGAGCCGCGATTCATTCCGTAAACCGGCGTCGGGCGCGCCAGGTTTCGATGCAGGGTTTCCAGCATGAAGCCGTCCCCGCCGAGGGCGACGATGACATCGGCCTCGGCCTCGGGCACGCATCCGTAGCGGGCCGCAAGCGTGCGGCGCGAAGCCTGCGCCTCGGGGCGCTCGCTGGCGACGAAGGCCAGAACGGGTCGGGTTGGGTCTGTCACAGGCGAGAAAACATCTGACCCGGACTGCGAAGTCAAACACTCAGGTGTCGGCAGGCACCAACGCGCGGAAAGAACGGGCCGCCGAGGCCTCCGAAATCGCCCCGCGAAGCCAGACGGATGCGCCCGAACCGTCAGGCGGACCGCCGCTGAGCTTGCGGATCTCTGCCAGAAGGGGCGGGAAAACGGCTCGGTCTATGCCTACGGCGGCACAGGCGTAGTAGAGCGCTTCGGGCGTGGTCGCGGCGAGAGCGTGCCGCACCTGGCCGTGCGTGAAGCCACCAAGGGCGGCGAGGCCATGGCTGAACAGACCCAGCCGTCCTTCCCGCAGGGCCCGGATCAGATAGCCGGCCCGTAGTTGGTCTGCGGCCTTCAACTTGTCGATCAGGCGACGGTCCATCTCATCACGCTCGGCTGCACTCGAGGGTGCGGCTGCGCTGCCGACGGGGTTCAGGGCGGCGGCTGTCGCGGCCTCGATCTCGGCGTCCAGGCGTGCCGTATCGATAGTGAAACGCTCCGCGATGGACTGTCGAAGCGCAACGCCGACCCAGTGATAGAGCTCCTGGGCAAGACTTTCGCTCAGGCGCGGGTGACGGGTCAGCGGGGCACGCAGCGCAGCGATGCGTCGCGAGTGATCGACCATTCGGCGCAGGCCGTCGCCACTGATGTCGGCTGTGTGATTTCCCGCCAGGGCGGTGAGACTGGCGGGTTCGCCCCGATCAATGATGGCATCGGCCACCCGGCCACTGAGCTGGGGTCTGCGGGCGACCTCGATCTGGTGGTCGATGGTGGCTTCGAGCAGAACTCTGAGCAGGTCCTCGTCCTGGAGGATCGGGCTGGAGGCGATGATCGGCCGGGCAATCTCGATTTCGTCCAGAGCCAGGACGTTGACCAGGGCGCGCGGTGCCCAGTCAGCATGGGCCAGCCGCTCGGACAGGATCTTGCGTACGTCCCGTTCTGCCTGACGGGCCAGAACCAGGAAGATCTCGGCCAGAACGGGCGACAGCTCGCCGGCCGGGGGCCGGGCGTCGCACAGGTTGGTGATCCCCAGCAGGAGGCGCTGCCGGTCATCGATCGTGCGACTTTTGGCCAGGGCCAGGAGCTCTCCCAACTGCGAGACAGGATGGGGCGTCCGCGTGGGCAAGGAATGGGCGAGGGCGGTCACTTCGGCCTCCGGCCGGGCAGGAAAGGCACCCGTAAGCGTGACAGTGACCCACAGACAGTGAAGGCCGGGTTAACCATGTCGGGCACCGCGCTGAAACCTTGACGCGGTCGGCGCTGCGGACGACCTTGCGCCGAACGCGTACTCCGGGAGAATTTCATGGCCGACGGAACCAGCCCATCCCTGAAATCCAGGGTCTCTGACGCAGAATGGCAGGCCCGGGTTGACCTTGCGGCCCTGTATCGTCTTGTCGCGCTACACGGGTGGGACGATATGATCTTCACCCATATTTCGGCGCGCGTACCGGGCCCGGAACATCACTTCCTGATCAACCCGTACGGCTGGTATTTCGAAGAGATCACCGCATCTTCGCTAGTGAAGGTCGATCTGGATGGAAACGTCGTCCAGGATACCCAGAGCTTTATCAATCCGGCGGGCTTCACCATCCACTCGGCCATTCATGGTGCGCGTGAGGATGCTCACTATGTAATCCACCTGCACACCGTGGCCGGGGTCGGCGTTGCGGCGCAAAAGGAAGGTCTGCTGCCGATCGGCCAAAATGCCTGCCTGCTGCAGCACCAGGTCGCCTATCACGGCTATGAGGGGCTGGCGCTGAATCACGATGAGCGCGAACGTCTGGTTGCCGATCTGGGTGACAAACCGCTGATGCTGTTGCGCAATCACGGCACACTGGCCGTCGGGCCGACGGCGGCCGCTGCCTGGGTGGCCATGTTCTTTCTGGAGCGGGCCTGTGCCCAGCAGGTGGCGGCTCTTTCTGGCGGCCGCGACCATGTGCTGATTGCGCCGGACGCGGCCCAGGCCGAGACTCGCGAGCAGGGCAAGGGCATCGGGTTCATTTCGGCTCTGGCCTGGCCGGGTGCCCTGCGGCTTCTGGATCGCAAGTCGCCGGGCTACGACGCCTGATGCGGACGGCGCTGGTGGCCCTTGTCTGTGGACTGACTGCGGCAGGTCCTGTCTTTGCAGGGGCATGGACGCGGACAAGGGGCGAGGCGCAGGTCATTGCCAAGCTGGAGACGATGCGCGCCGACCAGGGGTTCGATCCGGACGGCGCGCGGGCAGGTCTGCCGGCTGACCGCCGTGATGACGCCCTGTCGATCCTTGCTGAATACGGCCTTACCGATCGTCTGACGCTACAGATCAAGGGCGACTGGCAAAGCGGAGAAGATGCGTTCGTCGACTACAATGGGCGCGGCCCGCTGGAAATTGGCGTGACCTGGCAGGCCTGGCGCGACGACCGTGCGGCCTTCAGCCTCTATGCCGGCTATGCGGACGGCGGAGAGGGTCGCAACGCCGGCTACGCCGCGCCGGGGCAGGGAGATAGCGACTGGGAGGTGCGCGCCTCGGCCGGGCGGTCTTTCGACGGTGTTGCAGGCGACTGGGGGCCGGACCGGTCGTTCGTGGAGGTCCAGGCCGCGCGGCGGATGCGCCAGGGTTTGCCGGACGAGACGCGTGTCGACCTGACACTGGGTGGACATTTCGGTGACGATTGGCTGGTGCTTGGCCAGGCTTATGGCGGCATGGCTGACGATGACGGTGCACGCTGGCTCTCGGTCGAGACGTCGGTGGTGCGCCATCTGGGCGACTGGAGCGTGCAGGCGGGGTGGCGCACCACCGTTGCCGGTCGCGAAACGCCGATATCATCCGGCCCCCTTCTGGGGGTGTGGCGTCGGTTCTGATCCTCGGGCCGGGACGGTGCCGGCCTCCAATGAGTGTCAGGTCCGCCGCGCTACTCGGCCGGGGCCTTATATCCGGTCTCGACCTTCAAATAGGCGATGATGTCGCGGCGGTCGGTGGCATCAGGCAGGCCGGGAAAGGCCATTTTGTTTCCGGGCAGGAAGGTGCGCGGTCCGGCGAGCCAGGCATCCAGCTTTTCGGCGTCCCAGACAAAGCCCGCCGCCTTGACCGCCGGCGAATAGTTGAAGTCCGGATGGGTCCCGGCAACCCGGCCGAAGACACCCCACAGATTGGGCCCCACCATGTTCGGGCCGCCTTCAGGCAGTGTGTGACAGGCCCGGCATCGCGCGAAGGCGCGGCGGCCGTTTTCAAGGTCCGCAACATTGTAGGGAGCCGGCAGTGAGGCGAGGAGGATGGCTTTCTCGGCGTCTGTCGGTCCTGCAGCCGGGGTCGGGGCGGCTGCCGGTGTTGCGGGCGTGGAGGATCCGGTCGATCCCGATTCAGGCGAGCCGCCCTCTCCGCAGGAGGCCATCAGGGCAGCGGCAAGAACGACGGTAAGGGTGCGGGTCATGACGGCCTTTCGGGTGACTGCATTCCTGATAGCCTAACGGTACGGAACGGCAACGGTCCATGCGTCGCACTGGACGCAGGGCCTCCGCACCTGATAATCACTGTCAACTAGATAGCGTCTGTTGCGCTGGCCCAAGAGTATCATGACCGACACAATCCCTCTCAGCCGGACCCGAAAGGGCGACCGGGGCATGATCGTCAAGGTCGGCGGGCACTGTCACCATGACGAGCATGCGCTGGAGCTGGAGCGGCGACTTCTGGAACTGGGCTTCGTCGAGGGCGCGCGCATCGAGGTGCTGCACGAGGGGCTTTTCGGGCGTGACCCCATCGCCATGAAGCTGGATGATACCCGCATTGCGCTGAGGCGGCATGAGGCCGCCACTCTGTCCGTCCGGCTCGACGGGGCCGATGCCTGATGGACATCGCGCTTTCGGCCGTTCGCATTGCCCTGGTCGGTAATCCCAACTCCGGCAAGACGGCTCTGTTCAACGCCCTGACCGGTGCCCACCAGAAGGTCGCCAACTATGCCGGCGTCACCGTGGAGCGGAAGGAAGGCGTGGTGCGCAGCGCATCGGGTCGGTCCATGTCGGTGTTGGACCTGCCCGGAACCTATTCCCTGCGGGCGCGCAGTCCGGACGAAGAGGTTACCCGCGACGCGGTTCTGGGCCGTCTGGCCGGTGAGTCTGCGCCGGATGTGATCGTCTGCGTGGCCGACGCCACCAATCTGCGCCTGGTCCTGCGTCTGGCCCTGGAACTGAAGGCGGTCGGGCGACCGATGGTTCTGGCGCTGAACATGTACGACATCGCCGAACGCCAGGGCCTGCGGATCGACCTGACGCGGCTGTCGGTCGAGATCGGGGTTCCTGTGGTCACCACCACCGCGACCCGGCGGCGCGGGATCGAGACCCTTATCGAGGCTGCCGAGCAGGCGTCCCGGCTCGGCGATGGCGAAAGCACCTGGCGCGCGCCGGATGCGGCGCAACTGCGCCAGGCCGCCCATGAGGCCGAGCGGATCATGAAGGCGTGCGTCAAGCCGCCACTGCGGCCCGATACCCTGACCGGCCGGATCGACACCGTCCTGTTGCATCCTGTCGGAGGCCTGCTGATCCTGGCGGCCCTGCTGTTCGTGATGTTCCAGGCGGTCTTCACCTGGGCATCACCGGCCATGGATGCGATCGAGGCCCTGCTCGGCATTCTGGGCAATCTGGTCGCCACGGGGATTCCCGACACTGGTTCCGCCTGGCCGCTTTTTGAGAGCCTGGTTGTCGATGGCCTGATCTCGGGCGTCGGTAGCGTCCTGGTTTTCCTGCCGCAGATCGTGATCCTGTTTGCCTTCATCATCCTGCTGGAAGACTTCGGCTACATGGCCCGGGCAGCCTTTCTGCTGGACCGGATCATGGGAGTGGCCGGGCTGCACGGTCGGGCTTTCATTCCGCTGCTCAGCAGTTTCGCCTGCGCCATTCCCGGGGTGATGGCGGCACGAACGATCGATTCCCGTCGCGACCGGCTGACGACCATCATGGTGGCGCCCCTGATGACCTGTTCCGCGCGTATTCCTGTCTATGCGTTGATTATCGGGGCCTTCATCCCCAATGAGACCGTCTGGGGCTGGGCCAGTCTGCAGGGACTGGTCATGTTCGGCTTGTATGCGGCCGGTATCCTGAGTGCGCTGATCGTCTCCTTCATCATCCGCAAGGTTTTCTGGCGCGGAGCGGTGGAGCCCTTCATGATGGAACTGCCCGCCTACAAGGCCCCGGACCTGCGTAGTGTCGGCTTCAACCTGTGGCTTCGTGCCCGGATATTCCTGGAGCGGGCGGGACGGATCATCCTGCCGCTGATGGTGCTGGTCTGGGCGGCCTCGACCTTCCCCTATCCGCCCGAGGGCGCGACCGGTCCGGCCATCGACTACTCGCTGGCCGGAATCCTGGGCCATGCACTGGAGCCGCTTTTCGCACCTATCGGCTTCAACTGGCAGATGGTCATCGCCCTGATCCCCGGCATGGCCGCACGAGAAGTGGCTGTGGCCGCCCTTGGTGCCGTCTATTCGATCGCCGACCCCGAAAGCGCGACCAGCGCCCTCGGCTCCCTGCTGTCAGCCCAGTGGTCTCTGGCAACCGCCCTGGCCTTCCTGGCCTGGTACGTTTTCGCGCCCCAGTGTGTAGCGACCCTGGGTGTGGTGAAGCGCGAGCTGAACAGCTGGACGTGGATGTGGGTCATGGTCGTCTACATGTTCGCCCTGGCCTATGCAGCCGCTTTCATCACCTATCGGGTGGCGGTCGCACTGGGTGGGGGCTAAACCCGGCCCGGACAGAAACGGGAGGCGGGCTTGGCGGCCATGCTTATGGGCCTTCTGGGCCTGATCGCCGGCAGCTTCATCGCGGCCGTCAGTGTGCGCCTTCCGCGCAGCGAGAGTATCGCCTCGGGCCGTTCTCGCTGCATGAGCTGCGAGCAGCCGCTAAAGGCCTGGCATCTGGTGCCGG
>Ga0075012_10006170_pt1 | contig 10885 bp, 13 predicted proteins | sample All_14_2_FD_71474 | JGI IMG/M metagenome (GOLD analysis project Ga0075012, IMG submission 71474) | Freshwater microbial communities in response to fracking from Pennsylvania, USA - Allegheny Zone_MetaG_DW_15 | ecosystem: Environmental > Aquatic > Deep subsurface > Groundwater > Drilled... | reverse complement strand
GTTCTATAGAACGTGAAGAGAATCCGTCATCGTAGTTCTGCAAGTCTATGCCATGCGAGGTCTTGCTAATTAGTTCATCTAATGTCAAATCTTTGGATGCCTGAAGAGAAACAGTTTGGCCAGCGACAGTGTTGCCCCCTTGTAATTTCGGATTGGTTAAGAATGCGACGACAAGCACCAGAGGCAGAATACATGCAACTGCGAGAAGCCACGTATTTTTTCCGACAACGCTCTTTTCTTTTTCGACAAGATCAAGATTGAGTTTAATTCTCGATTCCAGATCTGTAGTTGGAGGAAAAGTTTTGACTATATCTTTTACCCCTGAGCGAACAAGCAAGGCGCTATTCCAGATGCTTGAACAGCTTGTGCATTCACCGATGTGGCTGTTAAATAGTGCTGTTTGTTCAACAGTAAGTTCGTTGTCGAGCGCAGGCGAACAAAGCGCACGAGCCTCATCACATTTCATTCGTTTGCTCCCCTCTGGGTAGGTTGTTACTCCGCGCGGAATCGGGAATTTCCTGTGCCGTCAAAAACTCGGCTAACGCTCTTCGGGCTCGATACAGCCGAGACATTACTGTTCCGATTGGTACACCTAATAGATCGGCGATATCTTGATATTTCATATCACTGACTTCACGCATCACAAATGGTGTCGCAAACTGATCGGGTAATGATGCGATGGCGGCAGCAAGCAGATCGAGAGTGAAGTTCTGCGAAACCAACTCGTCAGGACCTATGTGCTCATCGATCAGGCTTTCGACGAGACCGTCGTCTCCATCGAGAGTTAACAACGTTGGTCTTCCCTGCATGCTACTGACCCGATCCTTGATAGTATTCAGAAGTATTGTGTAGAGCCATGAGCCCTCATTGGTTTCTTCCTTATAAGAATCAATCGATCTGAATGCCTTCATGAACGTCTGTTGAACAACGTCTTCCGAGTCTTCATGACTGTTTAAACGAACTCGCGCGTATTTGTAAAACTCGCTCGAATATTTGTTGACCCAGAGACCAACCTTATCTTTTTTCGAATTCGTTCTTCGCCAGATATTCATAGGATGACGCCGGTACTACTTGAACGTCACGTGACAGCCAGTATTCCCGTGCTTTGCGAAATAGTCCTGGTGATACTCTTCGGCGGTGTAAAACTTCTTGAGTGGCTCCAGCGACGTGACGATTTTTCCGTTCACCTTTCCGGATGCTTGGTACTCAGCAATCGCTTTTTCTGCTTCTGCTTTTTCCTCTGGAGTTGAGTAGAAAATTGCCGACCTGTATTGATCGCCAATGTCTGGTCCCTGACGATTGACCGTTGTAGGGTCGTGCAGTTTCAAGAAATCAGTAACCAGCTGGCTGTAGGTGATGAGCTTCGGGTCGAACACTACACGCACGGTCTCTGCGTGTCCTGTCCCGTGTTCGCATACTTGGGCATATGTTGGATTCTCGGTTTTTCCACCGGTGTAACCAACGGTGGTGCTCGCCACTCCGGCCGTTCCTTTCAAGATGTCCTCGACTCCCCAGAAGCATCCTGCCGCGAAGTATGCTACGTCCTTGCCATTTTTTCTCACCTTATCATCGTCTGCGACTGTGTAAAACGGTTTGTCAGCTTCTGCTGCGGTGTTAGGCTTCGCGGATGAACTCGCGACTGTTCCTTGCTTCTGATCAAAAGATAGAGAAGCTGAATTGATGCAGAAGCGCTTCCCAGTTGTTTTGGGTCCGTCGTCAAAAACATGTCCAAGGTGCGCTTCACACTTCGAGCAAACAACCTCATCGCGTCGCATGCCGTAACTGTTATCGGAGGCGACTTTGACGCTGCCTTTGTCTACTGGTCGATCAAAACTTGGCCATCCCGTTCCAGAATCAAATTTATTGTCTGAAACAAACAATGGCTGACCGCAGTTAACACACTTGTACTCTCCAGCTGCGTGGTTGTCCCAATACTCTCCCGTGAAAGCGCGCTCGGTGCCCTTCTCCCGAGTGAAGTGATACTGCAACGGTGTCAGCTTCTTTTTCAATTCCTCAGCAGGTATCTCGCTTATTTTTTTCGTCATGTTGTCCCTCTTCTCTGAAACAGGTTGGGGCTGCTGCGCGTTGGTGCTGGAGCATGAACTCAAAAAGATCAAGCAAATGAGACTTGCAGCAAATGTATATTGACTCTTCTGCATCGGCGAATTCTTCCCTCGGTAGTGTTCGAGAGCTAATACCGGTGAGGTTCTGTTTTTATTCCCTGCCCAATATTAATTCTTCAAGCCGCAGACAAGTCAGTTCGCCAAAACGCTCTCCCGACCCGACCTGTATTTTAAATCAGAAGTCACCACCCTTGATTCTACAGTTCACTCAATTCGAGACCGTTTTACTTTTCACTCACCATGAGTAAATTTCCACATCCTCTCGTACTTGCAAATCGGGGCCTTCGTCGAACTCGATGTCTGCGTAAATCTCATTCATCGTTATCGTGACCGTGTCATCACATATGTCCAGCTCAAGAGATTCGCCGCTACCAATTACCTGAACGGTCCATTCATCATCGAGTTTTCGAAATACTTCCAGTCGCTTTCTCGTTTGGTGAACGATCACGTAATGCGTTACCGAAACCACATGCCTATATGCGACGAGCTTTTCACGTCGATCTGTTGACGCTGTCGAACGAGAAAGCACTTCGAATATTACCGTTGGTGTTTTCGTATAAACGCTCTTCTTATCTAACGCGCCGCAGTCGATCATCAAATCCGGGTAGTAAAAACAGTTCAAATCTTCGATGCGACCTTCATATCTGAGATGTAGACGGTGCATCCCTTTCCCTGAAGTTTAGCGCGGAGCGACGTGGCAATATTTAAAGCGATTACGTTGTGGGCTGCAGAGCCTCCGGCCATCGCAAAAACTTGCCCATCGACATATTCGTGTCTCTGCTTTTCCACCGCTTCAAAGATCAGGTATTGCTCAGGCGTGAGGTTCGATAGCTTTTGCTGCTTTCCCACGGCACATTCCTCTTCGAGCACCAATGATTAATTATACGGTGATCCAATCCATTTTTTTGGCAGTTCTTGCCAGTTTCTGCCGGAACGCGAAATAGTCGTCCGTCTTGATTGAAATCCAGGTAGTTGTTCTAATTGTTATGACCGTTTTTCACGTCGCTACTTTTCCCTGTCTAATATCTCGTTTCGGCTTGCAGATAGCAGATTTTTATGCGGGTGCCGTTCGCAAGATGTTTCTGGATAGCGTCAACGGTCTTGAAAGCAATCTCGGCAGTCCATACGACCGGTTGCAACACCAGATCAGTCTGGACCTACATAGATCTTGAATCGCAAAAGGCGGAGCCGTAGCTCCGCCTTCCGAATAATTTGTCTGCTTGGACCGCCCTCTCAACAGTTCGTCCTAGGTTCCCTGAGGGTATCGCTATACCGCAACACAGGCGATCAAGTCTTACGACACTTCCTTTGTAGCACAAGTGGGCGAAAATTACCACCCTCTCAGCCTTTTAACGATTTCCAACGTTACATCTAACAAAGTGCGATCGAAAGCATCGACTTCCGCTCAGCGATTTTCTGATCGGGCTGCTGAAAAGGCGTTATGTACATGGGAACAGTTCCCGATGTTTTTTTCCATCGGTACGGAATAATTACAAATGCATCAGCTCTGGCTCCGGGCTCGTGCGTAGAGTGGTCCGAGCAAGGAGCGGCATTAGATTCTCGATGCACGATCTACGACGAACGCTTAGACGATGGGCGAGAAGTTAGAAGTGCCACCATATGTTCTGAAGAAACTGGTCAACCATAGCGTCAATGACATAACGGGACAATACCTCGTTCTGGACATTGAACGCCTGCGCGAACACATGTCACTTATCACCGACGGATTTCTAAAGCTTCTTGATGTCGAGGATGGTGAAGTGCTCGATTGCCACCTTCCCGGCGAAAGCGACTTTGCGGAGGTTACCCAGCTTCGCATCACCTTCGACGAGGATCTTCTCCCTGTGTAGGCAGAAAGTGCGCTTACAAAACTTCTACAGCCTCAAACGCGATGTGCACGCTCCGCTTCCGACTTCACCCAATATGGTGGTACTCGGCTCTACAAATCGCCTACACAGCGGTACCGATTGCGGTAGCACAAGCGATGTCTTAGTTCTAATACGTACATGACGGAGGAGTTTGTTGAGGGTATCACCTTGAAAGACGCCATCGCGGAAACAGGCTGGTTATCTGTGTCATTAACCTTAGGCATTGCGGCTCAAATCTGCTCCGCACTGTGCGCAGTTCATGAGCTGGGTCTCGTGCATTGCGACATGAAACCAGGCAACATCATGCTTACGTGCTCGCCAGATGGCAAGTTGATCGTAAAAGTGCTCGATTTCGGAATCGCAAAAATCTTGCCGGTAACTGGCGATACAGTACTGAAACTGACACAGGATGGAAACATGCTGGGAAGTTTGCTTTACATGAGCCCGGAGCAATGCCTCGATCAAGAAGTGGATGCACGATCTGATTTGTACTCCCTGGGTTGCGTTATTTACGAGGCGCTTACAGGCAAGCCTCCGATTTGCGCGCGCACAGCTTTTGAAACAATGAACAAGCACCTTACTGCGATGCCCGCACCTCTTGAGACCACACGCTCGGATATTCAATGGCCTAAAAAACTGGCAAAGATCTTGACTCGAGCCTATGCAAAAAAGCCAGATGATCGCTATCAGTCAATTTCGGAATTTCTAAATGCCTTGATGACGCTAGAAGAAATGCCTTCTGAGCTTCAATGGCCAGAACGTTGGTCTAAGAGATCAGTACGCATTGAAGATGATGCTAAGTCACGCGAGATCAAAATTGAAAACATCGCCAGCTTGAAGTATCCAGTCAGCACAAACGTTACGGTTGAGCCTCCGCAATCAATCGATGATCTTGTAAAAAGCCTCAATCGGATCGCCGAAACTCGAATCCTTGCAATGATACCAACCGGGTTCGCAATATTAGCCGCGCTATCTGCAGTGATCTCAGCAAACACGAATGCCTTACTTTGTGTATTGAACATGATTATCGGATTGTTCTGCACTCTTGCCGCCTGTGGATTATGGCGATGCTTTTTGAATGAGCAAAAACTACCAATTGTGAAGAAAGCAGGTCTTAGTAACGCTTCATCTGTTGTCAAAAATCTGAAGCCACAACGGATCAGCGTTCTTAAGATAGTGAAATTTCCTCCAACGACTGTGAGCAGAAATTCGAAATCTGGTCTGTACTCCGAATGTGTCTCCGAATTAGTCAACAAATCCTACGTTGTCGATTTTGAGATCGCCGATTCAACCGGAAACGTAACACTAAAGAAGCTGATTGTCAGGCCTGTCCCCTCTGAAAATCAGCATCTCAAATGGGGATCCGTATGGCGTAAAATTTTTCTTGCTGGTCAAAACGAAAAGTTCGGCGCCGATGCGTCCGCAGAGATCGCACTAAATTACCCATTGCCTGGTAATCTTTTTTCTGATCGTGATGGAGAACCAATGGCAATTTCAATAGAAAACTCTGCTGGCTGGATCTATCCCGATTGAAACATTTTGCTTGACTCGCTTACGTCATGTCGCCAGTTTACCTCGAACCATGAGGTCCTACGTTGAAGTCGTACGGAGCAAGTCCGTTGAAAAACAGATTGACAGTCACTAATGGAAAAACAGCTGATCGACAAATTGACCGCGAGAAAAGAAGCCGCAGAACTGATTATTGTGGAAATCATATGTCAGCAGGATGATTGAGGGTCAAGATTTCTGCGCGAACTCGGCAGCGGATGTCAGACAACTTAGATTTAATTCGGTGTGATAGGCCGTTCAGCGGTGCATCGCAGTGTTCAATATTTAAATAGCCCGAATAGTCGAGAACACTTGTAACCCAGTCCTTACTCGTCAGAGCGGTCTGTGCGAATTGATCTACGATCTCATCGTAGTCATCGCACTTACCCCCAATCTGAACCAGACAGTTTACCAATTCATGCAGACAGTCAAGCGACTCGTATGCATTTCGACTATTCATCGCGTTTATAAAATTACGAAGATAGAAAACCTTAGCAGCTTTCCACTGACCAGTTTGAGACAAGGCTGTCGCGAGCGCGTGGTTCTGAGCGTGCAAAAATTCGATCTGCTTTTTAGACTTCGGGTCGTCTGAATCAACCACAGACAGCGCCTTTTGATAAACTTTGATCGACCTTGAATATTCCCTGTTTTGCATCAATGCTGAAGCGAGTTCAGTAAGAAGTTCGGCGCATTGAAAGTTGTCACTGCCATCATAAGCATCAAGTGCCCGTTCAGAAAGAAAAACAGCGGTTACCGCTAAGCCTTTCTCTGCAGCATCATTCATCAGCATTGGTTGACGGATCACTCGATACACTTGCCAGCGAGGTCTCCACGCTCCTGTCGAATCTTTGCTCTCGGCAGACTCATTCACAACCGCGTTCAATATTTTGCCGCTAACGTGATATCTTCCAGTTCTATCAGCAAGTGCGGCGCAGGTGAGACGACTGTATACGTCGTTAGTAAAGTCCGGCGATTTGATAAACTCCGACCGCTTGAACGCTTTTTCATAGCGATGGTCATTAAGAGATCTCTTCAACTCTTTCAAAAACGCCATCATGTCCGCCGACGAAGCGTCAGGTTGAGCACATGCTGTTGGATGCGAACCGGTAAAAAGAAAAATCAGAATAGCCACCAAGGTGGCTCGATACAGATTGCTCATTGGACAACTCAAGTGAAGTGTTGATTTCCAACAATAGTCCAGTTAGCGTTTCGAGATCGTCTGGTCCATACACTTTCTTGATCGTTGGATGAACGCAATCGTTTTGTTTTCGACGAACTGCAGTCGTTGCCGCCCCTCAAGCTAGCCAGCACCCTGTGCGCGACGCATTCGCAGCAGGAGGACAAACAAAACTACAGCTCCGCCGAGTAAGGAGAATGCCAATAGAGGGCGGAATGCGACCCAGCCGATGGCAACAGTTACCAGACTCAACGCTAGAGAAGCCAAAAACGCGAATATCGCTATTCCAAATCCGGTAAGGTCACCGACTAATGGAATCACATTTGTAATAGCCCGGATCGGCGATGCCATCAAAAGCATACCGCTGAACATCAACCCAACACCGGCAGCGCGTAATGCCCAAGTGATCAAGTTGTTGTCTGCTTCTGCTTTTTTGAACATGTCCTGCGCTGATACGGTCCCTTCCTGTACCAGCTCTATTTTGTTGCCGTTGCTCGCGGTGTAGTAGACCAATCGATTTTGTTCTTGCTTAGCCACAACTGAGCAGTCGGTAGGCGGTACATACTCGAATGCGATCCGCTCGTCGCCAACCTCAGGATTAGCAGGATGGGCGCCGAAATAGAAGTGTCCGTCTTCTACGCTTACCTTATTGTTTTGCGCGGCGGGCACGGTGGCGACTCTTGTGTCGGCTGGTACTGCAAACGGTCTTAAAGGAAGTTGATCTATGATTCCGCTGGTCAGCGAGAATGCACCGAGTGAAACAGATTTCGCGACTTGGCTAAGAGCGCTGAATTCGAAAGCTGGGGGATTCGCGTGGGCTAAAGGTTGGCGAAAACGATTCGAGTCAATTAGCTTTTTGCTCCACTGAGGATCCTAGCTATAAGTCGTTATCGTCTCCGTTCCGCCACCAACTTTTTCTTTAGATTCCGAGTGCGTCTCTTCAGCCCATTGATACATCTCAACAGTTCGATTCAGTTTGATCGCGTTTACTTTGATGCCAAACTCAGGATCTCGAAGCTGCTCTTTAGTTGTAGCTTTTCCAGTGATGTGAACAAGTTTGCCCTCATTCTCAGGTTTCACAACCCCTGACTCAATAGAGATGACACTCTTCTCGCCTTCCTGCAGAGCCCTTTCCTGATTGATTGCGCGCGACTCATTCCATAGCTCTAGCGGAAATGCGCCAGCAAACAAAAGAAATCCAAAGAAGGCAGCAAAGATTGAATTTCTAATGTTGCCGAACCAACTTGTTTCTGTCTTCTCTGTATAAAAGTCTGTCAAATCGTTTTCCGCCTAACGACAATATAGAACCGATTATATATTCACAAAAAGTAGCACCCGTGAAGATACAGTTTAATTTCATGAATGGTTTTGGTTTTGAGAAAACCTATGGCAATGGTCTTAGGCTCGCCGCGAACAAATCGCTCAGGATTATATGCAAAACAGAAGACAAAGATCTTTCGCTGGCTAAAAGTTCTCGATTGATTACATTAGCACCACCAGTGGTGCCTCGCTGACGGATAGCCATATGCCAATAAGTTTCACGACGAACCGACATTAGAATCTGAACGCTCAGCAACATTGAGAACTAGATATAATGGGAAGGTTAGGTTGGGAGAAAATTTTGTGCATGAGCCAGTCCAATATATTCTGATGAGTTTTTCTCTCCTAGCATTTTTACCTGCTATTTACGATATTCCAAACACTGTCTTCAAAGTTTCCGGCGCCACTGTTGCGCTGGAAACAGGTCCGAAACCTACCGCCGCCGTTCGAGCTCCGTCATCAAGATCGAAATCCATCACAGCTGAAGGCCGTATCGAACAATGTGAAAATACGTCCTTTCATGTGCATGCCATGCTTCCTGGCAGCATCTGTGAGGACAACGCCGTCATTGGAAAGTATTATCGCAAAGGTGAATTGCTCGCCCTGATGGAGAGCGCTGAGCTAGTGAGGCAGAGTGCCGACTACTTATCGCGTAGGGAACAGCTTGAAATGAGTATCAGGAAAAGAGAATCTGCAGGTCGGTTAGCCAAATCAGACCTCGAGCGACTCCGAAAGCTCATTAAAGAAGGAATCGTAGCCGAGAAGGATCTCCAGCAAGCAGTGGAGGATGTTCGCACCGCCACCGAAGATCTCGAGGACCTTAACGAGCAGCAAGTTCGATTAGAAAACGAGTTTCAAACTCTTACAACCATGTATGGTATCAAGTTGCTGGACCCTAAACAACAAACTGAACCCAGCAAAATGCCGCTCAGAGCTCCGAACAGTGGCGTGCTCATAACCAAGAATGTCAATCTCGGTGATCGGGTAAATCTGGATGAAGCAGCTTATGTGCTGGCTGGAATAATCGATGTGAATCTAAAAATTGTCTTGCCCATTGCTGAGCGACACCGTGTTGATATGGGGCAGCAAGTAAGCTTTTGGTGCAAGAATATTCCCAAAAAAAACTTTGTCGGCAGCATTGATCGGATAACGATACCAAATGACCCCTCAAGCCAAGACTTCTCAATCGGTGTCACTCTAAAAAATCCACAAGCAGTTCTTAGACCGGGCATGATCGGACAAGCGAGAATATCTGTCAAATAATTAGCAACGAATATTCATGGTATGGTTGCATCTGATCTGGCTGAAGACCCTACCCGGAACCACAATGCCGAAGTCACATAAAGAGACACACAAAATACATACCATCGGCTGGCTTCGCGCTGCTGTTTTGGGTGCAAATGATGGAATTGTATCGACGGCAAGTCTTGTGCTTGGTGTGGCTGCGTCTGGTGCAGACCACGCCAATATCTTAGTCACCGGAATCGCTGGACTCGCAGCTGGCGCGATGTCGATGGCCACTGGAGAATACGTTTCGGTTTCCTCGCAAGAGGATACGGAGAAGGCTGCGTTGAACAAAGAACGCCAAGAATTAGAAGAGGATTTTACAAGTGAGCACGCCGAACTCGCCGCGATCTATGTTCGTCGTGGTTTGGATCTCACACTTGCAAACGAGGTAGCCGAAAAACTCATGACTCATGATGCACTCGGCGCTCACACTTTGGATGAACTAGGGATTTCAGAGGTGACATCTGCGAAGCCGCTGCAAGCCGCAATCAGCTCGGCGTGCAGTTTCGCAGTTGGCGCTTCTCTGCCGCTTGGCATTATCATTCTCGCGCCAGCACAACATCTCATACCGATAGTTGCAGTTGGTGCGTTAGTATTGCTTGCAGTTCTCGGTGGACTTGCTGCACAGGCTGGCGGCGCCAGGATTCTTCCGGCCGTTGTTCGAGTGACCTTCTGGAGTGCACTAGCTCTGGGAGTAACTTTTGAAGTCGGTGCGCTTTTCGGTGCAAAGTAACCAGCTAACCTTCGGTCGTCTTTCCGTCAAAATGTTCTTTGTCGGATTCCGCATCTGCTTTTGTTATATGAATGACTCCATCCCTATGATTGGGCGGAGCGTAAACGGTATACAACTTCATCGCTTTATCTGCTGAAGTATTGATGATGTTGTGGCGTGCTCCGGCGGGGACCAGCACCACAAATCCGTCGTTGAAATCGTGCTCGATGCCATTCAAAATTGCCTTACCCATGCCTGATTCACAACGGATGAACTGGTCAAGCTGATGCACTTCTTCGCCGATGTCCTCTTTTGGCAAGAGGCTCATGACCACAAGTTGACTGTGCTTCGCGGTGTACAAAACCTTGCGGAAGTTCTCGTTGGCGAGGGCGGTCTCTTCAATATTCGATGTATAACCGGTCTTGTTTTGCAGTATCGTCATGATTAGCTCCTGTGTCTCTCTATCGGTTGATGTAGTCTCTTAAAAAAGCTGCTTGCGGGCGCCACTATACTCGGTGCCCCCGCATTAATCGTGGACACTCCATTCCTATTAGGTCAGCCGCCTAACGTCATAAAATAACTCTTACAACTTAGAAAGGCAATCACGCAGCCCACATGGATTTGACCGGCAGAGGTTTCCAACGGTCTTAATAATTCTTCTGGCATTCGGAATCTGATGCTGTGATCAAACCACTTAGTAAGTGAAAACTGGGTAAAAACTTACAGCAAATGTATAGTCACCAGAGCCCGAAGTTCAAGACACTGGAAAGCGCATATCCGATGAAGACAAGCAAAAACTCTCGTGGCGCTCTCTCCTTGCATTGGAAGATTTGCAGTCTATTCACTTCGT
>Ga0075012_10006168_pt1 | contig 10887 bp, 9 predicted proteins | sample All_14_2_FD_71474 | JGI IMG/M metagenome (GOLD analysis project Ga0075012, IMG submission 71474) | Freshwater microbial communities in response to fracking from Pennsylvania, USA - Allegheny Zone_MetaG_DW_15 | ecosystem: Environmental > Aquatic > Deep subsurface > Groundwater > Drilled... | reverse complement strand
ACCTTGATCTGATGCTGACGCAGCAAATCGGCGGTGCCGCCGGTGGAAATGATGCTGATATCCAGTGCCTGCAAAGCCTGGGCGAAAGGCACAATCCCTTCTTTGTTGGATACGGACAGAAGGGCGCGTTTAATGGGTACAAATGGCATGACGGTTTTCCAGTTTGAATTGTTGAATGGCTTGAGCAAGCGCCTGAACTTCCAGTGCCTGCACACGGGCTTTCAGGCTGTCGACATCATCATTGGCCTGCACCGGGCATGTTATCTGAACCAGCACCGGGCCTGCGTCCACGATCTCGCTGACCTCGTGAACGGTACAACCGCTTTCGCGTTCACCGGCATCGAGCACCGATTGATGCACGGCGCGATCCATTTTTCCGGCATGTGCCGGCAGCAAAGACGGATGCACATTAAACAACCGATGCTGCCAGTCCTGCACAAAAGGGGCGGACACAATACGCATATAACCCAGCAGCAATACCAGGTCGCAATGATAATCTTTTAACCTGGCTGACACCATGGCATCGTAGGCTTCCCGGCTCATCTGTTGTGCAGACAGCCAGAACGCAGGCCAATGATGCGCGCGTGCGGTATCGAGGATGCCGGCCTGTTCGCGGTCGCTGAGAACCACAGCGACCTGTGCCGGAACCGATCGTTGCTGTAACAGCTCAATCAGCGGCAACAGGTTGGAACCACGGGTCGATCCCAAAATACCGAGTTTAAGCATGGGCGGCCGACTCCTGGCGCAATCGTTTCATGTGATCGATACGTTGTTTGATCAAGTCAGCGCTGCCAATATCACGACGATAAAAGAACTCGCCTTCGATACGGGATATTTCAGCCTCAGCTAATTTTTCAGCTTCTGCCAGCGTTGATGCCTGCCCCAGCACGGCGATTGTTCGTGAGCCCGTCGCGATCAATTGGCCTTCCTGCTCGTTCACTGCCGCATAATACAGGCAGTCTGGATTTTGTATGGCCGACACATCCAGCGGAATGTTTTTAAGTGACAGATCAGGATAGCCCATGGGAACCGCGTATTTGCAAACAGTGGCCAGCGCTTTGAAACGGACGTGTTCGTCTGTCAGGCTTCCCTGGCTAATCGCCCAACACAAAGCGGCAAAATCCTGATCAAACAGCGATAAAATATTGATCGCCTCCGGATCGCCAAAACGGGCGTTGTATTCAATCAACTTGACGCCATCCCGTGTTGCCATAAAACTGCTGTACAAAATGCCTTTATAACGCTGCCGGCACTCTGTTTGCAGGGCCTGCAATACTTGTTGATTGATGGCCATGGCCGATTGCAGATCGCCAGGCTTTAAAAAAGGCAGGCTGTGGTCGGCACAGGAATAAGAACCCATGCCGCCAGTGTTGGGGCCTTTATCCTGCTCAAAAGCACGCTTGTGATCCTGAACCAGCGGCATGGGAATCAGGCAATTGCCATCCGTAAAGCAAAGCAGGGAAAACTCCTGACCTTCCAGTTTTTCCTCGATCAAAAAGGGGAGTCCGGCGTCGGTCAATTCCTGACAAAAGGCCAGCGCGTCTGTTATCGAATGCAGATGATCGCCGGCCACTTTTACGCCTTTTCCGCCCATCAATCCGTCGGCTTTGATCACATAATGATGCTCGCCAAGTTCCTGTAAAAAGGCTGCTGCGCCGTTCATATTGTGGAAAAAACGGAACAGGGGAGAGCCGGGAATCTGGTATTGTTGCAGCAAATGACGGGTAAAGGATTTGCTGCTTTCAATGCGGGCCAGATCGCGGGTTGGGCCGACGGTGGCGATGCCGATTTGGGTTAATCGATCAGCCAACCCTTGCTCCAGCGGCGCTTCTGGCCCAATGATGGCCATCTCGATTTTCCAGGCTTGAGCGCTTTGAGCGATACGGTCAAGATCTTGCAAATCGGCACAGAGATATTGACTGGCCAATTGGCGAATACCGGGATTATGACTGTTGCCATAACAAAAAATAAGGGCGTCCGGGCTGGTTCGACAGAGCACTTTGGCAATCGCGTGTTCGCGTGCGCCGGATCCCACGATTAATATGTTCATGCCACCTCTTTGCTGTGTTGACGTTCCTGTTGCAGGCTGATTTTTTTACTTTCACAGATGCTGCCGCTGATGTATTTGCCGTTCAGGCAGGCCATGCAGGGTGTGTCGATTTTGTGTTTGCCCTTACGGGTCAAAGCTTCGACCAAATTGTCTTCGGTCTGATAGAGCAGGGCGTCCAGCCCGAGATAGTCCTGGATTTGGGCAAGATTCATGTTGGCGGCCAGCAATTCCTTGCGCGAAGGTACATCGATGCCGTAAAAACAGGGTTCCTTTACGGGTGGACAACAGGAAGCCAGATAGACTTCTGTTGCACCAAATTCCCGCACCATTTTGACGATTTCCCGACTGGTTGTACCACGAACGATGCTGTCATCTACCAGCAGAACTTTTTTATTCTCTATTTCTATTCGTTGCGGGCTGAGTTTGTAGCGTACCTGTTGGCTGCGATTTTCCTGATCCGACATGATAAAGGTTCGGCCAATGAAGGGATTTTTGTACAGGCCTTCGGAATAGGGAATATTCAATTCACGCGCCATGGACATAGCGGCTGTGTTGGAGGTGAAGGGAACCGGAATGATGACATCGGGGATGAAGTTCGGATGGGTTTCGCGCCAGCTTTTGGCCAGGTTTTGTCCCATGCGCATCCGGGCGCGGTACACGCTGACCCGGTCAAGGGTGGCATCGGGTCGGGCGAAATAGACGTATTCGAACATGCAGGGCGACAGGGGTTTGGCGGTCAGCGTTTTGCGAAACAACTTGCCTTCCAGATTGATAAAAACCAGCTCGCCGTTTTGAACATCGCCATCGGGTTCAAATCCGAGAGAGTAAAACATGGAGTTTTCGGAGGCGAAAATATAATCTTTTTCACCACGCTCGTTGAGTTTGGACCCCATCACCAGTGGGCGAATGCCGTGCGGATCGCGGAAAGCGAGCATGCCTTTGCCCATCACGATGCTGACAATGGAGCAGGATCCTTCAAGTCGTTCAAACAGAGATTTCACAACTTCGCTGAGGCTGTCGAAAAAGGCCTCATCGTGTCCGCCTGCGATATGGGGCTGGCTTAATTCATCTGCGAGCAGGTGCAGCAGCACTTCTGAATCCATGCTGGAATTCATATGGCGGTGTTTGTTTTCGGTCAGTTCGATGGACAATTCACGGTGGTTGACCAGATTGCCATTGTGCGCAAGAGCAATGCCGCGGGGATTGCCGAGCCAGATGGGCTGTACATCACGGGAGGAGTAGCCGCCGGCAGTGGGGTAGCGGGTGTGGGCGATGCCCATGTTGCCGTGCAGGCTTTGGATGTCGGCTTTGGTGAAGATGTCTTGAACAAGGCCTAGTCCGGTTTTGTGGTCAAAACGCTGGTGGCAGGTCACGATGCCGGCAGCGTCCTGCCCGCGATGTTGCAGATGGATCAGGCTGGCGTAGAGCGCCTGCGCGACTGGTTGCGAACTATATATACCTGCAATCCCACACATGTTGTTTCCTTTTCAACTTGAACGTAGCTTGGGCCCTGGCCCAACAAAAACGTGGCGCGGAAATCCTGTTGGGCCAGGGCCCAACCTACGCGTACTCCAACCTGTCTCTCGTCACAACCGCCCGCGCAACATTGCGAATCAATCGATCCGCCACCGACTCCCCGGTATTTGGAAAAACAAATTGTTTCCCAACGATCATTTCATACAACTGGATATAACGACAGGACAAGGTAATCACCAAATCATCCGGTGCTTTGGGCAAAACCGGATCTTTATAAGGATCACAATGCTTCGCAAACCACAGCCGTAAAAATTCCTTGTCGATATTGTCCGGTTCCTGCTGTGCGGCAAAACGTTCTTCATAGGTATCCGCCAACCAGTAGCGACTGGAATCCGGCGTGTGGATTTCGTCCACCAGCGTAATATTGCCGTCTTCATCCAGACCCATTTCATATTTGGTATCCACCAAAATCAAATTGTGTTTGCGTGCGACTTCGCTGCCAAAAGCAAACAATTTCATGGCCAGCTCCGCGGCTTGTTCCCAATGCGCCTTGCTCATCCAGTTTTCACTGACGATGTCAGCAGGGCTGATTGGCCGATCCTGGGTGCTTTCCTTGGTGGTTGGGGTCAGCATGGGTTTGTCCAGGCGTTGATTTTTGCGCAAGCCTTCGGGCAAGTCGTTACCGCAATAATTGCGCACACCCTGATTGTATTGCGTCCACAGCGAAGTATTGGTGCTGCCGGATATGTAGCCTCTCACCACAAACTCAATGGGAAATACTTTGCATTTTTTAGCCAGGGTAACGTTGGGATCAGGGATGCTCAACACATGATTGGGTATAATATGGCGCGTCTGCTCGAACCACCAGGCGCTGGTCATGTTGAGCACCTGGCCTTTGAAGGGAATAGACGCCAGATTGCGATCAAACGCACTTTGGCGATCTGTGGTGATCAGCAGCAGGGCGTCACCCAGATCATAAGTATCGCGAACTTTGCCGCGATATTTGTTGGCCAGAGGCAAATCTGTTTCAGTCAGACAGTCAGACAAGGCTTGCTGAACAATGTGTTTATAATCAGACATAATCGTAACACTCATGAGATACCGGGTTAAAAAGAATGCTGGATTGCAGAATGTCATGGACGCTGGCGTCCAGTTCTTCTGCTGATGCAGCCTCGATATGCCATAACACGCCGCGCTGGATATCCTGCACGTCATGAATAGCGAAATGGTGGTTCAATTGCTGTTTTTTCTGTAAACCCTGCAAATCTTCTTTGGGACGAACGAGCAGGGATCGTTGATTGGCTTTTGCCTGGTGTGTTGCGAGAAAGGATTTTCGATCGTTGTACAACACGCCGCTGGCCTGGATTTGCTGCAAAACCTCGGGTGATTTGCAGTGAATATTCCACCAGATCTGGCGTTTGATGTTCACGTTCAATCCGGCCTGGCGCAAGCTGTTTTGCACGCTGAGCGCCTGATTGTCGGCGATGACAAGCTCGACCAGCAAGGTGTGCGATTCGGGATCCGACAAGCCGTGGCACGGAAACCCGTCATGTCGCCCAGAGCGAAGCGAAGGGTTTCCTGATTGTGGCTCGGTGCCGACTAAAGGAGCCCCTTCGCTTCGCTCTGGGCGACACAGCAGGGCATCGGTGGGGGCGTTTGCCGAAATATACTCGCGCATGGAATGAAACAGCGCATCACCGATGGGCGTTCGCTCTGGATGCGGCATGATGGCCATGACGTTGCCGGCTGGATTGATGAGTGCTGCGATATTGTGAACGGAACCGTTTGGATTGACAGGGAAGCTGTCGATGATCTGGCCGTCGGCATCGCAGTATTGAAAAGCTATCAAACCCTGAGCGGCCAGTTCAGACACAGTTTCGGCATTGGCAAGAAAGCGTCCCTCGGCATGCGCGACCGGAATACGCAGGCACTCGTTTTGAGTCAGACCCCGGGTAAAGGCATTTTGTTTGAGTGTACTGCCAGTCTTCATCTGAATCCAGGCGTTGTAATAACCGGTTCCAAGCACTTGCCCCTGGCTCATCCGCTTGTTATCGGTCAGCGCAACATTCAGTCCGTTGCCAGGCACGAGGCCGGATTCGAGCAAAATTTGTGCGCCATTACAAATCCCCAGTATCGGTTTTCCACTGACACTTTGTTGCTTCAAGGCAGACATAACCGGATGACGAGCGGCAATAATGCCGGCGCGGGAACGATCTTCCCAGGAAAATCCGCCAACGATGATATAGCCATCCATCGTGTCCAGGCGCTCGGGCGGTTCATTCCATAAAAAAGGTACAGGCGTCATGCCGGCGCGTTTGACCGCCAGACTGGTTTCACGTTCGCAATTGGAGCCGGGGAACTGCACTATGGCGATGCGCATCAGAGTATCCTCACCGTTTTTTGAGACGAATCAATTACTTGACCTATGGCATACAATTTATAATCGGGAAAAGCGGCCAGGTTGGCTTGCAGGGCGGCGGCCATGCTTTCATCGACCACAATCACCAAACCAATGCCCATATTAAAGGTACGGAACAGGTCGTTCGTGCCCAGTTTGCCCAGATCTTTCATCATCGAAAAAACCGCCGGAACCGGCCAGGTACCGGACTGAATCTCAACCGCACACTGTGAAGGCAGTATGCGCGGGATGTTTTCCAGAAAACCGCCGCCGGTGATATGGGCCATACCTTTGATGGTGACACCTTGATCCAGGCAGTGTAAAACCGGTTTGCAATAATTCAGGTGTGGTTTGAGCAGGATCTCGCCCACGGTGCCGGCCAGCTCCGGGTGGTAGCTGTCAACATTCAGACCCGCTACATCGAAAAACAGTTTTCTTGCCAGCGAATAGCCATTGGTATGCAGGCCGCTGGAAGCAAGGCCAAATACCAGGTCACCGGACTTGATGTCTTGTCCGGTGATAACGCGGTCTTTTTCCACCACGCCGGTGATAACGCCCACCAGATCGTGTTCGCCCTGGCAGTAAGTGCCCGGCATTTCGGCTGTTTCGCCGCCGGTCAGGGAAATACCTTCTTCAAAACAGGCATTGGCCATGCCGCGCACTATGGCTTCGATGTTGGCTGGCAATATTTTGTCAGCCGCGATGTAATCCAGCAGAGTCAAGGGTTTGGCACCCATGACGAGGATGTCGTTGGCGGTCGCGCTGACCAGATCGATTCCGAGGCTGTCATATTGTTGCATCATGCGGGCGACTATCGTTTTGGTGCCCACGCCATCCATACTTTGGACCAGCATGGGCTGCTGATAGTCTGCGATGATGCGTTTCAAATCATACAGCGCTGCGAAGCCGCCGACACTGGAGCCGACTTCTGGAGAAAATGTTCGTTCAATCAAAGGCTTGATGCGATTGACCGCGTCGTTGCCGGCGCTGATATCCACACCGGCTTCTTTGTAACTGACAGTTGTCACAATAATTTCTCCTTCAAGCCTTGTTCCCATTGCGTTTTGGCAAGGGGAAGAGGGAGGTCAATACTGCCTTGCATGCGCAGTCTTTTTTCTGCTGTTGTACGGCCTATCGTCCAGAATGGCAGCTTGCGTTCTGTGAGCAATTGTTCAAAAACAGGCAGTTTTTCTGCTGACAGCTCCAGAACAAAGCCGCCGCTTTCAGAAAACAGGGTTTTGGCTGCTGACAAATCAGACGGGATGTTGACCGTGAAACCAATCTCCTGCCTGAAACTCATTTCGGCCAGGGCGACGGCGACACCTCCGTCCGAAATATCATGCGCAGATAAAATCAAACCTTGCTGAATGGCATCGGTCAATGCGTGTAACTCGGCCGCCAGATGGCTCAAATCGGGTTTGGGAACGTTCACACCGAGCTGCTGATGTTGTTGATACCAGGCACTGCCGCCGCATTCGTCTTTGCGTTCACCAATCAAGATCAGCAGGCTGTCTGTGCGCTGTAAATGGGAGGATATGGCTTGACGGCCATCGGGCATGCTGCCGAGGCAGGCGATCATCGGGCTGGGAGGAATGGCCTGGTTGATTGTTTCATTATAGAAAGACACGTTGCCGGAGATAACAGGCAAGGGAAAGCCGGGATGATCTTTGAGACCGATGGCGTGGCAAGCATCGACGATGCCGCGGATGGACTCTTTGAAATCCCACATTTGTTGTGGTTTTTCCGGGCTGCCAAAACAAAGACAATCGCTGATGGAAAGGGGCGTGGCGCCGGTCGCTACAATATTGCGCGCGGATTCGACAACGGCATTAACCGCTCCCCAATAGGCGTCGATGGCATTGAAGCGCGGGTTTTGATCCAGAGACAGCGCGATTCCGGTCTTGCGTATTTCTTCCGGATATTTGTCTTCGTCAAAAGGCATGAGCAAACCGGCATCTGCTTCACCGGCTTCGATATGCGTTCGGCCTTGAACCTGTTTGTCGTAGGTTTCCAAAATCGGTTGGCGGGAAGCGATGTTTTCATGGGCCAGTAACTTGAGCAGCAGGGCGTTCAGATCTTCGTCTGGCAAATTTGGTTCCTGACCGGATGCAACTCGCGCTTCGCAAGGCCTGTCGTACACGATGCCCTGGGTAATATCACAAGCGCGGGCGTCAATCAGGGTGTTGCCCTGGGTGCTGACGACAAACTGACCGTCGTTGCGAATACCGCCGACTACCGCGGCACAGGCGTTGTGCGACATGGAGGGCAGTTCGAACGCTTCATTATAATGAACCAGAATCATATCAACGAGGTCGGGCGGCACAACCCACATAAAGCGTTCCTGGGTTTCAGAACAGAGCAGAACATGGGCGGGTAAATTTTCCATACCGCGCGGAACCTTGTCCAGATCAACGTAGGCACCGTATCCAGCCGCATCAGCCAATTCAACGGCAGCACAAGCTATGCCGCCAGCGCCCAGATCTTTGAAACCGGTTTGATGTTTCACACCCAGTTTGCCGAGTTTGTCGAACAGGGCGTAATTGGCTTTTAGCAAATGGCGTTTCAAGAAGGCATCCGGCTCCTGAACTGCACCTTTGTTTTGCGCCTGATTTTCCACCACCAAGTCGGCGGAGGCAAAGCTGGCGCCGCCAAATCCGCTGTTATCGGTGGCTTTTCCAACCAGAATATAGACGTGTTGTTCGGCGTTTTTGGGCGCATGGGAATGAATCACGTCTTCTTCAGCGACCACGCCCAGCGTGACCACGGTGACCAGGCAATTGTCGTTGTATGCGGCGTCAAAATAGACATCGCCAGCGATATTGGGAATACCAGCAGCATTGCCATATCCGCCAACGCCGCCAATAACGCCTTCGTAGATACGGTGGGTGTTTTGTTCGCTCAAGCTGCCAAAACGCAGGCCATCCGCCAGCGCAATCACTTCGGCGCCCATGCAGCAAACATCGCGGATGTTACCGCCGATGCCGGTGGCAGCACCTTCATAGGGTACAATTTGAGAAGGGTGGTTATGAGATTCGTGACTGACGGCGATGCCGTAACGTTTGCCTTGATGATCACTTGCGACGGAGACGATTCCGGCGTCTTCTTTTGCCCCGGAGATAACGTGCGGGCCTTGTGTGGGTAATGTTTTCAGGTATTTTCGGCTGCTTTTGTAGGAGCAGTGTTCAGAACCCTGGATGGACCAGAGGTAGCATTCAGCCAGCGTGGGCGGGCGTTTCAGTATGTGGTTTTGTATGAGCGACGCTTCGTCAGCTGTCAGGTTAATGTTGTAAGTGCGCAGAATATCTTCAATGCCGCTCTGCGTTAAGTTCCCAAAATCCAAAACAGGGTACAACGTTTGCATATCATATAATCCATGGCTGTCTATGCTTGCCGCAAGGATACCATAGCGTTTTTTTGTTGCAAGAGGGGATAGAAAAAATACTTTTCTCAAGGGCGTGCCCTTAATCTGTATTTTGGCTGCAAACAAGGATAAAATACCGGCACTTTATTTCAATCAAACGCGAACAAACCATGAGCAATAGCCGGTTTATCAAAGGGGCGCTGTTTTTGATACTGGCCCAGACGATGGTGGGTATCAATATAGTGACCTCAAAGTTTTTGCTCGGCCACATACCGATTATGGTTATGATGTTTATTCGCTTTGCACTTGCCAGCCTGATTTTATTGCCTTTGCATTGGTTAAGCCCTGCCAAAAAGTTGTCTGTAAAAACGCATTTTTCTGTTTTGGGACGCCGTGACTGGGGCTTTATTCTGGCTCAGGCTTTGTCCGCTGGTTTGTTGTTTAATTCGTTGATCCTGACAGGCCTGAATTTTACAGACGCCAACGTTGCCGGGATCATTACCAGTGCATTGCCAGCAATTATCGCATTGATGTCCTGGCTGATTCTGGGTGAAAAAATATCAGCCCAGAAAGGACTTTGCGTTGTCTTTGCGACCCTGGGTTTGGTCATTATTGCCTGTGATAAACTCAAGAGCGGTTATAGCCATTCTTTTCTGGGTGATTTTCTGGTTTTACTCTCTCTGTTACCCGAAGCAACTTATTATATTTTATGTAAATTATACCCCAACAAATTACCCATTTTTTTGACCTCGTCGCTGTTGAATGGAATCAATGCCGTGCTGTTGCTGCCGGCCATGTTTTTTGTCAATTGGTCCTCGTTTGATATCTCGATACACGCCTGGTTAATCTTGTTGTTGATCGGCCTGGGGTCGGGTTTGTTTTACGTATTCTGGTTTATAGGTTCCAGCCGTGTTGACGGCATTATGGCGTCTTTGTCTACTGCGGTTATGCCGGTTGCAACCGTGATTCTTGCATGGATTATTCTGGGCGAACAATTAAGCGTGCTGCAATTTTCGGGCATGAGTCTGGTCGTGTTGTCTATCGTTCTTTACGCGCGTCGATAGGAAGCGACAGGTTTCTTTGTGGGAGAAGGTCATCATACACACCTCTTAAGTCTGATTATTTTGATAATCAGACTTAGGGGAGGCGCTTAGAAAGTGACTGGCGATGGAGACTCGAATTATTGGTAATTGAACATAAAGAATTATTTTTGGAGAGATGGTATGAGTATTTTGGCAATTAAATTCGATGATCATGCCGTTGACGTTAGTTTTACTAAAACGTCATTGCATTTTGTTTTGGCTGATGGTCGGGAAGTTTCCGCTCCTTTGGAATGGTTTCCAAGATTGCGAGACGCAACTGAGGCAGAGCGAAAAGACTGGCGTTTTATCGGTAACGGTATGGGGGTTCATTGGTCCAGGGTTGATGAAGATATTTCAGTCCGAGTCTTAATGCGTGGCACTGATTAAGTGGATGGTATATCTTCCGACGAATATCGTGTCCTGACTGTATCTGTATAGTATCGTTGCATACTATAATAGATAATCAGACTTAACGAATATATTCCCGATCGGTACCGAATGTATTAACACGCTATATAAT
>Ga0075012_10006166_pt1 | contig 10890 bp, 5 predicted proteins | sample All_14_2_FD_71474 | JGI IMG/M metagenome (GOLD analysis project Ga0075012, IMG submission 71474) | Freshwater microbial communities in response to fracking from Pennsylvania, USA - Allegheny Zone_MetaG_DW_15 | ecosystem: Environmental > Aquatic > Deep subsurface > Groundwater > Drilled... | reverse complement strand
GGATGTGCAGTGGCAAAACCGGGGGCGAATTTCAGGATGCCGTTCAATGTGCCGGAACTCTTTTGTAAAGGCGAGCGTCTGCACTTGGCGCAGTGGCCTAACGAAGGTTGGGCAACGATTGAAAAGATTATTCATCAGGGAACCATGATGAACGATGGTTCGGTTTCCGACTCCTCTGATCCAAAAAAGAAACGGCCCACCGAACGCATTGGAGGAACCTTTCAATATTCGGGTGATGCACCGTCGCGTTGGGATGTCCAAAAGGGTGTCTGGCTGCACGGATATTGGTGTTTTGATTGGTTTGACGACGTCGGGCGCGTGGAGTCCATTGATCGTGACAAGAAGCAGATCAAATTTGAGCGTCCGCATCAGTACGGTTTGCGTCAGGGGAATCCATCACCGCGGCGTTGGCGTGCTGTCAATGTGAAAGAGGAACTGGATGTGCCCGGCGAATACTATGTTGACGCGGAGTCTGGGTATATTTATCTGATCTTGCCGAATGGGGCTACTGCTCAGGATGTGCGCGTCAGCGTGGGCGAGAACAGCCTGTTTGTGTTACAGCATGTGCAGCATGTACAGATTAAGGGATTTATTTTCGAGGAAAATAATGTCGATGCCCTGTCGATCCGCGATTCATCGTCTGTGAACGTCGAGAACTGCACGATCCGCAACATCCGCAAGATCGGTATTTACATGCAGGGCGGCGAGAAGAACATGATCGCCGGATGCGATGTGCATGATACAGGAACTGGCGGGATCACGTTTATTGGCGGTGACCGTAAGACGTTAACTCCGGGCGGGCATGTTGTTGAAAACTGCCGCATTTGGCGTTTTGCGACGCATCAGCTGACGTATGCAAATGGCCTGATGATCGGAGGCGTTGGGAACATCGCGCGGCACAATTTCTTGCACGATGCGCCCCATCAGGCGGTGGGGATCAGCGGGAACGATCATGTGTTTGAGTACAACATCGTCAGCAATGTTCTGACTGCGGCAGACGATGCCGGCGCCCTGTACAAGGGACGCGATCCTTCGTGCCGTGGCAATGTGATTCGGTATAATTACTGGACGCACATCGGGAGTCCGCGCGGTCATGGTAATGCGGCCATCTACTTTGATGATGGCGATGGGGGCGATTTTGTGATCGGCAATATTTTCTTCCAGTGCGGCGAGCCGGGAAAGGGCTCTTTTGCAACTGTCTTTTCGCATGGCGGACACGGCAATATCGTGAAGAATAATATTTTTGTGGGATGTAAGCGTGCATTAGGTTCTGCTCCGTGGAGCGACAAGCGGTGGAAGGAATTCATTGAAGCTCCGTTGTGGCAGGAGCGCCTGCTCAAAGCAGTTGACATCACCAAACCTCCTTATACGACGCACTATCCCGAACTGGTCGGCTTCATGAACCCGCAGCCCAATGCGTTGCGCGATAACCATTCGATTGGTAATCTCTTTGTCCGCTGTGGCGAACTTAAGTCGGGGCGTTGGACCATTGATCAGAGCGACTTTGTGACGAATGAAGATCCTGGTTTTTATGCTCTGGAGGCGCAGGACTTCCGACTGAAAAAGCATTCGGTTGTCTTTGCCTATAATCCTGATTTCCAGCAAATCCCTGTTGAGAAAATCGGTCTGCAACGCAACTAAATGATCGGAGCAAAAAAGATGAATCACCGTTTTACTCTGACCTGCTGCGTCTGTTTTTTGCTGGCCGGTTCACTCTGGGCACTGGATGCCAGCACGTTTGGTTTTTCACCAGAGGCCAGTGGACGTGAGAATATGAACGCGCTCCAGAAGGCCGTGGATCTGGGGGGGACGATTACGGTCGACAAGCCGGGCGTCTATAAGTTAGCGGGCACGGTCTATGTTGGCAGCCACACTTCAATTCGGTTTGGTAATAACGTGATCGTGCGAAAAGTCGACGAAATTGGCAAGTTCTCGCACGTGATCCTGAATAAGGGCGCACTGACCAAAACTTACGACGAAAACATCACGATTGAGGGGCTGCACATTGAAGTCAACAACATGGATGTCAATGCGTGGAAGGTTTATGGTTTGCGCGGACAACTCGCCTTTTTTTACGTGAAGGACTTGAAGATTGATCGGTTCCGCTGCTACGATCTGGGTCGGGCGCAGTATTGTATCCACATCTGTACGTTTGAAGACATCACCGTGAACGATGTGATCATCAAGGGCTGGAAAGATGGCGTCCATCTGGGAAAGGGCAAGCGCTTTACGATCAGCAATGGCGTCTTCGATACAGGCGATGATCCCGTTGCCTTGAATGCGCACGATTATTCCAGTGGAAACCCGGAGTTAGGGTGGATCGAGGACGGTTGTGTGGTCAATTGCCATGACCTTCCTAATCCAGCCCGCCGCGTCGGGTATTTCTGCCGGATTCTGGCAGGCGCGTGGGTCGATTGGAAAACAGGGATGGAGGTTCAGCAATCCGACACGGTTGTTTCGGATGGAAAACTCTATCGCGTGCAGATGAGCCCGGATGGAAAAATCTATAAATCCATAACGCAGCCAACGCATACGTCGGGTGCACAGGTGCTGGATGGCATCACGTGGGGGTTTGTCCAGAACGAGGTGACCTATGCCGTCGGCGTACGCAATGTGGTGTTCCGCGATATTTTTCTGGGGCAGGCGCGCGTAGGGTTTTCCATACACTTTGATAATGATCGTTACAGTCGTTCGTATTATCCGGGTGCGCCGATTCCGCGTCAGGAGAACATCGTGTTTGATAATGTGCGCGTCTTGCATAATGAGAATGTCGCTTTTCTCTCGATTGCGACGCCGGTGGATACGCTTACTTTCGCGAACTGTAGTTTTCGCAACAATCGCATCGTATTTGTCTCCAACAAGGCCATGCCGGATTATGGACGCACGCTGATCAACATGAACGGATGTATCTTTTTTGCAGAGGGTCCGTTTCAGCTCATTGAAAACCGCATCAGCACGAAGGTGATTCATGTGAAGACAGCAAGCAGTTTGGAACATTCGGGTGCGTTTAAGGCATCGGTTTCGACAAACGGCTCTATTTGTGTGGATTCGGATTTGACCGGGCTCAGAAAGTAAGCAGAGAAAAGGATGCGCGCAATGAAATGGATGTATGTGTTTTTGGGGGCCTGTCTGGTGGGCACCGTCCACGCGGAGTTGACGGTGACCGCAGGTGCGCTGAAAGTGATGGCGGAGGGCGATCAGATTGCGATTCTGAACGGTTCGACGCGCGTGATGTCGACCCGTCTGGAGGGCGAAGTTTTTGCGTGTGAACGCGTTCGTTCGGCTCTCGGAGAGGGCGATGCGTTGGTCTCGAAGAAATGGACGATCGCGGTTTATCCGCAACAGCCATTTGTCTTCTTTCAGCAGGTGTTAACCCCGGGGTGCGCAGGAGTCACCAATCGGGTGTTCTATCCTGAAATTGTCGTCCATCCTGCGGTCAACGCACTATTGACATCTGGCGGACTGCAGACGCTGGAAAAAAATCCGGGAAGCTACATGTGGACGGCCTTGGCGGATGCAAAAAGTCGGGCCGGTGTCGTGGCAGGATGGGTCACCATTGACCGCGGTAGCGGCATTGTACGCACGCGGCAACAGACGCTTTTGCCGCATGTGGATTACGGTCGGCTCATGTTGAAAACTGGACAGAGGGAGGCGCTGGAGGTTTTTGCAGTCGGTTATTTTGAGGATGCCCGGCTGGGACTTGAAGCGTATGCGGACGTCATTGCTAAAAATTATGCGATTCACCTGCCGCCGATGCCAACCGTGCATTGCACCTGGTATGTCGATGGCGCGTCAACGCAAGCGAAATTGGGACCGCGTTCTGAATTTGCGGAGCAGGCTTTGGCCCCCTTTGGACTGAATGTGGTTCAGATCGACGATGGTTGGCAGTTGGGCGCAAAAACCAATGGTCCCCGTAAAGTCTTTATTGACTATGATCCCAAGGGCCCGTACCCCGATGGCATGAAGGCGATGGCCGATACGATTCGCGCGCATCATTTTGTTGCTGGGCTGTGGCTGATTCCGTTTGCCGGAACCTACAGCGATCCCTGGTTTGCCGATAAGCAGCATTGGTTCGCCAAGCGGCCTGATGGCAAACCATATGATACGTTCTGGGGGGGGACTTGCTTCGATTTGACGCACCCTGATGTCAAGCATTACGTTCGCGACGTGATCGATACGATCGTGCATAAATGGGGATATCGCTATCTGAAGATGGATGGCCTCTATACGGGTGCGGCAATCAATTTGAATTATGTCTGTGACACATTCCGCGAGGATGAGGCGGGTCAATCTGTGCTTTTCAATCCCGACGTGACGCAGTTCCAGATGATGCGCGAAAGTTTACAACTCGTGCGCGATACCGCAGGGAAAGAGACCTTCCTGCTCGGCTGCTGTACACCGCAAAACATGCGCAGTGCTGGATTGGCTTTTGGACGCGTCGATGCGATGCGAATCGGGCCGGACAATGGTGCGAACTGGAACACTATTTTGCGTGGGCCTGAGTTCGGGGCATGGCACTACTTTCTTCATGGGCGCGTCTGGTATAACGATCCGGATCCGCTTTATGTACGTATTGAGCCGAGCATGCATTCCAAAGTGATTTGTTCTTGGGTGGCGCTGTCTGGACAAATGAACAGCAGCAGTGAGGAATATGCGAAATTAAAGCCTGCGCAGTTGGATCTGCTCAAACGAACCATGCCTGCGCATCGTGGAATCGCTCGGCCGGTCGATCTTTTTGAAAAGAGAATTCCGGAAATCTGGACGGTCACGTTTGCCGGTCGCACTGTGATTGGACTCTTCAACTGGGAGTCTAGGGAACAGACTCTGGAATCTGCGCTTACGCGTCTGGGACTGGCTGAACGCGAAAAATACATTGCTTTTGAATATTGGAACGATGGTTTGACGCCGCTGTTCACTGGAACGCTCACGCGGACGCTGGCTCCGCAATCCTGCGAGGTCGTGTCGATTTGCAAGATCAAGGATCATCCCCAGGTGATCAGCACATCGCGCCACATCACGCAGGGCATGGTTGACCTTTCTCAGGAGCAGTGGACGGATGAGCACCACGTGTTGTCTGGCACCAGTGCAGTGATCGGGGGGGATGCGTATGAATTGCGTGTTCTGATCGAAACCTCGCGCGGCGCGATGAAACCACTTTCCGTACAACACAACGGCACCGATGTGACGGTCAAAGAACAGGTTGAAGAGGGCCTTTATCGTGTGACATTCCAGTCTGCAAAGACGCAAGACATCCGCTGGAAGATTGAGTTTTCCCCGACGGAACGCGTGGTGATTGAACCGCGCGCCTGGGCACTCAAAGCAACACAGGGAACCGTCTTCGAACCGCTCACGCTCAGCTGGCAGAGCAATGTACGTTGCGAAATTACACGCAATGGAAAGGTTGTTCATGCAACCTACATGGGTAAAACGTGGATCGACGAAACGATCCAGTCAGAGAACACGTATACGTATGGGGTCACGCCTGTCTCCTTGTCGGGCATTCGTGGAACGACGCAGACAGTTACCTATTCCGTACCCAGGATTCCGCAGTTAGGTGCGGTTCCCCCTCAACCGGAAATCACGCTGGCATCATTAAAACCAGTGAAATTCTGGTCTGAATATGGTGGGTTGCATGTGAATAAGGCGCTCAATGGGCCATTGACATTAGGAACGAACGTCTACGTCTCGGGGATCTGCATCCATGCCGAAGGGTATGCGGTTTATGCGCGCGATAAGACGTGGAAACGTTTTGTGGCGGTGGTTGGCATTGACGAAAGCCAGCGGCGGCAAAAACAATCCAGTGTCTCCTTCGCTGTTGCCGTTGGCGCTGCGGATGGCGAACGTATCATCGCGTTGTCACCGGTCTTGCGTTTTGGACAGCGCGAGGTGTGGTATTTCGATGTTGCGATTCCTGACGATGCAAAGACGATCAAAGTGATGTCGCAGAGTGCTGGCGATGGCAATAAGAGCGACCATGGCAATTGGTGTGACGCTGGATTTTTGAGCCGATGAAAGCGATGGTCCTGTTTTGAGTCACTCCCGCTGGATCGCTGCTCGGGTTACTTGCATTTGAACGAGCGATACATCCACACGCACCAGATGCCCGTGGCAATGAAGAATCCAACCGTACACACGATCATACCGGGGGTGTTTAATTGCACGGGCTTCATGTGATGTGCGGCGATGACCAGTCCGAGAAGGATGGTCTGAAAAAGAAAATTCAATACGCCGAAACAACGCAGGGAGTCGGTGAGTTTTTGCTCGGTCATGGGGCGCTGTTCGGGCGATAGCCAAAAGTCCTTGTTGGGAAGAGAAATCAATTTTTTAGGAAATTTCAACACCAGTTTTGCGCCGTACTCGATGGCGTAATAGGTGACAATCACCATAAGCAGGTTGATGGCAATGAACTCGACGCGCGACCCCCAGCGATCGGCCAATCCATGGGCATTGAAGTGAAGCGCGGTCCGGGAAGGAAGCAGATAGTGTCCGACCAGGATGACGAGCATGTTGAGCGCCGCACTTGCGAGGAACGCGATTTTTGCGCGTTGAGAAAAGAGTCCATTCATGGGTGATCCTTTTGGGTAACGATGCACGATTTAGTTGAGCAGAACGAAGAGATAGTCTAACGTTTCAGGAATCGTAATGTGAAGGCGTGTGCGGTCAATCGTTGCCGTGCCGCGTCCGGCTAGAACCGTTACGTGCGTCGCCTGCTGCGCAGGCAGCTCAAACGTCGCGTGTGTGTTGAGTTCGCGGAAGAGCAGGAGATAGCGTCCTGTGTCTGCGAGCGATTCAAACCCAGTCCAGGCAATGCCATCCGGGATTTCGCCGATCGGCGCGATCTTTCCTGCATGGAGATGGGGGCGCTCTTTTTTCCAGGCCGCGATGATCGGCTTCATCTCCTGCACGTACGCAGCAGGGAGATTGGAGACCTCAAACCAGCCGAGCGGATTGGCGAAGAGCGTGATGGCGAAAAGCGTGTCCGCCCGATAGGCTGCTGGCGCAAGAGGATCGTTCGGATACTTTTCTTTGTTGCGCTGATTGTTCAGCAGTTCGATCCGCAGGCGCAGGGGGTCAACCACCTGGCTGAGCTGCCACAAATTCCGCAGGGTCTGATGCGGCCAGTAACTGTGGAAGTCGGAGTAGCGATTTTCAACAAAAAGCGGGCCAATATCCGGCAAGCCGAAGTATCCAGGACGAATTTCCGCTGTGACATCCAGATCAAAAACCATGTTGCATTCCGACCCGTTCAGCATGCGGTTAAAAAAGGCGCGCTGATTGCGGAGCGCAGTTGCATTTTGCGTCTTCATCGAGTCGATTTTGAAGTACCGAATGCCGATGTCATGGTAGAACGACAAGAGGTGATCAGCATCCTTCTGCCAGTTGGCGGCATCGTTGCTTGAATCGGGGCCGAACCAGAGCCCAAAGGCCATGTTCTGTTTGCGTGCCGCGTCGACAACTGTCTGGATGCCATGGGGAAATCGGACGGGATCCGGATCCCAGAAATGGGCATCAGCGGCCCAGTACCCATTCCAGACACCCTTGCCTTGCGCAGACGCGGAGTTGACGGAACGCCCTTTTTGCCAGCCATCATCGATCTGGACGATATCGACGCCGAGGTTTGCTCCGGCCTCGATTTCCTTCAGGATAAATGCTTCATTGATGCGCGCGTCGCGGGAACGGTCGCCCCACGTGTTGCTGAGGAACTGTCCGTCGCGGCCTGGTTGATAGGTTCGAAGCTGGCGCTGGAGGCGATGCAGTTGATGTGTGCGACCGCGTGTGCCCCCTTGATAGAGGAGCGTTGCTACGGGATAGCCGGTATAGTGTGCTTCCACCGTGCGATTGCGGGCGTTGACGGTAAAATCGGATGCCTGCGGTTGGGGACGCGCATGAGGCAGAGGCGCCAATTTCAGAAAAACGATACCGCGCTGATCAACCGTTTGTTCCGCACTCAACACGCAACCCTGAAGATCGAGCCGCTTCTCATTGGTCTGGAGCAACCATTCACGTGTGGAGACGAGTTCATTGTGTGCATCGGTCTGATCCATCAATTCGTAGTGCGTAATGCGCAGGTGCTGAGGACTCAAGACGAGACATTCCGAATCAGAGGAAAGCTCAATATTGGGCTTGGAAAGGTCAGTTTCGAAGCCTGTCGCGATTTCCGCAGGCATCTGTTGTCGCTGCGCGGATTCCTGCTCATGAGCGTGCAACGTACCCGCAAGCTGTGGATAAATCCAAATGGTCAGCGGCGCTTTTTGCGCAATCCGAACAACGATTTTCAATGCTGTTTCGCCAGCAACACTCCATTTCTGTGTCGAACAGGAAACCGTTAAGTCGACTTTTTCCTGCACGGCTTTTGCCGCAGGAATCCATTCATAATCGGGATCTTTTTCGCGGAACGAGGTGGTCACAAATCCCTTGCCAGTTGCTCGATACGTGCGCTGGAAGTAGGTATTGCCAACCGTTACCGTCTGTTCATCCCAGCGCGCATAGCACGACTGGTACGTTGATTCTCCTGCATGGATTAGAAGGGTTGATGCAATCAGGAACGTCGAAACCACACGACTTTTCATTATTCCGCTCCAAGCGTCCAGCTGCCACGCGTGAAATCGGGCATCCGGACGGGTTTGCCATGACGGGACACCGATTGTTCACTCAATTCGACGATCGCGCTGATTGTGGCGGCCTCGTAGACGTTTGAATCCATGCTTAGTCCGCGTTGCAGGCAATGGGCGATGCGGTGATGTAACAGGATATCCATGGCTTCCTTGGCGGAGGCGTGTTGAAGCAGCGCTTTGTTTTCGGTCCAGACCGGATTGGCATAACGCGTTGCCAATTTGGATACATCGGCTTCAGGAAGCCATTGGGCGCGGGTGTTGGCAATTTTTGCGATTTTCAGCGGTTGCGTGGTGATAGATCCCTTTTCTCCGGAAATCAAGCAGCTCCGTTCTTCAGGACGTGCGCTCATGGTATCGAGTTGGATCACGAGCGTTTTGCCGCGATAACTGCGAAGCGTTGTGATCGTCATATCGCCGGGAATTTGCGAGCCTTCTCCCTTGGCGATATTTCGACCCGTTTTTGAAACGGATTGGGCTGCGCTGGTGGAGGTCAGCAAATCAAATCGATCCCCGCGGTTGATGCCCATCATGCGGTAGGCCGGAGCAACACCATAGGGGAATGAGTTGCCTTTGTGCGATAACGCCCAAAGTTGCAACCAGCGATCTTCAACCGGGGTTGTCTCCGGGATAGTGGCTGCGCGGTCATAGATATCGTGGATGAAAGCGACTTCACCATAGAGGATCTGTCCCAATTCATGTTTTTTGCAGACCATCTCCGCAAGCAGTTCATTTTCGCCGTAGCACGAGCTATCCAACAGCATACAGTGGCGCTGCGTGCTTTCGGAGGTGTCAACCAGCTGCCAGCATTGCTCAATGGTCACCGCAGCCGGTATTTCAACCGCGACGTGCTTTTCACACTGCATGGCATAGACAGCCATGGGGGTGTGGAGCAGCCATGGTGTGCAGATGTAGATGAGATCAAGGTCATGCATCTCGCACAGTGCACGCCAGGCTGTTTTACTTCCCGCATGGATTACGGGTTTGGCTTTACCTGCAGCGGTTAATTGCTGGCTGGCGTGCACTGCGCGATCACTATAGAGATCGCACAGTGCACGGATTTCAAGGCTAGGAATCGATGCAAGACGTTGAGCAATGACCGAACCCCGCTTTCCAAGACCGATGATCCCGACGCGGATATTGTGGATCGGCCCATCCTTGTAGGTGGCCATATAAGGCCCTTTACGGGAGGGAAAGATCAGGTCATCTTTCAGCATACGGCATCCCGTAGTGGCGAGAAAGCCAGTTGCTGCGGTCATTTTCAAGAAATCGCGTCTTTGCATACGAACGATCTTTCTGATTTATTTTTTCTTTTCAAAACCATTGACATCGATGACTTTCTGCAGCTCCGTTTTCAACGCGAAGTTATCTTCAACGACGTTGTTCCGAATGAGCACATTGCAGTCGTTGCGGATCGCAATGATTTCGCCCTTAAGGTCATTGATTTTCGCTGGAGCTGTCCCCGCAACTTTCGCAAGATATTGGCTGGAAAGCTGGGTGACCATTTTCATGTAGGTCTCGTTTTTATCATACGAGATAATCTCGAGCATCTTGCGCAGGGCATCAGTCGTGTTGTTCGGGTCTACTGCGGTAAAGAGCTTCGCTGCGGTTTCTTTGCGCAGAGCCATGACATCCGCCTCCTTGACGCCGGGACCGCCATGCGTTGTATTCGCGTAGCGTGAGGGGATTTCACGGATCCAGATGTTGCGGAAGCGAACGGGATTGCCATGATCTTGCAAGCGCAGCGGCAGCTTGTTCTCGTACTTGGTGATAGGCCGACGGCGGCAATGTGTGGTCATGCCTTCAAACTCCCAATGGTCTTGCACAACCACGCCGTTGTGGATCACCGTGACGCTACCGGAATGTACCAGGGTGTCGCCGTTCCAGACGGGTTGATGGAAAATGATGTCATAGGCCTGCCATTCGCCGGGCTTGCGGCAGGCATTGACGAGAGGGGGATTCTCGGCATAGACGGAACCTGCCTGTCCATCCGCATAGGCGATGTTGTCATAGCTGTCGAGGACCTGAACTTCGTGCTGGCCCATCAAAAAAATGCCGCTGTTTCCGCGTCCTTGGCCATTTCCCTGAACAACAACCGGTGAGGCCCATTCAATATGCAGCTGGCAGTCACCAAAACCTTGCTTGGTGCAGATCTCACCAGTCCCCTTGACAACTTCCATGGCGCCATCGACTAATTTCCATTTCACAGGACTGCCATCCTTTCCCGAAACCCATGCGTCAAAGGAGGTGCCGTCGAACAGGACGATAGCATCGGAGG
>Ga0075012_10006165_pt1 | contig 10890 bp, 10 predicted proteins | sample All_14_2_FD_71474 | JGI IMG/M metagenome (GOLD analysis project Ga0075012, IMG submission 71474) | Freshwater microbial communities in response to fracking from Pennsylvania, USA - Allegheny Zone_MetaG_DW_15 | ecosystem: Environmental > Aquatic > Deep subsurface > Groundwater > Drilled... | reverse complement strand
TGAGGCGGTCGCCGTTGAAGTCGAGCGAGCGATCTCAGGTCATGGCGTGGCACGCGTGATGGACCGCCTTGCCCTGTCACGTGGCCTGCCGAAGATCATTCGTAGTGACAATGGCAAAGAGTTCTGTGGCAAGACGATGGTGCAGTGGGTTTACCAGCGAGGTGTCACCTTGCGGCTGATCGAACCAGGCAAGCCGAACCAGAACGCCTACATCGAAAGCTTCAACGGTCGGCTGCGCGACGAATGCCTCAACGAGCACTGGTTCCCGAACCTGCTGCAGGCGCGTGCCGTGATCGAAACATGGCGACGCGAATACAACGGAGAGCGACCGAAGAAAGTCCTTGGTGGGATGACCCCCGAGGCCTATGCGAAGCACCTTGCCGCGGATGGGCTACAGTAATGCTGGATTCCAAACAGCCCCGCTACTGAAGGCGGGGGGACGTCGCCCGCTGAGATGGCGCGATGAGCAACGCCAACAGCCCGAAGACCAAGCTCGAACTCCTGCGCCGTCTGCAAACCCGCCGCGTGCAAATCGGCAACCAACGTGTGAAATCCGCTTAACTCTGGGACTGTCCGGTTAAATATGGGACTGAGAACGCGCTCGGAACGTCCTCCAGACGTGCTCAATCGCGTTGCGGAGATACCTCTAAGGCCATGAATGCGCGTAGGTTTTCCCGAATCCCCAACTCCCGAGCCACTTGAGCGCAGCTGACGCCCGGTTGCTTGGTCTGCTCAACGGCACCGTGTTTGAACTCCGCACTGCACATCCCTCGCTTCGACGCAAACACTCCTTATGGCCTCGATCGGCCTTCTCGTAAGTGTCCGTGATATCGGGGTAGAACCCTCCAGATCCTCACCGCTAAACGGCCGATCTTACTGCCTTTATCCTGCAAATCGGTGCATCTCGCATTTTGCTGGATAAACGTTCACAGCCGTCTCGTGCTGCGCCGGCAACTTTCACCCTTGCTGGTCTGCTGGATAGATCGAAGCTCGCCGGACGATCAACAAGATCGCACTCGGCTTACTGCGCCACAAGCCAGTTCAAAGCTGGCGTCTAGCGGGTTGGCCTGAAATGATTCCGGCGACGGTGATCCTGCGCGAGATTCGCGAGCGCGGTTATGAAGGCTCGCATTCGATCTTGCGAAACTTCATGGCCAAGCTCAAGCCGCAGCGCGAGGCTGAGCCGGTGGTGCGGTTTGAGACGCCGCCGGGCCGGCAGATGCAGGTCGATTGGGCGGAGTTCCGCGTCGACGGATTGCGCTGGTTTGCGTTCGTCGTGGTGCTTGGTTTTTCGCGCTGGATCTTTGGTCGATTCGTCGAAGATCAGCGCTTCGAGACGCTGCGCGACCTGCATGTTTCTGCGTTCGAAGCGATCGGCGGGGTACCGCACGAAGGTTTGTACGACAACATGGCGACCGTGGTTCTCAAGCGCGATGTGGATGGCAGAGGACGTCATCAATTTCACGGCGGCATGCTGACGCTATCGCGCGACTACGGTTCTGCGCTGCGCCTTTGCCGGCCGTATCGGGCGCGCACCAAGGGCAAGGTCGAGCGCGGCATTCGCTACGTGCGCGAGAGCTTTTTCGCACCCTTGTTGGCCGAGTTTCGGCAGCGCAACGAGTCATTGACGTTGGCGATCGTCAACGCACGATTTGACGCATGGCAGCGCGAAGTCGCCAACCAGCGCATCCATGGAACGACCGGCGAGAAGCCCGCAGAGCGACTGTTGATCGAGCGCAGCCACCTGTTCCCGCTGCCTGACACGCGCGTCGCTCCCAGTATCCGCGAAGTGCAGTCCGTGCCAGCGCCCAAGGCCAGACCGGCGACGCCACTGCAGCGGCCGCTATCGGCCTATGAGGCCTTCAGCGCCGGAGCCCATCCATGAACATCGCCCATGAACAACGCGTCGCCCTGTGCGCCGAGTTGAAGCTCTCCGCGGTCGCCGACGCCGCTGTCAATCTCGCGCAGGAATCCACCGCGGTGCCGCAGCCGCTAACCGATCCCGAATATAGTCGACGAACGCATCGAGCTTGCCGCGCCGAACCTCGCGCTGGTAGCGCCGTTGCGCGCCTTCGTCGCGCACCCGCCGCACCGTGTTCCGCGATACCCCGCACCGCCGCGCGACCTGGGGCCAGAGAGAGCATGTGACGCGTTGGGAACGCTACGCGCCAAACTGTCGCCGACAGAGATGCAGGAACTCGCATCGGCACGTGCACGCCTACCCGCATGGTTGGCGCAAGCAGTGGGCGCGCTGGTGTCGCAGGATTGAATGCTTCTTTGTTTTGACGATCAGCGAGTACTGAACCGCCCCTTGAGGTTCGTCCAACTTCTGGGGGTCAGTTCATTCCCGGGGCGGTTCAGGGCAGCTCGAATGGCTTGGTCGAGGGGCGTCTGAAGCCATGGCGAAGCCAGGTGCGGAATTCGGTCTCACATCAGCGGCGAGTTAGATGGGGTCTCATCATCTGTTTCGGCGACGTCCCCCCAAGGAGGGCCGCAACGTCACGCGTATGCATCGCCGGTAAGTAGAAGGCAACAGACCTCCGGTTGGGAACTCCTGACCGCGTGCGGATCCACGTCGTATCGCGTCGGTTCGGCATGAGGTATTGCTAGTCCATACAGAGCGGTCTCTAGATTCGGCGGACGCATCTCGAAACAAGCGAGTCCCGCGCCGAGGGTGATGAGTTTGCTACCGAGCGGAGTGACGACCAGTCTGCAGCCACCGAGGATTTCCATGCTCTCCGTGTAGCGTCGCATCGCGCCCAGGAGTTGGCGATAAGCCTCAAACGGCTGCGACTCGTGGACATACAGGATGTTGCTCGTAGGAGTCTGCCGAGAATTGAACAGTGCCTCCTTGTACTCCACCAGCAGGCGATCGGCCCGCCGGGGATTTCGAGAGGGGTGCGGCAGCACGGGACAAATCTCGGCTTCACCTGGGATCTCTGTCGAGCGGATGATCTGCAACTGGTTAACCCGGTGCTCGCCAAGGATTGGAAACCAGACGAGAGGCCAATCCTGAAAGCTCTCCACCTGCATGGCGCCGGAGAACCCTGGGACCATGACGATCTCGCTACTCGGATCCTCGGCCATGATTTGAGCGTCCAGGCCCGCATCTTCTGCGACGAGCACTTGAAAGTTGACCCCCGCGGCGGCCAGTGCGTTGTCCGCGTCCTTGTCCGGGACAAGCTTGTTCAGAAGGCTGGTCATCAGTGCTAGGTAGACCACCCTGGGTAATGAGCTCGCGTCGAGGATGATGTCCGTCTGCGTTGACACCTTCTCAAGGACCGCATGGGTGCCGATCCGTAGTGCGATGGTCGCGCTCAGGTCCTCATCGCCTTGGCCTGCGCCGAAAGTGAGCCGCTCGACGGTACCAATGGCTGAAAAAAGTTCGACAAGTTCGAGCCCGTTCTGCTCAGTGAGCTGTTTCAGCGCATCGCCCAGTTGGTAGTTGGGGAAATCGATCAGCACTAGCTTCGCTTCCTCAATGCTTCCGCCGGAGCTCCGAATGCTGTTGATACACTCCCGCATGACCGTCTGTGCACGGACATCGAACCCACTGCCTGCAATGTAGAGAAGACGGATCGGGCGGTCCTCGAAGAGACGTTCCCACAGCTCGTTGGCATCGGAGCCGCGCCGGAACACGTACTGTTCCCACAAGGTCCGCATCGCTAGATCTCCATTGCCAGACTCTTCTTCGGCTTCCAGCCGCGCAGCATCCACTCAATCAGCTCGGAACATGTCACGTCCTGCCAACCGCCCATCTGCAGAGGCAAGCCGAAGCGCGTGCACAACGTCCGATTGAGGTACAGGATCGACCCGGCGTCGCGTGCGGTAGAAGCGCTGCTGGTTCGGAGAACCAGCAAATTCTCTGCAATGCATTCCGACAAAACGCGCTTGAGCAAATCGCCGTGTTCGCCTAGCGGCCTTTTCCGGCCCTGGAGCTTTTCCAGCTCCAATTGCGACAGCCTTACCCCGGTTACCCCGGGGGCGTAGGGGGCGTTCGGGAGAAAGGTACGGGAACGACAGTATCCGCCGATCGACGTGATGAGCTTCTGGGCCCGCGTACCTTCGGTATGCTGCTTCGGAACGAACTTCAGTCGACGCACCGCCGCATCACGTAGGATCTTCTCTTGCTCTTCTGGCGACAATTCATGGTGACGGGTCCGAAGGACCTGTTTGGCGACGATACCTTCATACAGCGCGGCCGCCATCGCCAGGAGTTCCTCGACGTTGTACGTCGCCATGACACAAAGTCGTTCCAGCCCGTAGTAGAACGGCATGCCGAGTTCCTCGTGCAGCTGGATCTCGGCGGCGGCGCGAAGCGAGGAATTGTCCTTATCGTCTATCGCTTCCGCCGGGAGGGCCATGTCGAAGCTCAGCTGCTTCTTGGAGACGTCGCGCGCCACGAGAATCCTCGTGACGAAGAGTTCCAGTAGCGTATCCAAGGTCGACTCCTCGGATTTCTTCTCGGCCCGTGCGGACCATTCGCTGTAGCGGGCATTCTTCTCGTGCGGCTGGAGCGTTGCGCGAAGGGCCTCGATCGCCGGTTGGACGTAAGCGTTGACTTCCTCCGGTTCCAACTGCTCCCTCAGACGTTGGGCAAAGTTCCCAGCGACAGCATCCTGCTGCCGCATTCGCCGCTCTAGCACGTTCTGAGCGAAGGGGAGAAATTGGTGGATGCCCTTGGAGCTGCCCCAAAGTTCCTCGAGCGAGTACACATGAAGGTCGCGGCCGGATCTCGCGCCTTGGGAGAGCAACTCGTCTCCTAGCACGAGCGTCCTCATGGCGAGCCAAACGGGGATCCCGGGCCGCTGAACCGTTATCTCGTCGATGAGTATGTCGCGCTGCCTGCGCCGCAGGCGATGAAGATCGTCGATCATCAGCAGCCGTCTTACGGCGACCGGAGAGCCGTCGCGCATGAAGCGGACGGACTGCAGCCAGAGTACGGACTCGATGCGCTGACTGCTTGGAACTGACTGGTTTGACTGCCCAGCGAAAGAATCCATCTGCGCGTAGATCCGCTTTTCCTGAGATTCGGCCCACTCTGCTAGTGCGCGTGCGGAACTTAGCTTGGGAATGCCTTGCAGGTCTTGCGCTTCGTCCGAGTACTCCAGATCGATGGAATCCAGCGGGACATCGGAGGCGTGGCCCAGGAAGGCGCTCAAACTGCGGATCGTGCGTAACACAACTCGGCAATCGAGCAGTGCCCGGAAAGGCCCTTCCTCGACGGGCGAAGCGTTCGGCAGCAGGTCGGCATAACCGGACGCGCACGAGATCAATACGCCAAGCAGTTGCGGACCATCTTGGTCATGCAAGACCCCTTTCTCGACAAACTGGGGAAAGGATTCCTTCAGTTCGTTGTTGCCCTTGGATCGCCAGAAGCTTCGTAGCACGCTCGGTGTGAACGCCCGGAGGATCGTCGTCTTGCCGCCTCCTGGCGCGCTTCGGAAGATGTGCACGCCGCCTTTCAATACTTCGTCGGACAGCTTCTCCAGAATTTTCGGCGAGAAAACAAGAGCAAACTCCTGGTCCGAGGTGGTTCTCTCGGATCGTCGTTCCAAGAAGGGATTGACGTTGTAGGCCATCAGAAGTCTTTGTGCCTCACGACCCGTGGGAATAGTCCGGCGTACTCATACTGTTCCGGTCCCCAGAGCAGGTAAATGGCGTTGTTGGGAGTGTTGTGAGACAGCACGACAGGCAGGGCGCAGCCGGCAAAGCCGAGCCGTCCGTCGGTACCGCCTACTTTCATGTGCTCGTCGTTAACCGTGGCATCAAAGTACTTCTCCTTGTCCAGCAATGCCTTGATTGATGCCGATGGATTGACGGTCAACGCCAAGTCTCGTTCCAGCGGGCACAGCACCCGCAGTTGAAGCGGCTTGTAGCCATGTTCCGACGTGAATCTTTCGCTCCAGTAGTCGATATGGTCGATCGCTTGGCGCGTCGCGACATACAGCACGAGGAAGACTTCATAGTGCGACGGGTCGATCAGCTTGAGCTTGTGCAGCTGGTTGTAGATCTTTTGCAGTTTCCCGCCGTATGTCTTCTCCTCGCTGTCGTAGCGAATGTAGGTATTCCCGCTCCCAGAGAAATCGTCGAGCAGCCATATCAGGTTGAAATGAGGTGAGGTTGCTTCATGGCCGGCTTTCCCGAGACTCTTCTTGAGGTTGCCGAGCATCGCCCCCGACTTCTGTTCGCCCAGTTCGTAGGCCTGCCAGATCTGCTCGTTGTTGATCTCGTGGTTGCTCGCACGTCGCAGCTCGTTGGTTCTCGCGCCGTCGCTCAAGCCCAGGTACAGCGACTTCAGGCGAAGCTCTTTGAACCGGGGGTGTCGGGACAGCTCTCCGACCTTGTACGTCGGAAGCCCGTACTCTTCGGCAACCAAGCGAAGGCGCTCTCGCACGATCAGGTCCGGGTACGCCATCTCCACGAGATGGGAAATCTCCCGGTCGGAGAAGAACACAAGCTCGTTCTCCACCAGTTCCAAGGCAGCCGCCCGGTCTTCGTGATCGAGTCGCTTGAGCCATAGCGCCAAGCTCTCGATGAATCTCCGGCCAGGCCCGAAACGCTGGTAGTCGTCGTACTTGTAGTACGCAAGCAGCTGGAGTTCGGGGACATGGTCTTGAACCATCTGTGGCTGCTGCCACCCCATCACCCTCGCCAGCAGCCCGGCTGCGTTGAGATCCTGCATGGTTATCCTTCGTCCGAAGGTTCGTCTTTCAGGGTAATCGCGAACTTCCCCGGCTCAACAATCCGGAAACGGTCCAGGTACCAGAGCGTAGCATCCACGTCGCGCTTGTGGCCCGGCGCCAGCTTCCATCCGCGATCCAGGCGCCTTGATGGCATGTCGACACTGAGCGAGAAGCGATGCTCGAGCAGCGAAACATCGTTCCCCGGCCAAGCGCCCTGGTCCCCCATCGTCACGATCTGGTGCGGATCGACCTTGCCGTGCTGGATGATATGCGCGATCAGCCCCGACTTGCCGACTCGGGGCGCGAGGACATCTACCGAGTGCTTGCTGCGGAACAGCGAGCTGGTCGTCAATCCCGCCTGCCGCAGTGCGTCAGCCACGACAAACCACATCTGGTCGGTCGGCAAACCATCCCGGAACCGAATGCTGACCTGATACGGGTGGGTCGTTTTGATGCGTTCGATGGGAACGCCGAGCGATTTCAGCCTCCGCGCGATGCGGGTAACGTGGCTCAGGAACTCGACCGTCATATTCGGGATTTCCGGAGGGGCGATCGCCGATCCGATCCATCCGCCGTTGTATAGGCCGAGGAAAAGGCGACTGAGAACTTCTTCTGGCAGGACCTTGGTCAGTTCCTGCTGAATGGAATCGCCCCGACCGGAGGCAATGCCGACAAGCACGCCCGCCTCAACGAAGCGCTGGATGTGCTTGACAACCGGCGGGGCTGGAGGCTCGGTTCGGCGCTGGGAGGCGGTGAGCGTGCCGTCGTAGTCGAACACGACGGCGCGGAACGCCTGTTTGGTGATGTCGTTGACGAATGCGTTCCGTGCGCGCGACACGTCGCTGCGCTTCCCGGGAGAAGGCCAGCGAGCGCCTAGCACGTCGTTCTTGGACTGCTCGTCGGCAGGCACCCGCGGTTTCGGAACCGGAATGAACTCGCGAAGAGTCAGGTAGTAGATGTCCCTTCCGAACTGGGGGACGTCCGGTTGGCCCGGGTCCTTGCCCATCTTTTTTGCTATGGCATCGATCAGGTGCATCTGACCGACAAGGCCAGCGATCAGGTCACGGGGCAGTGCACCCGGCAGTGGTATCGAAAAGGTGGGCACGTCACTCGGGAACAGCCGGCGCATCTTGTCCCAAAGCGCACTCATGGACGGCTCAATAAGCGCCAGGACGACGGTATCCTGCGGCCGCTCGGCCAGCCATAGGTGACGACCATGGGCGAATGACCGCAGGTCGGCCAGCTGGCAGTGCAGCAACGCCCCCTCCGACAGCTTGGATTCGAGGTCGGCGGCAATGGGGCGCAACAGCGGCGAGTAGGTGACGATGACGGCTCCGCGCTGCGTTGCCGCCTCGACGAAGGCTTCAGCGGATGCGAGCCAATGCGCGACGGACTTGCCGTCGATCAGCAGATCGGCCATCGCCGCGGGAAGCGCATCTGCGGTCCCATCCAGTTCTCCGTACGCCCGCGCGACCAAAACGGAGTCGAGCAGCAGGCTGTTGGTCGCCAGATAGCCGTCCTTGTCACGCAACTCGAAGACATGAGTGCTGACATCGGACAGCCTGGACGCGCCCGCCATGAGCGGACTATCGCTGCGATTGGTCAGGACATGGATGGGGCGTGCGCTGTGGTGCCTGGCGCGGTCGAGTGCCTCGGTGATGTCCGGGTTCTTGCCCTCGGCCGAGATCAGGAAGACGGGGCTCGAAGAGGCAAGCGTCGGGTTGCAGATGATTTCCAGCGGCGTCGATGGGCGGGATACCCGACCTGTGTACGCCTCGTGCAGGTTGCAGAGCAGGGAAGCGACCGTGAACGATCCGCCCGAGCCGACGCCGATAACGCTCGACTCGCTGGCGCCCGCTATGGCGCCTTTCAATCGAGCAACATCCTCGCGCATCGCTCCCGCATACGTCTCGGGCAACTTGTCGAGTTCGGATTGATAGCGGTTCGTCGGCATCGCAGGTCCAAGCGTGCAGAACTGACTAGGCGGCTGCGCAAATCGCTTCGCGGATGGCGGGCCTGCTCACTTGCTTGGCCTTCCTGGTGCTGGTCTTTGGGGCAGACGCCTCCTCTGCTCTGATCTCATCGCGAACCTCCATCAGTAGCACTCCCAGCATGTTCTGTCCCTTGCCGTCCACTTCGCCCCATGTCCGGTTGACGGCATTGTCAGTGCGTCCAGCTTCTACCAGCCGTGCGTTGCCCGTCGAGAGCAGCAGCTTCTTGAGGTCCTCGTGCTGGCTGAACTTGGCTTTCAGCACCTTGCGCATCCTGTCGAACTTGGTTCGTGACCATTCGGGAACGATGTCCCAAGTGTAGAGACCATGCGCCGCCATTGCGACAAGCGACGGCGTTGGCGCGCTGAGGATCCACTCGCGCACTTCATCCTTTCTCGCCTTACCGGCCTGATAGGCGTGTTCGGCGGTCGGATACACGCGACCTTCGAACTCCATCGGGCGCCGGAAGAGGTTGCTGAAGGCGCCGTAGGGCTTTTCGTTCGCCCTGTAGAAGGGGATATCAGCCTGTTTGGTCGACTTGGCAGGTTTCCGAGTCGCGGCGTTCTTCTTCATGGGCTGGTCTCCTGGTTGGCATCGGCAATTGGGATGTCGTGGGTCTTGCAGTGATTGAGGATCAGGACCTCGATCAGGCTGGTGAGGCTCCGGTGATCGCGTTTGGCCGCTTCTTCAGCCGCGGCCTTCAGCTGCGGCGCAAGCCGCATCTGGAAGTTCGCGGTCTTGGTTTTCTGACGGCCTCTGGGCATGGCTTAAATGTAGTGCACTTGTATTTACAATAGCAACACTATGTTTTGCATCATGCATTACGTTTTGCTCCAAGCAGGACCAAAATCTAGCATTCGAGTACAAATGTACCCATGGCCAGTCTCAGCCACCGACGCAGGGCCGTCCTGAATTTCATCCGCGACCGAGTGGCCTGGCACGGCCAGCCGCCGTCCCTGGTCGAGATCGCTGCCGCTTGCGGCTTGGCCTCGCGCGGTGCGGCGCGCAAGCATGTACTGGCGCTGGCCGATGCCGGGCTGATCGAGGTCACGGCCGGGCAGGCGCGGAGCATCCGCCCCGCCGGGATGCGGGCTCGGTCCACCCTGCTGCGAGTGCCGGTGCTGGGCCGGGTGGCCGCAGGCGCGCCGATCGGTGCAGATGCCGGGTTGGCCGACACGCTGACCCTGGACGCACGGCTGTTCTCGTCGCTGCCGGATTACCTGCTCCGGGTGCAGGGCGATTCAATGATCGAGGACGGGATCCTCGACGGCGACCTGGTCGGGGTGAAGCGTACGCCGGAAGCGCGGGACGGGCAGGTGGTGGTGGCGCGGTTGGACGGCGAGCTGACGATCAAGCAGCTGTCGCGGACGGCCGACACCGTGTCCTTGCTGCCGCGCAACCCGGCCTACGCACCCATCGAGGTGGCGCCGAGTCAGGACTTCGCGGTCGAGGGCGTGTTCTGCGGCCTAGTTCGACGAGGGTGAGATGGAGATGTTGGCCGTGGTCTATCCGCTCAAGCGCTTTGTGCATGAGCTGAGCCATCGGAAAGCGTCTGCTCCTGGCCGAACTGAGCCGGCCAATCAAGAGCAGCGCACCAAGTGCGCACTCGGTCGGACTGACTGCGCACCACTCCTGAAATACGCAGCCAGGAAACGAGCCTATTCCTTAGGAAAGGACATTGTTCACTAGGAAAGGACTCTATTCCCCATCTACAGATGGAGCGCGAGAACCGAGAACTGTGCAAGGCCAACGAGATTCTGAAGCTGGCCAGCGCTTTTTTTCGCCCAGGCGGAGCTCGACTGAACCGTCCCGGGATTTGAGAAGGTTGGGTTCTACCCCGATATCAAATGCATCCAGCCATGGCGTTCGTTGAGGTCGCACTGCCGAATCACCTGCGATAGGCTTCATGGCCCGGAACGCGGCGAGGATGTCGCCCTCTCCCTCAAAACACTCCCATCACGAAGCGCTTATCGACGGGACCAGCAAACGGGCCGAGTAGGCGCACTCAAGGCTTCTCAGCCTGCCCCTGCTCAATTCGATGCGTCCGGTGCTGAGCCCAAACATCCCGCACAAAGGCATACTCGTCAACAGCTCGGGTTCTACCCCGATATTACGGACACTTACGAGAAGGCCGATCGAGGCCATAAGGAGTGTTTATGTCGAAGCGAAGGAAGTTCAGTGCGGAGTTCAAGCACGGTGCCGTTGAGCAGACC
>Ga0075012_10006164_pt1 | contig 10890 bp, 6 predicted proteins | sample All_14_2_FD_71474 | JGI IMG/M metagenome (GOLD analysis project Ga0075012, IMG submission 71474) | Freshwater microbial communities in response to fracking from Pennsylvania, USA - Allegheny Zone_MetaG_DW_15 | ecosystem: Environmental > Aquatic > Deep subsurface > Groundwater > Drilled... | reverse complement strand
AATAGGAATCCTGCAAATCAGATAGATCTGTCGAAATGGTGAATATTTTTTTCCTTTCATTCCAAATCCGGTCAATCTTTTCTGCCTTTAAATCAAATTTTACTCCACCATTTCCGCCATAAGGGGCAGAATAAGCTCGTCCATAATATGGCAGGAAGGCCACAACTTTCAAGCTATCAAACACCAAGTCGTAGCTGGGTGTTAGGTTATTGAAATTACCCAATTCGGAATTGGCCGACCGGGCAACAAAGCGAAACTTACCACTTTCAATAAGTTGGGCCATTTCCAGCCGCTGTTTGGCTTTTCGTTCTTTTTTACTTTCTCCCTGAAAACCTGATAACCCCAATAATAAGGTTACTAAAACAAGTAAACTGATTGCTTTCATCTTGACCTGTTTATAGAGTTTAATTTTTTTGTTTACGGAGCCAATTTATTCGGGTTGCCCAAACAATGCAAATTAAGGCTCCACCACATTTTTAGCATTTCCTGAAAGATAACATTTCAAATTATCAACAGTAATATTCATTAAACGTTGACGTGCCTCTAATGTTGCCCAAGCCATGTGAGGGCTAATAAAACAGTTTTTAACTGAAATAAGCGGATTTTGTGACGATGGTGGTTCAGTGGACAATACATCCAAACAAGCGGCTGTAATTCTTCCTGAAATCAACGCTTCAGCCAAATCGGACTCATTGATCAGTCCTCCCCTGCCTGTATTGATCAAAACAGCTGTTGGTTTCATGGTTTCAATCAGTTTCCGGTTCACAAATGCGCTATTTTCGGCAGTAAGTGGACAATTCAGGCTCACAAAATCGCTTTCGGCAAATACTTCTTCGATACTTTTTTGACACATTCCTTCAGCAATATCCGTTTTCTGTGAGCGGTTCTGAAATATGACCGTCATTCCGAAGGCACGGGCAATCGCGCCTACTTTGTTTCCGATACGGCCAAAGCCAATAATGCCAAGCGTTTTACCTGCCAATTCAACTTGTGGCGTTTTCCAATATGAGAAATCAGGATTTTGGGTCCAATCACCTTCTTTTACCGAATTTGCATGAAAATCGACACGATTAGCAACATTTAGAATATGTGAGAAAACCAGTTGGGCAACCGAATCGGTACTGTAAGCTGGTATATTGGTCACAACAATTCCTCTTTCAGTAGCGGCCTGAACATCCACTACATTATAGCCCGTTGCGGTTATACCAATGTATTTTATTAGGGGATTGTTAGCTATCAGTTTTTTATCTATCACCACTTTGTTCGTAATGATTATTTCGGCATCACGAATTCGGACAGAAACTTCTTCCGGTTTGGTTCGGTCGAAGATCAGGCATTCACCCATATCTTGTAAACCCTTCCACGATAAATCACCAGGATTCAGAGTATAACCGTCCAGTATAACAATCTTCATATTGGTTGTGTTATTTTCGGCACAAAATAGCGAAATCTAACGACTTAAAGGAAATCTCCTTAATGATTATTGAAACAATTGTGATTTGAAAATATCCTGTTTAACTAGTATTGGGATAATGAGTTATACTTAAAAACGTACAGAGTCAATGATTTATCAGTGAACATTTAGATTCCATCACCGTCCTCTTTCAGAAAGAATTCCAAATGCTGTTCTTTCCCCGAGTTATCTCTCCAGCTCAGTCGGTAACGCCCTTTGAACCCGCGGAATTTAACAATACTGTTTCCGTCGGTTTTTACAGTCATATTTGTTTTCCAATCGTGATTAATTAACCGATCGAGCTCGTGGTAAACAGGTTTCGGGTTGAGTTCTTTATCGTATATCCCCGAGAATGAAGGTTCACCTTTTGCAGCTCCACCATCGACCACATTCCACCAAGTTATGCCCATCACGGTTGGATAGCTGAACCACAGGCGATAAAGGTTGCGGGCAATTTCGGACTGAATTTGCCAACCTACCGGGGTTTCGTCAGGTGCAGTAACTGTCACTTCGCTAATATGGACCGGCTTGTCGGCATCTTTCAGGCAATCGAGTACGGCATAATTCTTTGCCGGGGTCAGGATATCAGCGCCATTGGCAATATTTCGAGCTTCCTCTGGGTTAAAGATGTGCATCTGCACCCCAATATTGTCGATCCGGATGCCACGGTCGATCAAGTCGCGGGCAATCTCAACATAGCGCCGCGAAGGCCCCCAGTGGATGTCGCAATCGTTGATATTGAATTGCACAGAGGCGGGAAAATACTTCATGGCCCACGAATAGGTTTTAAAGGTGTAATCGTCGGGCATAAGTCCGCGATTGGCCTGGTCGATCGATTCGTTTACAACGTCCCAACGCTGGATACGGTCGCTATAGCGTTCGGCCAATTCTTTGACATGCGCTTCAAAAATTGGTTCCATCGCCTTACGGTCATTGGGCATCCACTCTGGATGGCCCCACGTTCGCATCCCGTAAATAATGGCGTGGCCATTCATGTTTATTCCCCTCGATTGGCAATACGCAACCACGGGATCGGTCGCGGGGCGTCGATATTCGTATGAACTCCCGGCTACATAGCGGGGTTTGCCCTGTTGCTGTTCGAGGGTTTTCCAATAAAAAGCGATAGTAGCAGCATTAAATAGGTCCCCAAACGTGTTTTCATACCGTTTGTTTTTTTCCGGACTACCCAGGTCTCCGAAAAGAAAGATATTCCCACCGAAAAGAAACTGATGCTCAATTTGTTCAACTTTAACTTCAGTCCCTTTTTTAACCCCAATCAAATGGCAAACTGCGTCTGCCTTTCGGTTCTGGTCAATATCGCGGTCAATCTTAGCCTGAACTTCAGCATTCCAAAATTTCAGGTACGGGCCGGTTAACACCTGCCCAACCACCGATGATGTTTTTTGAGCCGAAGTTTCGGTTACCTGAGCCGATGCAAAGCTAACCATCAATACAAAAAGCCAAAATATAAGAATCTTCTGTTTCATTCGTCAAAAAGTATTTGTTTATCGTATGTCATACAATAGAATTTGCTTCATTCCGTCCGGGAACAGGGTAAAACCTTTTCTGAAAGTATTCGCGCGGACGGTTTTCTTCCTTTTCCTTTTACCCCCGGTTAAAACCGGGGCTATTCATATTTTACCCCTCTGGGGTACCTGGTCATGGTAATGAAAACTGCTCCTGGCTACTGCGACTTTTTCATAGTCCGTCGCCGTCCTTTTTCAGGTAAAATTCGGCATGTTGTTCTTTTCCTGATTGGTCTTTCCAGGTTACACGGTAGCGGCCTTTGAACCCACGGAATTGTATCTTTCCGTTTTCACCAGCCTTGACAATCGTATTGGTTTTCCATTCGTGGTTGATCAAATTATCAAGCGCAAAAAACGAGGGTTTAGGGTCCATGTTTCGGGTAAAAAGGCCCGACACCGATGGTTCGCCTGGAGCGCCGCAATCGTCCACCACATTCCACCAGGTAATACCCATCATGGGTTTAATGCTAAACCATAAACGGTACAGGTTGCGAGCGATAACTGCCTGAATCTCTCGACCGCGCGCGTCGTCGCCTGGCGAGGTGATCGTGATTTCGCTTAAATGGATCGGCAAATCGGCCTTCGACATGACTTCCATTTTATCCCAGACCTGTTGCGGCGACTCAATTAACTTGCCATCGGCAATATCGAGGCACTGCTGTGGGTTAAACAAGTGCATTTGCGAACCCATGATGTCGATGCGGCAACTGTGGGCCTGCAAATCTTTGACCTGATTGGCGTAGTTTTCATCGTTCTTGTAATCGTTAATATTCAGCTTGACGTTTTTCGGGAACATTTGACCTGCCGTTTTGAACGCATTGTAAACGTAATCGCCCGGCATCAGCCCATAAGCGCTTTTACACACGGCATCGCCGGTAACACTTTGCCCGTGATAGTCAACCGAGCTTTCGTTGACGACATCCCAGCTCTGAAGGCGCCCGCTATAATAATTAATCAGTTCCGACACCCGTTTTTCGAAGAGCCGTTTCATTTCTTTGAAAAATACAGGTGCCAATGCTTCAATCTGGACCGGGGTTAGTTTTTCGAGTTCTTCTTTTGTCAGTTTGCCGATCTTTTTCTTTTCATCAACCGGGCAAAACTGATCAAACAACCATTCAGGATGTTGCCAGGTGCGGTTGCCCCAAATCATGGTATGCCCATGCAGGCGAATTCCTTTGCTTTCGCAGAATTCAACCACTTGATCCGATGAAGGACGACGCCAGTGTGGTTCTAATTTGGGCTCTTTTACACTGTTCCAATAAGCTTCTGTATCCCAGTATTCTTCGCGAAAACGCGGACGGTTGGGCTGCATCTCAAACTTCTTCCAGTAGAACGCAATGGTCGCCGAGTTAAAAAGCGTACCAAAAAGGTCTTTATACTTTTGGTTTCGCCCGGTTGTGCCCAACTGGTTGAAATTGAAGATATGCGCACCAAAAATAAAATCGTGCGAGAGTTGCTCGACCTTTACTTCTGCACCTTTTGGCACATTATTCAACTGAAATACTGCATTGGATTTTCGATTCTGGTCAATGTCTTTATCAATTTTTGCCTGAACGTCAGGGTTCCATAGCTTCCAGTAGGCTTCGCTCATCACACTGCTTCCCTGAGCTTTCTGCTCCTTATTTTTATTCGGTTTGGAAACTTGCGCCTGTAAATGATTAAGGCAAAATATCGCTATCAGGCATAGAATAATTGTACGTCTCATAATGTATTTATTAGTTAGGTTTCAGGTTCTTATAATTGAATGATAAATTTATTGTTGCCGTTTTTAGTCAGGTTGATTTCCTTCTCAACAGATTTTCCGTTATACTTAACAGTCATTGTGTATTTACCGTAATATCCCCTGAAACGGGCATTCCCATTTTCGTCAGTATTAATTTTTTGATTTGTCTTCCACTCCCGATTGATCAGCTCGTCCAATACGCGGTAAGATGGTTTCGGTTTCATTTTTTCATCAACTAACCCTGACACGGCTGCATTCTCACTTTCGTATGCCATTTTATCACCCAAATTCCAATACGTTAATCCGGCCATTGCCGGAACGCTAAACCAAAGCCGGTAGAGGTTTCTGATTACTTCAGCCTGAATAGTCGTACCGTTCTTTCCTTTCGGGGTTGGGACAGTAATCTCGGTAATGTAAAGCGGGCGATTGAATGCAGCGAACGCCTCATAAGCTGCCAACATCTTTTCTGGCTGGAAGCGTTCACCGGCAAGGTACTTCTCCATAAGATCAGGCTCGAACCATATATGAAACTGAAGCCCAATGCCTTGTATCCGAAATCCTTTGTCTAGCAATCCTTGAATTTGATTATAATATTCGCTGTGTGGGGGTAGCATTTCATTGAAATGGGTAAAATCGTTAATCATTAGCAAATGATCATTGTCAAATAATGGGGCAGCCTCCCTGAACGCCCACTCCACATAAGCTTTATCCTCGGAGAAAAGCGGATAAGTTTTAGGACACCCAGTTGACTCGTTGGTTACTTCCCAAATTGAAATATCTTTCGCATACCGGTCGGAAAGTTCGCGAAACCGTTTTCGGTAAAGCCCTTTCAGCGCTTCGGGATCTTTCGGCAACCAATCGGGGTTAAGCGTGTGCCACAGCATGGGATGGGCTTTTAGTGTCAACCCGTATTTTTTCCCGAAGGGGATGAACCGGTCGACAGGCGGGCGCCGCCAAATATCCTCTCCTCCTTCTTTATATCGTAACATACCCTGTTTTGGCTCGGTTGCACCCCAATAAATGGGAACCGTGGCAAAGTTAAAGATCCGGGCAAATGTTTCTTCGTATTGCTTATTTTTCCCGACAGAGCCAAGCTGCCCCAAAACGAAAGCGTTACAACCAAACAGAAATTCGTGACTCTTCTGTTTGATTTTCAGCGACACATTTTTGACCGGACGACCATCAGCACCCACCACTTCAACAGTGGCCTCACCCTTGCGGTTACGTTCAATGCCTTCGTCAATTCTGGCCTGAACTTCAGGATTCCAAAGCTTTTGGTAGGCTTCGCCCATTACCTTGCCTGACGTTATGGGTTGAGCCTGCAATTGCCCTAACCAGAGCATTGCAGCAAAAAGACAAAAGAGATTCAGTTTCATCGTTTAGTTTAGTTTTAACTGTTGTTTCTTGGCGTTCCAGGCTCCCACCTCCAACACAATATGCATGTTCGATGTTGGTTCCCTCCACCAGATTTCCATCGTAATTTCACGGGTTTCGCCCGGAGCCAGCCAGAAATAGTTATCGGTTGCATAAAAAGCCCGTTTGATTCCGGCAATGTCTATGTTAGCCATAAATGCCGGTACTTTACCTGTATTCGTAACTTTCACTTTTACCTGGCTTCTTTCGGTTGATATAAATTTGATGGACAGAACTGCGGCATTGAGTTTTGTTTGGATTTTCGCCACGGTTGGTTTTAACCACGGCCCTTTGTCCAGGGTGATCCAAGGAATAGGCTCGTTTGCATATTTGTCGTGAAATACCTGATCTTCCATCTGCTTCAGGACACGAGGATAATAAAGCGAACGGGAGACCAATTCTCCGTTGCGGTTCCGTAATTCAGCAACAACAAACAAAAAGCGGTTGCGATAAGCCGATGGGATTTGATATCCGTCCAGGTTGGCCGAAGTTACCGATGGGCCTTCGGCCACGTTAACAGCGGCCTCATTATTCCAGAGTGGTTTAAACGTATCGTCATAAACAGCAACCGAAACCTTACCCGCAAAAGCATTTGCACCAGCATGGGTAATTTTTCCGGAGAGACCAATTCGTTCGCCTGCTCCCCAAACCAGCCGTTGTAAATCAATCGCAACATGGGTAGGCTCGTAAGTCCGTTTCAGAAAATAATATGGAGCGGCAGCCTGCCCAAACCAATCCATTGTTTGAATGGCGATTACCGGCCAGGGGCGTTTGTAAACCCAAGGCAATAATCCGGAAGTGATCGGGTAATTTCCCTGCATTTTTTCAGAAAATAACTGGTAAAATTCTCCGGCCCCAATTTGCGTTGCTTCAGTAATCGACTCAATCGAAGGGTTTGACATATCATCGATATGCGAGGCCCGGCTCAACATTCGTGGCACACGGCTCGGGCCATACTCCGTAAAATGATGGATAAATTCGGAATGGTTTTTATAGAAATCGTTGTCCCACATTTTGCCCAGGCCAACAAATTCTTTATTATCAACCAATTCGTAAAACAGGCTGGCTTCGGGCATGCTGTGCATTCCCGTTTCCGAAACCCACGGTTCAAACCGGTAGCTACGGTTGTACCAGCAAGGGTCCATATCGGGATAAGCGTGCATGCTACCATCGTCGGGAGTAGTGCGCACAAAAAAACGGGATTTGTCAAATATATCAAGGTTTCGCTCAACGATGCCAATAGAAGCCGCATTCCCGAACGAGTACGGGTTAAATTCGTTCCCCCCACACCAAACCACCAACGATGGCTGATTCCTCAACCGGAAAATGTTCTGTACCACCTGCGCTTCCCAAACATCCTGAGGATAATCAGGTGTGTCCTGGTTACCAATAGGAAAATCTTGCCAGACCATGATTCCCAGTTCGTTGCACACTTTATAAAATTCGTCGGTTTCAATAAGTCCGCCACCCCAAATCCGGATAAGCTGAATACCCATATTTTTAGCAGCTTCGAGTGCCCAGCGATACCTCGATTCTCGAAGGTCGAGCAACAGGTCGGCGGGCATCCAGTTCATGCCCTTTACAAACAGTTTTTTCCCATTGACCACAAATTGCCAGTTTTCCCAGCGATCGGCAGTGCGGGGCCCGGCAGTGGGCTGACGATCGATAGTGCGGATACCATAATCAAAACTTACCTGATCAACCTGATTTCCGCTTTTCGTTAAGGTAATTTTTACCTGATAAAGATTGGGTTCGCCCAATCCAACGGGATACCACAACCTGGGATTTGGCAATACGATGTCTTCTTCCAGCCAATTGGTTCCGTGAAACAATTCAGGCGAAAATTTTCTGGAGAGGACAACTGAGCCTTGAAACAAAAACTCGACGACAACATTCAGGTTATCATTTACTTTATTGAAAGACCTACCCTTCTCTGATGGCTGGTGAACGATGGTATTTTTCCATGGGTGCAATTTATTGCCGAGAGAGTTTACCCCGGCCAGAATTTCCAGCGATAGATGAAATTTTGCTTCGCCTGGTGTTGCCTCACTGGTAATTAAATAGGGCCTTTCCAGATGGGTTTCCGGCAAAATCTCGATTCGGGCGCCCTGCCACATCCCAACCGTAAAATAAGCTTCGGTACCCGATCCCCCGGAGATAACCCACGGTTTGATAATTTTTCCGCTGGCTCGCGGGTTAAACCCTTTTACTTTTGAATAATCATATTCGCCAACACTGGTACGGGGCAGGCTTTCCACATTCGTAGCCCAGTTACCCCAATTGCCAGCTTTAACTTCAACGGTAATTTTATTTGCCCCTCCAAATTTAATCCAACGGCTGATGTCAATATCCGGTCCGCCAAACATTCCTTCATGGGCGCCTGCAAGGGTATCGTTTACCCAAACTTTCGAAAAATAATCGATCCCATCAAAACAAAGTACGATAGAATTTCCTTTAGCCGATACCGGGATTTGCACCTCCTTTTGATAGTACCATGCTTTTTTTTCTATCCAACGATATTGGGTCGAATTTTTATGGGCGTAAGGATGGGGTAATTTCCCTGCTTTAAAATACGACCAATGCACTGAATTGGGCACCTGGGTCTCAAAGGCATCTTTCCGGTTTTTTAACTCTGATGTGTAAGCAATGGGGCTGTCCATATACGAAAGCTCCCAAGCTCCTTTTAAATCAACATGTTGGGCATTATTTGCCCGTGGAGTTATACGATAGGGCTGTTCCAGTTTCCTTGGCATATTTTGGCCGAAAACATGAAAGCACATCAGTGCGAAAAAAGAAAACGGTACATATTTCATAAAATAGCGTATAAGTGGTCGTTGGTTTATGTGCCCTATTTATACATAGGTAAAGTTAATTCTACTTTGACAGATTAAAAATGAAGCTCGATTTTTCTCCTGATTTACCACTGCCCTAAAAGGGATTCAGGAGAAAATCTGATTGTTCCCTTAAGGGTGTAGGGTAAAAACAGTCAGATTTTTCGAATGCGTCAACGTAGAATTAGGGAGCTACATGGCATTTACAAACAGTAACCCCGGACAAATAACCAGGATTACTGAATTGGGGTTATTGAGGTTTAGTATCCCGGATTTTGATCTTTTGTCGGGTCGATTTTGCTATTGTAGCTCATTTCTGCAACAGGGATTGGCCACAACAGATGTTTGTCTGCCACATCTTTCCCAGTATTTGCTTTAATTATCTGTTTTAATTTGGCCGCACCTAAACGTTTTAAATCGAGCCATCGTTTTCCCTCACACTGATCTTCGTAGCAACGTTCTTGAATGACCAGATCAATAAAGGTATCTTTGGTATAGTCGGCTACTTTATAGTCGACTGACGAAGCCACCAGTGGATCATATCCATAAGCGCGGCGGTGAACCATATTTACTTTTTCCATGGCTTCTGCCGAAACTGCCCCGGTTGACCGGCATTCTGCCTCAGCACTCAGTAACAAAACATCGGCGTAGCGATATACCGGAATGTCATTGGCATTGGCACTTGCCGAAGGGGCTGCCGGATCAATAAATTTCAAAGTAAGCAAGGAATTAGCGCCTAACCCAATATTCCAGTTGTACCACAAGCCCCTGCGGAGGTCGTTCGAATCCCAGTTTCTTATGATGGGGTTTTTCTCTTTGTCGGTATAAATTCCATACCAACCGCCACCACCGCAATATTTTGATCCCGGATGATGGAGCATCATTGTGTAAGAGCCACCGTTTTCGTGGCTAAACTTCATATAAAAAATTTCTTCCGCTGTACTTACCACATCAACACCATAAATCTTGTAAAAATCGTTGACTGTTTTTACGGGAACCAACAAATACTTCTTAGAGGCAATCACTTCAGCGGCTTTACTGGCAGCCTCACTGTACATGCCTTTATAGAAATACACATCGGCAAGCAATGTTTTTGCGGCCCATTTAGACGCCCGGCCAGCAACCGAGACATTGTCAGGCAAACTGGTTTCTGCTTCTTTTAGGTCGCTGATTATTAATTCGTACACTTCTGCTTCCGTATTCCGTCCGACTTCTATCTCTGCATAATTCTTATCTGTCCTGATTGGCACTCCTCCCCAATTCCTCACCAGGATGAAATAAGAGAAAGCCCTTAGGAATTTAGCTTCGGCAACAGATTGAGTGATGTCGCTGGCAGTAAGCTGTTTCCCATTGGGGGCATTAATAATTACGATGTTCGCGTTGCGGATACTCCGGTAGACGTCGGTCCAGACAGCATCAGAACGGCCAATATTAGTCACATTTAATCCCTGAAAGTCACTATTGATTGCCCAGCTTCCACGCCCATACTGATAATCCGTAAAGCATTCAAGCAACGATATGTAATTCATCCCGAACACATTGCCGGTGCGCAAAGGGGCATAAACAGCAGCAATTGCAGATTCTACTTCAGACTTTGTATTGTAGAAAGTCTCAACAGCAATCGACTTGGGTTTCTCAACCAAGGCATCTTCGCAAGAAAACATTGCCAAGACTAAGAATATTGATATTATTTTTTTCATGTGTTAAAAATTTTACGGATTAGAAACCTACTTTAATACCAAATGTGATGGTCTTGGAAGTTGGATATGTATAATAATCCATTCCCTGATTAAGGGAATTTGATCCACCCTGGGAGTTTACTTCAGGATCCCACCAGGAGTACTTTGTAAAGGTTAATAAGTTCTGGCCACTTACATAAACAGAAGCATTCTTTAACCAATTGATATTTGCTTTTTTAACAGGAACATTATAGGCAAACTGGAT
>Ga0075012_10006162_pt1 | contig 10892 bp, 10 predicted proteins | sample All_14_2_FD_71474 | JGI IMG/M metagenome (GOLD analysis project Ga0075012, IMG submission 71474) | Freshwater microbial communities in response to fracking from Pennsylvania, USA - Allegheny Zone_MetaG_DW_15 | ecosystem: Environmental > Aquatic > Deep subsurface > Groundwater > Drilled... | reverse complement strand
TAACGACTAATCGTTGTTCTCTTTTCACCCAAACCTACCCGACGTGCCTCCTCCCTGCAAGGAAAGGAAAGAGGAGGGGTGAACTGCTTCATGCAAGATGTTTACAAATATTTGTAAGCTTTCGGTAAAAAGTTTACAAAATCTTGTAAACTATTCCTTAATCTTTCAGCGGCAACACTTCATTGAACATGAAGTCGATGAACACCGATGGCTCGGTATATACACCATTGTGTCCTGACCGCTCCAGCCATAGATGGTGCTTGCTTGGAGCGCTTGCTTGGGAAAACCACCGCTCGGTGATGGAGGCAACACAGCTGTAGTCAAATGCGGCATTAATTACAACAAGGGGGCACTCGAACGAATTTGCCTCCTCCTCGAGGCTGCGATGCCTCAGTTGCGGGTAGACTTCTTTCACTCCTTTCATCAAGCCTCTGATCAGATTGATTCGATCGAAGAGCGAGTGCTCGGGGGCGAGAAATAGAATTTCCGAGCGAAAGCCGGCATCAGAAGGGGCGTTTGGGCTGTAGGAATACAGACGGGAGAGCACTGCATAGTAGGCATCCCCGTCACCGACGGCGTTCCCTTTTTTGTCCAGCTTTTCGTAGGGTGGCAGGCCGATGGCTTCAAGTTTTTTGATTGTTTTGGTATCGCCCCGCTGTTTTGCTCCCTCCAATATCATCTGGTAGCCGATCGTGTCGTTCTCGGTTGAGTTTACATGCGGGGAAGCTGCGATATAGGCATGGTAGAGCTCAGGTCTTCTCTGGGCGGCCAAGGCTCCGATGAACCCGCCCCAGGAGTGGCCGAGTAGGAAGATTTTCTCTTGGTCATGCTTCTCTATCAAGTACTCGGAGAGGGCGACGACGTCCTGGACATAGTCTTCGACGGCATTGCCTTTCTTAGCTGCACTAAAGCTTGCAGCAACACCCCGTTGGTCCCAGCAGACGATGGTGAAGTGTTGGTGCAGGGGACCGAGGTACTTTCTTACCCAGGCAAGCTCCGAGCCGCCGGGGCCTCCGTCGAGCCAAAGAAGTATTGGGTTGTCCTTGGTTGTTCCTGCAGTATAAATGGTCTGCTTGGTGTTGTTGATCGATACCCGCTCTTTGCCGGCGAGCTCCAGGGTGAGGACATTCCCATTCTCATCGAACACCTTCGCAGTGTGAGTGCAGGAGGTTGCCAGAAGAAGCAAGCAGAGTAAAAGTACGCTAACTACGATAGTTTTGTGATGCATGGTTGTTGACTCCTTGATGAACCCAAGTGTAGGGAGTTCAAGAAGAGAAACCTATCGGAAGAATGGTTGAGAAGCCTACGTACTGTGTCGTAGAACCTTATTGATGCAGGACATTGAGCAGTTCTATGCGGCTTTGCACCCCGACTTTCTGAAACAGGTTGTAGATGTGTGTGCGCACCGTGGCCTCGGATATTCCAAGGCGAAAGGCGATTTCCTTGTTCGTCAGGCCCTGTGCAATGAGGGATGCCATCTCCTGTTCGCGGGCGGTGAGCAGAAAACGCTTGGCGGTATCGGGTGTAAGCTCGCCGAAAGCAGAGCCGCTTTGCGGCTGCTTGGCAAGCACCTTTGCTGCAGCGATCAAAATGGTTGTGTTGATGAGCAGGTACATCAGGTACTCCAGGCTGAGGGGCTGGTATGCAAACTGGGTGAAAGCTCCCAACACATACTCCATCGCCCCCAAGGGGACGAAGAGCAGGCAGCTCAGACCGATTCCTCCATACAATGTTCTCAAGGCCGGATGGTCGTCTTTCTTCCGACTCTTACGCAGCAGAAGTCCCAGGCTGAGCATTGCACAGCCGACCACTATATAGGTAATGACCGACCACTGGCCTGACGATGTCAAAGCTTGGGCGCTGAACAATGCAGAAGCAAGGTGCAACAGCTGGATGGCCATGGTTGTCAGACAGAGGGCAAGCGCTGTTGTAGAGAGCCCTTTGTGTGCAGTGCGAAATGAGTGAAGTGACAGTAAGTAGACCAACGATCCATAGAGAGCAAGGTTGAGAAGCGTAGCGATGACAGCGAAGGTGAAGTCAACCGAAGAAGTCGTTCCCACAAGATCCATCACCTGCTTGGCATAATAGTAGCCGGCAACCAGGGCAAGGTTGGCGATGAACAGGCTCTGCACCAGCAGCATCCGTTTGATGAACGGGTGGGAGAGTCGAAGTGCAAGGACAGCCAAGCCGGCCAGCGATGCAAAGCCGGTGGAGAAGATCAGGATATAGGCCAACAGGATGAAATGCTTCATAGGAAAAAAGCGTACCATCGCACTGTCCGATACGCAATACTTGCTCGTAGTGAAGCGCAACTACGAAGAGTTTCTGAGTGCTTTTTCTTTGTAACAAACGTAAGGTTGTGCTGTATTAGGAGAATATTATGAAACAAACTATTCGTCTCGTGGCCATTATCAGCCTTTGCTTTGTTCTTGCCTCGTGTACCTTTTTGGGCAATCTTTCACTCGGCTCATACTCACCGGACCTGGTCGATGACAAGGAGAGGATGCTGCAGGCCGGTGACTCGTTCTTCTATCGCAATCGCGATATTAGTCTCACAAACCGTAGTGCAAACTTGTCATTCCGGGGCTTCCATGGCATTGAGACGCTCTACCGCCTCGGTTGCGATCAAAGTGGAACCGTAACGATTAGCACAAGCAGTTCGGTGGATACGACGCGCTACAAGCTTGTCCTGATCGACGAAGTTCGACAGGAGGTGGTCACACTCATACAAGGTTCGGGCTATGCCAACCGGACACTGAACCTCAGGGCGGGAAGGTACCACATCAAGACGGTCGGCTACGATGTCGGAGGAACAGTGAGCATGAGCCTTTCTGCTGGACAGGGAGTGGATGTCAGCACTCAATCAATGAGGTAGGACTGGATGAAGTCAGGGAAGTAGAGGATGGTGCTGCTCTTCTGTTTATCGAAGAGCAGATGTTCACAATCATGCTGTTTCAGAGACAGGTTGACTTGTTTGAGGCGTTCCAGGATTGCATGCTTGAGCTCGGATTCAGAAGTAATCCCGTGTTTGGCAGTCAGATAATCGTAATTAGGCTTTGTTTGCCCAAGAAGAAATTGAGCATCGTATAGGTCTCTTCCTTTTGTCCTTGAAAGCAGAGCTGAGATTTTCATGGCACATAGAATGTCGTCAGGAGGAACAGGGACGGGAAAATGGAAGCCACAGCTCTGTATAAAGGCACGTTGAACAGGATAGGCGCATCCTTGGTCTTGCATCTCAAGCTTGATAAGGAATTTTGCATTTCTATAACCGCTTAGGTTCAAGGAGAAGAGAAGCTGGGGGAAGTATAAGCTTCTTCGATAGGCATGCAGTCCCTCATGCTCCTGTTGTTTGGGTTCAACGTTGTACCCTTGGTCCAATAGATGCTTGACTACCAAGTCGGTCATCGCTTGAAATGCTTCAAAGCTGAGGTTCTTGCAATCGAAATCAAGATCTTCACTGAAACGATCGATACGCTTGATCAATCGAAGGTTGGTTCCACCAATGAAAGAGAGGTTCTCCATATATGGAGTATGGCTTAGGTATTCCAAGATTTGGCACTGTAGGTATTCTTTTACCATGTAAGCAGCCAAATCGGTTCGTCGTTGTACCGTGGCGGGAAAGTAGTGTTGCAATGCCTGTAGATCAATCATAATAAATATGCCTCCTTCAAGGTGGTTACACGACGTTCGAGGGCTTTCACTCCATACTGCTCTGTATAGGCATCGAGTCTGGCAAGGTCGATGTCATCAAGGTCCAGGCGCAGGTCAAGCATGTCCTGTTTGCTCGTGTACTGTGGATACAGGTGCAACAAGTCAAGGATTGCTTTTTCCCGTTCAGCGATGAGCATTCCCCAAGTCGGATGGAAGGCACTTTGTTCGATGGTGTAGCCGAACATGGCCTCTTTCTTGATTGTATGGTAGCTGAACTGTCCCAGCTCATTCTCAAAGAAGCTGGTTTTCCTGCTGCTGACACTTGTTATTTGGACTACTGCTTCAGGAATCATCCCATAGAAAGCAAGTGCCGAATGAATGCTGACATAGGATGGGGCATAGAGCTTGTTGGCAATGTAGAACGGGGCGTCCCCGTCCTGCAATGCTTCAGGAAACGCATACATACCCTGTCTGAGTTGTATCAGCTTGCCCTCCTTGACCCAACGGGAGATGGAGTTCCTGCCTACCTTGTATCCTCCACCAAAGCGTATTTGGTTCATCGAGAAACAACCCATTTCAGAGAAGATAGACCGGAATGTGAGATATGAAGCACGTTCATTTGTTTCCATGATGCACTAATTATAGTGCATTTTGGAAACAAAACAAGAACATGAGTATGGCGAAAGGAATTTGTGATGGTCGTCTTGGTACTATGGTATGCTAAATCCATGAGCCAAGACACAGAGTATGAAAGCCTTCTCTTGACAGAACAAGAGGCTGAGAGTGATCAGAGACGATTCAGTTCAGAGGATATCCTACAGGCAATAACATCAGAACTTGGTCGTGCTATAAAAACCTTCTGAAAAACTCTGCCGCTTTAACCTGCTTCTCCTCTGTGAAGACGTGCCCATCATCAGTCACTTCCGCTATGCACTGATTGGACGCTTCCTGAAGGGTATAGATGCTTTGAGCCTTTCTGCAGATGTCCAAAGAGGCGTCCACAGGGAAAATCCTGTCCTCGGCTCCGAAGGTGAGATACAGCGGTTTGGGACAGATGTCATAAAGCAGGTCCGGGGTATCCCCGTAGTTCAGGATGCCGGGCAGGTACATGGTGAAGGTGTGGTTAAGATGCCGTTGCTGAAGGAGTGCAAGAGAGGAAAATCCGCATACAGAGGCGATTGCCTTGATGCGCTTCTCGTACCAGCCGAACCAATAGGCGATGAGTCCTCCCATGGAGTGGCCGCAGATTCCGATACGTTCCTTGTCCACAAACGGCAGCTGCTCGAGTACATCCACAGCACATTCCAAGTCGAAGAGGCTCTTGCCCAGCAGCGTACGACCTTGAAGGTAGTACTGGATGAAGAACCAGCGTTCATTGTCCCGTCCGTTCATGTACTGGCCATCGGCAAGCCTTTCCCTTCGTCTTCCAAAGCCGATCTGCTCGGGGCAGAGAACGATAAAGCCTGCCTTGCAGAGGGTGAGGGCGAAGGTGTTGGCTGGGTTTTCGCACAAGCCTGCCGGCTCGAGCATGCCGGCATCGTAGCGGCCACCATGCTGATGGTGGGCTATGACGACAGGATATTTCCCATCCGATTCAATATCCAGGCCGTCAGGGATCAAGAGCAAAGCCTGTACCGTCTCGCCGTCACACGCTTGGTAGGAGATCTCGGTATATCGATATCCTTCCTCCTGCTTTAGCGATGCAAGGCTATAGGTTGTTTGTGTTTCCTGATTTGCAGGTTTTTCACCCAACAGACGTATCAGCAAAGCTCGATCCATATGCTTCATCCTTTTACAAAGCGAGGGAGCCTGTTTGTTCCCGACAGGCTCCCTCAGGTTTGGTATTTCTACAACAGGAGTCCATTCTCCTGGGCGTAGGCACGTGCTTCGTCCTCCCAGGCTTTACCGCCCAGACGGTCGAAATCAGCAACAAAGGCCTTCCAGTTGGCCTGGTTCAGCACCCTGCGGCCAGTGATGAACTCTGCAACGCCCTGTTCGTAGAAGCGCTTGAGGTCGTCATTGGGAAGCGGTAGGGTGTCGGCACCGGTATCCTCGGTCCATGCGCGGGTCTGGAAGTCACGCAGCACATCGAGTGCGCTCTGACTCCTTCCACTGGCTGTTGTGTAGGTGGGGAAGGTGGCCTTCAGCTCTGCATCGGTGTAGCGGTAGATGAGGTTTGCGAGCTGGATGACAGGTCTTCCTTTGGGCTGGGTATAGGCAAGCTCGGGATCGGGGATGCCGGCAGCTGTGGGAATGCCGTCCTTGTCAAAGGTGTAGTTTACACCCTCGACACCCCAACCAAGCAAATAGTAGCCTTCATCGCTGCTCATCCATTCGAACAGGCGGGCGATGGCTTCTTTCTTACCTTCTTTGGCCGCCTTTGAACTTACTGCGGTGATGCGGTAGGTTACGGAGTACACGCCTACGGATGACTTGCCTTCAGGTCCCATCGGAGGATCGATGACCATCCACTGCCCGTCGGGGAAGTTCATGTCAAACGGCTTGTAGTTGGCTTCCATTGCCAGGGCTCCATTCTGCTCGCGCATGATGCCGAAACGTCCCTGTTTCCATGCAGCGCGGAAGTCGTCCTTTCGGTAGGAGAGCCAGTTTGGGTCGATCAAGCGTTCATCGACCAGCTGCTTTACAAAGGCGAGGGCATCGTAATAGGCGGGCTTACGGATGTTCAAGCCGAAGTTGTCCTTGCTCATGTTCCAGGTTCCGGCCACGCCGAATGCTCCAAAGAAGGGGTCGAGCCTGCGTCCGAGACCTTCCTCGCGTGGGTTGATCTCCAAGAAGGCGCCGAAGCCGTACGTGTCGTCCTTGCCGTTGCCATCGGGATCGTCGAAGGTGAAGGCGCGCATGACGTTCAGATATTCTTCGGTGGTCTTGGGTACCTCCAGCCCGAGTCTGTCCAGCCAGTCTTTGCGGATGACTACCCCCTCGTTCTTGATGATGGCTCCCGGTGAGGCCAGACCGTAGGATTTACCGTTGTAGGTGGTATAGGCACGGCTTCCGGGTGTGTACATCTCCGTTGTTCGCTTGGGCATGAGCGGGTACATGTCGTCCACGTCGGCGATGACTCCCTGTTTTACCAGCCTGAGCCAAGGGGTTCTGCGTACCATGAAGACATCGGGAAGGTTGTTTGCAGCTCCGGCCGCCTGGACTTTGACGTCCTGGTCGCCTTCGCTTGAAGGCAGGGCGGTGAGGATGAGCTCGATACCAAGCTTGTCGCGTACGATGTCATACACCACCCAGTCGGCAGGTGGTGGACCAGCTTCGGTCATCAGGGCACCGTACCACATGGTGATCGGTGTCAGCTTTTGTTCACTGGCTTCTTCCTTGGCCCCTTGCGCCGGCAAGGAGAGTGCCATCAGCAGACACAGGGCCAAGCCGACGAGAATGCGTAGGTGTTTGTTCATAGGATCCTCCCTTTCACAGGAAGGGCAGGGCCCTCCCCGAGTGTAAGTCAAGTATAGAAGGAGGAAATCGCACGATACTTAAATATTCTTGCATAATACCGATAATACATAGGGATCATTGCGCCTGATTTCTCCCGTTGCGAAAGGCCGAAGGAGCTTTGCCTGTCAATCTTCGGTACATTCTGGAGAAGTAGGGACTTGAGGTGAAACCCGACATTTTTGCAACCAGCTCTACCGGCAACGTGGTGGTGCCCAGCAGGTTTGCTGCATGCCAGATACGATATCTGTTCAGGTACTCCCAGATGGTCAGGCCGTATTCAGCCTTGAAAAGGACACAAAGGTAATCTTCGCTGAGCCCGAGCTCCTGGGCAAGCTCCCATCGTGCGAACGGGGTGTCAAAACGCCTGTGCAGGGCGAAGAAGATGTGTTTTGCCAAGGCGCTGGCAGCGTCTTTTAAAGGCTGAATCTCCGATACAACCGCTTCAAGGCGGTTGAGGAACTCCTTGCTTCCGGCCAATGCCGGGTCGCATAATAGTACTTGGGAAAGATTATAATACGTCTCACCATCTTGGTTCGACCATCTTTTTTTATACATAATAATCGGCACGGTCTTGGTATTGGTCAAGGACCGAAGGTCCATGATTTCAACTGCTGACAGGGAATCGGTGAGAATAGCCATTGGTTTTGCTTCTGAGACAGCTGTGACCAAGTGTTCGAAATTGGAGAAAATTTGCTTGCTTCTGCGCGAGAGTTCTTGAGGTGGAGATCCATACAGATATATGTCTGCAGTCCGGGCTTTGCCCGAACTGACTTGTTGTATAGAAGCGCGCGGCATGTTGAGTCGTAGGATGTGGTGGGCGGCATCGCCGATATAAACTGACAGGGTTTCAAGCAGCGATGCATCCCACTGAGTGGGTTGCAAAAGCACATATCCAAGCAATTTCTGGTCTCTGATGATCGGACTCAAGCTGTGGATACCCGGCTCCTGTGCAATTGGTGTTGTTTCACTTTTTGTTGCAAGGAAGTTGCAGCCTTGAAGGCGAAATCCGCTTTGATGTTTAAACAGGAACGTTTGCAGCTGCGCAAGGGAACGGATTTCACCGAGGGCTACCTTGAAAGATGTGAGCAACTCCTCACGTTTGGAGATGCTTGCAAGTGTGTATACATACTGCTGTTCCTGCGCTCGTGAGATAAGGGGAAAGAGTAGCTCACTGACAAGCGGTCTAAGTTTTACTTCGCTGAAGTCAGCACAGCGGAGCAAGCCTGCGTGCAGCAGTTCTATGTCTTCACCTGAGCGGAGGATGTCCTGTACGCACGCTAGAAACAGGCGTTCAAGGATGGCTCTGCTTTCCTTGGTCTTTGCATTCTCGTAGAAAGAGAGCAGCTTCCATACTTCGACAAGACGTTCTTTCTCATCTTTTGCAAGGTGAAAGAGGCCTGCCATGCGGTTCTGGACCGCTTCCAGGCTTCGTGAAGTCCGGCCGAACGTGTCTTGGACGCTGCAACCGCAGGAGCGGCGGATGACCGTTGTGGCAGGGTAGCTGAGGTCGCTGACCGATTGTCCTTTCCACACTCTATCCAGAAGGGTATATACAGCGCTGCTCATTTCCCGGTAGGGAAGTCTTACAGTGGTACATGGAGGGTTGAAGCTTCTGCTCTCCTTGCTGTCATTGAAGCCGATTACCTTCACATCCTCTCCAATGTTGATGCCTTGTTTACCAAGCAGGCTGTACACTCCTGTGAGCAACAGATCACTGGCACAGATGATGGTTGAGTAATCGCTTCCCGGTGCGAGCCCTCTTCTGTTGAGGGCTTCCAACCCTAGGTTTCCGCTGCTCCATTCCACCGGAGGGCTGACAAGGTTGGGTTGGAAGGGAATGCCGGCATAGGCGAGAGCATCCAGATATGCTTGGTACCGCTCTTGTGCATAGGCATCTTCCTGCGGACCGCGGATGAATGCAATGTGATTTGCCTTATGTTCATAAATGCAGTGTAATACCACGGCCTTCATGCCCGAGTAAGAGTCGAAGAGCAGACAGGGGTGGTCGGGGTGTTTGCCTCCGATGCTGAGCACTGCAAGTCCCTGTTCTTTCGCCTTTGCATAGACAGGGGCGAAGGCCTCAACGGTTCCCCAAATGATCAAGGCGTCAAAGTTTGCAGGAGTAAGCAGGCTGAGCACCCGCTCATAGGCACTGTTTTCCTTCACATAGCCGAGCATGACCAGGCTTGTCTGTTCAGGCAGTGTTCTTGAAAGGCCTCTGATCATCTCTACAGATGCCCCTCCGAAGGGATTGCGGGCGAGAAAGCCGATGCGTTTGATGGAATGGTTTGAGACACTACGTATTACGCTCATATCACAATTAGTATACGGGGCGCGATGATATCTGAGAAGGATAGAATTTCAAGTAGTACAAGAAATCCTTGTTCTTGGATTAGGGTAGTATTATGCTGCATGTATGGTTTTCTACACTTGAGCATCTTATCGAGAGGAATATCGAATGAGTATTCGTTATGCATTTGATGAGTTACTTTCAGCTGAATTATATGTCGATGCTGTGTATGAGGGTGGCTCCGATACAAATATGAGAGCAGAGCCCTTGCGTAAGGTCTTTCCCAAATTAGGAACAAGCGGAGGCTTTCGAAAGGTCAATCGAACTGACGGAAGCGGGAAACCAGCATATGTTGTGCTCTATACTTCAATGGAAGAGCTTGAGTGGCCTGATTATCTTGATGAAGAGACCGGTGTGTTTCGCTATTATGGTGACAATAGATTGCCTGGAAGAGGCATTTTGGATACCAAGCTTCGAGGTAATGCTCTGTTGGAAGATGTATTTACAAAGCTTCATACCTTATCTAATCTTGAAGATATTCCTCCTTTTTTTGTTTTCAAGAAGACGGGTAGGGGTCGTGATGTCCAATTTTTGGGTCTTGCTGCCCCGGGTAATCCTCGTATTTCTCCCGATAAGGATTTGGTGGCCTTTTGGCGGACCATGAAAGAGTATCGTTTCCAAAACTATGAGGCTTATTTCACCATTCTTGATACAAAGAATGGCGCAATCTCTCGGAAATGGCTTCAAGCTCTGATAGAAGACCATGAAAACAGTCTGCAATATGCACCAACTGTCTGGAAAGAGTTCATTGCATATGGACGTGATGGAATTGACGCTTTGAAGGCAAAGAAAATTCTCGATATTCCTACGCGATATGATCAGCTGCAGAGTGATGAAGAGGGAACTCGGTGCTTGGATGCAATACGGAGCCAATATAAGACTGATCCCTTCGGGTTTGAGCGGTGTGCGATTGATTTGGTCTCAAAAATGGATAATCGGTTTGTTGCCTTTGACTTGACCAGACCCTGGCGTGATGGAGGGCGTGATGCACTTGGGTATTACGCAATTGGGTCCGGAGGTAAGGCGAATCGGCCTTTACGAATTGATTGTGCTTTGGAGGCAAAGTGTTATGGGATTAAGAACTCTGTAGGGGTGCGGCAGATGAGCAGACTCATCTCACGAATTCGATACAGACAGTTTGGTATTATGGTTACTACAAGCTACGTGGACTCGCAAGCGTATAAAGAGGTGGTTGAAGATGGGCATCCAATACTTATCGTTACCGCCTCAGATATTGGTACAATCCTGAGGAACAATGCGATTACTTCGGAAAACATCAGTTCCTGGTTAAGCTCTCTCCACCAATATTGAGGAGAGAGCTTTCAGGCAAATCGATTCTTTAATACTCTTCCCGTACTCCGAACTCTGCACTTTCAACCCAGCGATGGGGGCGGGTGACGAGTTTGAGCATCTCTTCCAGGATTGCATAGTG
>Ga0075012_10006158_pt1 | contig 10902 bp, 8 predicted proteins | sample All_14_2_FD_71474 | JGI IMG/M metagenome (GOLD analysis project Ga0075012, IMG submission 71474) | Freshwater microbial communities in response to fracking from Pennsylvania, USA - Allegheny Zone_MetaG_DW_15 | ecosystem: Environmental > Aquatic > Deep subsurface > Groundwater > Drilled... | reverse complement strand
GGCGTGACCTTCATCGCTGCGACCGATGACCAGCGATTCCGCGCCTTCGATTCGGCCACCGGTCGCGAGCTCTGGGAAACCCGCCTCGACGCCTCGGCCCATGCCACGCCGATGACCTATCTGGGCGCGGACGGGAAACAGTATGTCGTCATCGTCTCGGCCGGCGGCAGCTTCCTGAACAGCCCGGTCACCAGCGACGCGGTGACCGCCTATGCCCTGCCCTAGGGCCGGGACCTGAGCCGACGTCCTCCTCCCCGACGACGCCGATTGTATTCGAGTAAGCGGATCAACCCTTTGCCGGAGCATCGCCCGATGCGTGGACGTCTGACCCAAACCCTTGTCGCGGCTCTTGCCGCCGCGCTCTGCTGGAGCTGCGCCGCCGCCCAGACCCCGGCCCCGGGAACCTCGCGTACGCCGTTCGCGGGCGTGCCGGACGGCCAGGCCTGCCCGGCCCCCGAGCGCCCGGCCGCCATGCCCGCTGCCGCGCCCGGCCAGCCACCGCGCCCGCCGCGCGCAGACCCCTATGAGGGCAAGCTCAAGGTCCTGTTCATCGGCGACACCCTGACCGGCAACCAGACGGCGCACGAGGGCGTCTATCGGGCCATGGCCTCGATGTATGGGGCAGGCGCGGCCCGCAACATGGCGGTGTTCATCCGCACCGACTGGGGCAATGTGACGACCCAGGAAGTCTACGGTGCCGGCGACTACGCCCGCTGCGGCCCGCGTCAGTCGCGCGGCCGGAACCTGGAATTCTTTGACGTCGTCGTCTTCTATATCAACGGCGACACCCGCCTGTCCGAGAGCCAGAAGACCGAACTGCTGGACTGGATCCGCGCCGGTCACGGCTTCGTCGGCATCCATACCGCGACGGCCGCGGGCTACTACTGGCCTGAATATGGCGACATGATCGGCGGATATTTCGACAATCACCCCTGGAACGTCGTCGATGCCCGCGTGATCGTCGAGCGCCCGGACTTCCCCGGCATGCAGGCCTTCGTCGATGCACCGGCCGTGCGCGACGAGTTCTACCAGATGACCGGCATGCCCTATTCGCGTGAGGACACTGATGTTCTGATGCGACTCGACCCGGCCAGTGTCGACATGACGAACCCCAATGTGCACCGCACGGATGCCGACTTCCCCCAGGCCTGGATCCGTCAGTACGGCGAAGGCCGCGTGTTCTACTCCGCGCTCGGCCATCCGGAAGCCGCCTGGGAAGACCCCCGCGTGATCAACATGTACCTGGAGGCGATCACCTGGGCCGCCGGCAAGACCGACTATCCGGTTCGGCCACACCCCCTGCCGAACTAGGAGCGGGAGTATGACCCTGCCGGCACCGGTCCGCTGGGGCGTTCTGGGTGTCGCCGGCATCGCCGTGAACCGCGTGATTCCGGCGATGCAGGCCGCAGAGGGCTGTGAGGTCGTCGCCCTGGCCTCCCGCAGTCTGCCGAAGGCCCGTGCGGCGGCACAGGCCCTGGGCGTCACCCGCGCCTATGGCGGATACCAGGACCTGCTTGACGATCCGGATGTCGAGGCGGTCTACATCCCGCTTCCCAATACCCTGCATGTCGAATGGAGCGAGCGGGCGCTGGCGGCGGGCAAGCATGTCCTGTGCGAAAAGCCGGTGGCCATGAACGCCGCCCAGGCCCGTCGCCTGATCACGGCGCGCGATGCCTGCGGCCTGCTGATCGAGGAGGGCTTTCCCTTCGTCAACCACCCCCAGTGGGCCTATATCCGCCAGGTGCTCCGCGAGGAACGCATCGGCCGGGCACGAGCGATCACAGGTGTTCTCGCCTACAACAATCGCAATCCGGATGATCTGCGCAACAATCCGGATGAGGGCGGTGGCGGGCTCTATGACATCGGCTGCTATCTGATCAATGCCGTGCGGATCGCCTTTGACGCCGAACCGCTTCGGGCGATCGGCCTGTTCGAGAATGACCCGGTGTTCGGCGTCGACCGGCTGACCAGCTTCATCCTGGAGTTCGAACAGGGCCACGCCAACCTGACGGTGACCACCCAGGGTGGCCCCACGACCGGCGGCACCCATCAGCATTTCGGCGTGGTGGGCGAGCGCGGCTGGATACGGGCCGAGTTTCCGTTCTCCCACTCCACGGCCAGCCCGTGCAGCGTCTTCCTGGGCGATGAACTCAGCCGGGGATCGATCCCGACCCACGAGGAACGCTTCCCCGTTGTGAACCAGTACCAGCTTCAGGCCGAGCGGTTCTCGCGGCTCGTCCGTGGCCTGCCCGCAGAAGCCTGGCCGATCGAGAACGGCGTCGCCAACATGCGCGTTCTGGACGCCCTGTTCCGGTCCGGAACGTCGGGTCACTGGGAAGTCATCTAGCCTGTCGCGGCCTTCAGGGCGGCACCGTCGTCGGCCGCCAGGCGAAGGCGATAGCCGACAGCCGAGGCGGCCAGGGCCAGGGACACCAGCCCGAGCGCCCAGCGAAAGTCGATCAGGGCCGGCAGTTCGCTTCCCCGCACCTGCAGGCTGAGGTTCAGGACCAGGGCCGCCACCGCAATCCCGAGGCTGAAGGCCACCTGCTGCAACAGGCTGGCCAGGGCCGTGGCTGCGCTACGCTGGGCCGGTTCCACATCGGCGAAGGCCAGGGTGTTGGTCGCCGTGAAATTCATCGACCGGCTCAGGCCCGCCACGAACAGCAGGGCCCAGACCAAAGGCCGTGTCGTCTCCGGACCGGTGAAGGCCAGGGCGGCCAGGACAGCCGCACCCAGCGCGCCGTTCAGGACCAGCACATCGCGGAACGCGAAGCGGTGCAGGATCGGCGTCGTCCCGGGCTTCATGGCCAGGTTGCCGGCCATATAGATCAACAGCATCGTTCCGGCCTCGGTCGGGCCCAGCCCCCAGGCCTGCTGGAACATGAGCGGAAGCAGAAAGGGCGTGGCATTGATCGCCATGCGCGCTACCGCACCGCTGGTGGCCGACGCCACCGCAAACGTCCGCAGGCCCAGGGGCTTCAGATCGATCAGCGGATGCGAAGCCGTACGTGCCCGCCAGACCGCGGCACCGCCGCAGACCGTGGCCAGCACCAGCAGGGCGCTCCAGCCCTCCACACCGGCTTCCGGCCGCCCGGCCATGTCCAGCCCGCCGACGAGTGTCGCCAGGGCCGTGGCAGTCAGCAGCAGGCCCGGCACGTCCAGACGCCTCGCCTTGCCGGCCGCCGGACTGCGGTCGATCCAGATCATGGCCAGGGCGGCGGCCGCCACCCCCAGCGGCAGGTTGATCAGGAATATCCAGCGCCAAGAGGCATGCTCGGCGATCCAGCCGCCGATGAACGGCCCCATGACCGGTGCGATCAATGCGGGCCAGGTCAGCAGGGCGATGGCCTGCACGACATGGCGCTTCTCGATACTGGACAGGACCAGCAGACGCCCGACCGGCGACATCATCGCAGCCGCGCCACCTTGAAGAATCCGGGCGGCCAGAAAGACCTCAAGGCTCCGGGCTGAGGCGCACAGCAATGAGGCCGCGGTGAACATCAGGACCGCGCAGATGAAGACCCGGCGCCCGCCGAAACGATCGGCGGCCCAGCTGCTGGCCGGGATCAGGGCCGCCAGGGCCACGGCATAGGCCGTGAGACTGAGCGACAGCTGGTTCGCAGCAACGCCGAACGACTGGCCGAGCGCGGGCAGGGCGGTCAATACGACCGTCGCGTCCAGCAGCTCCATGAACAGGGCACCGGCGACCAGAAGGGCCCCCAGACGCGCCCGCCCCCGGAATCCGTTGTCCTGCTGGACCTCGTGCGTCATGGCCTCATCCGTTTCGCCTCAGGTGGCGACGTGAGATACCTTCTTGCCGGGCGAGTAGATATCCATGATGTTCCAGTGGCCGGTCGTGGGAACGGGTGCGTTTTCCATGATGACCTCCAGCACGACGGGCTTGCCCGACTTTATGGCGGCTTCCAGTGCAGGCTTGAACTCGTCGGCCGACGTCACCCGCACGCCCTGGACGCCATAGGCCTCGGCCACGGCGGCATAGTTGGGCGAATAGGGCTTGCCGTCCTTCTCGAAGATGGTGCCCAGGGTGGTGCCGTAGTGCGCCTTTTGCAGCCCCGCGATGGTACCGAAGGCGAAATTGTTCATCACGACCCAGACTACGGCGATGTCACTCTCGAACGCAGTCGCCAGCAGGGCGGGGTTCTGGCCGAAACCGCCGTCTCCGACCAGCGAGACGACGACCCGATCCGGCGCGGCCAGCTTGGCTCCCATGGCTGCCGGGGCACCGAAGCCCATGGTGGCAAAGCCGCCGGGCGTCAGGATCGAGCCGGGCGTATAGATCGGGAACTGCTGGCCCACGCCGTTCTTGTTCCAGCCCACATCGGTCGTGATGATCGCATCGCGCGGCAGGACGGCGCGCACATCGGCCAGGATACGCTCGGGGCGCATCGGGAACTGGTCGCTGGCTTCGGCGGCGGCATTGGCCGATTTGAACTCGGTGCGATAGGCGGCGATCTCGGCTCGCAGGGCCTCATTGCGCCGGCCCGTTGGATACAGGCGGCGGGCCACGCGGTTCAGTACCGTCAGCGCCGCCTTCAGATCCGCCACGGCACCGATCTCGACCGGATAGTTGCGCCCGATCTCGCTGGGATCGATGTCGATCTGGATCAGCTTCGAGCCCGGGATCTGGAAGGTGTATTCAGGCTCCCATGAACTGCAGTCCGCTTCCTTGAAGCTGGTGCCCAGTCCGAAGATGTAGTCAGCGGTGCGGCAGCTGTCGTTGATGTACTGCGTCCCCCAGAAGCCTGTCATGCCCAGGACCAGCGGGTGGTCGTCGGGCAGCACGCCCTTGCCCATTAGCGAATGGGCGACCGGTATGCTGAGGTGGTCGGCGAACGCCGCCAGCTCTTCCGAGGCTTCCGCGATCAGCACGCCACCGCCGGCATAGATGACCGGCTTCTCGGCATCCGCCAGGGCCAGAACAATCCGTTCCGCAATGGTCTCGTCGATGGTCGGCTTCTGGATCTCACGGGTGTGGGGCACCCGCCGGGCGAACAGTTCGGTGTCGATCTCCATCGAGAAGATATCCATCGGTACGGACACAAGCACTGGTCCGGGACGGCCCGTCTCGGCCAGCTGGAACGCCTTGGCCAGGATTTCCGGGAACAGGTCCGGCCGCTCCACGCGCCAGGCGCGTTTCACGAATGGACGGTATATTTCGTACTGTGACGCATCGGCGTGAAGGTTCACTTCCTGGTGCGGATGCTTCCCGTAGAAATGGCTCGGCACGTCGCCGGCGATCACGACCATCGGGATAGAGTCGAGGGCGGCGTTCGCGACACCGGTCGCGGCATTGGTCAGGCCCGGACCGAGGTGGCTCAGGACGACCGCAGTCTCCTTTTTCGTACGCGCATAACCGTCGGCGGCATGGGCCGCGATCTGCTCGTGACGGGTATTGATGAACCGGATCTTGCTGCCTTCCAGCGCCGTCAGGACGGCGATGTTGGTGTGGCCGCAAAGGCCGAAGATGTGCTCGACGCCCCTGTCTTCCAGGTATTTGACGAGCTGGTGCGCAATCAGAGCTTTCATGACGGATCCTCGTCGCTTGAAATGGGGCCGGCCGCAGCGCCCGGATGGCGCTGGTCGGGGCCGGTGTAGGTGAACGGAATTTCCTTGGGCATCGGGCCCTTGTTGCGCACGCCGGTCTGCTTCTGCTCCCAGGCGTGGGCCAGGATGCCGACCGAGCGCGACAGGATGAACATCCCGCGGCCCAGCTCGGGGGCAAAGCCCAGCTCGGCGAAGATTACCGCGGTGGCACCGTCGATGTTCATCGGGATGGACTTGCCCGTGCGCCGCTTCAGCGCCGCCTCGACCGCCCGGCCGATCGGTGCATATTCGCCGGTCACGATGCCGGCGGCCGCAGCGTCTTCGACCAGTTTCAGCAGCGGGCCGGACCGGGGATCGACCGGGTGGAACCGGTGCCCGAAGCCGGCGATGATCTTGCCATAGGTGGCCACGTAGTGGTCCAGCGCCGCATCGACGGCGGCATCCATCTCGGCACCGCCCGCAAGGCCGTCGCGGACCCAGCCGTACAGCTCCATGCACTGCTGGCCGGCGCCGCCGTGCGAGTCACCCAGCACATTGGAGGCCGAGGCCATGGCGGTGTTCAGATCCACGCCGCAGCTGATGGCCATCCGCGCGATGGCGATGGACGGGGCGTGCGGCCCGTGGTCGACCGAGGCGACCATCGCCTGTTCCATCAGTCGGGCCTGGCCTTCAGTCGGCAGGTCACCGCGCAGCAGCAGCCAGATCATCTGGGTGAAGCTGACGCGGCCGATCAGGTCCTGGACCGGATATCCGGCGAACTCGATCACGCCCGGACGCATCTTGATAATTGAGGTGGCCCACCAGTCCTGGGCGGCCTGTACGGTCTGTTCCGGTGATCGGCTCATGCGGTGCCCTCCGCGACTCGATGCGGGAGAAACGCCTCGTCATCCTGACCCAGCGTGGGTGGCGGGGCGAGGCCGTCGCCCGGATCCCAACCCTGCACCTTGTATCCGGCAAGCGCCACTGTCAGAGGGCCGTCCGTGGCGTCGACATGATCGAACCGGTGCAACAGGCCGCGATCCGCGACCTGTTCCAGGCCAAGCGCCTGGGGCACACTGAGCACCCGGCCGGCCGGCACGCCTACCGTGTTCAGCAGGGTTTCCCATTCAGCGGCGGACCGGGTTTCAAGGCCGCGTTCGACCTCTGCATTCAGGGCAGGGCGGTTCTTCTTGCGTGCTTCCCGACCGGCGAACCGATCGTCCGCAATCAGGTCCTCCCGGCCGATCAGCCGCGCCAGGGCCTCGAACTGTTCCTGCTTGTTGGCGGCGATGTTCAGCAGGCCGTCGCCGGTACGGAAGGCACCGGAGGGGGCGGCGGTGAAATTGTCATTGCCCATCGGAACCGGAGCCTTGCCCGCGATCAGATAGTTCGAAACCACCCAGCCCATCGTCGCGATGGTCGAGTCCAGCATGGAGATGTCGATGAAAGCCCCTTCGCCCGTGCGCTCACGCCCGACCAGCGCCGCGGCGACCGCGAACGCCGCCGTCATGCCGCCGACACTGTCGGCGACCGGATAGCCGACACGCAGGGGCGCGCTGTTGTCATCCCCCGTGATGGACATGGCACCGGACAGGCCCTGGATGATCTGGTCATAGGCCGGGGCCGCGCGCATCGGCCCCTCCTGGCCGAAGCCCGAGATGGCGCAATAGATCAGGTCCGGCTTCAGCGTCTTCAGCGTGTCATAGCCGAGCCCCAGCCGCGTCATGACGCCGGGCCGGAAATTCTCGACCACGACATCGGCGGTCCTGACCAGGGCCACGAACGCCGCCTTGCCGTCGGCCGATTTCAGGTCCAGCACCACAGACTTCTTGCCCGAATTCTGGGCCAGGAAGGACGCGCCCATCTTGCGTTTGCTCAGGACGGGGTCAGCACCGAGCTCACGGGCCAGATCGCCTCCGCCCGGGGCCTCGATCTTGATCACCTCGGCCCCCATCAGCACGAACTGATAGGTCGCGAACGGCCCGGCCAGGACATTGGTCAGGTCCAGCACCCGCAGCCCGGCCATCGGCCCGGCGCGCCTGGTTTCGCCCGCGCCGCTCATCGGCGGATAAAGGGGTTGGGCACGTCCAGGTCACTCGACATCCAGACGGTCTTTGTCTCCAGATATTCCTTGATCGCATCCACGCCAGACTCTCGCCCGATGCCGGAATCCTTGAACCCGCCGAACGGCGAGGTGAAGCTGGTGGCACGATAGTTGTTCACATAGACAGTGCCGGCCTTCAGGGCGTCGGACATGCGCATGGCCCGCTTCAGCCCCTGCGTCCACACGCCCGCCGCCAGGCCAAAGCGTACGTCGTTGCCGATGCGGATGGCCTCGTCCTCGTCCTTGAACGGAATGACGCACAGAACCGGCCCGAAGATCTCCTCCTGGGCAATCCGCATGTCGTTGCGGATATTGGTGAAGATCGTCGGCTCGATGAACTGGGCCCCGATGTCGGGGCGTGCATTACCGCCCAGAACGATCGTCCCGCCCTCGGCCTTGCCCAGTTCGATATAGCTCATGACCTTGTCGAACTGGGGCCTGGTGGCGACCGGCCCGATCTGGGTTTCCATCAGTGAAGGATCGCCCATCTTCGCCGGCTTCACGAAGTCGATCAGCTTCTGGATGAAGGCGTCGTGGATGGTCTCCTGCACCAGCAGGCGGCTGCCGGCCTGGCAGCTCTGTCCCGTCGCGGCAAAGATGCCCGAGACCACGCCCTTGACCGCCTGGTCCAGGTCCGCGTCGTCAAAGACGATGTTGGGCGACTTGCCGCCCAGTTCCAGCGTCACCGTCTTGTGGTGTTTGGCGGCCAGCTCATAGATGCGCCAGCCGATCTCGCCGCCCGTGAAGCCGATGTGTGCCACGTCCGGATGGGTCACCAGCGGTTCGCCGACCTCATGGCCATAGCCGGTCACCACATTCACGACCCCCTTGGGGAAGCCCGCGCGGGTAAACAGCTCCGCGACCTCGATCATCGAGGCCGAGGTGAACTCGGACGGCTTGATCACCGCCGTACAGCCGGCGGCCAGCGCCGGGGCCAGTTTCCAGCTGGTCAGGGTCAGGGGCGAGTTCCACGGCGTGATGATGCCGATGACGCCCTTGGCCTCGTATTTGGTGAAGGCGAACACGCCCTTCTTGTCCGTCGGCAGGACATGGCTTTCGATCTTGTCCGCCAGTCCGGCATAGTAGTGGAAATACTCGCCGACATAGCGGGTCTGGGCCACGACCTCGGCGGCCAGCTTGCCGTTGTCCCGCTGCTCGATCTCGGCGATTCGCGGCGCGTTCTCGATCAGCAGGTCGGCGAATTTGCGCATCAGCCGGCCGCGCTCGCTGGGGGTCAGCGCGCCCCACTCACCCTCAAACGCTGTCCTCGCCGAGGCCACGGCGCGATCCACGTCGGCTGCATCGCCGCGCGCGACCATCGCCCAGGTCTTGCCCGTATACGGGTTGTCGGTCGCAAGGTAAGCGCCGCCGGCCGGGGCGGATTCCTCGCCCGCGATGTAGTGCCCGTAGTGGCGCAGGTCCTGAGTCATTTTTCTTTCCTCGGGCCGGTTCGGGACGTCTGCCCATCCAGCCTCATCCCATTATGTACTAACTGTTCCATTCTATGGAAGAACTTCTTTTGATTGCGGCCTGACGAATGTCAGAAGCACCTCCGCCAGGGCCAGTCGCGCGGCCCTCACGCGGTCAACCGGCGGCAGAAGCCCGGCCAGGGCGGCATTCGGAATTTCGATGGCCAGGGGCGTGCGTTCAGGCAGGCGCGACAGGATGCCGGTCAGATCGATTCCCCCTTCGCCGGGCAACAGCCGCGCCTCCCGCGCCGTGCGAATCAAACCGTCGCGGGTAAAGGGCGCGACGGCGGGCGCGTCGGCGACCTGGGCGAAATGGAACCAGGAGGCGGGCAGGGCATCGATTTCCTCGACGCGGCACTGCGACCGCGCGAAATGCAGGGTGTCGATGCAAATCCCGCTATTGGGCCGGTTCACGGTCTTCAGCAGGTGTGCGGTCGTCTTCAGGTCGCGCATGTCCGTCCAGGTCAGGAACTCGATATCGCTGGTCAGGCCATATTGCGCTGCAAGATCACAGAAGGCCGCATACCGTTCCGCGACTCGGTCGAACACGGGATCGTGAGCCTGTGTCAGCACATGCCGCGCGCCCAGTTCGGCGGCGGTGGCGACCAGCCGCTCCAGCCCTGACACATCGACATCGGGCGTCAGCCGCACCAGTTCGACGTCCAGCACGCCGACGCCGGTGTCCGCCATCCGCGCCTTGGTTTCGGCCATCAGGGCCGCGTCGGTCATCAGGGGCCAGGGCCGTTCTGTCGGCGTGACGGTGGTCAGGCGCAGGCCGACAAAGTCATATCCGGCCTGATGCGCCAGATCGACCATCTCGGGCGGAGAGGCATCCAGCACCGTCAGGTGGGCCAGGGAAAACTGCGTCGGCATGGGGGGCTCCATCACAATACGATGCGGCGCGTCCCGGACCGCGTCACGGCCCGGGACGGCTCCGTCATCAGTCCCGCGTCCCGCGCGGCGGCGCGACCGCAGCCTGGGACAGGGTGTGCGCGATATGGAAGTCCATGCGGGCCGGATCGTAGGCCAGGGTCTCGATCCGCGTGTCGAGGCGGACATAGCGTTCCGCTCCGGGCGACCAGGCGGGCCATGTCAGCGCCGGCGTGGCGGGGCTGCCTGTGCGCGCAAAGCTGATGATGCTGTCGATCATCGTGTTCGACAGCTGGCGGTCGGCGTCGGTCCAGATCCGCGTCGGGCGGAAGATGTTCAGCGCCTCCAGGGTCCCGAACCAGTAGGGCACGTCCGAGGTGTGATAGGCCCCGATCCGCTCCGGATGGTCCGCGATCTCGACGGCCGGATTGAACGGATGCACCCGCGACAGCATGTAGATGTAGGTCGGCGAGCGGCCCCACCGGTTCTGGGCGATGGCCCAGTTCCTGGCGGTCCGGGCCACGGCCGCGTCCCGCGCGGCGGCACTGCCCAGTTCCTTGAGATCCGCATCCGACTGCGGCGAATACAGCCGCAGGAACTGTGCCGAGGCGTCGCCGTATCCGGCTTCGGCGGCCGCGCGGAACTCCTCCACCGTTCGGGCCAGCTTGATCCGGTTGTTGCTTTCGTCGGCGGCATAGCCGGCGATCACCGGCACGTCGGAATGGCGGCCCTCGGCGAACAGGGTCGCCGGCTGGGCCGGCAGGAAGTGACCATCGACGCTGGCCCCGCCCACCCGGATGTTGCCGGCGGTGCATCCCAGCTGACAGTCTTCCTGCAGCGCCAGGATCCGGTCGGCCGGAATGTTGCGCATGGCCTCCAGGTCGGGGGCCTGCAGAACGCGCTGCATCTCTGTGC
>Ga0075012_10006155_pt1 | contig 10903 bp, 8 predicted proteins | sample All_14_2_FD_71474 | JGI IMG/M metagenome (GOLD analysis project Ga0075012, IMG submission 71474) | Freshwater microbial communities in response to fracking from Pennsylvania, USA - Allegheny Zone_MetaG_DW_15 | ecosystem: Environmental > Aquatic > Deep subsurface > Groundwater > Drilled... | reverse complement strand
ACGGCGTGGTACGGGAGGTGGTCATTTTGCGGGATCGGAATTCCGGCTTTGTCCGTCTGGAGGCCGACGTGGATAACGTGAACAGAGCCATTGCCGAGCTCAATGGGAAGATGCTCGGAGACAGCCAGGTTCCAATCAAGGTTGACCGTGCGCGCGAGAAGTCTTCCACGTCGCCTCGTCACCGAATGATGCCCGGGATGATGTCGGCGATGAACGGCGCCCTTCGGTACCCGATGGGCCCTTCAGTCATGGCATACCCGCCTGGCGGTCCGGTTGGTACTTGGTATCCCCAGCCCGCTCAAATGGACCGGAAAAACACGGCCAATCTCCCCAAGCTATTTGTTGGCGGGCTGACCCAGCACACCACGGAGGAGCAGCTGATATCTCTGTTCTCCCCCTATGGCCAGGTCCGCGAGGCCGTCATCTTGCGGTATCCCAACGGCCAGAGCAAGTCTTCGGGGTTCATCAAGTACTCGACGGAGGAGGAGGCTAACCTCGCTATGAACTCTCTCTCCAACCGCTTTTCTCTTTCGGGGAACAATCGCCCGCTGACGGTTCGCTATGCTGGGCCTTCGAACTCTCCAGCCGAGCACAAGTTGTTCGTTGGACACCTCCCTCCCCACTTTGACGAAAACCAGACCCAAGAGATCTTCCGTGCTTTTGGGGACATTGTCGAGGTGCACGTGATGCGCGACCCCCAGGGCCAGGCCAAGGGCTCAGCGTTTGTCAAGTTCGCACAGCGTGCGCAGGCCGAGAGTGCCATCGCCGCGCTGAACGGCTCGACTTCCCTAAACCCCGAGCGCCCCCTCAAGGTGACCTTTGCCAACCCCAAGAACCCGATGCCGATGCACCATCACCATATGATGGCCCAAGCGCCTCTCCTGCAGCAGATGACGGCGCCTCCCCAGATGCCGGGGATGGCGATGCAGCAGGGTCAGCCGTCCGGTATGCTCCAGCGCGGCGGACCAAACGCGGCGATGATGGCTACTGGACAGGCAGCGGTTCAATCGACTCAGGATCACATGCAGATTCAGCATCAGATGCCTGGGTACTACTACATGCCCCAGTACTTTCCGGTGCAGGCCGGTACCGACGGCACGTCCTTTGCGTAGAATAGAGACTGACGGGAAGGTCTCTTGTGCCCCATGACTCATATCTCTCGTCGTCGTCGTTTCCTATTACCTCTTCCCTCTTCCCTTCTTTGTTGAAAGGTGGTGTTTGCGATTGTGAGTGGATGTGCCTTCAGTGTTTGTTCGAATTTTCATTGTGTTGGTGTGTGGTGTTGTGGTGGTGTTGTGAGGCGTCAGTGTGACAACGGAGCTGTAGCAGGATAGAATGGCTCGTGCTACCGAATGTTTGCAATGACCAAGTGCTAGTGTGTGCAGTATGTGTGTGTGTGTTGTGTCTAATAGGTACTCGAATAAAGTAGCTTGATCCCAGCAGAGTCGCGAGATCCATCAGAATGGGCATAATAAAACTCACAGTGCTTTTGAGGCGAAGATCCACGACCGGCAATCAAGTTGAGGGACACCACAACGAGGACACCGCGTCCCACTACGAACGATCGCTGCACTCATTCACCGCCGTACCTAAAATGATCAGATTGGTTTCAAGCAACCATCAGAAGGCATCGTCCTGCTCTCAGGGCCCTTACACCCTCTCACTGATTTCTCCTATTGGGGACCACACTTTGAGGTATTCGTCGGGGAGATCGCCCTCCACACCACTGGCATGAGAGCAAAGATGGGTAGATGGGATCACATGAGGTGAAACCTATAGAAAGCCTCTTCAAGAGTCGTGGAACTAGACTCGCGACGGAAGATGGTCCATCCATCGTCTCCCCCCGAAAAAGCGACATTCTCGGTCGCTCTCTGCTGCCTCTGGCCTCCCTGATGTCAGCCGTAACAACCATCCCGTCGAGCTATCGCCACGAGACAGTTAAATGAATGCTGTATGCGCGCCAAGAAGCAACAACACAAACAACATGGGCGGAAGCAACTACATACTAGACAATTTATACTTGAGAGAGCAGCACAGAATATAGGGAGTTCAAACACGGTCAGTCAGGACATGAAATACACAAGATTTACTCCTCCGAGACTCCTCTTAGCCAAGGGTGCTGAATGGCCTCATCCGCGCCAAATCGCTGCCCGGGATCTACCGTTAGAAGCTTGCTGAGGAAGTCCAGGAAATCCTCGTCGTCCGTCCGGATCCTATCTCTCAGCGACGTCGGCTTGGGGAAGTGCAGCTTGACGATGAACTCGGGAGGCGATTGCGGGCCGCTGTTAGCATCCTCCTGGACGTCCCGCTGGAGCTCGACCCACTCGTACAGTAAGCCTCTCCTGAAGTGATTCCTGACATGCAAACCCTCCTCCAGCATCCACTCGGGGAGTGGGCCGCACATCCCAATCATCTGGGCCAGCATCGTGGACACGGACTTGTTGGTGAAGAGTAAATCACCCCGGAACAGCTCGGCGAGAATCGCCCCCAAGGACCACATGTCCATCTTCGTGGAGAACTTCGCTCCGAGGATCACCTCCGGGGAGCGGTACGGCCGCGTCTGGACGTACCACTCCACAGCTCGCTCGTTCAGGTGCACCGCGCTGCCAAAGTCCACCAGGACAACATCCGGCTTTCGATTGGCGTGCATCGGCGACGTCAATAGAATGTTCTCGGGCTTGAGATCTGCATGGATCACCCCCTTGGAGTGCATGTAGTCAAGCGCTTCTAGGACCTGCCGGGCGACCAGCTTGAGAGTGCCCTCGTTGAAGTACCGAACTGAAGTCCCTTCAAAATGCTTCATCACCTCATACAGGTTATCATGATGCAGATCCTCCACCAGGACTAGCGTTGACCGATAGTAAAAGCACTCTAGAAGCCGCACTATCCGATGATTCCGCTTGTGGCTGCTGTCTCGCAGCTCGGTCAGTACGCTAATCTCCGCCAGCGCTCCATCCAAGACCCCCTCCATCTTCTGGTTCTTCAACAACTTGATGCATACTGTCGGTGGCGACTTCTTATCTGCACCCGCCGCTCGGCAGGCAAACGTCCTCCCGAATGTCCCGTCCCCAGCCAGCGACACGATTTCATACTTTTTGATCTTGTGTCCCACTTCGTACTCGAGAGCGCTTTTGCTGGACCCCTTGCCCTTGTTACAGATCATGATCTTCAGATCTAGCACAGTCATATTTGACTCATCCCCATCATCTTCGTCGTCACTGTCGCGAACTGGGACCTGTGGACTCGCAATCTGACTTCGTTGCTCCTCGACGGGGAAGTGCGTCTCAAACTCTTCAATCGACAAATTGCACGTAACGCTACCGCTGTGATCTGCGTGGCGGCACTCGTTCCTAACGTACGCCCCTGTGTAGTAATCCACATCGTTTGCCCACATTCTAACACATTCGTCTTGATAGTACCGCTCCTCCTCCTCGCTCTGCAGTGTGGGAAGTCGGCAGCCCTCTGGTAAAGACAGATCAAGCTGGTCTTGCTGTTGAGGCTCTTCACTCATGAACTGTATAAGAGGCTGCTCACCCGGAGTTTCTGCAGCCGCTGGCGACGGCTCTTGTCTGAGTTCCAAATGGCTCTGCACGGGAGTTTCAGAAATGAACCTTTCCGACGACTCGCTTTCCGGGGTCATCACGTTGAAAGTGCTGCCGGCCAATGAAAAGGGAGTCTTTTTAGCAGACGCCGAGCTCTCCGCCAGCTTCTTCTTCCATATCAGCCTAGATAGCGGTGTGTTTGGCGTCGCGTTCTGGTCGTCGTTCTGGTCGTCCTCCAGCCTCGCCGATCCCTTGGGACCGCCTACAAGAGGACTAACGAACTGCTTGGAGGCCGCGCTGAGAGGCCCCAGGGTTGCGGCCGACTGGTACGGACTACGGTCATCCACCAGCTCGACATGCTCCCCATCGTCAAACTCATCCTCGTCCAAGATATCCTCTACATTGTGCAGGATCTTGGCCTGCTCGCGGAGGAGATGCACCTGCTCCCCGTGGAAGTCCACGACCTGGGTCAGGGCGGTGCCCACCTTGGCAAGGCTGCGCCGGTGGTGGTCCATTCTACCAATGAACTAGACTAGCTCCAACTACGTAAGACGATGCACTACTCCTACGACTACCTACAATACCCCGAATCTTCCGCTTCCCTCCTCGAAAACGATCCGAACGGCTCTGAGGCCTTCTCCACTCTAAACCTCCTTGTCTCAGTCAAACTATTACGAGGCTTCTCCCCCCGTCTCTTTCTTGCTTCCTGTACTTTCGGTTCTGCATCTCTTCTCATCAGCGTCATGTATCCATTGCAGATGATGCGATGCGACAACGGTCAGAAAATGTTGGTAGGTACCTGTAGGTAAAGTTAAGGGGTAAGGAAGGGTTAAGATGCGACTTGGAGCTGATACCCGGGTACTGCGAATGTCAACTTGCACCACGTCAGATTCCACATCTAGTGCTTTCTTGAAGGTGAAATCCTGACTGGCTCAGATCAGTAGCTTCTCAAAGTATTATTAAATGTAATCCTGCACCTCGAATCGGGTTGGCCGTCATCGCTCATTTGCTTTTCAAGGGTAAAACAATCAAATTTGGTCGAATTTCTGAACCGGTGCAGGTTTGTTTGTCATTCATTGCGAAGAACCGTTTCGCGCCTCTCTTTGGTCTTGGGTTAGCACCAGGGACAAGAGCCCAGGTGCCCAGCGTTAGCATTTGTATTGTAGAATAGTATCTGGGCCTTCGATTAGACTAGCCTTTGATGGCGGATCTCCATCTTCCATTCTGGATTCCAGGGGATGTTTTGGATATACAGTAGTGAGTGAGGATCACGTATCACGGTGATGTATAGTGAGTGAGGATCCCGTATCGCGGTGGTATACAGTGAGTGAGGATCACATATCGTGGTAATGTGTCCTACTCATTATTGTACTTGGGATTAGTATATATTGACCTAGTATCAAAGTATTTGGACGACTACCTCCTTCCGATCAACCCTAAACGGAAAGTTTGCAACCATGTCCACTCGTGAAAAGGCGAGTTCCAAGTTCCACGACCGGCTAGCGTCGTCAGCCGCGTCCCAGGTTCACTCGGTGTACGCTTGGCTGGAACGCAAAGCGATGCAGACGTTCAGGGCGGGAACCTACGCGGCTGGTTCAGTGGTCTTTGTAAATATGCTCATCGTGTGGACAATCGTTCTGTATTACATACTCTACTGGATGTTTATCCCGGCCATCGTCCACTTTGAGACCCCTCTCTACTTTGACGTTGATCCTTCGTTAAATGGACCCGTGAGGTTTGATCTTCCTAGAGAGACTCCTTTCGAATTCCCAGTGGCTAGTGTCCACTTTGCTAGCTACGACCAGCAGTGGCTCGAGGTAAGAGACGAGAACCTGACCGTAAAGCGACTATATCCTGGGAGACACGACAATCCGCTCTACCTCGGAGAGCTATACGATGTGTCTGTCCATCTGACCCTCCCGGAGACGCCTCAGAACCTGGATATCGGAGTCTTTATGGTCGAGACCGAGCTTTTGTTTGCCGCCTCAGCCGAGGTACAGGAAAACAATCACCGAGCCCTCGCTCGATCTAGAAGGCCTGTGTCCATCCCGTACCGCACCTGGATATCGAGTCTGGCCCGAGACGTGCTTCTACTGCCCGTGCGGTTCTTGATGGGATGGTACGCCCCAGAGCGGGCAATCTCCATCGTTACAATCGAGGATTGGAAGGAGGACTGGAACTATACCCGTTTACCCACCGGAGTCAAGGTGACATTGTCAGACCCCAGACTAAACATTAAGCATGCATCGGCGCATTTCGATCTCAAGCTCTCGGGGTTTCGCTACTGGATGTACTACTGGTTTTGGACTACCTTCGTGCTAACTGTCGCTCTGCTCACTTCAATGCAGTCGGGAGCCGCTTTCCTGACCGTTTTGTACAAGAAGTTTGCCCCAGCGACCAAGAAACGCGTCAAGTTCCAGTTTTCGGAGCTCTTTTCGGATGATGACGACGATGACGGCAACGACGACGATCGTGCCGGAGAGCTCGAGGAAGGAGAAGACGAAGATGAAGAGGAGGTGGAGATCGTTGAAGAGGGCAGCGATATCATGGAGGAAGAAGGAGCGTATGAGGACGACTTTCCTCCAGCTCCCTACGCGTCGGTCTTTGAAGAGCCTGCCTATGAATCTGAGTCCCCTAGTCTCAAACCTCGTCGCCTGATGACCGGTAAGACTGCTTCCGTCTCAGAGTCTCCATCCGAGGTAGTAGTTGGGGGCGGAAATGACGCTCCTCCTATAGAGGGAGATGTGAGACAACAGTCTTTGATGCCAACGCCTTTAGCGGTTGTTGAAGGTGAAGAGGAGAAGCAAGCCAATCCTTCGGAGACGCTGCAGCCGTCCACTGACGATGTGGGATCCGCATCGTCCGGAGAGAAGTCGAGAGGATCGTCTGAGAGCGATGTGATTTTGGTCGGTGACCCGGTGGCTGAAGATGAAGGTGTGTAGAAAAGTGGAGCTTGTAACATTGTTGCTGTGTGCAGTGTGTTGCTTTAACCTATGTACAGGATGAATACAGTAAGCACAATCAGTCCACGCACAGCCTGGCAAATTCGGCAGGTCTGTCCAAGTAGAGATGGTGCGTCGCATTCATCATGATAGACACCCGAGCACCAGTATTGGCGGCATTCTCAATCGCCGTGGGGGTTCCTAGCCAGTCGCGGTCGCCAAAGAGGACGTGGACGGGAAGACCTGGCTGGAAAGATGTGATCGGCTTCCTTGCAACAACAGCTCCTCTTTGGAACGGAGGGCTCAGAAGCGCATTGAGAGCGTACTCTCCACTCGGTCGAGCGACGGTAATCTCGTAGAGGTAGTCCGCCAGCAAGTGCACGTTGAACGAAGGAAGGTGACTAAACCTACCCTGGACCGCGCGGGTGACTAGATTGTGTCCCCTTACCTTGCCAGCTATACGAACAATCTGCTGGGGCGTCACATTCGAGCTCCACAACATATCCAGCAGTTGTCGTCCAAACGTCTCTGCGGGGTTCTTGGCTGGGGCGGAGCCAAACCCAGCGGGACTGACGAGAACCAGGTTCGCTACCGTGTACGGGAACTTGTCGCTAAAGTCCTTGGCGATGAGACCTCCCAGACTGTGCGCCACGATGTTTGCGCTTTCGATGCCCTCAGCGCGCATCCAGTCATGTAAGGACACCGTAAAGAAGTCAGATGCCAGCCCTGCTGCGCACTTGACCACGGGCCGCTCCGAACCGCCGCATCCCAGCCAGTCAACCAGGTACACCGTTCTACCTGTCTCAACCTAAACTATCCAGTTAGTTTCTACAGGCAACAGTGAAATAAGTCAATCGAATAATCTTACCAGATGGGGCAGTGTTGCGAAAAAGAAGCCCAGACCGCTGCCAAACCCATGAAGAACTACCAGGGGTGGCTTTGAGCGATCATTTCCAGTTACCTTGACAGAGTTGATTCCTCGGTGCCTGGGAGGAGTTTCCAGCCTGGTAAAGACGGACTGGGGCAGGTGATGCTTGAATAGGTTTTGCTGCGCAGCCAAGACTCTTGAAACCATGGTTCCGATAACTCAGCTTCAATTCTCGCGGTGATGTCCCTTCCCTTAGAACAAGTACTCAGATATCGATACCTAGATGCTTGTCGTTGAGATGATTGAACCACCGCTCACATGGCCCTGGTGTCCTGTGCGTGGCGGCCGTATCTGTATTTGGATAGTCGTCGTTGATGGTCGCCCAGTCGCTCCTATAAGTGGAGCCTTGTCAATTATTAGCCGCCGTATCAGATTCGTCGTAATGATATCGAATCACGGTCTACGTCACTTAGAGAGTCGTCACCAATTGGTTGATTTGGATCCGCGTCGATGATTCACTTCTGGAGTCTTTCCTTATTCACGTTTCCCTCGAGCTTTCTAGTGCATTCAAATCCCTAGTTGGAAGGGCTCCACCTAACAACGATGCGTCTCCAATCACGCTCCGGACGGACCTTGCTTTCGTCAAACTGTTAACGTGTTGTCTCCGTGTTCATGTATAGATCGTTCAAAAGAGTTTAAACGTCTTCGCACTAGACAGTTTGCTGTGGGACTGTGGTATCTGTACACTAACTAACCTCATTAATGGAAGAATATCAGGCTGTCTCTAATAAATGCTTTCAAAATAATGCTTTTATGTTCGCGAGGCTTCGTCGTCATCATCATCATCGATCGGTTCTCCGCGAGTACCCATTCCCCCACTGTGGTATCACAAATATATCTGCAGACAAATCTACTACATTAATCTACTCTTGGGAAGAACACAAAACCTTCTCTTTTTGTGTTCTTCCTCAGTTTCTCCACAACTTTTAAACTTCAATCACACCGTAGTTCTTTCGCCTTTCAACCTCGCACTGGAGAGGGCCCTATTGTCTCACGTAGGTATCGACCACGCCCCACTAGTCGCTTCTACCAGTCCCAGGCCTCGGATTTGAGGCGATTTTCTTTATTTGTCTCTCGGTCGATAATTGAACCAACCTTAAGCTCAGGGTTCGGTATTATTGCCTGTACTGCATGTAGCAGGGTACGAGTACGATAAACCTGCACGGGGTACGTACTTGTACAGTCTGCGTGCCTCGACCATCCTTGTTGTCCTTGTGCTTCGGATCGCCTCCAAGCTGCCTGCGTGTGAGTGAGGTCAATACCCTTGGTTCCGTATTGGTGACTAAAAGTACTCAAAACTCTTCTAAGAAAGCACCTTCTTTCCACTAAACACGGCCAGGGACCGAAGTCGGACCTTGTTGGCTGCAGTGCAGTGCGGCGGACAAGGTTCGACACGACAGCGTGGTTTTAAGTAAAGTGGGCTCGACGGAGAGACAAGGTTCACCGCGGGCGGTTAGGTAGAAAACTGGCGCGGTAAAGCCCTCGCTCTATCGGCCTCTGGATCTGGCGGACGACGACGTTAAAGCTTCGTTCTGCTTCAGTGAACGCGAATATATCGGTTTGTACTTCTCGCTGGGAAGTAGCGACGCTGAGTTAGTGACTGGACACTTTTGGTGGGGGTCAAGTGATAGATAGTAGTGTGCTAGTGTTAGGACGACTGCCTGCCTACTGTGCTAGTCGTCTTTGGTGGATCACATCCGCGGACCTTTGTTATGGTTTGTTTCTTCCGCGGCCCTGAGGAGGGTGGCGTTTGCAGAACTCACCTGATTTAGCCCGGTTGTTGGCGTCGTGTTGTTGTTGATTGAAGATGGCCCAGGCGTTCGACTCTGCTCTGTATGAAGCGTTACGAACGTATGACTGGACTGCTGCAATGCAGCTGGCGAATTCAAATGTCGGACTTGGGTTTCGGCACCTCGAGTGGACTCCACTCCACGTGGCGTAAGTACTTGACGTCCTTTCATAATAGAGGTCAGTTCGGTCATCTAACCACTGATTGTATTTTTCAGATGCGAGCGACGAGCTCCCGTTCAGCTGATTAAGCTTTTAATCGAAAAGGGCCTGGGGGTAAACGATCGCAACTCAAACATGTGCACCCCAATTCACGTCGCGGCTGAGAAGAACTGCACGGTTTCGGTTATGAAGCTCCTGCTAGATGCTGGAGGGGACATCAACGTCAGGAGGGACACCGGGGCCACTCCGCTGTTTCTCGCCGCCCAGCAGAGTTGCTCCCCAGACCTTTTAAAGTTCATGATCTCGCGCGGGGCCATCGTCGACGCCCACACAAACGTACGGGAATCTTTGGCATAATCATCATCACGACTATTTTTGGATGTTTAGTTCACTAACTCTATCGGTACAATACGATAGGATGGAGCCACGGCGGTGTTCATCGCAGCCGAGATGAACGCGAATCCGAGTCTCGTCAAGGTCCTGCTTGAAGCAAACGCGGAGATCAACAAGACGAGAACCGACGGTCGCTCGCCTTTATACATTGCCGCCGAGCGCAAGTGTTCTCTGGAGCTGATCAAGCTCATGTTGGACTACGGCGCGGACCCCAACTACGCAAACAGGGACGGGGCGACGAGCGTCCACATCGCGGCGCAGGAGAACTGCTCCCCTGCGTTGATGGAGCTCTTGATCGCTTACGGAGGCGACGTCAATCGACCCAAGATGGTGAGTTCATCATTATTGGGAATGCGCTTGCTATTACACTGACAATTGTTTCTGATTTAGGATGGAGCCACCGCCTGCTACATCGCTGCGCAGAACAATGCCTCGGTGGACCTGATGCGCGTGATACTTGAGCGTGGCAAGGGTGACATCAATCGCCCTCGGTTCGACGGCATCACGCCCGTCCTGATCGCGGCCGAGAGGAACGTCAGTCCCGAGCTGATGAAGCTGATGATTGATCACGGAGGAGATTTGAACAAGCTGAGAAGAGTACGCTAGTGACTTTGTTAAACTCGTCGTTTTCGGCAGAACTAACTGCTTTTCATTGATGTTCAGGATGGCGTTTCCACGTTGACAATTGCTGGTAAGTCTTATCCTTGATCTTGTCATCCGGTTCAAGGTCCCGAAAAACCTAACCATTGATGTTAACACAACAGTCTATAAGGTCGCCTCTCCTGAGTTAGTCGCGCTGCTTCTGTCCCGGGGTGCAAACGCATCGTTATTGTTCCACGGCAAGACCCCCGCGCAATGGGCCAGGGAGAATGGGGACGAGACCCTTGCGACACTTGTGGACAGGTCTCGAATGATGCAGACCCTCTGCACGCCTCGTGCGGTGCCGCGATCGATGGTTAAACGAGGCGGTATCGAGACCATCCCCATCGAGCTAATCAAGCGCATCATGAGCGCGCTCTTCCCTCCACTCCTGCAGTTCAAAAAGCCCCGCGGCGACTCGACTCCAAGCTCCCCGAGTGCGTCCTGAGCGTTTTACTTCCTAACCAACATAGTTAAACATACATGAACAGAACAAGGAATTCCAATAC
>Ga0075012_10006154_pt1 | contig 10904 bp, 10 predicted proteins | sample All_14_2_FD_71474 | JGI IMG/M metagenome (GOLD analysis project Ga0075012, IMG submission 71474) | Freshwater microbial communities in response to fracking from Pennsylvania, USA - Allegheny Zone_MetaG_DW_15 | ecosystem: Environmental > Aquatic > Deep subsurface > Groundwater > Drilled... | reverse complement strand
ACATAAGACTGTTGTGCTGGTACTATGCCTAAAAACAATCGATTCAGTGCAGTCTGGAGGCAATCCAAAGCATGCGGGAACAACTCACTGTACATGGGTGAGAGAATGAGGCAGGTTCCATTGCTGGTTGGTACTGCCTTGCATGAGCTTACTGCTTGAACGGCCGGATCTGTATCACAGCATACAGACAATGGAATTCTGATTCGTTGGGACTCCCGCAGGCCGAAGGTTGCGCCAGGCTGCACTGAGTTCACAGGTACCTGAAACCTCTATTTACGTTCACCCTCATGGTGTCATTGTCGCAGGAAGGAGCAAATGGAAGCCTTGAATTCAGAAGCGTATCTGCAACGTACGACCCTGCTCGATTTCGACAGCCTTGCTGTGCAACGCTTGATCGGCCAGAGAGGATGGCGAGATTTGCCATCGGCCTCTGATCGCATCGCTGCAGCCTATCACTTTGTCAAAGATGAGATTTTGTACGGCTATACTCCCAATTTCCAAATACCTGCCTCAAAGGTCCTGAAACAGGGGATTGGAAGCAGTTTGGCCAAGACGACTCTCTTGCTGGCCCTGCTCCGTGCATTGGAAATCCCCTGCAGGCTGCAAGCCGACATGGTCGACAAAGTCGTCCATCGCGGCTTGCTTGGTCCTCTGGCCTTCAAGTTGTGCCCTTCCGATCTCTTCCATACGGCGGTTCAGCTTCTGTACAACAACCGTTGGATCACCGTTGAAGGGTATGTAATCGACCAAGCGTATGTCTCTCAGCTTCAGGCAATGTTCCCTGACTACAGCGGCAGTTTCTACGGCTATGGTATTGCGGTGTTGAACTTTCGCAACCCCGATACCCGATGGGAAGAGCGGCCGACATCCATTCAAGCCAAGGCGGTGGTCAATGAGTTGGGGCTCTTCAATGACTCCGACTCATTCTTCAAGGCCTATCCAGAGGCCCAGCAGCGAACCCGGTCTTTCTTCTATACAAAGCTTTTCATGCCCCGCTTGAACAAGCGCATTGCCGTTATCAGGGGGACTGGTGATTCCGTTGAATCGAGAATCAGGAATGTTTCAGCGCTGAAACGATGGTAGTCAGTGGTCTGCTCGAGGTAGGTATGCTTCAGGTTCGAAAGGGTTTGTTGCTTCTTGGTGTATGGTTGCTCCTGACGGGGGTGCCGGTGTTCTCCGATTCTCTCTCCTACGATATGGCCACCGGCACTCTCTCAGGTTTTGATGTCAACACATCCGATACCAGCAGTTCTCCCGGTTCTTTTGCCAACGGCACCGAAGTGTGGAATACCCCGGGCTTCGTGGGACGACTGGTCTACATCGGTCCCCCCACCGCTCTCACCTTCACCAACTCCGGTCCCAATGCCCAGAATGCCTCCAATAACCGCTTCTACTTCACCTATGTGAGAAGCAATGGGCAGTCCGAGCCCAATCGCTGGCGCGAGTTTTTCCTCGTTCTCAGGGCAAAAGGAATGCGTCACAACAACACTCAGCACGATTTCTCCCAGATCAATACCGTTGCAGAGCATCCCGGCGATTTGCTTGCCATCCCCTATGGGGCCGGCAGCGAGGAGGTGGCCGTCGGCCAGACGGGCTATAATGCAACCGGCGGCCAAGGTGTGTACAACGGCAGCAACGGCTACAAGTACCGCTATCCGTATCGGCATATCTGGGTCGACGTGACCCTGATGCGAACAAATAATAGAAACAGGCTCACTTGGGGCTTCTATGAATCGGAGATCACGGTCGTGACCCAGCAGGGAGCGAGCCATATTCTTCGGTTGAACGGCAAGTACGGGTATTCGACTGCAGATCCACCTCCCATCTATGCATTCAGTGTCAACAGGACGATTGACAACCAATTCCCGTTCTCCTGGTTGGAGGGCAGGAACACCTATACGCAGGCCCTTACGATCGGTCGGTGTGTGTATAACTCAGAGGATTGTTCGGCCACCATCCGTTTCGCCTCGGACAGCGGAGGGACTTCTGACCAGTTCTTTTTCAGAAGCAATGACGGGCAGACGTTCCCGTTTGCCTTGGCCTTCGATGCAACCAAGCCCGATAGGGCTGTGCTTCCGATCACGGCAACCAGCGAGTTTGCAACAGCAAGCCAGACAATCTACTCACCCATAGACTCCAGCAGTCACCAGCTCCATGTCCTGGAGGGTGACATCCAGATGTACCTGCCGTATGCTGTCGATCCTTGTGAAGGCATCTATACTTCCTACATCTACTGCTTTGTCACGACAAGTGATTGGTGAACAACACTGAAGCCGGTCATGCTCTGAGGAAATCTATGCGGACCACTTCTCCAGTCTTAGGGTCCTGACGGTATACTGAAGGGCCTTCTTCGTCATAGCCGTACCATAGTAATCGGGTGAAGGACGCGATTGTGGGGTTGTCCGGGAGATGAAAAATCCGGCAATAGTCAAAAGGGGCTTCCAGCTTGACGCGAACATCGTAGTGTAACATTGCAATCCTAATCCTTGTGGTCAATCGACTGCACACTCTTCCTGCAAGGAGTGAAGGCGATGGAAATGAGAGGGTTTGCTTCCCTGCTCTCCAAACTCCGAAACTCTTGCATCCATAGCCGTACCATGTCGACACGCTCACTCGTAGGGTAACGGAAAAAGAGGTTTTACACCTGTAGGAATTTCCTTACTTCATATGCCATTAAGGAATAGGCTGACAAGGACCAGATTGTCATGGAGGGGGCTCCGGGAACAGGAAAGAGAGAGTCGGGTTGTTTGGGTGGATGCAGGTGTCCGACGAACATGAATGAGCATGCCTGCTTTACGAATCTTTCCTGTTCTATGGATCTGTTGCTTTGTTGCGACATCTGGTTCCCACGTGTGTAGAAACAGGTCATGGGTAAAAATGAAGGCAAGTCATTTACTTGTAGTGACAAGTTGGAACTCTGGACGCACCCCTGTGTTTTTCCTCTGCCGAGAGCATTGAATAACCACGAGTTGTAAGAAAAAATTAGATATATAATATTATAATAGAAGAAAATAATAGTTTTATGGAAGTAATTGAAGACAAGCTGAAGGTAAAAACATCCGCTTGGGTATGTATATAATTCCTGTTGACTTCCTCTTGGTTGGATGATACATTGATACTACAAGTTAAAAGGAGATCTTATGAAAAAGGTACTTGGAATACTGGTATTGAGTCTTGTAGTTGTCGGGGGCCTGTTTGCCGGAGGGCAGACAGAGGCACCTGTCCCGGTGATCTGGGCGAAATCGGGTCCTGAGGGGGAGGCGCTGCAGGCAGCTGCACAGGCGTATAAGGATGCAACCGGCAAAACGGTTTCCATCGTGATTCAGGGAAGAGCGAACTATCGCAGCGCCTACAACACCGCCCTGCTTGCAGGCAGCAAGGACCTGGATGCAGTGCATGACGTGGCATTCGTAATTCCCAGCCTCGCAGCAGGCGGACACATCGTCCCCGTCGACTCCTACATCAACAAGAGTGCAGCGTACGACACAGCCGATTTTCAGGACGTCATCCAGCGGGAGATGAAGTTCAAGGACAAGTGGTACATGTTCCCCTCCGATATCTCCTCAGAGTCCTTGGTCTATCGCACCGACCTGATCGGTGAAGCCCCCAAGACATGGGATGAGTTGGTGGAGATTGCCAAGAAGTTCACCAGATCGATCAATCCCGACTCTCCGACCCAGTACGGCTATGCCTTTGCCGCCGCCCCGGGAGTTCTGGAAGGAACCTTCCAGGGGATCATGAAGGCCTATGGTGCATCGCTGGTCGATGACGACGGCACGCTGCGCATCGCCGACCCGAAGACTGTTCAAGCCTTCCAGGTATTCGTTGATATGCGCAACAAGCACAAGGTGGTTCCCTCCGACGTCATCGCCTGGGACTATCCCGAGCTCTTGACCGCACTGCAGGAGGGCATTGTTCCCATGGCAGCCTTCTTCACTGCAGGCATGCCGGTGCTCGTCGATGCCAACCAGTCCCCCAAGGTAGCCGGCAATATCGCCTACAGCAAGCAGCCTGCAGGTCCGTTCGGTGCCTATACCAGAATCAACCCGTTGGGGTTCATGGTCAATGCAAAAGGCCAGAACACCGAAGGTGCCATTGAGTTCCTCATGTGGTTGACCGGCAAGGAAGGTTCCTACATCTATACCAAGGCTGGTGGATCGAGTCCCAGAAAGTCCATCCTTGAGCGAGAGGAGTTCTACTCTGCACGCCCTTGGTATCCTGAAATGCTGGAAGCGGCAGAGCAGGGCGTAGGAAGCATCCGTCTTGCCGAGCAGGCCATGATCCGCAATACATTCAACAAGTGGGCAAGCCAGGCTTTGAACGGAGATTTGAGTGTAGAGCAGGCTTTCGGCGAAGCGACGAAAGAGCTGAGCAATCTTCTCTAAGAATTCACACGGTGTCTGCCGGCACTCCGTCGGCAGAACGCCTGCCCAAGAAGGATTACCCATGAAATATGAAGCCATGCCAAGGCCGAAGGCAAAAGCCAAGGAGCCTTCCCTCGATACGTCCTGTGATGTCCATCGCCTGCAGCGCGTCGATGCCACCTATGCAGAGTTGATCGACCAGCCGAAAGCCTTGGTGCGCACCCTCCAAGCGACTGCTCCCAAGCTGAAAGACATCGCCAAGGCACTTGAGAAACGAACCCTCGATACGGTGATACTGCTGGGCTGTGGAGACTCCTGGTTTGTCGGCAACAGCATCATCTACGCCATAGAGGCTCTGACAGGGTTTCGCTGTCTCTCCGTGGAAGCCTATGAGTTTGAACGCTATTACCATCAGGGAATCGATGAGAAGACGCTGGTGATCGGACAGAGCGCCAGCGGAACCACAGAGACGGTCCTGCGCAGTCTCTCCTATGCACAAGAGCATAAGGCGGTGTGCATCGGCATGGGCAATACGGAGCACTCCACCATTCTCAGTGCCTACGACTTCGGCATCCATGTGCCGGTGACCCGCAAGGGCTGGCCCACTCAGGCCTCCACCTCCGCCATGGGTGCCCTGATCGTCCTCTTCTGCCACCTTTCCTTGGCAAAAGGCTTGCAGCCCGCCTTGGCACAGCAACTACTTGATGAACTGGAGCTGATACCCAGGCAGATGGAGGAGGCGATTGCCTTCAACGAGGAGCCGGTCAAGAAGTTTTGTGAAAGTCGGGTTCATCAGACCTACTTCCAGGCAACCGGAGCCGGCCCGGCATTCGCCGTCGCCCAGATTGCTGCGGCAAAAATCAAGGAACTGTGCCCTGCACATGCAAGTGCCTATCCCTTGGAGGAGTTCCACCACTACCGCTCCTTGAAGAGTGATGACACCCTGTTGCTCATCGCCCCCCAGGGGCGGAGCAAGGCGAGGGAACTCGACACCGCCTTGGTGGGAGCCTATGATGAGGGTGTGATCGTAACCATTGCCAATATTGTTTCCGACCAGCTTAAAGCAGTGACCGACCTCTTCTGTTTTGTCCCTCACGTCAGTGAATACCTTGCGCCGCTGGTATACTGTATTCCCGTACACCTGTTCGCCTACTATATAGCGATTGCAAAGAAAGAGCGGTGTGTCGGCTATCCGACCGCCAAGGGGTGAGTCATGCAAACCAGTATCGTAATCGTTGGGAATGCGAGCATCGACAGTGTTGTGACCGAACAGGGAGTGCTCCATCCCCGCCTGTTGGGAGGCAACGCCTTCCATGCGGGGATGTCGGCGGCCACCTTCTCCGACTCGGTCAAAGTCGTGGCTGTCGTTCCCAGGAACTTCCCCCTGCATGCACTTGCTTCCCTCAAGACAAGAGGTGTGGACCTCAGCGCCCTGGTGCGTTCTGAGGAGTCGGTGACGGTGGGGGAGTTGTTCATCTACAATGAGAAAGGGGACCGCAAGGAACTCTTGGCATACCTGGGCGAGGGTGACGATGCTCCCCGCCCGATTGACAAGGCCGAGCTGGATGCGCTGGTGCACAGCCAGCCTGATGGAAGCTTGCTCTCATTCCCTGCCTTCCGTCAGAGAAACCGGGTGCACGGCAGTGACATTCCCTCCCCTTGGCAATTAACAGGCATGCACCTGGCTCCGACGGCCCTTGAGACCCACCGCGAGTGCATCGCCCTCGGGGCCCCGATCATCACCCTCGACCCCGGTTCATACCTGAAGACGCTGAGCCTGGATGAGGTGGTGGAATTGGTGAATAGCGTCACCGTCTTTCTTCCCAGCAAGAAGGAGATGGCCTGGATATTCGGCGATCTCTCCGTTCTCGATGCCCTGAGGGTGCTTGCAAGGCGCAGCACCTCCTCGATCATCTGCAAGAACGGCAAGGAGGGGTGCTACGTATTCTCTAGTGAAGACCGCACGATGTACGAGCTGGGCACCTACCCAAGCAATGTAGCAGACTATACCGGCGCCGGGGATTTCTTCTGCGGGGCGGTCATCACCCAATTGGCAGCCGGCAGGTCGGTGCTTGCAGCCGCCAGGATCGCCACGGTGACGGCAGCCTCTGCAATAGAGCGCATGTCCATTCCTGCAAGGGCGAACCTTGACAGGAGTGAAATTCTTTCCAAGGAACAGCAAGTCCCTTGGAGGAAATTGGAAGTAGTAGCGAGGGAATAAGAGTGGTCTACAAATCATATTTCTTGCATTTTCTTCGGCACAAACGTCGGGCATCTTCGTTCTCGTCGGCTCGGATATTGGTGACAGCTTCTCCTCCTCGGCCTTGCTGTCCACCGTTTTTACTCGAAGCCAATCTACAAGTACTACTCTTTGGAGCCCACTAGTATGGAAAAAACAACATCGCAACGACTTTTCTCCTGGTTCGATGACCGGATCCACATTGTTTTCATCATTCCTGCCATGGCAGTACTGCTTGGCTTGGTGGTGTATCCGCTTTTCTTCAACGTAAACCTCAGCCTGCACAAGGTGAACATGCTCAACTTCACCTCCAGCAATTGGAAGTTTGTCGGGCTGGACAATTTCATAAAGACCTTGGGGGACAAGACGGTCACCGATGCACTGGTCAGAACGTTTGTCTTCATGCTGGTCACCGTCAGCGGCCAGCTGGTGCTGGGCATGATCGGTGCCCTCACCCTGAACACCGCCCTGAAGGGCAGGGGCCTTCTGACGGTGGTCGTCCTCATTCCGATGATGATGACCCCCGTGGCGGTAGGCCTGTTCTGGCGGATGCTGCTGAACAACCAGTGGGGGATCATCAACTACTTTCTCAGCCTTTTCGGCATCGATGCAATTCCCTGGCTGAGCCAATCGACGTTCGCCTTCATATCGGTGTGCATGGTGCAGATCTGGTGGGGGGTGAGCTTTGTAATGCTGGTGCTGCTCGGAGGCCTGAGTGCACTGCCTCCCGAGCCCTTTGAGGCTGCCCAGGTCGATGGGGCAGGGCGCTGGCGCTCCTTCACCCTCATCACGCTGCCGTCGCTGAGCCCGGTCATTTCGATCGTGGTCATGCTCAGGGCGATCGACGCCTTCCGTGAGTTCGACATCATCTACACCCTCACCCAAGGGGGCCCCGGGGTGTCTACGCGGGTGTTCTCCTTGCAGCTGTACTTGACCTCGTTCGAGAGTCAGGACTTCAGTACGGGTGCCGCCCAGGCACTCATACTGACCACCATCACGCTCCTGCTGGCAAGCAGGTTGATCCGTTCCATGTCGGGGGAAAGCAATGGTTAATTTGGAAATCGGCAAATCACGGTACAAGCATGTGCCGGCTTATATTGTAGCTGCCTTCATTGTGTTCATGCTCGCCCTCCCTCCCTTCTGGATGATCATCACCTCCATCAAGACAGGGCGCGATGTCTTCTCGATCCCCCCGAAGTGGCTCTTCATCCCAAGCTTGGAGAATTACAAGGTAATCTTCTCCTCCTCAGCGTTCTCCAAGGTGGTGCTCAATACCGTCATCGTAGCCTCGTTTGCAACGGTCATCACCCAGCTGTTCGGCTCCATGGCCGCCTTCAGCATCTCCCGCTACCACACCGGCGGCAAGCCGATGTTGTACGGTACGCTCATCATGCGTGTTCTGCCGCCGGTGGTCATCGGGCTTCCCCTGTTCATTATGTTTGCAAAGCTGGGGATCATCGACACCATTGAAGGCCTCATCCTGGCCTATGTGGGATTCCTGCTTCCCAATACCATCTGGCTCTTGATCTCCTTCTTCGACGGGATTCCCAAGAGCATCGAGGAGGCGGCCCGCATAGACGGGTGTTCCAACCTCTACTCCTTCTTGCACATCTCCCTGCCTCTGGCCCGGTCGGGAATGATCGTGACCAGTGTGTACAACATCACCGGTGCATGGAACCACTTCTTCTACGCCCTGATCCTGGCTCCGACCAAGACACGGGTGCTTTCGGTGGAAGCCTCCCAGTACGTCGGTGAGTACGTGGTGCAATGGGGGCAGATCGCCGCCATCGCCTCGGTGCTCATCCTTCCTCCGGCCATCCTGATTTTCATCATCCAGAAGCACCTCGTCGGTGGGCTGACGCTGGGAGGTGTGAAAGGGTAGGTAAGCGGGCTGTTAAGTAAATTACTTGAAAGAGATGATTTTGATCACAAACTCGAACTTGTCGGCTCGCATCACCGTATGGGCGAACTCAAACGGGGTGCCGCCGATCAGTGAGGTCGATTCGGTCCTGCAGCATACCGCCCCCTTCTCCAATCCGATGAGGTGTGCATCCTCGCTGTTGTACTCCCCGACGGTGAGGATGATGGGGCTGGGATTGGGTTCCTGCAGGAAGGCCTCCCGCATGTACGAGTAGATGGAGAAGTTGTCGTCCAGGGACTCCTGCAGGAGCCTGCTGCCATACTCCCACTTGATGTGGGACCACGTGATGGCGATGGGATTGCCGTCGATGATGCGCAGGCGCTTGATGAAGACCACCTTGGAGAGTTCGGGAATCCCAAGCTTCTCCGCCACGCTGAGGTCGGCGTTCACCGTCCTGAGCTGGAGGATTTTGGAGGAGTGGGAGACCAACTTGTTGGATGTGATGCTGCCAAAGAAGGTATTGGAGGCGCTCAGGTCCTGTACGAGTTTCTTAGGGGAGACGAAGGTGCCCTTGCCTTGCTGGCGATGGATGTACGACTCGTTCTGGAGGATCTGCAGTGCTGCGATGACGGTGGTCCGGCTCACCTTGTACAGGTCGCAGAGTTCTGCTTCGGAGGGGACGGTGTCGCCGGGTTTCAGCTCATTGTTCTGAATCATTTTCTTGATTTTCTCAGCAATCTGGTACTTGAGGGGGATGGTCCCACTGGTCATATTTCGTCCTCCAACAAGTAAAAATCATACTGTAGTATCGAAAAACTGTAAATATTGAATAGGAGTAATAACATGACAACATTACAACTGAATACCGAGCGCAAGCTTTTACTCGGTGCGATCCACCTCCCTTCCTTTTTGGGGGCGGTCGATCGCAGCCGCTTTGAGACGATCCAGGCTTATGCCTTGCGCAATGCCAGGATCTTTGCAGAGGGTGGGTTTGACGGGGTGTTCCTGCAGGACCAGACCGAGGGCCCCTCTACGGCACAGTCCATTGCAATGCTCTCCGCCCTTACCCGCTATGTGTCCAGCCAGGTCGACTCGATCGCCTTGGGTTCTCAGATGGAGTGTGATGAGGCCGAGCCCATTCTGGCTGTCGCCCATGCCAGTGCGGCTTCGTTCGTGCGCATCAAGGCGTACGTCGGGACCATGATCAAGGACCGCGGCCTTGTGCAGGGTCAGTGCCATAGTGCCTACTCCTATAAGAAGACCCAGGGGATCGAGGCCTTGATCTTCGCCGATATCTTCGACCGCTGCGGCGTTCCCCTCGGTGACTTGAGCCTGGTTCAGGCGGCAAAGTTCGCCTTGCAGAAGGGTGCCGATGGTCTGGTTATTACGGGAAAGGATTATGAGCAGACCCTTGAGATGCTCTCTGAAGTGAAGAAGGCTTTTCCCCAGGCGAAGGCTATTTGCGGGGGCAGTGTGACCAAGCAGAACATACAAGAGGTTTTCAGCATCGCCGATGGCGCGATCGTGAGCTCCTCGCTGAAGAGTGATACCGACTCCGAGAGCTGGAGTGTGGAGAAGATCAAGGAACTGGTGGCCCATGCCCGAAGGTAAGAGCAATTCCAGGCTCCCCTTCGCTCTTATTCTGTGCGGGGGATTCTTCTTCTTTGCCAACAACCACATGCTCACCATTGCGATTCCCTTGTATCTGGATTCGCTTGGGGCAAGCATGACCCTCATCGGCTACAGCAGTGCAGCCATGGGGGCGCTTGCCTTTGCCTTCCGCTTTGTGTGTCCGCCTTTGTTCAGGAAGGTTGGCTTTACCAGGATCCTCTTTGCTTCCCACACCTTTCTCTGCCTTATCACAGCCCTCCTGCTCATTGCTGACCATCCTGTACAGGTGTTTCTCATACGGACCGTATATGGCATTCCTCTTGCCCTGTTTCCCATCTACTACCTTCTATTGGTACGCAAGGTTTCCAAGAGCAGCACCCAGCTTGTTTCCTACACCAGCATTGCAGGCTATGCAATGCCGCTTTCCTTGGCTGTTTCACCTTTCATTGCCGAGTTCCTTGTCACCCGCTACTCCTTCACTGCCGCCTATGGTGCTGCCTTTGCAGTAAGCCTGCTCAGCCTGGTTTGCATGCTTGCAGGCTCGGCCCTGGTTCATACCAACCGTGAGCTCGAAGCACTGCCTATGCAAGAAAGAACCAAGGCCGGCCTGCCGGTAAGGTACCCCATCCTCTGCTATGTCTACCTCGGCGTCGTCGATATCATCGTCCTTGGCTTTCTGCCGTTGTATGCGGTGACAGTAGGTCACTCGTTCTCGTGGTACTTCCTGCTCTTCGCTTCTGCGATGGTTCTCAGTCAGAGCCTGCTGCGTTCAAGAAAGGTGCTTGAACACAGCAAGGCATACCTGCGCATCGGCTATGGTGCGTTGGTT
>Ga0075012_10006153_pt1 | contig 10905 bp, 18 predicted proteins | sample All_14_2_FD_71474 | JGI IMG/M metagenome (GOLD analysis project Ga0075012, IMG submission 71474) | Freshwater microbial communities in response to fracking from Pennsylvania, USA - Allegheny Zone_MetaG_DW_15 | ecosystem: Environmental > Aquatic > Deep subsurface > Groundwater > Drilled... | reverse complement strand
ACCCTCACTAATTCTGGAGATGGTCCGACTTTCCCTTAGAGCATGAGGGCTGAAGTCAACATCCTACTGAGCCGCCACAAGGTGGTGGCTCCTTTGCGCCAGCAACTCTCGAAACCAGCCCAGGAGCCAGCGCAATATGGTGAGAGTGAGGTCGAAGAATAGCTTCCTTGAACCCGCTTGCATGAGGATTAGTTTGCCCTCTTACGCCGCTTCTGCTGGAGCCCATCGATATCATCCGAGCGCGCCTCGCGTTCGATGAAACCGGACTCGAGCCAGAGCGCACAGTCGCATTGATGCAGAGTGTCCAGGTGGCCCATAGAAAAGTTTCCATTTAACTTTGTGGAGACCAATTGCTGTAGTTTCGTTGCCAGTGCCGTCCAGTCTGAATAGTAGAGTTTGAGGCGCCATCCGTCATCGTGTGCACAGAATAGATGCTGATTCTCCAACCCCCTTATCGAGACACTGGATCTCGGCCTGTTCATATGGGAAAAGAAGAGCAGGTCAGCAATCGCTTCATCGCTTAAATCGGGGGGGGAGCCATGATATTCAGTCCAAGAAAAATCACCATACCCGTAGGTGTTGTCCGCCGCTAAGGCGGCCAAATCTTCAATTGGCACGAAATCAAAGCCCGTGCGGGAATCGCGCAACGCGTCACAGTAGTTGTGCTTGAGGAGCAAAACTCCGCCAGGTCGGGGCACCCAATCTAGAAAGTCTTGGAAATGAAGCCCAGAAGCAAGGACGTAACTCTGGCTGGGATAGTCGCAAAGGTAGAGGTATTCGCGCATGGTCTGTTGCTTTCGGTTTGGCTTTCTGACAGGCGACAAGCGTTCTGCACTTTGCAACCGCTAGCCTGCCCAGGGATGGTTTGTGATCTTGACAGCACCCAAGAGCGGAATCAACTGGTAGCCTGGCCCAGCGTGAGCACCGTGGTGGCCAAACTTCTGAACTGACAGCGCAGCTTGCGCATGAGCCAGCGCTGCGGGGTCACGAGGAGGTCACCGCCATCGACATTTTGGCCGCCCTGGCCAGCGTCGGCCTGAAACTGATGCCCGAAGTGGACGGCGTCAGCAGTCACGGATAGATGGACGCGCACAAGTGCCGATTCGTGTTGAGCGAATTGTTGTTGCGCGAGCGCTCAAAAAGGCCGATCCAGAGACTTTTCTAAAAACGAAAAGAGCCCTGAATTCATCTCGGGTCGGGGTGATTCTGGCGCGGTTGGAGACCACCAGGAGACCACGGGGTTTCTGCCTTTAGACTGGCAGAAGCAAGATCTTGACCATTGCTCTTCCAGGCCACCGTAAGAATTGGCCGTCATCGCCCGGGCGGCTCCTTCAGCGAGCTTGTTCGGCAGGGCCGAGTACAGCCTCCCGGAAGCTACCCTCGATGGACTTCATACTCGAGCCGATCACGGTAACTGGATATCACGGAACCACCCGTCGGTTTGCCGAGGAAATACTGCGCGACGATTTTGTCCCCAGTGTTAACGAGTGGGACTGGCTCGGCCACGGAGTCTACTTTTGGCAGGACGCCTCCCTTCGAGCCTATCAGTGGGCCGAACGGCAGATTAAGGGGCCGGAGCCGCCGGTGGTGGTTGCGGCGAGAATTCGGCTGGATGGTTTCGTTGACTTGCTCGACCAGCGAGGGATGTCGATACTGCAAGAGTTTGCACAGGGTTACCAGTGACTGTACGCAGAACGGCGGCTTTCGAACGTGAGGGGAGCCAACCGGCTTGATTGCGCCGTTTTCAATTTTACGACGGGTATGTTATCCTCTTTGGGCATTGAAGTGAAAGGCTACCGTGCAGCTTGTGTGGAGGGTGGACCCCTGACGCCGGGTTCCCCGATTTTCGAGTTGTCTCACGTGCAGATCGTGGTTGCGAACAGGAACGCAATTTTGGAGAAGTGGATTGTGCCGACTGATGGAAAAATCTGAGCTCGATATCTTTACTTCAGATGGGCGCATCAATCCCGATAAGGCCTTCGCGCTGGTCCACAAGAAGATGCTTGAACTAACCCCTGAGCAATTCATTGAGATCGACTCGAAACCGTTTGAGATGAAAGGCGTCAACCGGGCTGTGGTCCGCGAGGTCTCGCCTTCCATTATGAAGCCATCGAATCCGCGTCCCAAAAAACGGCCCAACAAAAAGACTTCTCCCGGAGGGTAGCCCTCGGTGTCTATTGACACGATAGCTGGCGGGCTATTGGTTGCTCTCAAGCGCTCGGCTGGGGCAGTCTACCCGGCCAGCGGTTGAGATTTGGAAGGGCCGGTCTAACTGGTGCTGTCGAACATAGGGAACATGGCAGTGAGGTTCCACGGCCTCCTCAACGTAACCTATGCGCCCTGGCCAATAGGACTTCGCCAGGCAATCTGGCAAGATTGGCCCTGCGCCAGCCCGAACGTAAGTAGATGCGATTTAACCTGGACGGATTGCTCGACTGGCCCAAGAACCCGGACGATCCTTGGGTTCGGGCTGTTCGTGAGACCTTCGATGTTGATTTGAGCGATAAGGAGTGCTTCCTCTTGTTTGGCGTCTTGCACAATTGCAGCATTGGATTTGCCGAGCGCGGCAACTGGGCGCCACTTACCCAACGAGGCGCCGCCGCCACCCTTGCGTCCATCTGGAGCGGGATCGACCGAGAAAAGTCGGACTACAACCATTGGTATGGGGCATGGCTACACGAATGGGGTGGCCCCTACGCATTTGCCAAGTTGGCAGGGCAAGATCTCGTGCTCCTGGAGGAAGTCCGTGCGAGACTTGAGTCGCATCCCTCGGTTCAGTATGTGGCGCCCGATGAAGAATACCTCGGCGGTTTGCCGGGCTGGCCCGTTGCGATCCGACTCGGCGAAGACCGCCCCCCCGGAGACGAAAGGCTGGGTCCGCCAACCCAAGACCCAGCCATTTAAGTTCTGCAGGGCTGGTGTCAATCGATACCCTCCATCCACCCAAATTGGCTGGCCCATTCCTTGAAGGTTTTCGGCTCTCCAGCTGCGTTTGTCAGTGGCGCAATGCCGCCGGTGGCTCCGCGATCATCCTCCCAAACGGTGCCACGCATAGGCCCGGTGACCACCAGTCGGAGGTAGTGCGTGCAGCCTTCGTGAGTTAGCAAAAGCGAGCCGGCTACGTGCTTGTCATCGTCATAATCGTCGCTTTCCCAATCATTCCAGCTCTGGTCATGAGGAAACGATGATTGCAGGAAATCTCCATACTTCGCGTGCTCCTCCAGGCAATCGTGTAGACTGTATCCGCGGGCGTAGCCTGGGGACGCGCCGGCGACATTCAATAAAAAGTAACGGTAGTCTTCGGGCAGTCGGATTCCTTGAGCGCGTTCGAACTTGGCCACCTGGCTTTCGGTGAGGGTCGGAGGTAGATACCACGGCCTGCCTTTCAGGATTTGGCGGAGGTTTCTCGCCCAGTTCAAGATGCCCAGCATCTCTATATGGTGATGAAAATTGTCGATCTTGTCAAAGGGCAGGCGAGGGTCTACGGGCAACGTGTTTAAGCCTTGGGAATGGGTGGAGTGGCGGTTTACGTGCTCATGGATGACTCTGAATGGCAGGTCTATCGCGATGACCAAGGAGCCACAGGTTTGCCGCGCGATATGTTCTATGGCCCGATGGCTGCGCGTCGCTTCATTGAGAAGAAGACTCCGACCCAGCGGTGGCCCAACGATTTGGAGTGCAAAGGGGGGGCGCTGGTGGACGAAACCCGGCAGGTGCTCTTGCTTTTCGGCGGTGACGCCGTGCAGAGGAAGGTCGGGACCCACCGCTGCTATCTGCGAATGATGCCCTACTCATGGCCCAATTGGACGGTGCGGTGGGCCTACGATAAAATCGGCGATCTGATTGACTACCTCGGACTAGATCGGCAACCTGTGCGCTCTGGATGGAAGCCGGCTCTGGTTGATCACCTGTTGCTCGAAGCTGAGGTTTCACCCGCCCCTCTCTTCACTTTCAACCAGCAAATTTTCTACGGTGATCGCCGCCTGGATGACTGGCTGCTCCACGGGCCTGGGCTCATCGAGGACCGAGACTTTCCGGGCGGGTATCGTGAATGGCGGGGAGACGAAATACCTCTAGAAGGGGCGCATCTCGATTTCCAAGCGAAGACCCTCGACTTCTGGTCCACCGACGCTCGAATGGAGAGCGTCCGCTGCTATCAAGAAATCTGGCCCAATTGGACAATCACCTACCACCAGGACCGATTCGAGGACCAGCTTGCGCGCAATTCTTCCGTTTCGTTTCCGCCGATTCATTGGGGATGGGAATTCCAGAATCTTCGCTACCAGCTTGGTCCCGGGAGATTCGATACCAGTCGCGAGTGGGTTCGACAAATGAAGGCTCGCGAGCAGGCCGCAGGTATCTGGGGGCAGGCGGGGCCTGACTTTGAGCAGGAAGTTCAGCTGCTTCTGTCTTTGAATGCCAGCGATCCGGTACTGTTGGCGCCATTACTTTCTCGCATCAATTCTCTGAGGATGACAGATGGGGCAGGCCGGGGGACAGGGAGGCAAGTTGGGGACATCGGTGTACGGAGAGGCATCCTCGGCTGAGTGCCTGCGGACGACGAGGTTATAATGCAGCTTTGCGCGGGGGGCGACATTCGAAATGCAGGCCTCCCCGAGACAGACTTCGGCGCCACGCCAATCTCCCATGGCATAGTAGGCCAAGCCTTCCAGGTGTCGAGATTCTCCGTCCTCAGTCCAACTGACTAAGGCTTCGGCCTTCTCTGCATATTGAAGGGCTGCCTTCGGGTTCTGGAGGTCGAGCTCCAGGCGGGCCCGTTGCAAGTAGTTCTGGTGGAGGCGCTTTGGGGAGAATTGCGGCCCGAAAACCTCTTGAGCCGGAGTGCGCGCCAGTCGCTGGCCTCGGGCAGATGCTCGTCCATCCCTGTGTAGCAACGAGGCGGCGGTGTTGTCCACTAGCCTGCGGGTAGTCGTCACCCAGCCGGAATAGTCCTCGGGGCGCGAGGCCATCATTCCCCCGCCGCCTTGCCCAGTTCCACGTGCCGAGTCTGACTGAGAGATTTGGCTATTCAATTGGTCACTGACTCGGAGGTGTTGAAATCCCAGAGCAGCGATAGCGAGTAAAAGCATAAGCCAGATCAGATCCCGCCAGCGACGTCTCATCCAGCCATGGTCGCATAAATTGGAGAGGCCGGCAAGACTGCATCCTGCTTACAATGGAGAGCCTTCTAAGCCGGTTTAGTAGCTCGGCGCGAGTGGTAGCCCGCCCTTCTGAAGGATCTCGTTGGCCAGGTCGGGTGACGGCCGGTAACGCATCTCGCAGTAGCTCTGTTTGATCTGGTCTCGGTAGAAGGCCACGTCACCGCAGTGATAGCAAATGAGCATTTCAAAAAAATGCCCTTGATATTGCGCTCGCAGGGCGTGGCGGGGGCTGAACCCGCACCGGTTTCTGACAACCGGCTCAAAACCGCTAAGTGGCGGCTGGAGCTGAGAGATGATCTTTTGGCAATCTTCAGGAGAGATATTCATCGTGCCCAGGATTTCGTGGCCCTCGCACTGCCGTTCCTTGGGGATCTCGAGGTGCCGGGTGTTTCCCTCCTTGTCAGGTTCAGGCAAGTAGCGCTGCTCAGTTCGCCTAGGATGGATCGAGAGGAACTCCACTTGAGGTGCCGACTCCAAAGCGCGGCGCAGATCCGACGGGATGCGGCTGCCGGTGGCCATGCAGGCGATCACGCCGGCGGCCAGGAGTAGGAGCACGATGAGCTGTAGACGTTTCAAGGTTCCAGTTTAGCTGGTTGCAGATTGGTCGAGCAATACCGCTTGACGCCAGAGGTGTCTGCAGAAATTACTTCCGACCGTTTTTGGAACTTGCTGACCGATGTAGCATCCTCCCTCACACGAAAGCACACGGGTGCCTTCCTCAACTGAGTTTCGGCTGAGTGCTGGCACGGTTGGAGACCACCAGGAGACCACGGATTTGAGGTGGCGCGAGGTTCGAGGGATACTGCGGAGAAAGGTTACAACTATGACTTACCAGCGCGTTACGAGTGATGCTGCTCAGATGGGTGGGTTCCCCTGCATCCGCGGCTTGCGCATACCCGTGGCCACAGTCGTGGCCATGATCGCGGACGGGATGTCTCGCGAGGAGATTCTGGCCGCCTACCCTGACCTGGAGGCGGGCGACATTCAGGAAGCCCTGGACTTTGCTGCCGAAGCAGTCATGGAGCGTCAACCACCTCTTTAGCAGAGCCGGTCTACGCTGCTGTGTGTTGGTCGGCTACAAGGTTGGTGGCGCGGGACGCCAAAATGACCTGGATGAGATGCTACCGTGTTCTGTGAATTGCCTGCTCGCGCTCCGGGTCCGTGCAAGGGCATCTCGTGACCGTCGCCGCGGCGAGAGCCACCCAGTGAGCGTCTGGAGTCATCAGGCGGTGGGCGACTGGCTCGCGACTCAGTTGCGCGCTGCTCCGGACCGGGTTGTACAAAAGATAGAAGAGCTTCTGGCGCAGGGGATTGTGGTGGAGGTGTTAGACGAACCTGACTGGTCTAAGATTCTCCCGTTGCTGGATGCGGACTCTCGCGAGTCGCTAAACACGGTTCTCCAGCTACCTAGTTTGAGCCCTGCAGAGCAGTCCGTCGGGTTGGATCGTTGGATCCAGCACCGTGCTCGCATCCAGGCCATTTTCTGGGATGAGGACTGGTGGGATCGCCTGTGGGCACGCCTGCGTGAGCTGGCGGAGGCAGGCAAAGAAGCGGTCAGACAGGGCCCGTCGATCGACAGTTCCAGTGTGATTGTGTCGGGCCAGCAGGCGGCGGACCTCTTGATGCGCCTGACGGCAGCCGAATCCGGCCTGGACCTGGATTCCTTACTGAGCCTCGGCTATATCTCGCCTCGCATGAAAGAACTCTTGGGACCCCAATTATTGGAAGGTCTGGGCGAATCGGAGACCGTCCTCGAGCCCCTGCTGAGTCGCTGCAGGCGTACAGCGGCTATGTGTTGGAGATGCGCGCCCGTCGTTTCGCATTTTGGCGAGATTTTTGGTCGGGCCTACCGAGGTTTTCAGATGGCCCTGTTGGCGATACAGGGCAGCAGCATCGAAATTTTAGATGCGCGCGCCGGTTGGCTCGAGCGGCTGGAAGTGGAACGTTTCTTTGTCGAATGTGAGCAGGTCGAAGCCTTATCCGCGGAATTTCGGACGCAGTTTGGGCGAACTCCGACTGTTTCGGAACTTTGGGGCGGCTATTATCAGCCCGAATTATCGAAAGTCCCCGAGGACGGTCGGCTGGAGAGCCTGACTGATTATCGAGACTTGCTGTTGCGACGCAGGCGCGGTGAGATCATGCGCAGGTTGCTAGACCATTGCGAATTGAATCGGACTCTGGTAGACCTGGGGCCTATCGCCGCGCCCCTTTCAGGCCAGGAAATAAAGTCGAGTGAAGCATTCAGGGCTCCAGGACATACACCAGCAGAAGTTCGGGTGCTTGCATTTCGGCATGGCTTTATCGACGACAAGCAACGTAGCTTTTCAGACATAGCCGATCAATTCGGATTACCCACAGAACTGGTTGCTCGGCTGGAGAGCCAAGGACTGAGCAAGTTGCGAGACAAGCTCGGCTAGTTGAGCGTCTACGTTGCTGATTGGCCCCCAGGGGTGGGGAAAAGTGTTACCACCACCGTGGGAACCGGCCGTCTCAAGGTCGCAGCGGCGACGGGAGATGTCCACTTGGCAGCCGAACCATGGTTTTGAGTTGTTGGGCGGTTGAAGTGAAAGGCTACCGTGCGGCCTGCGTGGAGGGGGTTCCTTTGACGCCGGGCTCCCCGGTCTTTGGGTTGTCTCACGTGCAAGTCGTGGTTGCCTACAAAGACGCTATTTTGGAGAAGTGGATGGTGCCGACCGGTGGAAAGATCTGAGCTCGATGTCTTCACTTCGGATGGACGCATCAATCCTGACAAGGCGTTTGCTCTAGCCCTGAAAAAGATGCTGGAATTGACTCCTGAGCAGTTTGTTGAGATCGACTCGAAACCGTTCGAGATGAAAGGCGTTAACCGCGCCGTGGTAAGGAAAGTCGCAACGCCCACAAGTCCCAGCCCGAAGAAACGGGCCAGTAAGAAGGCGGCTCCTGGGGAGTAAAGTTTCGCCGTGAGCCAGGAAACGCTTCTAGAACGAATTGTGGGATGCTCCGGACTCATTTACACGGGTGAGCAGCTTAAAGAGCCCGCCAAGTTTGAGGAGACGATGTGCCGGGGATTGGCGCGCTTACTGGGCCCCGAACCTTCTGAGGTCTGTTTTCGCTGCAGCAAGCTGATGGCCGATGGGAGACAAATCATAGAATGTGACGCTCTCGTGCTGGTGGATGGAAATGTCCAGTTGGTTATCGAGGCAAGATATGTCCATCAGCTTGCCCAGGCCATCCTGTGTAGCAGCCCGAGTTCTCGCAAGGGCCTTTCTTGCACCGCAGAGTTCAACCTGGAGGCGGTAGGCGCACGCGCATCCGTGGCTGTGGATTCCCTGGAAATCCTGGCAATAAACCGGGCCGGTGAGCAGTGTCGCTTTAATCTTTCGGATCCTGCCGGGTTATCTATAGATCAGCTCAAGCAGGTCGTCGGAACTTAGGTGGTCGGTGGCCCCAGCTCTCTTTGGTTTGCAACCAATGTCGAGTCTTGGCGATGGCTACTTGGTTGTGGAAGTGGGCAACAAGGTCCGGCAGGTCGAGTGTCCCTGGCAAACCTCGCGCTCCATGAGTGTCACCGCCCGCCAGCGGGTGAGTAATGAAGTCAAGCTCGGGTAGTTATTCCCCCGCTTTCTGGTCCCGATGGGTCAATCTCTTTCGGATTGCCTGGGCTCACGAAGGAGGGCTTCTAGCGCGGCCTGGACGCGGTCGGGCGGTTGCAGCCAGTCGGCGTGGATGCCTCGGGGTTGGCCGGCGATGCCGCCGGATTCGGCGAGCCACTCCTCGACGCGGCCGTCTTTGGAGCTGAGGGGGCGGGAGAATAGGTCGAGTTCTTCCTGGGTGAAGACTTCCGGACGAATAAGGTATTGGGGGCCTTTGGGACACGCGGTGCCGTAGCCGCTGAGATGCTTGACGAAGGTGTGCCCGTTGAGCCAGCCGCCCGGATCGAAGTCGCCGAAGTCGATCACATCGACGGGTCCTTGGTAGACCAGGTGGAGGGCGGCGCAGAAAAATTCCACGCAAACGATGCGCGCCACGCCGCCGGTGACGATCCAGCTGATGCCGAAGTGACGAGCGGCCGCGATTCCGGCGTCGGAGAGGCAGTCTTTTTCGATGACCAGGACGATGTCAGGCCGGCGGGTCCCGATTTCGCGCTGGTCAGCGAAGATGTCCTTGAAGCCGAGGTCGCGGTAAGTAAAGAGCCCATCGTCGCGAATCATACGGGCCAGCATGCGCTCGTAGAGTAGTTCCGCGGCTGTCTTTGTAAATTGTTCGTTGATGAATTCGGCGCGTTGTAACGTGGCATGCAAAGGCAAGTAAAAATACCCGTGATGGGTTTCGCCGTAGGGCGGCAAGCCCTGGCGGATGCGCTCCAGCGTCTGCCAGATAATATTGGCGATCAAATGCCGCGCACTGGTAAAGTGAAGTCTCAGGAGATCAGCCGCGGCCCGGGCGATTTCGAAGGGGTATTCGCGCAGGAAACAACGAGTCAGGCTCTCGGGTTGGGGCAGGTATTGGTCAAGGCCCAGGAAGGCGCGCACCGAGGGCACCCATTTCGGGGTGACGGTCAACTTCGCTCCCGAGGCCAGGGTAAGATGGAGATTCTCTCCGACGAATTCAATGCGTCGGAGGTGCTCGGGGTCAAAGGATTCTTTGTCAGAAATATGGCAGAGGCCGGTCTGTGTGTAGTCGTCGGCGCTGAAGCAGTAGCCCAGGCAGCCATCGAGAGTTTCGACGCGGAGGCGGTTAGGAAATGCGGGCGTGAAAGAGCCGATCTGGTCTTTGGGTCGGCAGCAGAGCCCGTCCTTGTCTTCGAAAAGAATCACTGAATCAATTCCTCCAGCCGAGAGATCAAGCGCTCGTAGGGAGCGAGCCAGTTGGCGTGGATTCCGCGGGCCTCGCCATTGACACCACCGCTCTCGCGAAGCCAGCGCGCAACGCGACTGACGATGGTGGCGGTGGGGGTATCCGTCGGGCGCGAATAGACGGCCAGTTCTTCCGGGGTGAAACATTCCGGCAGCACCAGGCGCCGGAAGCGAACGCAGTGAATGCCGTAGAACTTCAACTGGCGGATGAAGGCCGTCACAATGTCCCAACCGGCGTAGTCAAAATCCCCGTAGAAGTACACTTCCACCTCCAGGATGCCCGCCTTCCTCAAGGCTGCGGCGAAATATTCCGAAGCCAGCAGCGATGGAGTGCCTTTTAGGATGAGCAGAGAGAGGTCGAACTGCTCTTGCAATTGGCGCCCAAAAGCTTCGATCACGTCGCCTTTTTCCACCAGCAGAATCTGATGGCCTCGCCGCTTGCCGATGATGCGGTCCTCCGGAAAAGGGTCCTTAAAACCGAACTGACGATAGGTAAAAAGCTTGTAGCGATAGACCATCTTGAGAATGGTCCTGGCAAAAAGCACGTAATGCCGTTCCTTGACGGATAAGGGGCGCATGGGCGCCCGCAGTTGGGCACGAGTGAGGAAGCCCGCGCGGTACAGGGTGGCTTGCAGTGGGCGATAGAAGTAGCCCATGAAGGTGTCCGCATAGGGTCTGATCCCGGTCTTCTCATACATATCGAAGCTTTGGTAAAGCATGTTGGCAATCAACGCATTGGCGGTTGGGAAATACTGGCGCAGAACGGCGGCTGAGGCGCGCGCAATTTCGAAGGGGTAGTCTCGGATTTGCATCCCATCAAGATTGTGGTGGTCGGGCGCCAGACGACCCAGGCCGGGAAGTCCCAGCGCCAACCGGAGCTGGTGGGCCATGAGCGAGAAGTTCAAAGG
>Ga0075012_10006152_pt1 | contig 10905 bp, 9 predicted proteins | sample All_14_2_FD_71474 | JGI IMG/M metagenome (GOLD analysis project Ga0075012, IMG submission 71474) | Freshwater microbial communities in response to fracking from Pennsylvania, USA - Allegheny Zone_MetaG_DW_15 | ecosystem: Environmental > Aquatic > Deep subsurface > Groundwater > Drilled... | reverse complement strand
AGGTATTTCACGAGAGCTGCCAGCCCTAGGATCAGGACGGCTACGACGAGGAGCCAGACAACTCCCATGCCGATCATCATCGCGGCTCCACCGCAGTCCATCATCATGTTCAGCTCCTACGTTCGAGGCTGGAAATTCCCGCTTGCTGGTTATGTCATCTGCGGCTTGGCAGCCGACGCGACGTCGGGCTGCTTTTGATCCACGGCCTCACGCATGAACTGCTTCACGCCGAGGAGCTTGTAGATCGCAGGGAGAACGAAGAGGGACAGGAGGGGCGCCGTGATCATGCCGCCCACCATCGGAGCCGCCAGACGCTGCATGATCTCAGAGCCGGTGCCCTCGCCGATGAGCAGCGGAAAAAGACCAGCGAGGATGACCGCAGCCGTCATCGCCTTCGGCCTCACCCGTAAGACCGCGCCTTCCATCAGCGCGTCCTCGAGATCCTCGGTTTTCGAGAACTTGCCGGCCTCAATCCGCTCCTCGATCGCCTTGTCGAGGTAGACCAGCATGATAACCCCAAACTCCGCAGCAAGCCCGGCAAGAGCGATGAAGCCGACCGCTGTTGCCACGGAGATCGCGTGACCCATCAGGTAGATGAGCCAGACTCCGCCAATGAGCGCGAACGGAAGCGCGAGGAGGACGATGAGCGGCTCACGCACTCGCTTGAAGGCGAGGTACAGGAGCAGGAAGATTACGCCGATGGTCAGCGGCACGATCACGGCCAACCTCTTGGAAGCACGCTCGGCATATTCGAACTGACCTGACCAGGTGATCGAATAGCCCGGAGGCATCGACACCTCTCGAGCGACCTTCTGGCGCGCTTCATTCACAAACCCGACAATGTCGCGGTCGCGAACGTCGACGTAGACCCAAGCGGAGGGCCGCGCGTTCTCGCTCTTTACCATCACCGGACCGTCGGCGATCTGCACGCTTGCCACGGCACCCAGCGGCACGATTCCGCCTGTCGGAGCGACAATCGGCAGACTGCGCAGAGCCTCGACGCTGCCGCGCATCTCGCGCGGGAAGCGCACGTTGATCGGGAAGCGAGCAAGCCCCTCGATCTTCTCATCCACCGACATGCCGCCAACCGCACCGGCAGCCGTGTTCTGCACGTCCTCAATGGACAGCCCGTATCGAGCAGCGGCCAGGCGATCGACCTTGATGTCGATGTAGCGGCCGCCGAGGATCCGATCCGAGATAGCGGAGGTTGTGCCGGGAACGGTCTTCACCACCTGCGCGATTTTAGCTCCGAGCCGATCGAGCGTGGCGAGATCAGCTCCGCTCACCTTCACGCCAACGGGGCTCTTGATGCCCGTCGCGAGCATGTCGATCCTGTTCCGGATCGGCGGCACGAAGACATTGGCCAGGCCAGGCACCTTCACGCGTGAATCGAGCTCGGCGATCAACTTCTCCATCGTCATCCCTTCACGCCACTCGCTCTGAGGCTTGAGCTGGATAACCGTTTCGAACATTTCGATCGGCGCAGGGTCGGTTGCGGTCTCGGCGCGGCCCGCCTTGCCGAACACCGTCTTCACCTCCGGGACCGTCTTGATCATGCGGTTTGTGATCTGAAGGAGCTCAGCGGGCCTGACCAAGCGGACGCTCTATTACCATTTCCGTAGCAAGGACGATCTGATCGCGGCGTATCTGGAAACGCGAGACCAGCCGAACCTTGCGCTGTTCCAGCGCTGGTTCACTGAAACGGTGGGCAGCACGGCCGACAAGGTGCAAGGCATCTTTTGCAATCTTGCGGCTTCCGCACGGCATCCGAAATGGAAGGGCTGTGGGTTCCTGCGGACATCGGTTGAGCTGATCCACCTGCCGGGGCACCCTGCGATCCTTGCAGGACGCACGCACAAGAAGCGCGTAGAGGACTGGCTGTGCTCGCTGTTTGCAGATGTGCGCCCACCAGACGAGGCCCGGCGTCTTGCGCGCCAGATCATCCTTCTGCTCGACGGGGCATTTGCCGTCGTGCTGCTTCATCGAGACCCGAGTTATATGGAGAGTGCTGGTGAGGCAGCGGCGCAGTTGGTCCGAGGTTAGTGCACAACCTCACACCATTCCAGGATCTGGAGCGTATAGTGCGATACGGCCCGATCGAACGCGGAAGTGATGGCTGACTGGCTGCTGGCGGATGCGCGCTCATCGACCGTGAAGCGGCGGCTTGCGATCGGTTGAAGACTGGCGGAATCGACAAGGGTGGCTGAGCCGCTCACTCTTATCGTCGGAGCGTCGGATTTTTGGGCGTTTCCGCGATAATCCGCTTCGAAACGATCTATCGTCAGGTGCAGGAGCGGGGCGCCGTTGCCCCGGGCGGCAGCGGGCAGGAGGCGAACAGAAGAGGTCGCCTGTTCGAAACGGCGCATCACCGCCTGGGTGAACAGGTCCGGTGCTGGCGCAACCCAGCGCGCATCCTTGATATAGAGGACGGTGTCGCCATGAGCCGTCAATATGCGGTCACCGTCGATCTCGGGAGCGAACCGGACGCGCCCCAGCGTTACAGGCTTTTTATCCCGCTCTATTATGGGGGCCTCATGCGCCGGGTCTTCGACGATGCCGAAGCGATAGAGGTTATCGGGCGGTCCGCTTTTCAGAACGGAGACACAACCGGCCAGCGGCAGGACAGCGGTCATGATCGCGATCCTGGCTCCACGCGTAAAACACATCATCGGGGTAGCTCCAGTTCCTGTCCACTGTCCTTGGTGAGCGCACGGCGCGGATTCTGGCGTATTTCGCGCAAGAACCCATCGAGCGATTCGGATGTCTCCTGCAGGCTATGCATCGCGGCATTGACGGCGGGGAGGGTGGTCGTTCCGATTGTCTCGCTTTGCCGGTTGATATGGGCGAGGGTGCCGCGCGCTTCGCCGATTGCGGCCTTGAGCTCGGTCGCCGCCTCCGACATCTCCGCGAGTGTCCGGCGTCCGTCTCCCTCGCCCATTTCCCGAATGAGCGCCGCTGACGCTTCGATATCGGTGGCAGCGGAATCGAGTTTTGCCAGCATGGACCCGGCATGATCGAACATGGCGCGATTCTCGGCGAGCTCGCCCATGGTGAGACGTACATCCTTTATCGTCGCGCTCAGATCGGCGATGTTCTCGTCCGAGATGAGCTTGTTGACCTGGTTGAGCGCCCTGGTCGCGCTTTCGACCATCTGGCCGCCGCCCTGAATCAGCGACGACATGGCGTTCGGCTTGCTTCGAATAACAGGCCGGTGGGAGCGCTCGGCCTCGCGCAGGAGAGGCTGTTGCGGATCGCCCGCGCTGATCTGGACGATACTCGTGCCGGAAATGCCTTGCGTTTCGGTGGATGCCAGAGAATCGCGGCGAACCGGCGTGCGTGCCTGCAGGGATATGTCGGTGATTACCCGGTTGGGATTGTCTTCGTCGAGCCTGATCCGTTCGATCTGACCCATCTTGATACCGTTGAACTGGACATCCCCGCCCACGCTGAGGCCGCGAACAGGGCCCTCGAAGATGATCCTGTATCGGTCATATTCATTGCTGAAACGCGATCCGCCCAGCCATACGACAAACACCACGCCGGCAATCAGCAGCAGTGTCGAGATGGCGCCTACCAGCGCGTAATTGGCCTGCCGTTCCATCAAATGCTATCCTGCTGTTCTGCCGCAGCGCGGCCGCGCGGCCCAAGGAAATAATCCCTGATCCAGGGATGATCCGATTGCTCCAGCTCGTGAAGCGGGGCCGTGGTCACGATTTTTCGATCGGCGATGACGGCGACCCGATCACAGACCGCGTACAGCGTGTCGAGATCGTGGGTAATCATGAAGACCGTGAGGCCCAGCGTATCGCGCAGATCGCGGATGAGCGCGTCGAATTCTGCGGCGCCGATCGGGTCGAGACCTGCGGTGGGTTCATCGAGAAACAATATGTCGGGATCAAGTGCGATCGCCCTTGCAACGCCAGCGCGCTTGCGCATGCCGCCCGACAGTTCGGCCGGACGAAGATCGGCGGCATGGGCGGGAAGGCCGGCAAGCCTGATCTTGAGGCGCGCCGCTTCGCGCATGAACCCCGGCGCGAGGCGGGTATGCTCCAGCATCGGAGCCTCGACATTCTGAAGCACGGTCAGGAAGGAAAAGAGCGCGCCCTGCTGGAACATGACGCCGATGCGCCGTTGAACATCGCCCTGCGACCGGCCCATATCCTCACCGAAAACTTCCACGTGTCCGGCGTCGGGCTGCTGAAGGCCAAGAATAGTGTTCAGAAGGACCGACTTGCCCGATCCAGAGCCGCCGACCACGCCCAGTATTTCACCACGCCTGACTTCGAGATCAAGATTGTCGTGAATGACCTTGTCACCAAATGCGGTGCGCAGACCGGTCACCCGGATCGCGAGCGGATCGGCCAGACCGTTGTTCACGGACCCGCTCACAGGCCGAGCACCATGAAGATCACCGCAAAGATGGCATCGAACATGATAATGAGGAAAACAGACTGGACCACTGCGGACGTCACATGACGGCCCAGACTCTGGACGTCTCCTCCCACCATCATTCCATGGCGGCACCCCGCGGCAGCGATCAGCAGGGCGAGGAACGGGGCCTTGCCCATGCCGATCCAGAAATGCTTGATACTGACGGTTTCCGCGAGACGGGTGACGAAGAAGGAGGGGCTGATGTCGATGGTGGCCCAGCTTACGAGAAGCCCTCCCAGGAGTCCGCCCAGGTCGCCCACGAACGTCATGAGCGGAATCATGACGAGCGCGGCGAGGATACGGGGCGTGACGAGGGCATCGAACCGGTCGACACCCATGACCTGCATGGCGGCCACTTCCTGGTTCATCCGCATGGAGCCGATTTGTGCCGCGAAGGCAGAGGCCGAGCGGCCCGCCAGAAGAATAGCGGCGATGACGACGCCAAACTCCCTGAGGATAGCGACGCCCACAAGTTCGACGGTAAAAATCTCCACTCCGAGGCTGGTGAGGAGATTGGTGCCGACCAGTGCGATGATCGCACCGATGAAAAACGTCATGATGAAAACGATCGGCAAGGCATTGATGCCTGATTCTTGCATGACAGCGAATAGCGGTGTGACCCGCAATCGCCTGGGGCGTAACAATGTGCCTCCAAGAGCAAGGATCATCTGACCGGTGAAAACCAGCATCGCATAGGCGTCGTGAGCGATTTCAATGATCTGCTGGCCGAAGCGCGCGAAGAACCCGGTCAGGTAGCCACGGGGGGGCGGGCTATCCTCGTGAGGCGTCATGCCCGGCGCAACGAGGTTGGCCAGACGTCGCACATCGTCACGTGTGCCGAACAGGATCTCGCCGTCGGTGGGCATCAGTTTAAGGAGCAGCAAGGCGCGGGTCGTGTCGATCCTCCCGAGGGCGGAGACGTCGATCCTGTTCGCCTGCTGTCCTCCCACAGCCGGCAGCGGCTGACGGCTCGCCTGGTCAAGGGTCAGGGCCGTCCAGTCGCCCTCGGCGTGGAGGGTCAAGGAACCGTCTTCTTCAACCAGCGTCCATGTCGCCGCCTTCATCGGATCAGCGCGATCCCGACGCGCAGACGCCTGGTGTTTCGATCATAGTCGAGGAGGTTTTCTCCATATCCGATGAAGCTCTGACCGAAGAGGTAGAAGTCCGGCCCGCCGCCCAGGATACGGCGGAGCGGATAGGACAGGTCGGCGGACAGCGCGCCCTTTCCGCTGCCGATATTGAAGCGGGTGGAGGTGGAGAGGCGCAGTCCATTATCCTCCCCGACCTCCATAAAAAGACCGGTGTTGCCGCGATACCGGCGTATGTCGGGATTGTCGGACTTGTCCCCGACGAAGAGGGAGAGGCGCGGCGCGATAGAGAGGCGATAGCCGCCGCCCAGCGGAATGGCGGCCATGGGCGCCAGATAGATGCTGTTGATGCTCCGCGAGGCCTCGCCGTCCCGGCCGTTGGACTCGTGCCGGATGCCACCCTGTGCGCTCAGGGACACGCCGCTCGCCAGTGTGGTCGAGGGCGTAAGATAGAATATCTCGGGCTGGAAATCGATGTTCCGGAAAGGCGAGGAGTCCGCGCCCAGATCCCAGAACATGCGCTGCGTGTAGGCGAAATGGAGTCCATCGCGCCAGCTTTGCGGGAGACCTTCCGCGCGGCGGCTTCCGAACAACTGATATTTGAAGCTGAGCTGGATCCGGGCTTCGCTGTTGGTGTCCGGACCATAGACCGCATAAATGGGTTCGTAGCCGGACAGGTTGGCGAGGAAGGCGTTGCCCGCCCTGCGATCCGAAGGCGGCGGTGTGGGAGCAGGGGCTCGCACAGGCGGAACCGGCGCAGGCGTGTGCGCCTCGGCGAGATGCGATGCCGGCGCCGCAGGGCGCGGTATCATGGCGATCTGGCTGACGTTCCAGGCGGGGATGGAAAGCCGGGCCAGGTCCAGGGATTGCCCATCACGGGCTGCCAGGCGGTAGCGGGCGCGCTCGAATCCGCGGGGCGCTATGATCACATGGTCCGCCACATCGCGGGCGCGCTCGAGCCAGACCGTCCGGATATCTCCCGACCGTTCGACCCGGGCCTCGATCCGATCAGGGAGCGCGAAGCTCTGCGGTTCATCGCCCTCGTTCAGCAAGCGCAGATCGACGAGCAAAGCGCCCTCTGCATCCTGTTCGCCCGCGTCCCGGACGAGCACCGCTACCGGCGCTGCCTGCGCCGCGGCGGGCACAAGGAGCGCTGTCGCCAGCAACCATCGGATAGACCGGTCCATCATGCGAGAAGGTGCTGTCCGCCATCGACCGGGATCACCGTTCCGGTGATCCGGCTGGCTGCGTCACTGACGAGGAAGGCAGCCAGCCCGCCGACATCCTCTATCGTCACCAACTGGCCGACCGGCGTCTGGGCGGCGGCGCGCTCGAGCAATTCATCGAACCGCGCGATGCCACTGGCGGCGCGGGTGGCGATAGGGCCCGGCGATATCGCATGGGCGCGGATGCCCTGGGGGCCCAGTTCGGCGGCGATATAGCGCGTCGCGCTCTCCAGCGCCGCCTTGACCGGTCCCATGAGGTTGTAGTTTTCAACGACGCGCTCCGAGCCGTAGAAGGTGACGCAGAGCAGGCAGCCGCCTTGCGCCATCAAGGGCTCGGCCAGCTTCGCCATGCGAAGGAAGCTGTGGCAGGAGACGTCCATCGCGATGCCGAACCCCTCGGCGCTGCTGTCGACGACGCGGCCATGGAGATCGTCGCGGGGTGCGAAGGCGATCGAATGCAGCAGGAAGTCGAGTCCGCCCCATCGGTCCCGCACCTGGTCGAACAGGGCCTCGAGCTGGCCGGGCTCACGCACATCGCAGGGGGCGAGCCATTCGGCGCCCAGCCGGTCCGCCACCGGCTCGACCCAGCCTTTCGCCTTCTCGTTCAGATAGGTCGCGGCAAGGCGCGCGCCGCAGCGGCTGAAAGCCTCGGCGCAGCCCGCTGCAATGCTCTGTTCGTTGGCGATACCGACGATCAGGCCACGCTTGCCGCGAAGATCGACGAGGGGGGTCATGTTTTAACTCCAAAAAGGGTGGCCAGTGTCTGCAGGACGATCATCCGTTCTTCGTCCGTCGGGATGACGCGGACGGTAATGGGGCTGCCAGGCGCGCTGATGACGTCGGCATGGACGGCATTGGCCCGCTCATCGAGGCTGATGTCGAGCCATGCGAGGCGCTCGCAGATGCCCGCGCGGATGGCGGCGTCGTTCTCGCCGATGCCGGCCGTGAAGACGAGACCGTCAAGGCCGCCCAGCGATGACGCCAGCGCGCCGGCCTCGCGCGCGGCACGCCAGATGAAGAGGTCGATGGCCTCGCGGGCTTCGGGCCGGTCGCTGGCCGCAAGCTCACGCATGTCGCTCGAGATGCCTGATACGCCCAGCAGGCCCGATTGCTTGTAGAGCAGCGCCTCCACGTCGGCGGCGCTCATGCCCACCCGGTTCTGGAGATGCAGGATGACGCCAGGGTCGATCGACCCGCAGCGCGTGCCCATCATCAGGCCGTCGAGCGCGGTGAAACCCATCGTCGTGTCGATGCTCTTGCCGCCTGACATGGCGCACAGGCTTGCGCCGTTGCCCAGATGCGCGGCGATCACGCGGCCGGCGGCAAGCGATGGGTCGAGCTCTGCCAGGCGGCGGGCGATATAGTCGTAGGAGAGGCCATGGAAGCCGTAGCGCCTGATGCCCTGCTCGTGAAGTGCGCGCGGGAGCGCGAAGCGGGTGGCGGGTGCGGGGCGATCATGGTGGAAGGCGGTGTCGAAGCAGGCGACCTGGGGAAGGTCCGGCGCGAGCGCGGCGATCGCGCGGATGGCAGCCAGATTATGGGGCTGGTGGAGCGGGGCCAGTGGACAGAGCTTCTCAAGCTCCTCGAGCACTATGGTATCGATCAGGCACGACTGGGCGAAGTCGACCCCGCCGTGGACGACGCGGTGCCCGACGGCGAGGACTTCGCGCCCTTCGAGATGCGATGTGGCCCAGTCAAACAACCATGCGAGCAACTCTGCATGGGTCATGGCGCGTTCGTCGGGCCACTCGCGTTCGATCAGCACTGTGCCTGCTGCGTCGCGAATGGCGAGGCGGGGAGAAAGACCGATCCGTTCGATCTTGCCGCCGGCGGACAATGTCGGTTTGCGGTCGCGATCGAGCGTATAGAGCGCGAACTTGATGCTGGACGAGCCCGAATTGAGGCTGACGACGGCCTTCATGTGCGCATACCCTCCGGCAGGCCGGGCGCCGCCTTGGTCGCCGCGCGCGCTACCAGCACGGCAACGGCGCAGGAAGCAAGGCGCGTGCGCAGGCTGTCGGCCCGGCTGGTGAGGATGATCGGCACACGCGCACCCAGCACGATGCCTGCCGCATCCGCCCCGCCGAGGAAGGTGAGCTGCTTGGCGAGCATGTTGCCCGCCTCCAGATCGGGTACGACCAATATGTCCGCCTTGCCCGCGACGGGCGACACGATCCCTTTTTCCTTCGCGGCCGCCTCGCTGATCGCATTGTCGAAGGCGAGCGGGCCATCGAGGAGGCCGCCCGTGATCTGGCCCCGGTCGGCCATCTTGCACAGCGCGGCAGCATCGAGCGTGGTCGGCATCGCCGGGTTCACCGTCTCGACAGCGGACAGGATCGCGACCCTGGGTTGGCCGATGTCCAGCACATGGGCAAGATCGATGGCGTTGCGGATGATATCCGCCTTTTCTTCAAGGTTCGGCGCGATGTTGATCGCCGCGTCGGTGATGATGAGCGGCGTCGGATGGCCGGGCACGTCCATCACATAGGCATGGCTGATCCGCCGTTCGGTACGCAGGCCCGTCGCGCGCGACACGACCGCGCCCATCAATTCGTCGGTATGCAGCGATCCCTTCATGAGCAGCACCGCCTCGCCGGCCCGCACCAGTTCGACGGCCTTCGCCGCCGAATCATGGCTGTGCGCGCTTTCCACGATGCGATAGGCCGCCACATCCTTGCCGGCCTCGGCCGCCGCTGCAAGAATGCGGGCCCTCGGTCCCACCAGGATCGGATCGATCAGCCCTGCCTCGGCGGCCTCGACCGCTGCCGCCAGCGCGGCGGCCGAACAGGGGTGAGCGATGGCGGTGCGCGCGGGGTTGCCGCGCACGCCCTCGATCAACCGATGATAGCCGTCATGGTCTGACAGGCGGATATCGGGGAGCGCGATGCGCGGGCGGCGGATCTTCTCGGTGGGGGCCTTGACCTGCGCTTCGCCGGTGATGACGGTCTCGCCATTCTGATTGTCGCAGCGGCAGTCGAGCAGCAGGATATGCTTGTCCGCCCGCTTTTCCGTCACCGTCACCGTCGCGGTGATGGCGTCGCCGATGCCCACGGGCCTCAGGAACCGCAGCGACTGGCCGAGATAGATGGCACCGGGGCCGGGCAGTTCGGTCCCGAGCACCGCCGATATCAGCCCGCCGCCCCACATGCCGTGCGCGATCACCCGGCGGAAGAAGTCGCTTTCGGCATAATCCTCGTCCAGATGGGCCGGATTGACGTCGCCCGACACCAGCGCGAAGAGCTGGATATCGCGCTTGGAGAGCGTGCGGGTCACGCTCGCGCTTTCGCCCACGGCGATCTCGTCGAAGGTCCGGTTTTCGATCATGGCCTCATCGGTCATGGCTCAGCGCTCCAGGACATAATGGCCGGGCGCGTCCGCGATCGGCGCATAGCCTTTGTCCGCGGCGCCCATGGACGGCGGGGCCCCGGGCGCGCCCGAACGGCTTGCAAGCCAGTCGCCCCATTCGGTCCACCAGGAACCCTGCTTCTTCTCTGCGTGGCGTTCCCATTCCTCCGGATCGTAGGAGAGACCATCGGTTTCGCGCGTCAGCACGCGGTAGCGCCGGCCGTTGTGGCCCGGTTCCGAGACGATACCGGCATTATGGCCGCCGCTCGTCAGCACGAAGGTGATCTCGGCCCCGGTCAGCAGGTGGATCTTATGCACCGAATGCCAGGGCGCGACATGATCGCGCTCGGTGCCGACGACGAACAACGGTCTGCGGATCGCCGAGAGCGCGATGGTGCGACCATTGACCTTGTATTTGCCCTCGGCCAGGTCATCGTCGAGGAACAGGCGCCGCAGATACTGGCTGTGCATGGCATAGGGCATGCGCGTCCCGTCGGCGTTCCAGGCCATGAGGTCGTTGAGAGGCGCGCGCTCGCCCATCAGATATTCCGACAGGATGCGCGACCAGACGAGGTCGTTGGATTTGAGGATCTGGAACGCGCCGCCCATCTGGCCGCTGTCGAGATAGCCCCGGCTCCACATCATCTTTTCGAGGAGATTGAGCTGTCCCTCATCGATGAAGAGGCCCAGTTCGCCCGGTTCGCTGAATTCGGTCTGCGCCGCGAAAAGCGTCACGCTGGCAAGGCGATCGTCACCCTCGCGCGCCATCGTCGCCGCTGCGATCGAGAGCAGCGTGCCGCCTAGGCAATAGCCCA
>Ga0075012_10006151_pt1 | contig 10907 bp, 3 predicted proteins | sample All_14_2_FD_71474 | JGI IMG/M metagenome (GOLD analysis project Ga0075012, IMG submission 71474) | Freshwater microbial communities in response to fracking from Pennsylvania, USA - Allegheny Zone_MetaG_DW_15 | ecosystem: Environmental > Aquatic > Deep subsurface > Groundwater > Drilled... | reverse complement strand
CAACAGGATCGCGCGGGCAACCGTTTCAGCATGGGGGTCGTTGATGGCTGTGCGCGCGGCCAAATCCCCGAGCTCGCGTTCAAGCCGTTTCCAAGAGCCCGGTGTCTTCTCGCCGAGTGCGGTTCTCGCTCCGGCCAGCATGGCGGCCCCGCGTTCGGCCGGGTTCATCACTGCCCGCTGCAGCGCCAGGTCGTTCATGGGGCGGAAGACGTTTTCGAATCGATTGCCCTTCAGCACGATGGTGTCCGCAAATTTCGTGATGTCCGAAAGCCAGACCTGTTTCACGTAGGCCGATCCTACGGCAAGCCCGAGGTCCGCATTCCGCACCGTGCAGTTTTCGATGAACCCGTTGGCGCTCGCGATGCCGACATTCGCGTTGTTCTCGCAGACGCCGCGTCGGATCACGCAGGAACGGGTCAATGTGAGGAGCCGGCCGTGGTCGCGGATCTCCATGACGGAATCGGTCGGCGGCACGTCGTTCTGCGGCCCGCGATAGCTGTTTCCCTCGTCGATCGTGTTGTCGAGGAACTGCACGAACCAGAGCGGGACTGAGCCGTAGTTGGTCATGCCGAACCCGAGGAACCCGCCCGAACGGGCACAGCGGTTGCGGGAGAGCACGCCGTCGGTCGCTCCGCCGTAGAGCTGGATGGCGATGGCGACGTCTTCCGTGCGGTTGTCGACGTAGAGCAGATGTTTCCGCTCGAACGTCACCAGGAACCGCGAGGTCTTGTCCGGCGCGATATCCCAAGGACGGTCGAAGGTTACGACCGGGCCGTCGATGGCCTTGACAGTCCGCGTTTGTCCGGCGCCGCGGCCGTCGACGATCTGGAGGTCCAGCCCGATCCAGAAGTTGGTCCCATACGCGTAGTTCAAGGGCTCTTTCCCGAAATCGAGCGTGACGCGTGTTCCCTCGCAGTGTCCCGGCAGGAGCGGCCTGAAGGCGGTGCAGTTGCGGTCGTGGGTGATGCCCTCGCGGTTGTTCTCGGTCATCATGGACTGCCGGTTGTTGCTCCAGAACAGGTTCCGGCACTCCGGCATGATGCTGTAGGTGCACATCCGGGCCTCGTTGTTCTCATAGATCACCCGGTCGCCTCCAACGAACGCGCATCCGGTGCCGTTCAATGTGCAGCCGGAGACCCGCAGGTCCTCGCCCGTCAGAAGGAAGTATCCCCGGTTGGAGGAGAAGATGTCGCAGTCCTCGACCCGCACGAAACGGACGTTGCGGAAAACGAGCGCGTTCCCGAGGCGGCCGGTCCGCTGCTCGTACTCGATGCCTTTCTTTCCGTCGCGCAGCGTGGTGAGAAATTGGTCGTCGATCAGGCTGAGTCGGACGCGGCGCACGGTGATGTCGTGCATCTCCGCATCTCCGAGTTTGGGCACGCCGCCCTCCATATATGCACTGGAGGCGTCCTGCTTGATGAACGGCGCGTTGCGGCAGACGATGCCGTTGTAATAATTCCCGGACTGGATGAAGAGGTCCTCGACACCGAAGGCGGAGGTGCCCTCGATCAGGTTCCGGAGCGGCTCGGCCACATCGGGCCAATACAGTTCGGTGGTCTCCCGCGACTCGCCGCGCAGGAGCGTGCGCTCCGGGATGCGGAGGGTCGCGTTACACTGGAACCGTCCGCGTGGCAGATAAACCGTGCCGCCCCCGTTGGCCCCTGCGGCGTCCAGCGCCGCCTGTAGCGCATCCGTATCGTCCATGCCGTCATTGGGAACCGCGCCGAAAGAAGTCACCTCAAAGCGGTCGCTCTTCCAGACCTCGCTGTAAGGGCGGACTGATAGACGCCCTGCTTCGCGCCAGCCTTCGCGCCCGCCCGCGCCGTTGTGCACATAGATCCGGTAAGCGCCCTGCGGCAGAGCGTGGGGGAGGGGAGCATCGATCGACCAGATATCGCGTTTGGCGAGAGGCGGCTCGATGTCCCGTCCGCCGTTCTCGGGACTCAACACCACGCGGGCTTTCCCGTTCCGGTCCAGGCATCGGCCGAACAGCCGCAACCAACCGCCCGGCGATGCGTCGGTGCCGAGGTCGCCTTGTGTCCACCACACTTCCGGGGCGTTCAGTACAAAGGGCTTCGACTTCTCGCCGGAGGCGGAGACGATGCGGCAGGCCAACAGCCCTGCCTCCACGCCGCGAGGCAGCTCGAAACAGATGCCCGTGTCAGTGATTTTTGCCGGCTGGACTCGAGTCGCACGTCCGAAATCCGGTGTTCCCGCGGTGCGGGGGCCAGAGGCAATAAGACTTCGACCGGAGACCTCGGTCACTTCGACGGCCGGTGCCGCTCCCCATGCCCCGCCGTGAATCTGCACGAGTTCACCTGGCTCTGCTGGGACGGACCACCAGACTGCCGCCGGCGGCTCCGCCCAAGCTGCCCCGATCATCCCGACTAAGCCCATCCAGCCGACTCTCGAAGAACGCATGGTCTTCCCCTTTTTTCAGCAACGCCCCATCGCGCACGCCTTCCCATCCTGCAACAAAACAGATGATGAGAAATGACATGCTCCCGACAAGCTCAGCGGCCTTGTCCCTTTTTATCAATTATAGATGTTCCCGGGTTTTTATCTTACCACTATTTCACTCGTGGTGCTGATCGAAACATCGCTGGAGTATAGCAGGATAGGTTTCTCCTTCTGCTGTTCCTGCTCCTTTCACATTCACGCCGAACGTCAAGCTGTCTCCAAAACAGATGACTGTTTCACCGGGTCCGATATGAGAGCCAACAACTTTATAAGCACATTGCCCGAGTAACGCGTAGGCCGCAGGTGTGAGGTGTACCCCATCTCGTCCGCCACCATTTTTTTCACAACGGATCAAACTGGTTTCTGAGACGGTTGCGCCACCGTTTCGTTCGACAAGTTCGCGGAGGTCAATAAGGAAGAGAGATTCCTGCTCGGCGATCTTTCGAACAGCGCAATCGTAGCCAGCTAAATGGGACTGCAACGTGTCTCTCTGGGGGTGCTTCGGGTGGCGAGTCTGTACATAGGTTTCAATTACTGGATTAATCGTCACCAGCGCCACAACTTTCACGCCATTGCTGCGCAAGGTCTTGGCCATCGTCAGCAGATTGGCTTCAAACTCCGGCAGCGGCAACAGGTTGGCTGAATTCAGCGCATCGTTCATGCCGAAATAGACGATCACATGTTGTGGCTTGAGCGGCAACACCTCTCGCGTCAGCACCTTTAAAGCGCCCTGCGTATTGCATCCAGGGAAACCTTTGTTGACGACCTTGACGCGGGGGGTGCTCGCAGCACAAACACGCCATCCTGCCGACAGCGACACCCCCATGAGAAAGGCCCTTCTATTCACATGAACAGGCATAGCGACAATCTCTACCGTAGCGTTCTAACAATGCGAAATCCGATTGTGTCGGTCTGATTCGCCGGTGAATACGAAAGGCGTGACGAGGATCGGCAATACGTTTGGTCGTTAAGGCAACAACCTCCTCTTCTCACACGATCCGCACCCGCTCCGGCACCCAAAGGATCTGCGCCGCCCGTTAATGTACCCGAATACCAGTCCAAACACAATTCCCATGCGTTGCCGAGGGTGTGGAGGAGTCGATTCTACGCTTTGCCGGACCATCTTTTACGGCCTTTCAAAGCGTCGGTGCAGCACCGCGCGAGGCCATCTGTCACGGGAGCATGCCAACCTTCTCGACGGGGATCGGGCTGAAGCCCTCCACCCTTCGCCATACATCCGGTAACTTGGTGAGCACGAGCCGGGCGGTTTTTCCTTCGACGACCAGCCCGGGAAAGTCCTTTAATTCCCACTGCGGGTTGTTCGCGCGGTCCAGCCAGTTCTGATCGGTGCCCTGTTTCAGTTCGAACGGTTTCTTGCAGCCGATCAGGATGTTTTCGTGCAGAACATTGCCCAGCGGCCGCAGCGGCTCTTCCGACATTGTCCGGGCGAGTCGCGGATAGCGGCTCTTCCAGAGCGGCGACTGGTAGCCGAGCCGTTCGCACTTGGCCAACAGGTTCCACGAGTCTTCCCTGTCGAAAACGATTCCGGCGGAGCCCCGGGCATCCGCATAGATGCCGATGGGCATGTCGATGAACACGTTTCCTCGGAGGGTGTTGTCGCGGCCGCCACCCAGCATGACGCCGTGTTTGCCGCCTCTGTGAACGATGTTGCCGATGAGCGTGTCGCCGCTGTCGCAGTCGTCGAGATACAGGGCTTGGGCGTCTTTGGAGGCGATGTCGTGAATGTAGTTCCAGCGCACGACGTTACCTTGGCTGGCCCAGTCGCGCCCTGTGTAGATGACGCCGACATCCTCGTAGAGGGCGCACATGCCGTAGATCTCGTTGAGCTCGATGAGATGCTCGTTGCCGCCATACCGGATGGCGCCGGAGGGGCCGTCATGAACGAGGTTGTTGGCCACGCGGTTCCCGCACCCGTTCAGGAAAACGGCCCGCCCGCCGTCCCAGTCCAGCCGCCCAGTGTGATGGATGTGACAGTTCACCACGGAGCACTCGCCCGGGGTCAGCGTTTTGCGGTCGCCGCCGGTCACGCCGATTCCACCCGCGGCAATCTGTGCGATTTCACAGCGGAGTACGTTCAGCCTGGAGCCGTTCAGTTCGATGCCCCGGCGTCCCATGTTGCGGATCAGGCACGCTTCGATACTGCAGTTTCTGCTTTCGGTGATTACGATGCCCGTGTCACGCCCGTTCTCGAGAACCAGGTCGCGGACGACGAGGTTGGTGACGCCATTGGCCTGGAGCAGCGGCTTCGGGCACAGCGTCAGGCGGACGGTCGCTTTCGTCAAGTCGCCCGGCGGCCAGAAGAACAGCCGGTTGCTTTGCCGGTCCAAATAGTATTCGCCGGGCCGGTCCAACTCCTCGAACACGTGGAGGGCGTAGAAGGGATATGTCTTGTTCTTGTCACCCGCCCGCGGCGAGCCGATCCCGAAAGCGTCTTTTGCCGCGAACCGCAGCTCGCCGCCGTCCGGATTGTAGGTCGCCGCCTTCAGCACGGAGTCCCAGTAGGTGTAGCACCAGAAGCCCTGCAGCCAGACGCCGCGGCTGAAGTCCCACAGCTTCGGACGGTCTCCGGGAAAACGGAAAGCGCCGGGCCGATACACCGTCCGGATATCCCAGTGGGTGAGGGGCGACGCGCCGGAATCGATCACATCGGTGAATTCCGCGAAAGTCTCGTTCGGCCACCGCGCGGACTGCATCGGCACGTCGTTGAACACCACCTCCTCGCAGCCGTGCGAGCGGTAGTGCTCGGGCATCTGGGCCAGGGCCGGAAATCCCTGTCCTTTCAGATCGGCCACGACAGTGTGCCGCCTCGCCTCCGCCGAAATGAGCGGTTTGGCTTCGTCTTCCGAAAGGGCCCTGAATCCGCTTACCGTCCGCGCGCCGGAGAGGCGGACCTTGCCGTGCCCGGTGCCCCTTAGCACAAGCGGCTGTTCGGACGTGCCGCCGTGCCGGGCGTCGAGAACCAGTCCTTGCCTCAGCGCGTATTCGCCCTGGCCGATCCAGATCGTGCCCGCGCCTGCGCCGCTCATGGCGTCGACCGCCTTCTCGACGGTCGCCAGTGGCTTCTCGCGCGTGCCGGGGTTCGCGTCGTCACCGGTCTGGGCGACATACACATCCCGCGCGGCGGCCCACGGCGCCTTCTGGACGAGACACCCGAGCACGCACGCGAACACAACGTTTCCCCACCTATTCATGGATCTGAGAACCTCCGGACGACAATCGTGAATCGTGTACGATGTCTCTCATGAACGCATTGTATTCAGCCCCTGTCCCGCGTGTCAACCCGAATGCCAAGGCTCGGGGTGCGAAGGGATTTGTTTTGCGGGCGATGGAAAAAGCTATGGATAACTGTCGGTATAATCAGTACACCCAAAGGGAGGCTTCGCTGATTTCGGCTTTGCCGCCCGCAATGAGCTCGAGGCGGTTCGGTGCGTCCGCCGTGAGCCACGGCGTGATGTTGAGAAATGTCGTGTCGCCGAGGGCGTGGTGGTGGCGCCGGACGTAGCGGCCGTTGACGAGGCAGCCTGTGAGGCCTTGGCTGGTCTTTAGGTGCAGGTAGACCTGCTTTCCGGCAAGATCGCCGGGCAGGGTGAGCGTCCGCGAAAGCAGCTTGGCGTTGAACGCGCCGGGAAGTTTCACAGAGGAACCTGCGGTCAGATAGTCCGGCGACGAGGCCCACTCGCCCGCGAGATCGATCGTGCGCGCGGGGCGGCGCGTGAAGGCGAGCCACGTGTTGCCGCGCACGCCGCACACCTGCCCCTCGCCGCGTATCTCGACCGCCAGCGTGTGCGCAGTTCCGGGCTCGGACCTCAAGGGCGTGATCAGGCCGTTCTGCCCGTCGCCCTGCGTGATCTCGCGGCCGTCCAGCCAGTACCGCGCCTTGCCAGCGGTCGTCCAAGAGAACCACGCCTTCTGCCACAGCTCGACCTCGCCTTGCTTCCATGCCTTCGGAATCTGAAACGTCCTTCGGAATAGCACGCGGCGCGAGGACAGTTCCTCGGGGACAGCCCAGCAGTCGAGACGGCGCACCGGCCAGGCGGCGTCGTCGAAGCCGATGGCGGCCAGCGGGGCGGGGTCGTCCGCGCCACGCTCGTCCAGAATGGCGTAGCGCCAGCCGTCCGTGAGATCCAGCGCGGACTGCTCGCCTGATTCGGCGGTGGCGGGCTGGCCGGACATCACCGGCGCCTTGGCGTGGCTCACCGCTTCCGTGCCGCGCCACCAGTTGCGCTGAAGCGTCAGCCACTCGGACGGTGCGGAGGCGAGGTGCCCTCGCGGCGTCACGAAGATCTTGGTCTCCAGCGGCGAGAGCCGGATGCCGTGCACGGCGGGCTCTCCTGCGGCTCCAGCCGCAGCCAGCGCGAGGACGTTTTCCGAACCGACCTCGCGGCAGAAGGCGGGGCGGAGACCGTCGCGGAAAACGAGGCTTGTCTCGACGGTCTTGTCGGTCTTGTCGTTCCAGAGCGTCCAGGTGTCGAACAGGCCGTTGTTGCTGACGTAGTGCCGGAATTTCACGCCCGCAGCTTCGGCAGGCACGCGCCGCATGCCAGCCCAAACAAAGAGCTGCCTGAAGAGTTTCTGTGTGCGGTCCGGCCAACCGTGCCAGAGCGGCGTGCGGCAGAACTTGAGCCCCATGTGGACCACGTAGCCCTTGCCGAGCGGGCGAAGGCCGATGGCGGTCGAGCCGTCCTCCCAGCGCGCAAGGTCCTGGCAGTCGGCCGCGGTCGGCCGCAGTTTCAGCCCGTTGGCCCTAATATTCTTGAGGTCCCAGTCGTCGGATTTGAAAACGGTCTGCCCGGGCGCAAACGTGAAGGCCCACCAATCTTTGATCTCGTAAGGCTCCGTCGGAGAGAACTCGGATCGGCTGATGCCGGTGACCTCATAACCGGAGAGGCGCGAGATGGGCCAGGCGTCACGCTTTTCCGGCGTGTGGCGGCCTGTCTGCACGAACGCCACGAAGATGCCGCCTTTGCGGACCCAGGCTTCGATTCCGCTGGCCAGCTTTTCATCCATCACCGAGGTGTTCGCGCCGATGATGAGCCGGTAAGGATCGGCGTTGCCGTCGGCGAAATCGAGGTCGGTCAATCCGTCGAAATCGTACTCGCCGGTGAACTGCGCGTTGAGCGGCCACGAGAAATAACCGGACGGGAGGTTGACGTTGGGGTTCTGTCCCCACGGGAAACCGGTCAGGTTGTCGATGCGGTCGCTGAAGAGCATGGCGATCTCGGCTTTGGGCGGATGGACTTTGCCCACCGTGTTGAGCAGCGGCCGGATGGCTTCGAAGTGCGCCCGGATGTCCTGGGGCCAGTAGATGTTGCCCACGTGGATGAAGTAGTGGATCGCCTGCACGCCCTCGGTGAAGTAATAGCCCATCATGCGTTTGAAATGCTCCAGCGAATCAGCCGGGCCGCCGGGCTCCAGCGAGAAAGGCAGATCCGCGCCGCGCATCAGCATCGGCAGGAACTCGTTCCAGAATGCGCCCATGTGGCCGGTGTTGTGAAAGTGCGCGCCGTACTGCTCGCAGAGCTTCTTGACTCCCGCGATACTGGAGTCGGGTGCCATGCAGACGATCGAGCGGTCGGGGTCGGCGCTGCGGATTGCCTCGATGCCCCGGCGGGCAGCGGCGATCCGTGTGGCCTGCCGCCAGTCGGCGAAGTCGACCCAGCGTGCCTTGTCGCCGTCTGGAAGGTCGGGGTATTGCTTGGGCGCTTGCAGGGAGAGGTAGACGCGGTAACCGAGGAAGCCCTCGGGTACCCGAATCGCGACGGTGTTGGTGCCGGCCCGCAAGGCATGGCCGGTCTCGAATGCGCCCCAGTGCGGGGTGGCATGGCGCGTGAGGTCCTCGCCGACCGGCACGCCGTTCATCGCAGCGGCGATCCGCTCTTTGAGGTGCACGCCTGAATTGAGGTCCCACACGTAGAGCCACACCTTGCCGCCGTCGCGCACCCATGCCTCGGGAACCTCGAACGAGCGGCGAAAGACAGCCGGCTTCTTTTCCAGCAGCATCATCACATCGTTGCCGGGGGCCTGGAACGTCGGCCACGCCGCGTCGTCGAAAGAGGCTGCTGACCACTCGGCCACCGTGCCGGGAAGCGGTTCGTAGCCGATCCGCCACATGCCGGTCAGGTCCAGCGCGTCCGGGCCGTAGCCCAGGAAGTCGGCGACTTCCGGTACGCGCACGTCGTCCCAGCGCCTCAGCGTTGTGTTGCAGTCCCAACGCTGCGCCACATGCGAGACGCGGCCGTACTTTTCCTTCAGGAACCTGCGGAAGCTGGCGTCGGCAACGGGGCCATACTCGAGAAAGATGTCGTAGTCGCCGTGGCGCAACTCTCCGTGCGGCTCAAGGTATTCCAGCGTGTTGGGCTCGTCCGCGTAGCGTTCGACGATGCGTCGGATCGGGGCGAGTTGGGCGTCCTTCGCCGTTTCAGCGCACCACGAGAGACTGCGCATGCCCGCGCTCGATGTGCGCGCGACGCTGTGGTAGGAGCCGCAGAACTGCGGCATGAGCGCCATGCCCTCGTCGCGTCGGCCGTTGAGCAGCCACGTCGGTTCCACATTCATGGTGTTGACCACCACGGGCAGCTTTTGCCGTGCGGCGGCGCGTGCGGCCCAGTCCCACCAGAGGTCGTTGTCAAGCCCCACGGCGGAGTCGACGTTGGCGGTCTCGGCCCAGAAAACGAAGCCGCGGCCGTTCTCCCGTTTTGCGAAATCGAACTCCTCCAGCACAGGGTAGCCGCTCCATTTCTGGCCCTTGGGCGTTTCCCACGGCCGGTAATAAAAGCGGAACCCGTGTTGGTCCCAAGCATCCAGGAACATCGGCACTCGGGCTTGCGGCAACAGTTCCGCACCGCTCATTTTGCGCTTCAACGGGATCGCGCCCTCCAGCCAGTCCGCCTCGGTGTCTGCCGCCACCAGGGTCACGGTCTTGCCGCTGCGGAAGGCCGAAACGATGCCCTGGTCCGGCACGACAGCGACCGGCACGGACACAGACCCGATCATCCGGGTCTCGTCTTTGACACCGCCCAACGCATGGAGGTCGCTCACGAATTTGGCGTGGACGATTCCGGCCTTCTCCGCGCTTTCGCACCGGATCTCCAGCCGCGAGAAGGTTTGGGCCGTTTGAGCTCGCGCCGACACTTCGCCGTAGCCGCGCAGCTGCCGCCGGGGAAATTCGGTTTCCGTGGGCTGCCCGCCCCAAGCGAGCAACGTTGTTGACAACACGACAACCAACAGCTTGAGAAAAATGATCATGACGCTCTCCACGTGAATCGGCAAATTGGACAACCGGCCGGTTTGAGAAGAACCCGGGTCCTCCGTCGAAGAAAAGAGGCACAATCCGGTTCGGTGAACATAGTTTCCCCGTTCCTCGCTGGAATAGCAATCCGATTTCGGGCCCGCCCGATCCGGTCGCCGGATGCCGCGCGGCGTGTGTTGCGGACCCGTCGGCTCTTCGGCCAGACAAGCTTTGACGCGCCGCTCAAATGGGAGAAGCCGGAATACACCGTGCTCCAAAGCCTTTCACCTCGACAGACACGCCTGCGCTCCGCTAAACTGAAGGCAACATTCGGAGGTCGCACTATGTACGAGGATATCGAACCGCTCCCGCCGCCGCTGGATAATAAACGGCCCATGTCGGCGCGCCGCGCCGCGCCGCCGCCCCGTCCGCCCAGAGCTCCCATGAATCTCATGGCCGCGCTCCCTGTCATTGTCTTTCTCTCCCTCGTGCTTGTGCCCTTGTGGGTCTGGTTCTGGTGGCGTATCGAGCCCGGCAACGGAGAGATCGCCATCCTCACCAAAAAGACCGGACAGAACCTGCCTGCCGACCGCATTCTGGCCGACTCGCTGGCCTATAAAGGGATTCAGCTCGAGGTGTTGCCCGAGGGCCGCTTCTTCCGCAACCCTTATACGTGGAGCTGGCTCATCTTCAAGGCCACCGACATTCCTGCCGGCAAGTTCGGCGTGCTTGTGCGCCGGTTCGGCAAGGACCTGCCCGGCGGCAAGATCATTGCGCCGGACGAGAGCTATAAAGGTATCGTGCGCGATGTGCTCGGCACCGGCAAACACCGCATCAATCCCTTCGCCTATGAGGTGAAGCTCTTCGACGACATCAAGATCGCTCCCGGCCATGTCGGCGTGGTGACCTCGCTCTGTGGCGAGGACATCCTCACCGGAGGCTCATCCGCGCCCGCTTCCGACAAGGGCTTTCTCGCGGCAAAAGACGCCAAAGGTGTCCAGCGCGAGGTGCTCAAAGAGGGAACGCACCGCCTGAACCCTTATCTCTTTGCCGTCTCGATCGTCAATATCCAGAGTCAGCGTTTCGAGTTCAGCGGCGGAGACGCCATCATGTTCCTGACGTTGGACGGATTCCCCGTCACCGTGGAGGGCACGCTCGAGTTCAACCTCAACGTCGACAAGGCCGCGCTGCTCACCCA
>Ga0075012_10006150_pt1 | contig 10907 bp, 10 predicted proteins | sample All_14_2_FD_71474 | JGI IMG/M metagenome (GOLD analysis project Ga0075012, IMG submission 71474) | Freshwater microbial communities in response to fracking from Pennsylvania, USA - Allegheny Zone_MetaG_DW_15 | ecosystem: Environmental > Aquatic > Deep subsurface > Groundwater > Drilled... | reverse complement strand
AATCCTCCTGAGGACCCTCCGCGCACCCGTCAGAGCCCGGTTACCCTTGCTACGTTTCCGTCCTGGGGGAGTTGGCCTGGATGGCGCCACGCGGAGAGCCGTCTGCCAGTGTAGGGCCTCAACCTCCGGTCAGACGCGACGACTACTCTCATTACGTGGTCACCGCCCTCTATCGCCGCTACCGGCCGGAGACGTTCGCCGAGCTCATCGGCCAGTCGCAGGTGACCGACCCGCTGCGCACCGCGTTGCGCACCGACCGGGTCAATCACGCCTACCTGTTCTCGGGCCCGCGCGGGTGCGGCAAGACCACGAGTGCGCGCATCCTGGCGCGCTGCCTCAACTGCGCCGAGGGTCCCACCGACACCCCGTGCGGCACGTGCGCGTCGTGCGTCGAGCTCGCGCGCGACGGCGGCGGGTCGCTCGATGTCGTCGAGATCGACGCGGCCTCGCACAACGGCGTCGACGACGCCCGTGACCTGCGGGAGCGCGCGGCGTTCGCCCCGGCGCGCGACCGCTACAAGATCTTCATCCTCGACGAGGCGCACATGGTGACGCCGCAGGGCTTCAACGCGCTGCTCAAGCTCGTCGAGGAGCCGCCCGACCACGTCAAGTTCATCTTCGCCACGACCGAGCCCGAGAAGGTCATCGGCACGATCCGCAGCCGCACCCACCACTACCCGTTCCGGCTCGTGCCGCCCGCGCAGATGCTCGACTACGTGCAGCAGCTCACCGCCGACGAGAAGGTCGAGGCCGAGGGCGGTGTGCTCCCCCTCGTCGTGCGCGCGGGCGGCGGCTCGGTGCGCGACACCCTGTCGCTGCTCGACCAGCTCATCGCCGGATCCGAGGGCGGCACGATCGCCTACGAGCGAGCCGTCGCCCTGCTCGGGTACACGCACGGCGCGCTGCTCGACGAGGTCGTCGATGCGCTCGGTGCACGCGAGGCGGCCGCGGTGTTCGCGGGCGTCGACCGTGTCATCCAGACCGGTCAAGACCCACGGCGTTTCGTCGAAGACCTCCTCGAGCGGCTGCGCGACCTCATCGTCGTCGCCGCGACGCGCGACGGGGCGTCCGCGGTGCTCCGCGGGGTCCCCCTCGACGAGATCGATCGGATGGCGGGCCAGGCGACGGCGTTCGGTGCGGCAGAACTCTCCCGCGCCGCCGACGTCGTCAACACGGCGCTCACCGAGATGACGGGGGCGACGTCGCCGCGGTTGCATCTGGAACTCATGGTCGCCCGGCTGCTCGTCCCGGCGGCCGACGAGACCGAACGCGGAGCGCTCGCGCGGGTCGAGCGGCTCGAGCGGCGCATGGGCATCGACGAGCACCCGTCGATGCGCGTCGTGCCGGATCGTCCCGCGGTCGAGCCGGTCGACATCCGCAGCGCCCGCAAGGCGAAGGAGCCGCAGCCTGAGGAACCGCGGGTGGAGGAGCGCCCGGCGGAGCCCGACGCACGCGAGGCGGAGCCGCCGCTTCGAAACCCCACCCCCGCGACCCCGGTGACGCTGCAGCAGATCCGCGACGCGTGGCCCGAGATCCTCGAGATCGTGCGCGACGCGAAGCGCAGTGCCTGGATGGCGCTCAGCGCGTCGACGCCGCGGGCGTACGAGGGCGACGTGCTCACCGTCGCGTTCGCGACCGAGGCCGACGTCGCGTCCTTCAAGCAGCCGCAGGGCCCGGGCGAGAGCGTGAGCGAGCAGCTGCGCAGCGCCATCCACCGCGTGCTCGGGGTGCGGGTCAAGTTCCTCACCCGGCACGAGGTCGGGCCCGACGACCTCGTGCCCGCGCCCGCCCGCGTCGAGAACCGTCCGGCGGAACCGGCCGCCGAGAACCCCTTGCCGCCGGCGCCCGAGTGGAATGTCGTGGCGATCCCGTCGAGCGACGTCGCTCCGCTCGGGTCGGAACCGGAGCCGGTCGTCGCGCGGGAACCCGAGCCCACGCCGGAGCCGGCGCCGGAACCGGCCCCCGCGCCGGAGCCGAGTGCGCCCGAGGCGGCGACCCCGGCATCCGCTCCCGAACGTCGCGCGGCGCAGCCGACCACGATGGACGGCAAGGCGCGCTACGGCGAGGCGGTCGTGCGCGAGATCCTCGGGGCCAGCTTCCTCGAGGAGCAGACGTTGCGTCCCGTCGACCCGCCCGCCGCCCTCGACGCGCCGGACGACTGATGTACGAGGGCATCGTCCAGGAACTCATCGACGAACTCGGTCGCCTGCCCGGCATCGGACCGAAGTCGGCGCAGCGCATCGCGTTCCACATCCTGCAAACGGAGTCGTTCGACACGAAACGGCTCGCGCAGATCCTCATGGACGTGCGCGACAAGGTGCGGTTCTGCTCGATCTGCGGCAACGTCGCCGAGCAGGACACCTGCTCGATCTGCCGCGACCCGCGCCGCAGTCCGGCGACGATCTGCGTCGTCGAGGAGGCGAAGGACGTCGTCGCGATCGAGCGCACCCGGGAGTTCCGCGGGCTGTACCACGTGCTCGGCGGGGCGATCAGCCCGATCGACGGCATCGGGCCCGACGATCTGCGCATCACGCAGCTCGTCCAGCGTCTCGCCGACTCCACGGTCACCGAGGTGATCATCGCGACCGACCCCAACCTCGAGGGTGAGGCGACCGCGACCTACCTGACCCGCCTGCTCGTGCAACCCGGGCTGCGGGTCACGCGGCTCGCCTCGGGGCTGCCGGTCGGCGGCGACCTCGAGTACGCCGACGAGGTGACTCTCGGCCGGGCCTTCGAGGGCCGTCGCACGGTCGAGTCCTGATCCTCTGGCAAGCTGGTCGGTCGTGACCTCTGTGAACGCTGCCGTGCGCCTCGTCGCCTTCGACCTCGACGACACCCTCGCCCCCTCGAAGTCGCCCGTCGACCCGCGCATGGCCGAGTTGCTCGTGACGCTGCTCGGAACGGTCGAGGTGTGCGTCATCTCGGGCGGCCAGTTCGGCCAGTTCGAGATGCAGCTCGTCGACAATCTGCCGGTCGATCACCCGGAGGCGCTCGCGCGGCTGCACCTCATGCCGACGTGCGGCACGCAGTACTACCTGTTCCAGAACGGTGGATGGGCGCAGCAGTACGCCGAGAACCTCACCGACGAGCAGAAGGCCGCCGCGCTCTCGGCGGTCGAGTCGGAGGCGAAGCGGCTCGGCTACTGGGAGAGCGAGACGTGGGGCCCCATCCTCGAGGACCGCGGGTCGCAGATCACGTTCTCGGCGCTCGGACAGGCCGCGCCGGTCGACGCGAAGAAGGCGTGGGACCCGTCGGGCGAGAAGAAGAACACCCTTCGCGCCGCCGTGCAAGCGCACCTCGCCGACCTCGAGGTGCGGTCGGGCGGGTCGACGAGCGTCGACATCACGCGCCGCGGCATCGACAAGGCGTACGGCATGACGAAGCTCGCCGAGCTGACGGGCATCCCGCTCGACGAGATGCTCTTCGTCGGCGACCGCCTCGATCCCGATGGCAACGACTACCCCGTGAAGGCTCTCGGGGTGCGGTGCATCGCGGTCGAGGGCTGGGAGGACACCGCCGACGCGATCGAGCAGTTCCTGGCTGCGCGGTAGCCGGTAACGACTGTTCCCGCCGATATCGCGCGAGTGGCGAGATGGTCGCCTCAGCACCGTTTCGCCGTGACACGCCGCCACGACTCGGCGTGCCGCCTCGATGCGGTGCTCAGAGGGCGTCGGCTGACCGCACGGCGACTCGTGTCGTGAGGGGTTTCCGCCCCGACTAAACTCGGCGTAGGGCCGTCGCCCGAAGGATCCCACCTCCCAGGAGCACCACCGTGAGCCTCATCGTGCAGAAGTACGGTGGATCGAGCGTCGCCGACGCCGAGAGCATCAAGCGCGTCGCGAAGCGCATCGTCGAGACGCGCAAGGCCGGCCACGACGTCGTCGTCGCGGTGTCGGCGATGGGCGACACGACCGACGAGCTCATCGATCTCGCCCACGAGGTCACCCCCATCCCCGACCCGCGCGAGATGGACATGCTGCTCACGACGGGGGAGCGCATCTCGATGGCGCTGCTCGCGATGGCGATCAAGAGCATGGGCTACGACGCCCGCTCCTACACGGGCAGCCAGGCGGGCATGATCACCGACGACCGGCACGGCTCGGCGCGCATCGTGGATGTCACACCCGGCCGGGTGCGCGAGGCGCTCGACGCGGGCGCGATCGCCATCGTCGCCGGCTTCCAGGGTTTCAACCGCGACAGCAAGGACATCACGACCCTCGGTCGCGGCGGATCCGACACGACGGCGGTCGCCCTGGCGGCCGCGCTCGGGGCCGACGTCTGCGAGATCTACACGGATGTCGACGGCGTCTTCACGGCCGATCCGCGTGTCGTGCCGCGCGCCCACAAGCTCGACCGGCTGACGAGCGAGGAGATGCTCGAACTCGCCGCGGCGGGGGCGAAGGTGCTCTACATCCGCGCCGTCGAGTACGCGCGGCGCCACGGCGTGACGCTGCACGTGCGATCCTCGTTCAACAACAACGAGGGCACCTGGGTGCTCCCGATCGAGACGCTGCCCTCCGAGCAGGGCGACCCGAAGGAAGGGGGATCGGTGGAAGAGCCGATCATCACCGGTGTGGCCGGCGATCTCAACGAGGCCAAGGTCACCGTCGTGGGTGTTCCCGACGTGCCGGGCAAGGCTGCCGAGATCTTCACGATCGTCGCCAAGACGGGCGCGAACATCGACATGATCGTGCAGAACGTGTCGGCCGCGTCCACGGGTCTCACCGACATCTCGTTCACCCTCCCGAAGGGCGACGGCGAGAAGGTCATGACCGCGCTCACCGCCGAGAAGGAGACGAGCGGCTTCGAGGCGCTGCAGTACGACGACCAGATCGGCAAGCTCGCCGTCGTGGGGGCGGGGATGCGCACGAGCGCGGGCGTCTCGGCGCAGCTGTTCACCGCGTTGTCGGATGCCGGCATCAACATCGAGATGATCTCGACCTCCGAGATCCGTATCTCGGTCGTGACGCGCGCCGACCAGCTTCAGCACGCGATGCGGATCGTGCACGAGGCCTTCGGTCTCGACGCCGATGAGGTCGCCACCGTGCACGCCGGTACGGGGCGGTAGTTCGTGAGCGAGTCGGCGGCGACGTCGACCGCGTCGCGATCGCGCCGCCCCTCGCAGATCGCCGCGCGCATCGGGTTCGGCGTCTATCTCGTTCTGTTGCTTCTCGTCGTGTTCTGGCCGCACCCAAGCGATTGGAACACCGCGAGCCTCGTGCAGCGGATCATCGCGTTCCTCAACGGCCGCGCGGGGCTCGAGAGCTTCCGCTTCGGGCACCTCGAGTGGCTCGCGAACGTCGCCCTCTTCGTCCCGTTCGGGTTTCTGCTCACCTTCATCACCCGACGCTGGTGGGTCGCCCCGCTCGGTGGGATCCTATTCTCGGCAGCCATCGAGCTGATTCAGCGCCAGTTCCTCCCGGAGCGATTCGCGAGCGCAGCGGACGTCGCCGCCAATGGCATCGGGGCGATCGTCGGCGCCTTCGTCGCACTCGCCCTCGTCGGCGCAACGCGCATCGGCGACCGTTCGCCGTAAACTCTCCCGTTATGAGCACCATGGGAATCCGTCTCGGCGTCGTCGGCGCCACCGGTCAGGTCGGTGCCGTCGTGCGCCGTCTCCTCGAGGAGCGCGACTTCCCGCTGACCGAGATCCGCTTTTTCGCGAGCGCGCGCAGCGCGGGCACGACGCTCCCGTTCCGCGGCGAGCAGATCGTCGTCGAAGACGCCTCCACGGCCGACCCGTCGGGTCTCGACGTCGCGATCTTCAGCGCCGGGGCGACGATGTCGAAGGTGCAGGCGCCGCGGTTCGCCGCCGCGGGCGTGCTCGTCGTCGACAACTCCAGTGCCTGGCGCATGGACCCCGACGTGCCGCTCATCGTGAGTGAGGTGAATCCCCACGCCCTCGACGAAGCGAGGAAGGGCATCATCGCGAACCCGAACTGCACGACGATGGCCGCGATGCCGGTGCTCAAGGTGCTCGACGCGGAGGCCGGTCTCGAACGGCTGATCGTGAGCACCTACCAGGCGGTTTCGGGTGCGGGCCTCGCGGGCGGCGAGGAGCTCGCCGAGCAAGCCACGGCCGCGGTCGCTCAGGATGTCCTCGGCCTCGTGCACGACGGAGGCGCCGTGACTCTGCCGGCACCGGCGAAGTTCCCGAAGAACATCGCCTTCAACGTCGTGCCCCTCGCCGGCTCGATCGTCGACGACGGCCTGGGGGAGACCGACGAGGAGAAGAAGCTCCGCAACGAGAGCCGCAAGATCCTCGAGCTCCCCGAGCTCCGCGTCGCTGGCACGTGCGTACGTGTCCCGGTATTCACGGGGCACTCGCTGAGCATCAACGCCGAGTTCGCCCGCCCGCTGAGCCCCGAGCGGGCGACCGAGCTTCTGGCGACCGCGCCGGGGGTGCAGCTCATGGACGTGCCGACCCCGCTCGATGCGGCGGGTGCCGACCCGAGCCTCGTGGGCCGCATCCGAGCCGACCAGAGTGCCCCGGAGGGTCGCGGTCTGACCTTGTTCATCTCGAACGACAACCTGCGTAAGGGCGCCGCCCTCAACGCCGTGCAGATCGCCGAGCTCGTCGCCGCCCGACTCCCCGTCGCGTAACTTGCCCGGATCGCCGCACGTCATAGGCATCCGATCGCGTCGCGGCCCCGAATCACCCTCGTGAAGGTGAGCGGCGCCGCGCTGATTGCGCTCGCAGCGGCGCTGCTCACCGGGTGCGCGGGACCCGTGGGGGGTGAAGACGTACCCGATCCCGAGACTCCCCTCGTCGCCTTCTACGGCGACTCGTACACGCTCGGGACGGGCGCGTCCGACCCGGATCGCCGCTGGTCGACCGTCATCTGTGCCGACCGGGGGTGGACCGAGTTCAATCCGAGCATCAACGGACTGGGCTTCGTGAACAACCGGGGGTTCGGCCCCGACCTGCCCGCGCTCGTCGTGGAGCAGGATCCCGATCTCGTCGTCGTCACGATGGGGCTCAACGACAACTTCTCCTACGGTCGGGTCGGCACGGGCATCCGCGATCAGATCGTCGCCGATTTCGCCTTCCTCACCGCCGAGCTGCCGGATGCGCGGTTCATCGTCGTGGAGCCCTTTTGGTACACGGATGCCCGCCCGGAGTCGGTCGGAATCATCATCGAGTGGGTGCGCGAGGCGGCCGCCGACGTCGACGCCGACTACATCCCCGGGGCCTCCAGATGGCTCGATGGCCACCCCGAGTGGATGGCCGCCGACGGGCTGCATCCCAACGACGACGGCTACGCCGAGATGGCGAGACGCATGGATGCCGAGCTCGCGCAGGTCGGCCTGTGAATGCTGGATAGACTCGTCGAGTGACTGAACCCCTCGACGTCGCCCTCATCGGCGGCGGGGTCATGAGCGCCACCCTCGGTACCCTGCTCTCGCAACTCGAACCCAGCTGGAAGATCGCGATCTTCGAGCGCCTCGGCGACGTCGCGCGCGAATCCTCCGACCCGTGGAACAACGCCGGTACCGGCCACGCCGCGCTGTGCGAGCTCAACTACACGCCCGAACGCCCCGACGGCTCGATCGACATCGCGAACGCGGTCAAGGTCAACGAGCAGTTCCAGGTCTCGCGCCAGTTCTGGGCGTACCTCGTCAGCGAGGGCCTCCTGCCCGAACCGACGCGCTTCATCAACCCGGTGCCGCACATGAGCTTCGTCTGGGGCGCCGACAACGTCGCGTATCTGAAGAAGCGGTTCGAGGCGCTCAAGGATCACCCGCTGTTCGCGGGCCTGGAGTACTCCGAAGACGCCGCCGTCATCCGCTCGTGGGCCCCGCTGCTCATCCCCGGCCGTCGCAAGGACCAGCCGATCGCGGCGACGCGCATCGCGTCGGGCACCGACGTCGACTTCGGATCGCTCACCCACCGCCTCGTCGACGGCCTCGTCGGGCGGGGCGCGAGCCTCAAACTCAATCACCGGGTCACGGGCTTGCGGCGCGCACGGAAGACCGGGCTGTGGCACCTGCGGGTCAACCACGAGGTCGGCTCGACGCGCCAGGAGGTCACGGCGCGGTTCGTGTTCGTCGGCGCCGGCGGGGCCGCCCTCAACCTGCTGCAGCGCTCGGGCATCCGCGAGATCCGGGGGTACGGCGGGTTCCCGATCAGCGGGCAGTTCCTGCACACCGACGACCCCGGGCTCGTGCGCAAGCACGCGGCGAAGGTCTACGGCAAGGCGTCGGTCGGCGCCCCGCCCATGTCGGTGCCGCACCTCGACACGCGCGTCATCGACGGCCAGGTGAGCCTGCTCTTCGGCCCCTACGCGGGCTTCTCGACGAAGTACCTGAAGACGGGCTCGTACCTCGACCTCTTCGCCGCGCTGCGCTGGCACAACCTCGGCACGTTCATCGGGGTCGGACTGAAGAACCTCTCCCTCGTCACCTATCTCGTCTCCGAGGTGCTCGCGACGCGCGGCAAGAAGATCCGCGCGCTGCAGGAGTTCGCTCCGACGGCGGACGGCGCCGACTGGCGTCTCGTCACCGCGGGGCAACGCGTGCAGGTCATGAAGCGTGACGCGAACGGCAAGGCCGTGCTGCAATTCGGCACCGAGGTCGTCGCCGGAGCGGACGGCACGATCGCCGGGCTGCTCGGGGCATCCCCGGGAGCGTCGACGGCGGTTCCGATCATGCTCGACGTGCTCGCGAAGTGCTTCCCCGGTCGGCTCGACTCCTGGCGGCCGAAGCTGCAGCAGATGGTGCCCTCCTACGGTGGCACGTTGTCGGAGGACGTCGACCGCGCGGCCGAGACGCTCGCGCGCACGGCGGAGAGACTCGGCATCTCGGTCTGACCGATCCGGGGCCTTGCCCGACAATCGAAACTATGTTCGAATGTCGGGATGCGGTGGAGCGGTCAGGCGATCGGGGCGGAGACGGTCGGTGCGCTGCCCGGGCTCGGCTCGCTGCGCGGCCTCGTGCGTTCCGTGCAGACCCCCGAGTTCGACGGCATCACGTTCCACGAGGTGCTCGCGAAGACCGCGCTCAACCGCGTGCCGGGGGAGTCGAGCGCGCTCCCGTTCGCCTGGACGATCAATCCCTATCGCGGCTGCTCGCACGCCTGCACCTTCTGTTTCGCCCGGCAGACGCACACCTACCTCGACCTCGACGCGGGTCGCGACTTCGACGCCGAGATCGTCGTCAAGATCAACGTCGCCGAGGTGCTCACGCGCGAACTCGCGCGGTCGGCGTGGCTGCGCCCCGTCGTCGCGCTCGGCACGAACACCGACCCGTACCAGCGAGCCGAGGGCCGGTACCGGTTGATGCCCGGCATCATCGCGGCACTCGCGGGCTCGGGCACGCCGTTCAGCATCCTCACCAAGGGCACACTGCTGCGGCGCGACCTCCCACTCCTCCAGTCGGCCGCCGAGCGGGTGCCCGTCGAGGTCGCGATGACGATCGACGTGTTCGACCCCGTTCTGCGCGCGTCGGTCGAACCCGGAGCGCCGAGCACCGAGGCGCGACTCGCGACGGTGCGCGCGGTCGGGGAGGCGGGGCTGCCGGTCTCGGTGTTCGTCATGCCGGTGCTGCCCTACCTCACCGACACGATCGCCCACCTCGACACCGCGTTCGGGCAGATCGCCGCGGCCGGCGCGCGCTCGATCGCCTACTCGACCCTGCACCTGCGTCCGGGGGCGCGGGAGTGGTTCTTCGCGTGGCTCGCGCGCGAGCGACCCGACCTGCTGCCGCAGTACGGGCGGCTCTACCCGGGGCGGCAGGCGTATGCGCCGAAAGAGTACCGCGTCTGGCTCGCGAAACGAGTGCGGCCCCTCCTGCGCAAACACGGCCTCGACACCAAGCGCATGCCGTCGGCGGGCCCCGCGGCTCCCGCGCACGCCGGATTGCAGCCGACACTGTTCTGAGGCGCGAGACGATCGACCGGGTGGGGACATAAGCTCCTCTCGTGAGCACCATCGAGCATCGAGCGACGACGTCGTCTGCTCGCGCTGGCGCTGGCGAAGCGGAGTCCCGCGGTGTCGCGCCGGTGCGGCTCGCGATTCTCGACGACCACGAGGTGCTCCTCGACAGTCTCAGCAGCTGGATCGCCGGCAATGCCGCCGACTTCGAGGTCGTGCTCATGGCGCCGACCTGGCTGCAGCTCGTGCACAGCCCTGCCTTCCCCACCGACCTCGTCTTCATCGACTTCCAGTTGCGCGAACCGGTCTCGATCGAGGCGCGCGTGCGCACGTGCCGCGCGGCCGGGGCCAAGGTCATCGTGCTGTCGAGTGTCGACACGCGCGAAGCCCGCGAGCGCGCGCTCGCCGCCGGCGCGGCCGCCTTCCTGTCGAAGTCGCTCACGATGGCGGCGGTCATGGAGACCGCGCGGCGCGTCATGGGCATCCAGAGCGATCCCGCCGCCCGCGTCTGGCGACCGGCGGCCGGGGGCGGAACGCCCCACGTGCGCCCCAAGCTCAGCCCCGGGGAAGCCGAGGCCTTCCGTCTGTACGTCACCGGGTACTCGACGACCGAGGTCGCCGCGCGCATGAACGTGCAGTACGAGACCGCCAAGACCTATCTGCGGCGCGTGCGCGAGAAGTACGCGCGCGTCGACCGTCCCGCGAGCAAGAAGGCGGAACTCATCCGTCGCGCCGCGGAAGACGGATACCTCGAGTAGCGCGCCCGATGGCGAAGCTCTACTTCCGCTACGGCGCCATGAACTCGGGCAAGAGCACGGCCCTTCTGCAGGCGGCGTACAACTACGAGGAACGCGGACAGCAGGTGCTGCTCGCGAAACCCGAGATCGACTCGAAGGGCGAGGCCGCTATCGTCTCGCGCCTCGGGGTGTCGCGCCCCGTCGACTTCACGATCGCCGCTGAGGAAGACGTGCTGGCCGCGTTCATGGCGCGCCGCGAGCAGGTGATCCGCGACACCGGTCGGGATGTCGCGTGCCT
>Ga0075012_10006149_pt1 | contig 10908 bp, 8 predicted proteins | sample All_14_2_FD_71474 | JGI IMG/M metagenome (GOLD analysis project Ga0075012, IMG submission 71474) | Freshwater microbial communities in response to fracking from Pennsylvania, USA - Allegheny Zone_MetaG_DW_15 | ecosystem: Environmental > Aquatic > Deep subsurface > Groundwater > Drilled... | reverse complement strand
CAGCTGAAACTCTGATTTTTAAATACCGGTTTTATATTCATCAACAATAGTGCGTACCGATGAATCTGAAATAATTGTTTGTGTTTTATATTCACTTGCCTATATTTGTTTCCTGAATCGAAAAAATCATCCTGTTTTATTCGGGTATCAAGCTGAATTATACTTTGGATTTACATTCTGATTCTCAACTGCTGATTTTAACAACCCGTATGATCCGGATTTTAATACCTGTATTCGTACTTCTTATTTTTTTCTTCAATAATAAGCCGGTTTTTCCTTCCGGCAAAGTTCCTGTGCCTATCGATTCTGTCGATTTCGGCAGAGTTCCGCATAAGAAAGTGCGTAAACTTTTGTCGAATCAGAAGCAATTTGGTGTTAATACTTTTAATGAAATGAATACCGTGTGTTATAATTCGCCCGATTCGGGCCTTTATAGCACTTTTATGAAAAAACAGCTCATAAAGCAGGATATTAGTGTGGTATGGGCTAACCTTACGCAGCTTTCGCCAAAAGATGAATTTGATGGCAGAATAGTAAAATTCGGGCTTCTTTATTCGAAAAAGCACAACAACATCTTATACCGTAACGAAGTTAAACCGGGTATTGAAGAAGGACAGATATTGTTTTTCAACCTCAGGGTACTGAGTGGTATCAAGAATCTGGCAGTTGCGCTGGAGGTCACCCGATTGGATAACGACAACAAAAGTGTTGAATACTGTTATGTTGATCACGGAAATACAAAGGGCACGCAAATGATTAATTTAACAACAACGCCCGAAGGTTATACCGAAATTGAGCAGATCACCCGGTACCGATGCAATTCCAAACTTAGAAACAACAGGTTATATTCATTTTTTCACGAACGGATTGTGAACGAATTATTCGAAAATATTAAAGACAAAAGTGAGAACAGTGATCTGCGGTGTGTAAACTATCCTTAATAAAATTAGTCAACATAGCATTATCAGTATTCAATTCCATCTGATATACTTTTTTACCATCAGTTTTGGTTGATTGGCGAAATCCCCGGCTTCAAATCTTAATCAGATAGGTGTCTTTTCATGCGCTTTCTTTGTCCCAAGATCAACATTCACAGGTAGTTGTTACTGTTTCATAACGAATCGATTACATTGCATTTTCATAACGGAAATTTTCGCGAAATAGCTTGGCAGATCAATACCATTTTATACTTTTGTGAATCGGTTAACAGATAAAAACAAAACCCAGAATATGAGCTTAGAAAACTTTCAAAACACCCACAAACTCTTGTATTCGTACAAGTACACCTGGGCTCCGATCGAAAAAGGATATAATAACCGCACGCTCTACGTTAACGTTGGTAGCGGAGAGATAAAGGAAAAACCTGTTTCGGCGCACATGAAGGAAAAATTTACCGGCGGAAAAGGCTTTGGCCTCAAGCTGCTGTGGGATGCAACCAAACCCGAAACGCGATGGAATGATCCTGAAAACGAAATTGTAATTAATACCGGACCTATTTGCGGTATTACTCAGTATTCGGGAACCGGGAAATCGCTGGTGGTTACCATTTCGCCGCAAACTGACATTCCTGTTGATAGTAACGTAGGAGGTTTTTTCGGGCCGTTTATGAAATTTGCCGGATTCGATTCGCTCGAATTGCAGGGTAAATCGGATAAGGATGTTATTGTGCTTATCGATGAAACCCGCGAAATAATTGAAGTTTATGAAGCCGGCGACGAAAGTAATGACAGTCACCTGATGGCCGAATACTTAACTGAAACTTTAGCTCTTACCGAAAAAGACCGCATGAATGTTTCGGTAGTTTCGGCAGGAACAGCAGCCGATAATTCACTCATCGGAATGCTCAATTTCAGTTTTTTTGATTCAAAACGTAAACTGGTAAGGTTGAAACAAGCCGGTCGCGGTGGCATAGGAACGGTTTTAAGAGATAAAAAAATTAAAGCCGTTGTAGCTCATACCAAAGGTGTTACCGGTAACCGTAACGGGGTTATCGACCTGCAGGCAATTATGGAACGTGGCAAAAAGTTTAACCGCGAAATGCGCGAACTCGATGACAAACAATGCGAAATGCGCAGTAAAGGAACCGCGCATCTTACACTAGTAATGAATGATTATGATCTTTTGCCTGTAAATAATTTCAAATTCGGAAGTCATCCGGATGCTGTTAAAATTTCGGGCGATGTATGGAAAAGCTATTTCACACAAGGAGTACCTGATGGCTGCTGGATCGGTTGTAACATGGCTTGTGCAAAAGGTGTCGATAATTACGAATTGCGCTCGGGACCGTATAAAGGATCGAAAGTTATTGTTGACGGGCCGGAATATGAATCAACTTCTTCCTTAGGTTCCATCGCCGGAATTTTTAATCCCGATTTTACCATCGAGTCTAACTTCTATTGCGATACTTACGGTATTTGCACTATCTCGTGGGGAACAATTTTGGGTTTTGTTATGGAATGTTACGAAAACGGTATTCTTAACGAAGAACGCACCGGCGGTATGAAACTTAACTTTGGCAATGCCGATTCAGCAATGGAGCTTCTCCATATGGTTTCGCGCGGCGAAGGTTTTGGTAAAATAGCCGGAATGGGCGTACGTAAAATGAAGGAATTGTTTGCTGCCAAAGGATGGGGCGATGCCGCTTTCATGCAGGATATCGGCATGGAAAACAAAGGCCTTGAATACTCGCAATATGTTTCGAAAGAATCACTCGCTCAGCAAGGCGGGTATGCTATGACCAACAAAGGCCCACAGCACGACGAAGCCTGGTTGATATTTATGGATATGGTTAATAACCAGATACCTACATTCGAGAAGAAAGCTGAAGCATTGCATTATTTCCCTATGTTCCGCACCTGGTTCGGATTACAGGGACTTTGTAAACTACCATGGAACGACGTGGAGCCTGAAGATAACCACACTCATGCCGAACCAGGTAAAGTTCCCGAGCATGTGGACAATTACGTGGCCATATACAAAGCGGTAACCGGAAACGATTTCGATAAGGAAGAACTTATCCGCCAAAGCGAAAGGGTTTACAATTTCCAGCGCATATTCGATATCCGCTGCGGTAAAGGACTTCGCGCAAACGATGCTCAGCCTTACCGCGCTGCAGGCCCGGTTACTGAAGAGGAATATCTCAGCCGCCAGGAAAGATACGACGGACAACTCGTTGATCTTTTAAGTCTTGACCCATCAAATATGAGCCTGAAGGAGAAAATGGCCGCAACCCGTTCCTATCGCGAAAACCGTTACGAACAATTGCTCGATGCCGTATATGCACGCCGTGGCTGGAATAAGAATGGTGTTCCAACTATTGCTCATCTTAAAAACCTGGGAATGGATTTACCTGAATTAATGGCTGTAGTAACTCCTTTGCAATAATATTTCCTTACCAACTAACCTGATCCCTGCCTGCATTTTTGCAGACAGGGATTTTTTTTTAAACTAATAAATACATTTCAACGACATGTAAAAACCGATACAGATTTCTATGTCAAACTCCTGTGCGACAAATATTTGTTAGTCAAGCACCTGTTTTTGATAATGATTACATTTTTAGTCAATAGGTTACCAGATGCCTGATCTGGTTTGTAACAAAGTCAATATTTTGGCATATTATAAATTTTTAAGTGTTATTTTTGCAAAACAATAAAATGCTGATCTGAATCTTAAATTAATAAGTAAACAATACTAATACTACCTGATATGTTCAAAAAACCAAGCTTGTTTTTACTGCTGATTACTGCTGCCAGTTTATTTGCAAAAGCTCAGGAAATGCCTGTTGCTCATCAATTAACACCGAGTTGTTATGTGGCAACAAATGGAAAAGCCATTGTAAATGCAGGAGGACAATATACTACCGCTATCTCTGCACAGGTATTTCTGCGCGACTCGCTGTACGGAAGTGCTTTCGATACGGTTAACAGCACTTTTAAAAATAACAGGAGAAATACATACACTTATGATGCCGGCGGCCTGCTAACTGAATCATCATCGAAAACAATTGATAAAAATGGACTCACCTGGAGCCCAAGCCAGCAGATAAAATTTCAATATACTGGATTTCAGTTGTTTGAAGAAACTTTCAGGAGCTGGGACAAAACGCTTCAGGTATGGGTAAATCTTGTTCAGAATAAATATACATACGAAACGGATAATAGCCTGTCGAGTATTTTTTACCTTCAATGGAATTCAACTTCTTCAGTTTGGGATTATACTACTAAGGATCTGATAGTGTATGATGCCAATAAAAACATCATTTCAATTGAGAATCAGAAGTGGAATGAAAACCTTAATAAATGGGATAATTATCTGAGGATAAATTTATCGTACTCAGGCGGATTTGTTTCTGAGAAACTTTACCAGGTTTGGAATAAATCGACTCTGCTTTGGGACGATTATCAGAAAGAGAACTTCACTTATAGCAACGCAAAAAAGTCGGAAGTGGTAATGCAGGTTAAATCGGCAACTACAAACTGGGAAAACTACAGCCGCTTCGTATTTACCTATAACGGATCAGCCATCAGCGAGATTACCGATTATTTATGGTATGGATCATGGACCGGAAACAAAAAGCTTATTTACACATTCAATTCCAACAACCTCGAATCACTGGTAGTAACGCAGCAGTGGGCAGCTCACCTGGGCAATTTCAGAAATAGTGCCCAAGACGAATCATACTATACGCAACGTGAAGTAATTGGTATTGATGAAGTTGCGGATAACACATTTGTTGTCAGCAACCCAATTTCGAGAAATGTTCCGTTTCAGCTTAACGGATTGCAGGAGCGCACAAAGTATCAGATGTCACTTATATCATTGAATGGAAGCGTAGTAATGAATATTCCGGTAACAGCAGGACAGTCCGTTGAGTTAAACAACCGCATTCCGAATGGAATTTACATGCTGCGATTAACTGCCGCCGGCAACACAGCAATTAGTCAGAAAATTCTGATCACGGATTAACAGGTTTAGCCATTATCATCTCTGTTAGTCTAATATTAAAAGAGGCTGCTCATATGAGACGGCCTCTTTTGGTTTTCCCTAAAAAAAAATATTTGATGTGAAAACAGGCAATAGTTCGTAATTCCCTGCCGGAGCATTGGCAACAAAATATAACCCAAATTAAGCAATTGGAGACGAAGTCGAACTAATTGTGTTAGTTGGGTTAACCCCGAATTAGTTACTCTCTGGTATTCAATATTCTAATATTGAAAGCCATTAGATTTGCTTAATCGATTACGGTATTGCGTTTTTGGGGTTTAATAACCATTCTTGGTATGCTGTTTTGTAGATACTCAGCAATAAATCGCTCTGCGTTATTGCGGCCGATAAATATTTAACATAGCATTATAGAATCGGAAGGAATCAGGTTTTTAAATAAATTTCATTTTCATTAAGTCCCCATTACCGATTTTATTGCGGATTTGCCTAACTTCGTTGCGAAGGTTAAATACCTCAACTTCAACCGCAATATTTTGAAACAATCGGCCGAAGAAATACATCGCATTCATCTTGAACGCCTTTTGAACGTTCTCACAAGTCAAATAGTCAGTTAGCTTCTTATGAATCATTATATAAAAACATTTATTTTTCTTGTTCTCACATCTGCATTTTATTCCATGTCGTTTGCACAGGAATACTCTGGAGATGCGACCGAAACAGAATACACCAACGAAGTGAAAGGATGGATATTCGGATTAAATGTAGGAGTTTATTATCCGTCAAAAGCAACTGCGGCTTTTTATAACGGCAGTTCTGCCAATGTAAATAATGTTGACTATGTGATGTCAAATTATTATTGGTATCAGGAAATATTTTTCGCTTTAGGAGCAAATGATTCCATTTCGGTGGCGGGATTGCCGCAAAATATGCATTATCAGATTGCTATGCGCCCCGGATTATACGCACAGTATTGTTTTAACGACCGATTAGCGCTTGTTATCGAATTCAATTACATGAAACTGAAAACCAATGATGTTATAACATTTGAGGTTGATCCAAAAGAATACCTTACTGAAAAGGACTTACGTTTATATCCTATTCGTGGTGTAGAGGAAAGGGTTTATGCCGATATTGGCCTGAAACGTACTTATCCCCAAAATGATAAACTTTCATATTTCGCTATGGGAGGTTTGAATGTAAACAGCACCAAAGTAAAAGAGAGCTCATTTTATGTCGAAGAAAAGGAATATAGTATGATAAATACGTATGGCGATAATGGCTATATCCCAAACAGCAATATGCAGACATACGATGTTTATCAGGGTGGAATCGGGGTTGGAATGTATGCCGGAGCAGGAGCTGCGCTTACTTTTGGTAATGGTATTGTTATTGAGCCTGGTGTTACAGCTCACTGGCTGATGGTAAAACTCGAACGTTATCAGAATATGAATCCTGGCATAGGAGCCTATGTCCGTTTCCTTTTTTAACCTGCCACTAATTTCCTTACACTCCCTCAGATTAATGATCTCATACCTGTTCTTACGAATTATGATAGTTCTTGTCGGGATCATGCCCTTCAGGCTCATGTACTTGTTTTCCGATTCTATCTATGTTCTGATTTTTTATGTGATCGGTTACAGGCGAAAAGTAGTTTATTCGAATCTTTCTCATTCATTTCCTGATTTGAGTAAAGAGGAAATACACCGCCTGGAAAAGAAATTCTACCATCATCTTTGTGATATCAGCCTCGAAAGCATTAAAGGCCACTCAATGAGCCCACAGGAAATAATCCGCAGGCATCATATTCTTAATCCGGAACTGGCCAACCATTTTTTTGACCGTAAACTCAGCGTAATTTCAGTACCCGGTCATTATAACAACTGGGAATGGGGTTCTATGTCGCCCGGACTTCAGCTTAAATATCCGATTGTAGGATTTTATAAACCTATGAGCAATAAGCGGGTAGATGCTTTTGCCAAACGACACAGGGCAAAATTTAACACTAACCTGGCTTCTATAAAGGAAACGGCTGTTACATTCACCGAATTGTCGGAAATTCCGCATGCTTATATAATGGCTTCCGATCAAAGTCCGACAAACCTAATAGATTGTTACTGGTTCCTTTTCCTGAATCAGGATACAGCCTGGCTTCACGGCCCCGAAAAGTATGCAAGAAAATATAACTGGCCTGTGATTTATGTGGATATACGGAAAGTTAAAAGAGGTTTCTATGAACTCGAACTGGTTACGTTAACTGATAATCCGCTGTTAATGCCCGAAGGTGAAATAACACGGTTGTATGTGGAGCACATCGAAAAATCAATTCTTGCCGAACCGGCATACTGGCTTTGGTCGCATAAGAGGTGGAAGCATCGGAGAGAATAAAAGGGGTTTCAGGTTTCTCGTTTCTGGTTTCACGGTAAAACCCGGTTAGATTTTCCCTTAAACCACTTCCGCTACCACAAAAGCACTTCCACCAACCATTACCAAATCTTCAGTGCCTGCATTTTTCTGTGCTGATGAAAGAGCATCTTTCACACTTTTGTATGCTTTTCCATGAAGGGATTGGCCTTTAGCAAGTTGTTCAAGTTCAGCAGCATCCAAACCCCTCGGGATATCTGCTTTGCAATAATAATATGTTGCGTCTTTTGGCAATTTCGAAAGCATGCCTGCAACATCCTTGTCATTTACAACACCTATTACAAAATGGAGTTTCCTGTGTGGTGTAATTGCAATTTGCTCAAGTACTTCACGAATCCCGTCAGGGTTATGGCCGATATCAGCAATGGTCAGCGGATTTTTGCATATGGTTTGCCAGCGGCCCATGAAACCAGTATTTCTTACTGTTTTGCGGATGCCGGATATAATATGTGGTTTTTGAATTTTCAATCCCCGGGCTTGAAGTTTTTCAAGTGAAATGATAACTGTAGCCAGGTTTTTAAGCTGGTACTTCCCCGAAAGGGGTGAGAAAAGTTTGTATAACTGATTTGACGAAAATGATTCAAATTCAGCGCTGAGCAAGGGAGGACGATGGTTTGTGAAATTCGTGCTAAGTAGCAACACCTGCTGATCGGCAAAAGTTATTTCTGATTTATTCTGTTGGGCAAACTGATTGAAAACGGGCACAGTTTCAGCATGTGTTTCTCCAATTACAACTGATATCCCGGGTTTGATAATGCCAGCCTTTTCAGCTGCAATTTTTGCCAGTGTGTTACCAAGGAATTGGGTATGGTCGAAGCCGATATTAGTGATGATTGACAGCAATGGTTTTATTACATTGGTTGAATCGAGGCGGCCACCCATGCCGGTTTCAATTACAGCAATATCAACTTTTTCTTTATCGAAATACCATGCTGCCAGGGCGAAAGTCCACTCAAAAAACGATGGTTGTATATCTTTAAAATCAACCCTGTGCATCTCTACAAAAGCGGTGACATCACTTTTGCTGATCATTTGGCCGTCTATTCTGATACGTTCGCGGAAATCCTTAAGGTGCGGCGAAGTAAATAACCCTGTTTTATATCCGGCTTCGTGTAATACCGATGCCAGGAAATGTGAAGTTGATCCCTTGCCGTTAGTTCCGGCAATATGAATACTGCGGAATTTCCTTTCGGGATTGCCTAACTTACCACAAAGCGCAATTGTATTGTTAAGGTCGGCCTTGTAGGCAGCCGCGCCAATGCGGTGAAACATCGGGAGCTGGCTGAATAAATATTCAAGGGTTTTGGCGTAAGTCATTATTGGTCGGGCTTAACTCATCTAACTTTATTAAACTTTTTAAACTCTTTAAACTCTTCAAACTCTTCAAACCCTTCAAACCTCTCATTCTACTGATCCTTCCAATTCTTCTCAAATATTTCCCCGTTCACACTTAGATTAAGCCCATAACTGAAGTCGTTCGCATTCCGTTGCAGATCGTAATACGATTCGATGCGGAATCCGAAATTAACACCTTTCATAATATCATGACCCAGTAAAAGTTTTGAAGTAATAAGGTCTCTCTTTTCGCCAACATACCAATTGTTAAACTGCGAAACCGACTGAAACAGGTAATCACCCAAAGGAGCAAAGAAATACTCGCCATGAAACCAGCCTGTGGTCAGTTTTGCCCATTTATTTTCAAATGTTATGGTATTATGCAACGCAAATCCCGATTCGAAGGGGATTGTATTGGTTTGTGAAAGTTCCAGTGCCTGTATGTAAAAGGAAGAAAGTGTAAACCTGTTAAGTGCTTTGTTATCCGTAACAAATATATATTTTAAGCCGGCAGCTATATTAGCCCTGGATTGTAAAGGATTATCGGAATTATCGACCTGGCCGCCGAAGTGATTTATAATACTTTGAAAATGAGCGCTTAATCCGCGTTTTTCGCTTAATCCATTTATCGCGTACGATGCCAGAAATCCGCCGGTAATTACTTCCTGATGCGCTTCGTGGGGAAGGAGGAATTTCTCCCAGTCCATATAAACATCGGCATTAAACCTTTTCCTGTTTATCAGGAGCTGAACTCCATATTCAGGTTTTTTAATAAAATAATTGTCAGTATTGTAGATCGGTTCAATAAAACCATGCTGAAGTTGACCATCGAGTTGCCCGAAAATCAGCTCTGCATAAGGCCGGAAGCTATACCTTGCCCTAATAACTGGTATGGATTGATTAAACCCATCCTGACCGTAATACTGACGGAAATACCAGCCACCGCTCAAACTGAATTTTTTACTCAGAGCCCATGTTATTTCCGGTTGAAACACCGAACCTATGTAAGTTATTCCTTCGGTATAGGGCCCGAAATATTCGTTGTTTTTAACAAAATTGTTGTTGTGAATATGTATGCTGAATTTTCGGTAATCGGAAGTATCGCCGGTGAATTCCGGGATATAACTTTCGTAAAAATTCTGACTGTTAACATAATTAACCGCTGATATCAATACAATTATTAAAGCGTATCTGAGAAAGTTTTTCATAGCCGGTTATTGTTTTAACAGGTATAACTTCCCTCCACTCACGCTGAAAAGCAAATAGCCGGGACTGGCAGCGGTAAGGCAAACAATTTCGTTGGAAGGCATGGCTGCATTTTCCATTGTATATCCTGACCAGTTTTTGCCATCGAAATGTACAATTCCGGCTCCAAAAGTACCGCACCAGATACTTTCATCTCCGGCAACTTCAATGGCTGTAATTGGTTTTGACGTTCCTGTATTGAGAATTGTATAAGTATCGTTATGAAAATAAATAAGTTGCGATGAGGCTGATCCTGCCCATATACTTCCGTCAGTTGCTTTTGCAATAGAAGTAAAGTTCTGCGACAAGAGCGGAAATCCGGTACTCATACTTTCCCATTCTTCGTTTTTAAGCCTGATTATTCCTTTATCGGAACTCGCAAGCCATACAATCTGGTCGTGGTCCGACACCAGTGAATTAATGTTACAGGATGGTATATCGGAATTTATTAGTGTTTGGAAATACCATTCGTTATTTTGCAGTGTAGCCATGCCGCCCGATTTTCCTTTAATTCCAACACGAATTTTTCCTATTCCTTCCACAGCAACGGATGTTACCCGCAAACCTTTTAACTGGCTGATTTCATGCCATTTGTCTCCATCAAAGTATGTCAGGCCGCTTTTCCATCCTACCCAGAGGTTATTATTCCCATCCTTTATTATGGATGTAATTGAATCAAAATCAATACCTGAAGTTGTATAATTATAAATATTCCATTTGTAGCCATCGTTATGCAGCAAACCTTCATTGCCTTTTGCGCCAAGCCATATAGAATGATCGTTTTCGTAATAAATAACTGAAATTTCCCTTTGTGCAATCCCTGAACCGGTATAAGAATATTCGCTCCAGATGCGAGGAGGGTACTCGTTATTTTTTTCCTTGCAAGCAGTTAACATTACCAGGCTATTGGCAAAAATGAAAAGAAGAAGTAAAGATCGGGACGGATTCATTAATATTGGC
>Ga0075012_10006147_pt1 | contig 10909 bp, 9 predicted proteins | sample All_14_2_FD_71474 | JGI IMG/M metagenome (GOLD analysis project Ga0075012, IMG submission 71474) | Freshwater microbial communities in response to fracking from Pennsylvania, USA - Allegheny Zone_MetaG_DW_15 | ecosystem: Environmental > Aquatic > Deep subsurface > Groundwater > Drilled... | reverse complement strand
TACAGCATCGTGATGCCCGGAGGCCGCGGCAACCAGGCCAGGTCCATATGCCAGTCCTCCCCGATCACCTTGCCGGTGTCGTCCGGCTCGCGCTCGAAGCGGATGATGTGCTCCAGGTCGGGCATGGATGCATGGACCGGATTGGGACTGAACGCGCCAAAGCGGGCGGCGACCGCCTTGTAACTCGCCGGTGTGAGCGTCTGCGCGCGCACCGCGATGACATGGTAGATGTCGAGCGCCTTGCGCACTTCGGCAAAGGTGGCGGCATCCGGCTGCGCCGACAGGTCGATGCCACGGACATCTGCACCGAGCGCTCCGGTGATCGGAAACACATCGATCAGCTTGAAACGTGCGTCACGCAGCATGGGAAAACATCCTTGAGGTGCACCTGCCAGGGGTCCGGCAAATGCTGGATTGACAATCAATACTTACTTCCACGTAAGTCAGTTTCCCATCGTGCGCGGATTCCATCCATACGGGTTAACCCTTGACGCAAATCAAGACGCGGCAGAAGAGGTGTCGAAGGCCCGCGCCCCGCTGCGCGATTCGGTGCGTGGATTGCGCGGGGTTGGATTGGAGCCAGGTGAGGGACGCCGTCAGTGGTGCAAGGCCACCGCAGCGCCATGGTAGCGGCGGTCGCCGGGACCGCGAGGCCGCGACGCCAGCTTCTAGCTGGAAGCCTTCTTCAACTGCGCCATCACCCGCACCATCGTGCGATTCACATCGTCCAGCGACAGTTCATGGGTCTTGCAGAGCACAGGCACCGCGTCCATGTGCGGATACTCGAGCGCGCTGGCGAGTTCGAGGAAAGGCGCATAAGGTCCGCTGCGGCCCAGAATGGCGCTGTTGACGCGTTCCGACAGCGGCAGCCGGTGCAGGGCGTCGCGCAGCGGCTCGCCCAGCAGGCCGTCGATCTGCGACAGGGTTCCGGTCAGGAATACTTCACGCCGCAGGGAGTCTTCGTCGCCGGCGTCGAGCAGGTTTTCCATCAGGTGTGCACGCATCACGATGCCGGCGCGCACAGGCTCCATGTCGGCCTCGTCGGTGGCCGCTGGCATCTGCTCCATCAGCCACTGCTTGAAACGGGTCAGTCCCAGCAGCATCAGGCCATGGCGCAGCGACTCCACGGCGCTGCGCAGCCCCAGTGCCGCTGAATTCGTATAACGCAGGAAGCGGTAGGCCAGCAGCGGTTCCTCGGCCAGCGTATGTTCCAGCAGTTCGAGCGCGACGTCGGCGTCGGTCTCGCGCAGCAGCCGCACGATGGCGCGGTGGCTGGGCCGGATCGCCTGATACCGGTGCGACAACAACACATCGTCCGACGGCCAGCCCGCCACACCCCAGGCGCCGCTGCGGTCCAGGCTGTGGTCGGCCATCAGTCGGCTCGGCACATCCTCGACGATCTGGCCTGCAAGCACCGGGTCGATGCTGCCGGGACTGCCCGGTGGCGGAAGATTCTGTTGCAGCGCGGCATGGGCACTGGCCAGAGTTTCGCGCGTTGTCAGACCGATGATGGTGCGCGCGAAACAGGGGGCGATCGCACTGTCGGGCCTTTGGCCGGGCGTGCCGCGCCAGAGCAGCTGCACGCCGCGCTGCTGCGCCTGTACCAGCAGGTCGGTCATTCCCGGCGTGTCCAGCAGATCGTGTTGCACCGACAGCCAGGGGCCATCGGACTTGCTGCTCTGCAGCAAGGCGGCCAGCAGCGGCGCATCGAGTGGCGTCAGTATCAGGATCGGGCTCAACTCGGTCCAGGTCTGCTCCATGGCGCGCAGAAAATGCGGCGCATCCACCGGTTCGCCTTCGGCCGGTTTCATGAACAGCTGCATCGCGGCGGGCTGGCGCGACTTGTTCCAGACCAGCTGGTAACCCAGGATCAGCTGTCCGAAGGACGATGGGGCCATGTCAATTGATGAAATTGAAAAGCGACAAACTTTGGATCTGAGCGTAAGACTGTAACGCAGCCTGATAACCGGTTTGCATTTTGCTGAAATCGGAGATCGCCTTGACCATGTCGACATCCACGGCGCGCGAGCGGTCGGACTCGAGCGTCAGTGAACGGGCCGACTGCGCATCGGTGATGCTGTCGCCGCGTTTGAGCCAGTCGCCAGCCTGACCACGGGCGGCCTGCAGGCGCTCCAGCCCGGTATCGATCTGCGCCAGCGACAAGGTCAGGCCTTGCGTCAGCTTGTTGTCGCCATTGGCCTTGTCGATATAGCCGATCGTGTCATCCAGCATGTTGAAGATGTTCAACGTCGTGCTGGGCGCGACGTTGACGCTGTCGCCGTTGGCAGGCGTTCCGTGGGAAATGATCGACATGCCGTCGAACTGGATCGGATCGCCGTCGACGTAGGGCTGGCCGCTGAGCACGGTGGCCGAGGTGGTGGTGTTCACCACGTCGTAGGTGGTGACACCGGCAGTCACGGTGTAGTCGATGCGGTAGTTGTCGCCGGTCACCAGCGTGGGCGACAACACCGTGCCGGGATCGGTCCACACACCGCCGGTATTGCCGGCGGCCAGGCTGACCTCGAATGTCCGATTGCCGCTGGGCACATCCATCCAGACGGCCTGGCCATTCATGGCGCTGGGCAGCCCGGTGGTCGTTGCTGCGCGTTGCCCTGCGGCCCCCTGGTACTGCACACCAACCGGGATGTCGGCAAATGGCGCATTGGCGCTGCCCAAGCCGCCGAACAAGGGCAGGCCATTGCTGTCGGCACGGTTGGCAATCGCAAAGATCTGGTCGCGCAGGCTGGTCAACTGCAGCGCGATGGACTGGCGGTTGGCCGGCGTCTGGGTGGCGTTTCCCGCGGAGACCACCAGTTCACGTGCGGTCTGGATCAGGCCGATGGCTTCGCCCAGTCCCGCTTCGGCGGACGAAAGCGCCGAGCGCTGGGTCTCCAGTGCGCGCTGGTCAGTCTCGATGCGGCTCAGCCGAACCGTGGCCCGCTCCGCCTGCGCCGCAGCGATCGGGTCGTCACTGGCGCGATTGACCCGAAGCTGCGAGCTGAGCTGCTCCTGCTGACCAGCCATTTCCGTCTGGCGCTTGTAAAGCAGTTCCAGCGAACTGTCATAGGCATTGGCGGTTCCAAGGCGCATATGGTGCTACTTTCGATACGGCCGCATCAACGGGCCAGGTTTTGCAACAGGGAGTCGAACAGGGTCTGCGACACCTGCAGGATCTTGGCCGACGCCTGATAGGCCTGCTGGAATTGCAGCATGCGTGCGGCCTCTTCGTCCAGGTTGACGCCGGCCAGCGATGCCTGGTCACTGGCCGCATTGGCGGCAATCGACTGGGACACCGAACTGGCAAATCCGGCACTCTGTACGCGGACCCCGATCTCGCTCATCACGCTGGCGTATCCGTCGGTCGTCGCGGCGCCGTCGAACAGTGCCAGGTCACGGATTTCCAGCATGGCGTGGGCATTGCCGGCATCGACCGCGGGATAGGCATTGACCTGCACGGTATAGGTATCGCCAACCTGGGGCGTGCCTTTGAGGGTCAGCGCCCAGCCGTTGTAGTTGATGGCCTGCCCCGGCACGTAGGCGACACCGGTCGGATTGCCGGTGCCTGTGCCGGACACATCGAAGGTGCCGGCGCCGGTGAAGGTCAGTGTCACGGTCTGGGTCAGGTTCGGGTCGGGCTGTTGCGCGGTCAGCGACTGCAAAGTCAGGAAGCCCTGATTTGCGGCGCCGGCTGTCGCCACGACGGGACTGGCCATCGCCAGTGCCCGGGGCGAGGTGAAATTGAGATCCATGGCTGACGCCACCTGGCGATAGGGCGTGATCATGAACCGGTCGCCTGCTGCGGCTGCGCCGGTGACCTGCAGTGACAGGCCGTCGATCTGGATCGGTACCGATCCGAACGCGGTGATGGCGCCATCCGATACCCGGCGAATATTGCCTGCTGTCGGCCCGGTGAACTGCACTTCGTAGTCCGAGGCAGTCAACGCGGTCGCACCGCTGGCAGGCGCGGTCTGCACCGCCACCTGGATGCTGGCGCCGCCGGTGTTGGACTGTGCCGGCAGGCCATCCGGGATCGCGCCGAGTTTGAACAGATCGCCGGCGGTACCGCCGTCGAGATTCAGCCCCAGGCTGTGCTGATCGTTCATGGTGGTACCCAGCCCCAGGGCCAGCCGCCCGACCAGATTGGTGGCGTCGACCATGTCGGTGTTCTGGAACCGCAACAGCCCGGCCAGCGAGCCGCCGCCCAGCGAGGCTTCGTCCAGCATGACGTTCAGGCCGCCGCGTTGTATCGACAGCTTGCTCTTGAACGGATCCTCGAAGTCGTCACCCTGCAGCGTCAGCGGCGTCGAGCTGGTACCCAGCACCAGTGGCTGGCTGCCGTTGATGAAGACGCCGATGGAGCCGTCTTCGGAGGCGATGCTGGTGGTCTGCACATAGGTATTGATCTGGCGGATCAATTCGTCGCGCTTGTCCAGAAGGTCGTTGGGCGTCTGGCCGCTGCCCTGCTGGTTGCGGATCTCGCGGTTGGTATCGGCAATCTGCGATGCCAGCTGGTTGACCGTCTGGACGCTGGCCTTGATCTCGAGTTGCAGCGTGCCGCGCAGGTTCTGCAGATTGTCGGTCACGGCGCGGAACCGGGAGGCCGTTTCATCGGCGCGCGCGAGCACGACGGTGCGCGCGGTCAGATCGGTGGGCGCGTTGGCCACTTCCGAGAACGCGTTGAGCATGTCGCTGATCGACGACCCCAGCCCGGTCTTGCCGCCACTGAACAGGTCCTCGAGCTTCCTGAGCTGTTCCAGCCGCGTGCTGTCGGACGCTGCAATCGATCCGGTCAACGTGACCTGGCGCGTCAGCATGTCGCTGTGGCTGCGCATCACGGCTGCGGCTTCGACGCCCGCACCGTAATACCCGGAAGGGGAATAGATGCCCTCGAGCGCGTTGATCTGTACGTTCTGACGCGAATAGCCGATCGTATTGACGTTGGCAATATTGTTGCCGGTCGTGCGCAAGACCTGCTGGTTGGTCAGCAGCGCACTGCTGCCGATGCTCAGCAGGCTGGACATGGTGGCAAGCTCGTCATGGTCAGGGGGTGCACGCGATTCATGTCGATTGCGCGCGTTGCAGTTGCAGCGTGCTGTTGATGGCCCGGCTGAGCTTGGACGCATAGTCCGGGTCGGTCGCGTAACCGGCCTTCTGCAGGCCGCTCGCATAAGCCTGGGCCGAGTCGGTCTGCTGGCTCACCTGGGCGTAACGGGGACTTTGCGTGATCATGCGTGCATAGTCCCGCATCGAGTCCTCGTAGGAGTCGTAGGCGCGGAACTTGGCCACCACTTTCTGTGGCGCACCGTTGACGTATTCGGTGGTGGTGATCTCCGCCACCTTGCCGGTCCAGCCCGACGTGGCCTTGATGCCGAACAGGTTGAAGGAGGGCGAGCCGTCGGCCTTCGTGATTTCGCTGCGGCCCCAGCCGGTCTCGTGACCGGCCTGGCCCAGCATGAAGGCGGAGGGAATGCCGCTGGCCTGTTCGACCCGCGCCGCCGCCTGCGTGTGGCGTTGCACGAATTCGGCCTGGCTGGTGGTGGTGCGCAGCGGTGCCGCGTCGGCCGTTGGAGCCGCCGTCGGCATGACGCGCGTGCCGGACGCGGCGTCGCTGCCGTTGATGCGCTGCGCCAGCTGGCGTGCAATCTGCTCCGACAGCCCGCCCGGCATGCCCGACATCTGCACCGCCAGCTGCTGGTCCAGCAGATCCCCGCCCAGGTCGCCGCCAGCGCTGTCCAACATGCCCGACTTCATCGTCGCCTCGCGCATGCTCTTGACCAGTTCACGCATGAACAAGGCCTCGAATTGCCTGGCCGCTTCCTTGATGGCGCCTGCACCGTCCTTGCCAGCCTGCAGCTTGAGCGCATCGAGCGAGCGGCCGTCGGCGGCCAGCGCGTTGGAATTGACCGACATGTTTCCATATGCCATGTCAGATTACCTCCAGCTCGGCGTTCAGTGCGCCGGCAGCCTTGATGGCCTGCAGGATGGCCAGCAGGTCCTGCGGGGTGGCGCCGAGCACGTTGAGCGCGCGCACCACGTCGGCCAGTTGCGGCGATGCCGGTACCTGCATCAGGATGCCCGGCTCCTGCTTGATCTGGATGTTCGCCTTCTCTGCGACCACCGTCTGCCCTGCAGACAGCGGATTGGGCTGGCTGATGACTGGCGTCGAGCTGATGGTGATCGACAGGTTGCCGTGGGCAATGGCACAAGGTCCCAGCGTCACAGCCTGGTTGAGCACGATCGAGCCGGTGCGGGCATTGATCACGACCTTCGCCGATGGAATCGAATCCTCCAGCGACAGTTCCTCCATCTCGGCAATGAAGCTGACCCGCGCATTCGGATCCACCGGCGCACGCACTTCGACCGTGCGGCCGTCCAGTGCACGCGCATAGCCCTGGCCGAAGCGGCGGTTGATCGATTCGGCGACGCGGCGCGCGGTCTGGAAATCGGAAGCCGAAAGACCCAGCGCGATCGTGTCGCCCTCGAGCAGCGGGGTCGGCACCGCGCGCTCGACCTGTCCGCCACCCGGGATCCGGCCTGCACTGAGATGGTTGATCTGCACCTTGCTGCCGCCGGCAGAAGCGCCAGCGCCACCGACGATCAGGTTGCCCTGGGCCAGCGCATAGACCTCGCCGTCCACGCCGCGCAGCGGGGTGCTGATGAGCATGCCGCCCTTGAGCGACTTGGAGTTGCCCAGCGAAGACACGTTGACGTCCATGGCCTGGCCAGGGCGGGCAAAGGCCGGCAACTGGGCGGTCACCAATACCGCTGCCACGTTCTTGAGCTGCAGCTGCGAAGCGCTGGCCGCCGGCAGCGTGATGCCCATCTGCTGCAGGTAGTTGCTCAGACCTTGCGAGGTATAAGGCATTTGCGTCGTCTGGTCGCCGGTGCCGTCCAGTCCCACGACCAGGCCGAAGCCGGTCAGCTGGTTGGTGCGCACGCCTTCAATGGCGGCCACTTCCTTGATGCGCGCGGCCATGGCCGGTACGGTCGATGCGGCGCAGACCAGCAGCAAGCCGGCCAACCGGGTCCACGGGCGCAACCGGGATGCGAGGAGGGAGAATCTGTTCATGGGCTGGTACTCAGAACGGCAACAGTGCCATGAAGAAACGCGCGATCCAGCCCACGGTCTGCGCTTCGTTCTGCGCACCCCGGCCACGCGATTCGATGCGCGCGTTGGCAACCTGGGTCGAGCTGACGATGCCGCCGGACTGGATGGCAAGCGGGTCCACCGTACCGGAGAAGCGCAACACGTCGACATTCTGGTTTACGCCGATCTGCTTTTCGCCAGCCACGACCAGGTGCCCGTTGGGAAGCACATCGACCACGGTCGTGGTGATCGAGCCGGAGAATTTGTTGGCGCTCTCGGTGCCGCCGGCGCCCGCGAAGTCATTGTTGGTGGAGGAGTTCAGCGAAAGCTTGCCCAGCGTGGTTGCCGACGCGAACGGGAAAGCCGAGATGCTGGAATCCATCGACGACGTGCGGTTGGCCGTGGACGAGGATTTCTGGCTCGCCGTGACGTTCTCGGTGATCATGATGGTCACCACGTCACCGACCATGCGCGCGCGCCGGTCTTCGAACGGCGGGCGGTAGCTGGCGTTGCGGAACAGACTGCCGGTGACCGGCTGGGCCTTGGGTGGCACTGCGACGATCGGTGAAGGCGGCTGCGTGAAATCGACACGCTCGTTTTTGGGCAGCGAATCGCAGCCGCTGGCCAGCAGGGCCACCAGCACGGCGCCGATGGCGGTTCGGACAAGGGAGAGGGCGCGCATCACAGTTGGCCGAGCTTTTGCAGCATCTGGTCCGAGGTCTGGATGGCCTTGGAGTTCATCTCGTAGGCGCGCTGGGTCTGGATCATCGTGATCAGTTCCTGCACCACGTTGACGTTGGAGGTTTCCAGGAAACCCTGCGTCACGGTGCCGATGCCGTTGGCGCCCGGCGTGCCGGTATTGGGTTGTCCGGAGGCGGGGCTTTCGGTGAACAGGTTCTGCCCCTGCGGCTCCAGGCCGGCCGGGTTGATGAAGGTGGCCAGGATGATGTTGCCGATCTGCTGTGGTGCCGTGGTGCCGGGAATCGTCGCGGTGACGGTGCCGTCGGTCGCTATCGCCACGTTCTTGGCATTGGCCGGTACCGTTACGCCGTTGGCAATGGGCAGGCCGCCAGCCGTGACCAGGCGGCCCTGGTTGTCGATCTGGAACGAGCCGTCGCGCGTGTAGGCAGTCGATCCATCAGGCTGGGTAACCTGAAAGAAGCCGTTGCCCTGGATCGCGACGTCGAAGCTGTTCGAGGTCTGCTGGATCGTGCCTTGTGCAAACGAGCGGCTGGTCGCCACCGTGCGCACGCCCAGGCCCAGGTGCAGCCCGGTGGGCAGTTGCGTCTGGTCCGAGGTGTTGGACCCTACCTGGCGCAGGTTCTGGTACATCAGGTCCTCGAATACCGCGCTGGCGCGCTTGTAGCCGGTGGTCGAGACGTTGGCCAGGTTGTGGGAGATGACGTCCAGCTGGGTTTGCTGGGCTTCCATGCCGGTCTTGGAGATCCACAACGAGTTGATCATGGGGGTTCCTTGTTTCTGTGCCGAGCCGGATCCGGCTTAGCCTTGCAGGCTGAGCAACTGACCGGCCGAGCGGTCGTTGGATTCAGCGGTCTGTACCAGGCGCATCTGCAGTTCGAACTGGCGTGCGGTCTGGATCATGCCGACCATGGTCTCGATCGGGCTGACATTCGAGCCTTCGAGCGCGCCGCTTTGCAGTCGCGCCAGGGGGTCGGCGGGAATCGGATCGGTGGTGGCGGTCCGGAACAGGCCGTCGTCGCCGCGTTTGAGCGGATCCTCGGCCGTGGGGGTGACCATCTTGAGCTTGCCGATCACGGTACTGGGTTGGCCGCTGGTCTTGGCACCGATGTCGCCGTTGGGCGCGATCGAGATTTCAGCGCCGGCGGGCACCGTCAGCGGCGCGCTGCCGTCGGAGAACACCGTCAGGCCATTGACGGTCTGCAGGGTTCCGTCGGCGCCGACCTGCAGCGAACCGCCGCGGGTATAGGCTTCGGTACCGTCCAGCGCCTGCACCGCGAACCAGGCATTGCCGGTGGCGCGCACGTCGAGCGCACGCCCGGTGGTCTGCGACGGCCCGGAGGAATCCAGGTGGCCGGACGTGGCTTCGAGTGCGAACACCCGGGTGGTGGAACCGTCGCCGCGCAGTGGCACGGCGCGGTAGGCCGAAAGCTCGGCACGAAAGCCGTTGGTGGACACATTGGCCAGGTTGTTGGACAACACGGACTGGCGATGCGCGGCCGCGTTGGCGCCGGTCATTGCGGTATAGATGAGTCGATCCATGGTGTGGCCTGGTCAGGGGGTGGTCGGATTCCGGCGGCGCTGGGAAAAGTCAGCGCAGCTGCGTCAGCGTGGACAGGACCTGGTCCTGCGTCTTGATGGTCTGTGCGTTGGCCTGGTAGGTGCGCTGTGCGGTCATCATGTTGACCAGTTCGGCGGTCAGGTCGATGTTCGACTCCTCCAGGGCGCCTGCGCTGAGTGAACCGAATTTGCCCACGGTGGGCGTGCCGACGACCGGCTGACCCGATGCCACGGTCTCGACCCAGTTGCCGTTGGCGGTGGGGCGCAGACCTTGTACGTTGCGGAAATCGGCCAGCGCGATCTGACCCGCGGCCAGCGTCTGTCCGTTCGAATACCGCGCCGAAATCACGCCGTTCTCGCCGATGCTCATGGCCACGAATTCACCCGGGGCGTAACCGTCCTGGTACAGCTCGGTCACGCTGAAAGCCAACGCGTTCTGCGTGGCCGAGGATATGTCCAGCGTCGGCGTGAAGGTGCCGATGGTGGGGTTGGGCGAGGTGACGTTGATGGTCGGGTTCGCCGGTACGCTGCTGAGCAACTGACCGTTGGTGTCAAAGGTCAGCGTCGCGATCTGCGTCGCGGTGGCCGTCGCATCCGACGTAGGGTCGGTATAGACCTCCCAGGTGTCGTTGGCGATCTTGCGCATGTAGATGGAGGTCGGAATGGCCGATCCTTGCGAGTCGTAGGTGTTCAGCGATGTTCCATAGGTGGTCAAGGCCACGTTGGGCACGGATGCGTTCCAGACCGGTGCGGATGCGTTCAGGTTGAATTCCGAGACGATGTTGGTCGTGGCCTTGGACTGAATCGGCGAGGTGGTGGACAACTGCATCGGCTGCAATGTGCTGCTGGTGGCAACCGCATCGAGCGAAGTGGGGTAACCCATCAGCTTGGCGCCGGCATTGGTCACGATGAAGCCCTGGGTGTCGAGCTTGAATTCGCCGGCACGGGTGTAGGCGGCTGAACCGTCGGGCAGTGTCAGACGGAAGAAGCCGGAACCATTGATCGCGATGTCCTGCGGGCGTCCGGTCAGGTTGATGCTGCCCTGCGTGAATTCCTGTGAAACCGTCGACACTTCGACCCCGATGCCTTCGGTCTGGCCATTGGAGGCCGTCGTGGACGCGGCGACGATTTCCGAGAACTCGGCGCGCGCAACCTTTGCGCCCACGGTATTGGCGTTGGCAATGTTGTTGCCGATCACGTCGAGGCTGCGGCTGGCGGCGTTCAGGCCGGAGAGGCCGGTTTGGAATGACATGGTGGAGGTCCTGTGGGATCGTGGAGAGACTGTGGGGGTGGGATGGCTGCTGTCGCTGCGCGCTAGAAGATCGTCCGGACCGTGTCGTAGCCGACATTGCCCAGATTGCGCAACTGGATCTGCACGGTGCCGTTGTCCGAGCCGACAGCCACTACGGCGTCCTGCACCAGCGTACGGTTGGTCACCACGGCCGTGCCCTTGGTGGCGGTGACGCGGTAGGTCAGGCCTTCGGCGCTGGTGTGGTTGGTGGCGTCCCAATCGAAGCCGTTGCGTCCGGCCTGCAGCGCGCCGAGATCGAACGACTCCAGTAC
>Ga0075012_10006146_pt1 | contig 10909 bp, 8 predicted proteins | sample All_14_2_FD_71474 | JGI IMG/M metagenome (GOLD analysis project Ga0075012, IMG submission 71474) | Freshwater microbial communities in response to fracking from Pennsylvania, USA - Allegheny Zone_MetaG_DW_15 | ecosystem: Environmental > Aquatic > Deep subsurface > Groundwater > Drilled... | reverse complement strand
TCGCTGGACACCCCGGACCGGGCGAGCAGCCAGGTTTTCACGGCTTCGGCGCGGTCGCGGGAGAGCTTCAGATTGACTTCCTCACTGCCGCGGGCATCCGCAAAGCCGGTCACCGTCACCTTGCCATCCGGGAAGGTGGCCAGCACGAGCGCGACCTTTTTCAGGGTTTCCTCGGCGCCGGGCTTGATGGCGGCGGAATTGGTGTCGAAGAGCACGTCGCCCTGAAGCTGCATGTCGAGCCGGTCGGCGGTTTCCTTGACCATCAATTCGCGCCGGGCTTTCTCGAGTTCGAGTTTTTGGTATTCGAGATCGAGCTTGGCTTTTTCGAGGTCCAATTGCTCACTCTTCTTGGCTTCGAGCCGGGCCTTTTCGAGTTCGAGCTGCTGTTTTTTGAGTTCGAGTTCCTGGGCGGCGAGATCCGGGCTGGATTGGGCGCTCAAGGACGCGGCGCTGAATCCGAGCATGGCCACGCCCAGGATTCCGGCAATAAGGAAGGGCATTTTCATAGGGAGTCGGGGTTTCAGGAAGAGTTCGTTTCCTCCGCCCCCTCCGCGGGTAAAAATCTTCGCCGGGCCCAACCCCGGGCCGGGTCAGAGCAGGTTTTTTCGGGCCGCCTTGAAGAGCCGGTCGAGGTCCTTCAAGGTGGCCAGCGCCTGTTCCTCCTTGCGGACAAGATGAAGCATCTGGGCGGGGCTTTCCGCCTGCAGGCGCTGGATTTCCGCAAAGATCAGATTGCCGATATTGATCAGGTCCTGAATCTGCGCGAGCGTTTCGCGATCGGTGCGGTTTTCCCGGTTGATCTGCTGGAAATACCGTAACCGCCAGGCCAGCCAGGCCAGCGCGCCGTCGATGGCGCGGTCGCCCCCCACGAGGCGGCCCTCGGCGGTAAAGGTCGGCGCCTGGGGATCACCGGGACGGATGGGGATGACTGCCGTGGGCGTTTCGGAGATGCCGCCGGTCGCGGAACGATCCTTGATCACGGTCGGCGTGATAAAGAAAATCAGGTTTTCCTTTTGGCGCTCCCGGGTCTTGCTTTTGAAGAGCGCCCCCACGCCGGGAATGTCTTTCAGCAGCGGAATGCCGTTATGGTTTTTTTCGTCGGCCGTCCGTTCCAATCCGCCAATGGCGAGCGTGTAGCCGGAATTGACCTGAATGGCGGCATTGTAAACGCGCGAGGAAACGACGGGATAATTGTTATCCTGGCCGAGGACGTTGATCGGCACCTCGCCGATGCGCTCGGAAATGGTGATGGCGACATTCAGGATGACCGAGCCGTCCGGCATGGTCTTGGGCAGGATGTTAATAATGGTGCCGAGCGGAAGGTAGCTCACCGTGGAGGCCTGCGTGCCGGTTCCCGCGGTGACGCTGCTGGCGCCGGCGAGCACCGGCTCGTTGCGCACGCTGCGGATGACCACTTCGCGATTGTTGAGGGTCAGCACCCGGGGATAGGAAACCAGGGTGGTGTTGCGATCATCGCCTTCAAACGCCATCAGCCGGGCGGAAATGTCCGCAGCGTTAAATGTCGCGGTGGCCGCCATGGTCGCGGTAATCGGCGTGAACATGCCATCGAGCGCCCCCCCGGTGGTGGGATCGGTGATGGTGTCGAAATTCAGGTCGGTTTGCAGGTTCGAAGCGCGCACCTCATAACCGCCGCGCATGGTGCCGGACCAATTGATGCCGAGTTCCTTGAAGGGGTTTTTATTGGTTTCGAAGAATTTGACCTCGATCGCAATGAGATCCTGCGGCCGGTCGGTGGAGGAGAGCAGCCCCTCCACCCATTGGTGCTGTTGCCGGGTGGCGATGACGTAAATGGTGGCGGAATCGGCATTGTAAACCACCTGAGCTCCTCCAGCGGCGGTCCCGCCATTTTCCAGAAAGCGGCTGCCACCCGGTGGAACGAGAGCCGGGGGCATCTGGTTGATCGTGCCGGTGACGTCGGAGGGAATCCGCTGGCCGTTGATGCCGGTGGTCGGAATCCCGAGCATGGCCTTGATCTGATCCACGATTTCCGGGGTCTCCGGTTTGAAAACGTTCGTGGCTCCCTGGATGTCGATGCTCATCCCGGTGTTCAATCCTCCCATCGAACTTCCAGAATACGAAGCCTGCTGGTTCGAGTTGGTTCCCTCGGGTTCGTATTTGATGTTCTGCTGGGGGTTGTATTTCAGCTTGTAGGTCCGGGCGATGAGTTCCTGCTCATTGATCGGCCGCATGAACCAGATTCCGTTTTCGTAGAACAGCGAAATGCCATTGGCATTGGCGATGACCTCCAGCGCCCGGAAGGGACTGCTGCGCAAGGTGAAGGTAATGAGCGTGCTTTCCGCCGCCGAGGATTCCTGAAGGGCCACATACTGGATGCCGGCCTCGTAGGCCAGATACCGAAGCACGTCGCGCAGCGAGGCGCGGTCAAAGGTGTAGTCCTTCTCCGGCGCGCCGCGCAGCTGATTCGCCCGCGGGTTTCCCGGGCCGTAATCGGGCAGCACCTGAAACTCCGGAGGCGAAACCGGGACGGGAATGGTCACCGTCGTCGCGGGAACCTGCGCGGCGAGGGGCAGCGATACCGCCAACAGGAAGGTTCCAACCATCCGTCCGAATCGGGGTGCGTATGTGGGCCTGAATGAAATCACAAGTTGCCTTTGAAAAATTCCGCGCCGGAGCATCTGAGGGTCAAAATTCATGTCAATCCACCGCGGTCTTCTCAAAAGAGAGGCGTATAACTACTTGATTTCTTCTCATCCGGCCAGCGTAAAGTGCCCAATTCTTCACCCGGAGTCAACCCATTACGCAACACTTGCGCTATTCATGCACCAAATTTTATTTACTTTCCTCCCAGGTTCGCTAAAGGTTTACCCGTGAAGACGACTCGATCGAAGGGCGCGTTTACGATCATCGAAGTCCTGCTGGTCATCAGTGTGATTTCCATTATCGGTTCCGCGACCTATTACACCGTCTCGACCTCCCAGGAAACCGCCCGCGAACGGAAATTGGAAGCGGATGTGGCCTCCTTGAATTCCGCCGCCCAAGTCTATCTGGCCAATGGCGGCAACCTGCCGGGGGATCTGACCGCGGACCAGGTCATCGCCAAGCTCAAAACCCGGGCCGATGCGACCAGCGGAGCCCAGGCCATCGGGCTGAAAGGCAGCACGATCGATGACCGCATTCAATCCGTCTGGCAAAACATGGATGAAGCCGGCAGCGAACAGCTTCGGGCGGCGTGGGACGGCAATACCCGCCGTTTCGTCCTGTCGCGCAGCGGGGCCGGGGGCATCAAGCGTTTCGAACTGAATGCCGCGCTGGCCGGCGACGCTCCCGCGACGGAAACCCGCAACAATAATCTGGCCGCGGCCACCGAGACGCAATGGGTCTGGGATTACAACGAAACCACGGACTCGACTCCCACCCTGGGAACCGCCCCCACCACGGGCACCGGCGCGGGCTATGCTCCGCCCACCGCCAGCGCCTTGAACACCCTGGCGGCGCCCAACTTCTCGCATCAGGGGGGAAACGTGGCGTTGCTGCAATTTGACCTTTCCGTCACGCTCACCAATCCGAATCCGGCCGGAACGTCGCAGATTTACTACACCACGGGAGGCGCATTGACTCTTTATAAAGGCGAATCCATTTCGGTCGGACCCGGCGGACAGATCACCGCCCTGGCCGTCTCCGTGGACCCGGATCGCTGGAACGACAGCGATTCGGACACCAAAACCTACAGCACCTCGCCGGTAAATCTCGCCATTTCATTGAATGCCGCCCAGGGGGCGATGACGTATCAACAGGCCGGCGGGCAAATGACCAACGCCGAGGTGCAAACTCCCGCGCCCGCCACCGTCAACCTGCTGTCCGCCGCCCAGATTCCGGCGCAGTATCTTAACAGCGACCAATTCCAGATCTATTACACCACGGATGGCAGCGATCCCACAACCTCCGAAACCGCGCTGGCCGGAACGGCGTTTTCCGAGACCTTCAGCTCGCCGCAGATCGACGTTTCCATTTCCCGCTGGGGCACCGGTTCCTCTCTGACCATCAAGGCGGTGGCGCGCTCGCTTAACCCCGAATTTTTCGTCACCTCGCCGGTCGTCTCGCAAAGCATCTCCATTACCCCAACCAGTCTGGTGGCCCCGATCATCGACCCGGCATCCGGGGTCCGCTCCGACGATCTGCCGATCTCCATTACTTTGGCCCAGGGAGCCAGCTATCCGGCAGACGCGCGAATTTATTACACCACGGATGGCTCCGACCCTGGGCCTGGCGCCGGCACCCTCTATACCGCGCCGTTTACCCTGGGACCCAGCGCCACCGTCGTCAAAGCCCGGGTTTACGGCCCCGCCGCCATTGCCGAACAATGGTTCACGCCCAGCGGTGTCACGGAAGCCACCTACCAAACCGTCAACGTCCCCGAAGGCGCGCTCGTCGGCAACGCCACCGTGAACGGAACTTTCTATGGTTCGATCATTTACACGAACCAAATGAACAACCTGCCGCAATACATCAACTTCAACAGCAGCGCCAGTGTTCTGCAGGGCAATGTCTATTTCCCCGGCACCCCGACGTTCAATTTCAACGGCAACATGAACACCATCATCCAAGGCCGCCAGTTCAATGCCGACGGCACGGAAATCCTGCCGAACACCGATACCGCGCGCATCGTGGATCTCGATGGCAGCGTTCAGCCCAACAACTACTTCGTTACCTTCAATAGTGGTGCCGTCATCCAAGGCAAGGTCTACCGCCGCGCGACCCCGCCGACCATGCCCGCCGTGAGCAATCCCCCCAATCCCTCGAACGGCAACTACTATACGCTCAACGGCGGCTCCGCGACCATCAGCGCCAACGAATATGGCAATGCCAACGTCAATTCCGGCACCCTCACCCTCAACCCCGGCAACTACGGCAACTTCAATGTCGGCGGCACCCTCGTGCTCGGCGTGCCCGGCGCCACCGTGCCCGCCGTTTACAATTTCCAGGGCATGAACCTGAACTCCGGCAGCAAGGTCGTCATCGTTGGGCCCGTCGTTCTGACCATGCGTTACGGCCTGAACGCCAACAGCGAAATCGGCAACGCCGCGAACCCCGACTGGCTCCAGCTCCAGATGGCCGGTGGCGATTTCACCATGAACAGCAGCGCGAAAGTCTATGCCAAGGTCGTCGCACCCAACAATACGGTCAACCTCAACGGCACCTTCAATGGAAGCGTCGCCGCCAAGACCCTCGTCATCAATGGCAATGGCATCGCCTTCACGCTGCCGCCCGTCGTCTCCGGAAGTTGATGCGCTCCAGAGTTGTGCATCGCCTCGAGTTCTGTTTTTCTTAGCCTTTCCCAGCGCCCATGCGTCTTCTTGATCTTCCGCCCGAATCCCCCGTCGCCCTCCGCATCAAGGAACTGGCCAGCGCGGAAGGCATCAGCGATTTCTACATCACGCCCGGCGAGCAGCTCAGTTACAAAAAAAATGGCCACCTGATCTACGATCCGCTGATCTTCGAGATGAAGGTGCCCGAACGCCTCGAACCGGGCTGCGACGACAGCGCGATGGATCTTTTCCAATACCGTTTCCGCGTCAGCCAGATGGTCACCCAGGGCAAGCTGCGCTGGGTGCTGCGTCTGTTGCCCTCCCTCATTCCCGAACCGGAAGCCATCAAGGTCCCGCCCCCGTCCCTCAAATCCTACCTCGAGGCCCGCAACGGCCTGTTCCTCATCTGCGGCGCCACCGGCAGCGGCAAATCGACGACCATTGCCTCCATGGTGCTGCATCGCGCGAAACGCCGCCGCGAACACGTCATCACCTTTGAAGACCCCATTGAGTTCGTCTATCCCGAAGGCCTGCCCTCGCTCATCTCCCAGCGCGAGATGGGCACCGACGAACTCGATTTCGCCAAAGCCCTCCGCGCCGCGCTGCGCCAGGCGCCGGATGTGATTATCATCGGGGAAATCCGCGATGGCGAAACGGCCGAGATCGCCCTCCAGGCCGCGGAAACCGGCCACGTGGTGGTGGCCACCCTGCACACTTCCTCCGCATCGCAAACCGTGCAGCGTTTCTTGAAGTTGATCCCGTCCGACCGTCTCGAAAGCGCGCAGGAAACCCTCGCCGACACGCTCCGCCTCATCCTTTGCCAGCGCCTGCTGCTCGACGAAACCCGCAACAAACGGTTTCCGATTCACGAAGTTTTGCTGCAATATGACGGCGTGGTGAACATCATCCGTCGCGGCGATTTCAAGAAGCTGGACCAGGAGCTGGAAACCGGTTGGAAACGCGGCATGTATAATTTCGACAAAAGCATCGAACTCCGCGCCAACGACGGGTTCAGCAGCACCGCCGGCGTGCGGCCCACCGGAAACTCCTGGGAGGAAATCGAGGATTACCTCGGCGCGCAGAAGGAAATCCAGAAATGACCGGAAAGGATATCTTTGCCGTCCTGACGTTCCGCGCCTTCCGGCCGGAACCCGATGATCCCACCGCCCAGTGGAAAAAACGCTTTCCCAAAATCCGGACGCTCCTGATGAGTTTTGGCAAGGCCGCCATCTTCTGGAAAACCGTCAAAAGCAACGGACAGGTCGGTGAAGGCGACACCATCAGCGGCGACCCCAAGGAGACCCTGCCCACCCTCAGCGCCCGAGCCACCGAATTGGCGGAAAATGGCTGGTGCGCCGTGTCGATGAACACGCGTTACGTGATCAGTCTGGAGGCAAACCTTTCCCGGCGCGCCGGCAGCGAGGAAGCGCTCAAGAGCAACCCCCGCAGCGTCCTGGGCGCGCGTTACGAACGCGGCAAACGCTACGCCGTCACCCATAATCCCGAAACCAACGCAAGCATCCTTCTCACCTGCGACGAGGAACACATCCGCAAGCTCGAAGCCCAGCTCAAGGAGGCCAATTTCAGGGTCAACCGCATCTGCTGCGGCACTTACATCCTGCTGCGGCACGCCCTGTCGCTCACGAACACCAACCCCAAGAGCGGCGACAAACCCGCGAGTTACTTTTACATCGTCTGCTGCCAGGGTTCCGTTTGCGCCCTGGTCCAGTCCGCCGACAACTGGCTGGAACTTCGTTCGCGGCCGGACGTTTACACCGAGGATCTGGCGCCGTTGCTCGATCTGGTGACGCCATTCCAATCCCGGTTGACTCCGGACATGGAAGTGATTTTGACGTGCGACGAACCCATGGCCGAACTTGCCGCCAAGCTCCGGGAAACCTTTGCCGGCCACAAGTTCACCGACCTCACCCAGCCGGACCTCCTCTGGAATCTTCTGATCCAAAATTGAAATGCTGATTCACGGAAAAGCCATCGATGATTTCAAGACGGAGCGGAAGAACATCACCCCGCCGCTGCCCATGGCGCTGCGGCTGGTGCCGATCCTGTTTTATCTCTCCATCGTCTGCGGCATTCTCATGAACGGCATCTTCGCGCTGCAATTCGCGGACGCGACCCGCGCCCGGGACCAGGCCACGCAGGAGCTCAGCGCCACCCGGGCAAATCTCGCGAAGGTGGATGAGGAACGCAAGGCCCTGGAAGCCGAGGTGAAACGCGCCTCGGACATCGCCGCCTGGGTGGAGAGTTCCCGGCCGCTGCAACCGCTGGCGGTAAACATCGCCCGCAGCATCGGGCCGGAATCGAACATCGTGGACCTCAAGCTGGAACGTGATCCGGAAAACCCCGCCCAACTCAAGCTCGCCCTGCGGTTGACCGGGGATTCGACCAAACAATTGGACCTGATTCTCGAACGCATTGCCGCCGAGAAATACCGAATTTATACGCCGCAACAAACGCTCATCCGCGGCGAGATCGAATACAAAGCCACGCTCGTCTGGCAGGCGGGGACAACCGTGGAATCCGCCGCCGTCACGCCATGAACAGCAAACACCTGGCCGTGGTCGTGGTGGGACTTCTCATCATCTGCATCGTGCAGGGCTCCCTCAGCATGCAGAACACGGCCAACAAACGCCGGCAGGAAGCCGAGAAGCAGCGCAGCGCGGTCAACCAGACCCAATCCCAGCTTTCCCGGAGCACCACCCAGCTCAACGATTTCAAAAAGAATTCCGCCTATCTCGTGGAATACCTCCAGAAATGGCAGTCTTACTTCAATGAAGTGGACTCGGCCCAGCGGGCGGAGTTGAACATTTCCCTGCGCATCAAGGAAGACAACCTCGTCAGCCTCTCGCAGCGCTACGAAATGGTCACGCTCAAGGGCAATGCCACGGTCCCGCGCGCGCTGCGGGCTTACCTGACCTTCGAGGACAATTACGCCCGCGTGCTGAACTGGATCGGCCGGGTGGAACAGCAGCTGCCCACCATGCGGATCATGTCGCTGCAACTCTCCAAGGGAACCGCCGCGAACGATCTGCGCGCCGTGATCATGCTGGATCAACCACTGGCCGCCGCTTCCGCCAAATGAAACGCCACGGCCCCCTTCTCCTTTTGAGCCTGCTCGCGGCCGCCCCTCTGCCCGCGGCCTCCCCGGTGGGCATGCTCCCGGAGGAGAAACAGGCGATCACCCTTTCCGACGCCGAACGCAATCCCTTCGGCAAACCCGGGCCGAAGACGCCATTGAAACCGGAGGAGGACACCGAGAGCGAAGAGGCGCGCATTCGCGGCATCTTCGGCGGCCTCAGCACTGTCGGCGTGGGCGAGCGGGATGGCGAATATTCCGCGCTCGTCGGCTCGCTGGTCGTCAAGGCCGGATCCGAATTGCCCCCGATTCTGCCGAACCAAAAGGAACGCCTCCGCGTGCTCCGCGTGCGGAAGGACACCATCGAAATCGGCTTCGTGGAAAAGGATGAAACCGCCGAAACCCGCACGATCACGCTGATCGTCGCCATGAAACCCGAGGTGCGTTACGATCTCGGCATTCGCACGGCCAAACCCGAGTCCGCGGAATCCTCCGGCACTCTTGGTGGCGTTATCAAATCCAATGAAACCTCCCAGAAATGAAGGGCCGGGCCGGATGGGGCAATGGCGGAGCCGGGTTCGCCAGCGGGCGTTTTCATTCGTCGAACTGCTGGTCGCCATCGCAATCGCCGCCGCGGTGATCGGAGGCGCGGTTCTGGCCTATCAGGCCATCGGGCGGTCCACGAACCGGTTGGGAAATTTCAGCACGGTCCAATTGCCCGCCGGTGTCATGGAGAATTTCTATGGCACGGACGTGAATTACGTTCAGGCCTATTTTGCCCCGAACTACTCGCGTTCGGCGGACGCCGAAGCGCTGCGCGACAAACTTTACGAGGACCTTGATTACGCCAGCGCCGTCTTTTGCCTCGCCCGGACGGACCGCAGCACCATCCGGCCGGTGGCCATTCCGGTGCCGGCGCCCTTCGACTTGCGCGCCCTGGACACGCCGGAGGCCTTCCGCGAATTTCTCGCGAACGCGATTCCGGAATCCGAATCCGTTTTTGAATCCTACCGCGGCAGCCCCACGGCGACAAATCTCTCCATCTTCATTCTGATGCCTTCGGATTCCTCCAGCGAACTCACCGTGCGCGCCGTGTATGAGCTCGATTTCATTCCCACCAGCAACCCGGCCGGCACCTACGCTTCCGTCCGGCGGTATCAGGGCAACACCTGCACGGATTTTTACGACATCTTTTATCCGGCGGCGGATCTGCCCGAAATCAACCGCGCTTTTTCACCCGTGGTGGCCTGTTTTGAACGCGAGTCGCGGCTGAACGTGACGGAAGGTTCGACTTACGATCGGTTCAAGGTCGCCGCGAACCGGCCGTTTTATTTTGTCTGGTGGCCGGATCCCACGGCCCTGACCCTGGAAGCCATGGCGCCGGCCTATACTCCCAACAATTCCGTGCGCGACCTCTATGCAGGCATGGGCAATCGCACCGCCTTTTTCCTCGTTCTGCCCATGTTTCCCGCCTTATGAAACCAGGACACGGAAAGAAAGAGGGACGCGTCCCGGCGGTTCGAAAAATCCACGCGTCGGCCATCCTGTATGTCCTTGTGGTCATGGCCGTCGGTGGCGTGGTGCTGGCCGCGTGGATCCATTTGCTTGCCAATCGCATGCTTTACACCGAACAGCTCAGCGCCGGAGTGGATCGCCGCATCACGCTGCAGAACAGCCGGGCGCTGGCAACGCAGTATTTTTTGCAGAACGTGCTGCCGTTGGGTCATGGCAATGCGGTGACGGCCTCAGTTCCGGATAATTGGGGAGCGTTCTCCGCCGCCGGTCCCAGCGGCGGCGATGCGCTCATTCCGCTGGATTCCATCGCCCAGCCCCCCGGCAGCAATCCCTTCAGTCCGGGGGGCGATGGCGGTTACACGGTGGACATTCCGGTGACCTTGTCCGACGGCGTGACCGACCAGAACTGGACCTTTCAGGCGCGGTCGCGCAGCCCGATGTTTGCCTACGAACTTTTCACCTCGCAAAAGCCCACGCTCAATCCCGGCGGCGGCACCGCCATTTCCCCGGGCCTTCATGTCAATGAAGCCTCCCGGTTCTGGACCGCCGCGAATTACGGCCTGACGGTCGCCCGCTTCCAGACGCCCACCCTCACGCTGCCGGGCGTTTCGGTGCTGGACGCGGGGGGAAGTCCGGTATTGATGTCAAACTTCGCGTTTTCGCCCGTGACATCCGGCAACATCGGTCTGAACTGGGGCTACGATGGCGTGATCGCCGACGTCTCCTCGGGCAGCAGCATTAATTCACTGGCGAACAAGGTGCTGGCCGGCGCCCATGTTTACGTGGATCCAATGGTTGTCTCGAACGTGAACGGCGTCATGAGCGACGGCAGCGGGAATGTTACCATCAATTTGCTGGACGCCTCGGTGATGCGGATTTTCATCGCCGGCAACGCCGCCACGATCCGCTTGCAGGGGCACGCCGCCGGAGATTCGGCCGCGGCCGACGACCAGCCGGCGCTCCTGATCGTTTATGTCCAAACCGCCGCCACCGCATCCGCGGATCTCGCGAC
>Ga0075012_10006141_pt1 | contig 10912 bp, 17 predicted proteins | sample All_14_2_FD_71474 | JGI IMG/M metagenome (GOLD analysis project Ga0075012, IMG submission 71474) | Freshwater microbial communities in response to fracking from Pennsylvania, USA - Allegheny Zone_MetaG_DW_15 | ecosystem: Environmental > Aquatic > Deep subsurface > Groundwater > Drilled... | reverse complement strand
CAGATGATCTTCATGCGCTTGAGGCTCGGCAGCTCACCCCCCTTACCCGTGATGTTCATTCTCATGGCTTCTTTGAGCGCCGAGACGGGGATGTAGGCAGCAAAGACTCCCACCAAGCCTCGCTGAATGTAGGGGACGACCGTATCCTCAAGCTCATCGAGCGGTGTCTTCATCAGCGTGAGCGCTGTGGCGATCTGTTGGAGCGACGTGGCGCTGCTGCCAGCCTTCTGCACAAGCGAACGGATTTGACCGAAGGCCACATCGCTGATCGCTTCGTTGATTGGATTGCCGCTGGCGACAGCAGCGGCTTCTGCGAGGAGGATGGTGTTCTTCATGGCGGCGACTCAGCGGCGGCAAGTGGAGGGCGGTGGAAGCGCAGCTCTTGGGCTCGCTCCATGTTGCTGCTCGACGATGTAGCACAGGCGACAGCGCCCATTCAAAGGTTGCGTCGCTTGCCTGTGGCATCCAAGCAGCCGGATCGCTTAAAAAGGGCGCTGCGTGCAGCCTGCGGTGTGCGCCAGCCCTCTCCCTCAAGCCCTCGCGAAGCTCTCCCATGAACAAGACACTTCAGATCCTTGAGCAAGCCCTTACGGAACGCGCCAAGTGGCGAGAGCGGGGCGTCAGACTCCAGCGCCCGACAGAGACGGTGGCCGAGTACATCGGGCAGGACTTCCACTACCTCTCGTTCACCGCGCTCAAGAAGCTCGGGCTCAACCCCTCGACACAATGGGCCACACCGCTCGGCATCTACGCCTATCCGCTGGGCGACGAGTGGTTCAAGGGGGCATGGGCCAAGTCGCTCGCAGGCGCTAACGGGGAGAAGGGAGGCATCCCGTTTGCGACCGAGCAGCCCTACATCCAGCTCTTTCGCGCCAAGGCATCGCGCAACGTGGTGGTGGTCGGCAAGAGCGGCAACGCGATCGAGAACGACGCGCTTGTCGCCAAGGCGACGCGCGAGCTGATGCAGACCATGCCCGACGCGGTGGAGCGCGCGAGGGAGGTCATCGACATGCGCGGCTGGAACATGCAGGGCGATATGCGCCGCCTGTGGCTGCTCACCATGTTCATCGCGATGGAGGAGGTTCAAGGGCGAGGCAAGATGGTGCGCGCGCTCAAGAGCGACAACCAGCACATCGTTCGCTGGAGCAAGATGCTGATGGATCTCGGCATCGACGGGGTAGAGGATCGCGGGTCGGGCATCATCCATCCGAACGAGCCACATCAGGCGGTGTTCTTCCGCCTGAGCGACGTGCAGCAGATCGACATGATCGCCAACCCTCTGCTCAAGACAAAGGCTGCGGGCTCAAACGACCTGAGCACACCTGACAACCTGAGCATACTTGTCCCCAAGCTCTCAAGCACCCTCATTAAATTCTGCGATGATATGTCAATCATGGACGAGTCATCCAGAACGCTTGACGGGCGAATTGGCGACGAGGAAACAGGCGAAATTTTCAGTATCGAGCAGATCATCAAAAAGTTTGGCGATCACGAAACAGCTTATAACTCTTTGGAGCGGTGGTATGACCAACTGCTCCAGATCAAGGCCACCCTTTTTAATGATGCTTTTTTGAGTGAAGGCATCTTGGGTCTGGGCGGCGCAGGCGGAGGTGTAAAGCGCCACAAAACCAAGCTAACAGTTGTTAATAATGTTAGGATCACAGGAGGGGAAACATATGTTGAGGGCATGAATCTGCTGCCATTTCATGCAAACAAGAGCAAGGTTGTTTTTTACTTTAACTCCAAAAGCTCTACAACGCTTGTGGATAGCTACATTGAGACTCAAACGCTCCAAAAAATAAATACAGACTTTGAGGGTGATTACAAGATGACTTTGAGAAAAAGCATCGTAGTAATTGACCCCGTGCATCTACCCAAAGAGTCGGATGTTGCCGCGCTCAAGACAAACAAATCCGAAACAATCCGCCGTGTATTGGAGCGTTTGTTTTCCGCGCGCTTAGGGCTAAATATCTTGCTTGAAGGCTCTTTCTTCTATAAGGAAGGGACAGAACAAGCGGCAGGCGACACTAACACCGTCATATTCTTTTGAGTTATAAAATGAAACACACCATTGACATGATCGAGGCGGCGCTCACAGAGCGCGCGCGGTGGAAGCAGCAAGGCGTCGCTGTGCCGACCGCAGGCGATGTTGTCCGGCAACACATCGGGCAAGACTTCCACTACATATCGTTCACCTCGATCGAAAAGCTCGGGATCAACCCGTCCACGACCTACGCGACACCGATCGGCATCTATGCCTATCCCTTGGGCGATCCGTGGTTCGAGGGGGCTTGGGAGGCGACGAGCAATCAGGGGCGGGGAGCCATCCCGTTCGCGGTGAGCCAGCCCTACATCCAGCTCTTCCGCGCCAAGAACGAGGGGCGCGTGGTGGCGATCGCGCAAGATGGGAGTATCCTGCGCGGCGGCGCCTTGGTGGAGCGCGCCATGCGGCAGGTCGAGCGGGATCATGCGCCCGAGCTTGAGAGCATCAGGCAGACGATCTCAAGGCAGTATGAGATCCGATCCGATATGAGCCGCCTGTGGCTCACCACCATGCTGATCGCCCAGCAGCAGCGCTACGCTGACAAGGACAGGAACACGCGCTCGCTCAAGTACGACAATCAGCATGTGGTGCGCTGGACCAAGATGTTGATGGATCTCGGCATCGACGGGGTAGAGGATCGCGGGTCAGGCACCATCCACGAGAACGAGCCTCATCAGGCCGTGATGTTCAACAAGCGGGCCGTCGAGCAGATCGACACCATCGTCAACCCGCTGCCCGCCGCGAAGGCGAACCGCGCCCACATGCTCAACTCCAAAAAGCAGCTCGCGGATCTGCGCTGGACGCTCAAGACGTTCACCGCAAGCTATGACCGCTTCATCGCGCGCGCCAACCTGAGCAGCGACGTGGACGCGCAGATGCTCGGCGGCTATTTGGGGGACGGCTCCCAGCGCTTCACGTTCGAGGAGTTTGTCGCCAAGCACGGTGTTCCTGTTGGAACATCGCTGCCGCCAGACCTCAACGACGTGCAGGCAGGCTTGACGAACTTGTCCAACAGCCTTGCGCGCATGGTCATCGACCATGACCGATCGGTGTTCGTGCGCGAGATCCTGTTCAACAAGGGCAGCAGCTTGACCGCATCGAAGGTCAACTCCCCGCAGCCTGTCTTGATCCTGCGCGTTGGCAGGTTGGACACGATCACCGTCAACATGACCGACGCCGCAGATTTTGGCCGGACCATCTCGGGCTGGAGCTGGCGCACGACGCTTGGCGCCCGCGCGATCACCCTCAAGGACAGCACGCTCGACATGCGCGCGCTGCCGAGCAGCGAAACCGAGAAGCTGGCGGTACTGCGCATGACGTTCGCTATGGAGGGAGGGGAGGTGCGCGTGCCGGGCGATTATATATCCTTCGACTTCCCGCTGTCGCGTGACATCTTCGACGAGGACGGCAATATCAAAGATGCTGTCGTATCTTATCGAGCCCAAATAATCGGGCTGGCGGCCAAGATCATCGTCAATGAAACGATGAATCTGAGCTTCACCGGCCTCTTTATGACCGAGAAGGAGGCCGCGCAGCGCGAGGCGCGAGGGCTCAACCCCACCATCGTTCGCTTCGTCTGATCAGCCAGCCGCTCCAGCATCACGATGTTGGAGCGGCTGACACCGCTCCAACATCACGCGGCGGTCTTGAGCTTCGGCGCATACATCTCGCGCAGCTCTGCGGCCACAGCCTCCGCGCGAGCCCGAGCCGCCATGTGATCCGCAGCGACGCCGCTTGACCCCTTACGCGCGCCCGTCTCCCCCTTCGACATATGCACCACAGCCCACTCGCAGCCGAGCACGCAGAGCGCATAAGGCCCGTCGTGCGCCTGCGCCGCATAGGCGACCCGTGCCTCTATCTCCTCGCCCTTCTCATCGTGCCGCTTCACCGTGTCCGCAGCGTTTCTCCATGACAGCCTGCTCATCGTCTCGCTCTCCTCACATGTGTTTCAAGGTTGCTGCACCTGTACCTGTATCAGCTTCGATCCAAGGTCGCTGATACAGGTACAGGTGCAGCACGTTTGGCTCTCGCCTCAGCAGATCACCAGCGGCGCCCAGCGGGGCGCATCCTGAGCAACATGGTGCGTGCCGCGCGCCCCTGCGCATCGTTAGCCGCTTGAGGCGCGCGGGGGACCATCTGCGCCTCCAACGTCGCGCCCGCGAGGCTGCGGTGTTCTGGCGCGGCCTCGCTGCATCCCTCGATCTCGTCGATCGCCAGCGCGAGCATCCGGCTCACGGCCACCCGCGTCACAAGCTCTGCCTGTTGCATCTACTCATCTCCCCGCGCCTTCGCGGCGCGCTTCTCGTCTCGTTTTTGTTTCGCCGCCGCCGCCTTCTCAGCGTCGGCCCTGATCCTCTGCACCTGCTTGGTGTGCAGGCGCTTCACGTTGCTGACCGCTGTTTCGCTCCCCTGTCCGATGGTGCGCAGCAGCTCCAGCGTCGCGACCTCCTGCATGTGCGCCTTGAATTGGGGCAGCACATCGGCCACGCAGCCATCCACCATCACGCGCCCCTGTTCGAGCATGATCATCTGGGCGCTCTGGGCGCCTTCCATCACCAGCTCAGAATGTGTGGCGCACACGACCTGCAACTTCGCGAGGTCTGTGAGCCCGATCATCCCGAGCAGCAGCCCGATCTGGATCTGGTGCGCACAGCTCAAACCCCGCTCCGGCTCGTCGAGCAGGATGAGCTTTGCATCTTCTGTGTGCGCCTTGTTGATCATCATGTGGAAGTCGTTGATGAGGCTCTGGCCGCTTGATAGCTTCATCATGTTGATATGATATGCGAAGTCGCCATCCTCCCTGAAATATGGCAGGTGTTTGGTCGAATCTGTCTGCGCGTCAAACTTCACCACATCCTTCTTCCCCAGCCCGTCTACACCTTCACCAAGGATCAGCGTCGCATATGACGTGCCGCGCCTGCCAAGGGGCTGCTCAAACGCCGAGGCGAATATCTGATCCAAGATCGTCGTCTTGCCTGCCCCGTTGTGGCCGGTCAAAAAGGTGAGCGGGCTGGTGAAGCGGATCGTCGCCTTCGCTTTGAAGCCGCGATGGTTCGCCTTGAAACGCAGCGCTTGCAGCGGCAGCGGTTTGTTATCTACGAGCATGGCTTGACTCCTGTGTGAGCGCCCCTGTGCAGACGCTCTCAGGTTGTGCTATCCCCCGCTGGCATGACGCCAGCGGTGTCCACATCAAAGGCGGCCTCGAAGCGCTCCAGCTCGACCTGCGCGACCTGCTGGGCGGCGCGAGAGCGGATCGCGCTCTCGATGTCGTCAACGCGCGGGATCGAGCGATCGCTGACACCCTGCACAGGCTCAAAGCTCACAGACGGCGGGGACGCGCTCGGGCTTGGGTTGCGGTGGTGATACAGCGCCAGCCAGCACGACAGGACAGTCGCCCCGAGCTTGACGATCCGCGACTCGATCTCGTCGTGGTTGCGCACCGTCCAGATGTCGGCGGCGAGCTTGCAGAACAGCGCTGTCCAGTCGGCGCGCGTGTACTTCATATCGTGAGCGAGCCCCCACTTGACGCGCTGGTTGGCGGCCTCGCCCAACATCGCATTGAACAGATCATGGATCGGCTGTGCTTCCGTGTGAGTCGCGAAGTTGAGGCCGATGTGGATGTAGGCACCTGCGGGCGCACCCTCAAGCTCCTCGACCTTCTCCCTGTACTCAAGCAGCTCTTCGAGCTTGTCCTGCACACAGGACAAGCATACCGCACCATCAATCCCCTTGACCTTGAGCAGATCATCCCATGCCTTAAAGCTGGCGCCACAGGCCGAGCATGTCACATCCTGCGGATCATCTTGCGTCACACCGTTTGTCTCATCGCTCATCTTGCTCTCTCGCTTTTTTGAGGCGCCGCGCTCGCGGCACCTGTTGATTTTCTTGCACCTGCTTGCGCCTGATCAGCGCATCTTGTTCGGGCGGCGGGCGTTCACCCGCTGCCGCTCGCGCTTCAAGTCGGTCATGGCCCGGTCTGCCGCCTCGCGCTCTGTGGAGCCCCACGCGGTTGCCTCGCGGCAGGTGGCGCGGCGCGGCTGCGGTGTGTTGTGGACCTTGCACACGCCATCGCTGCCGACCGTCACATAGTAGCCGGGTGGTGTCTTGCGGGGGTGCTTCTGCTCATCGTTCATCTGCTGCTGCTTCTGCTCATCGTTCATCTGCTGCTGCTCCTGTGGCTGTTCGCGGCTATCAGCGCCGCTTGTGTCGGCGCCGCGAGTCTCGCGGCGACCTTGCGTCCTTGCGCCTGCGATCCTTGGGCTTGGTGCGCTTCCTGCGCTCTCTCGGGGCGCCCATCGGCTCACCGCCGCCGCCGCTCACGACGGGATAATAAGGCGACGAGATGTAGGCGATGTAGTGCGACGGGGCAGGCGGCGCCCCGTTCGTCGGACATGGATCATACACCGCCCCATCGGCTGTGTAACGCTCGCGCTGCGGATGGTGTGCGATCGGCGTGTATGGCGCCGTCGCCGGATCGTGCATTGGCTTCATGTGCTCTCCTGTGAGGGGGGAGCCATCAGCGGGACGCCCTCTTGTATCTCCATTCTCATAAACCTCTGAAATATGGCTTTCTCCTCTGGAGTTGCGAGGTGAATCTGATCGTAAGCGTACCAATCGCGGCTGGCGCACCGCCCATCACTCCTTGGGTCCACGCCCCAGATACGCGCATATCGAGTAATCGGCAGTATACGATACATGAAGCCAATCGTGTAAAGACCGCCCTGATCGACAGGGTTGCTCCGAGTCCTTGCAGCATATATGGGACGGCCCTTGCGCTTCATGTAGTCTCCTGATTCTGCTGCTGCTCCTGCTTGCACCAGTTGATGATCGTCACAGCGGACACCTCCATCTGATCTGCGATCTGACGAAACGATTTCCCATGCTGCCTCAGCTCGCGCGCCTGCTGCTTGCGCTGCTCGCGTCGCTCCTTGAGCACATGCCCCTTGCCGAGAGCCAAGAGCCTGTTACGCACCACACGCTCGCGCTCATCCAGCTCATATGCGATCGCCTTGACGGGCTCCTCTCGCTCGAACATTTCGAGCAGCTTGGCATCGCGCGCCTCGTCCCACTTCGAGAGCTGCAAGCGGCGCACACCAAGCCCTGCCCGTTTGACTGCCTCACCGATGATGGTCTTGGACACATCAAGACGCTCTGTGATCTGCGCGTAGGTCAGCCCATCCTCACGCAGCTTGACGATCTGCGCATCTCGGGCTGTACGCTTGTCGCCCTTTGCTCTTGTTATCTTTTTCTTTGTCACCTGTTACCCTCTCAAAATGCGCATAGTTCACTGAAAAGCGGCGTGTCGTCTTTCGTCAGCGCTCGCTCGCCCGGATCGCGCACCAGCCGCACATAATGCCCGTCATGCCCGTCAGGGAGGGAGATCCGCTTGCCGTGCTGAACCCAACCCCACGGATGCAGGGCAGGGAGGGTGGTGTCATGGGGCCAGAGCGGATTCGACTCACCGATCGGGCGCCGCAAGACCATGCTGATCACGTCTACGAGGTCCAGCTCCAGCGCTTGCTTGTAGACCTCGGCGCCGCCCACGATGACCACACCGTTCGATCTGCTCTTGCCCCGTTCGATCGCATAAGCGAGCGCGTCGGGGTTGCTGTGGTCGTCGGGGGCACGATGCACAAACTCTTGACGCAACGCCTGCCGCTGCTCGAAGCACCACGCGCTGTTGTGGCTCAGGATGATGTTGTGACCACAGGCCGCGCGCTTTGCCTCGCTCGCGCGCTCCCAAGTCTTGCGGCCCCAGATCGCCGCCTTCTCGCTGACGCGCTCGCGCCACCAGCGATCAACCTGCGGCAGATAAGGCCACGGCGCGCGCCCCCTGTTGCCCAGCTCCCAATGGAAGCCCACGCTGGCTATCAGCTCAACGTGCTGCCTCCCAGATCCTTGATCGTAACGGCTCACAATGCGTCTCCATCTGGCGTCTTCTCCACCCCTGCCACCGTGTCAGCGAAGACCTTGAGCAGATCGGATGTCCCATTGGCGCTGCGCAGCGCCTCAATCTCAGCCTGCTGCGCCACAAGATGATCGCGAGCCGCTGCCCTGACGAGGCCGAGCCTCGCTGCGTGGGCATCAGCCTTATCCATGAGCGCGTTCCACAGCGCGAGTCGCTGCACCGTCGCCTCGATGATCGCCCGCCCCGCCTCCGGCTCCCAGAGGATGTGACAAACGCTCCAGCTCCCACTCGTCACCTTGACTCGCTCCAGCGTCTTAACCGACGACAACACTCTGATGGTGTAGTGAACCCCATCAGCATCTTGAGCGAGAACCAAAGCCCCCTTTTGACTGCGCATTACCACCCGCGCAGCGCGAACATATACGACGCTCGGCGCCTCCACACCGTGCCGCGTCACCTTGACCCGCTTTCGTCCAAGCTCTCCCATGCAAAGAATCTCGATCTCGGCGCCCATTCGTAGAGGATTCCCGGCTATGGTGCGCCCCGGCTCTTTATTGTTCTTATCCCTTAACTTCGCCATCTTTCTGCTCCTGTACGGTATCAGCGACGCCGCGATCGCCGCGCGCGACGTGTCGCCCGCTTGCTCATGGGGGTGAGGTCGATCTTGGGGATGCCGAACAGCGGGCCAGCGGCGCGCTTCTCGACCTCCTCGATCATGCTCGGGGCGGGCGTCCTCGGATAGTTGCTGCTCTTGCGGGCGTTGGCCTCCAGCAGCGCCCTCGTGACATCCGCCTGCTCACCAACACCGCACCCCATGCCGAGCAGCGCCAGATGCAGACCCGACATGATGCGGAGCTTGCGGGCTTTCGGCCCCTCCTCCACGTTCGCGGCGCCGCCGCGCACATCCATCGGGGCGCACACGTCGCCGTCCTTGTTCTCACTCATCATCATCCTCATCGTGTTCGTGCTCACACCCACTCATCACCATTCTCATCGTGTTCGCGCTCGCACCCACAGCAGCTCTCGCAGCAGCTACACTCGCCGCACTGGTATTCGTCCTCGTACAGATCGACGCGGCAGCGGTAGCACAGCACGATCAACGGCGCCGCTTCCTTGTTCTCCTGATCACTCATCGTTTTTCTCCTCCTGCTTTGAGAGAATATATGTCCGCTTCTCGCTACGCACAACCTCCACCACAAGGCGCTCCGCGCCGGGGGTGGTGGAAGCATGTTGCTGCGCCTCTTCTGCCGTCTCGAACAGATGCGCCTCGCTCAAGCGCTGCGTCCTGTTCCAGCCGAGCGCCCAGCTCAGATAGCAGGCTTGCGATCCGCTGGTGATGCAGATCACAAAGCCGCGCTTGCCTTCGGGCACCTTCTTGGCGCGCTTCACCGAGAGCTTGCCCGTCGCCTCCTGCTCGCGCTGGGCGAGGAGCTTGCGAAAGACCTCCCACATCTCGTCTTGATCACCGTACCAGTCCACAGACTGCTCATATATCTCGCCATGCTCGTGCAGCTCGCCGTTTATGTAGGCGCCGATGCGCTCCTGCTCGTCGGCGGGCACCGTGAACTCCAGCGAGATGAGCTTGTTCGGCTTGTCTGTGAATCCTTCATCTGCTGCGAAGTGCAGATCGATCTTCGCGCGGCGCAGCTCCGCGAGCGGGAAGATATGCGTGGTGTATTCGTCGCTCATGTGATGTCGCCTCCTGTTGCGACTGGTCTTCTTACTCGTCTTTGATCCGGCGTCCGCTGCGGGTGGGGCTGCTATCCACATCAGTATCCCATCCGTTTGCTTGCATGAGAGGCTGCTCGTCCCTGATCCTCCTCAAAATGCCATCAAGCGCCTCCCAGCTCTCATGTACTGCGTTTCCAAAAGATCCGCATGTGTTACGCTCGCGCCTTGAGCTGTCCACGAGAACACGCTGACATAGCGGTGTGTGCATGTAGATGTTCCAGTGTATTTTATTGTCGGACTTGTCGATCTCGACCTCCCATGAGCCGACATCAACACTCCACCTGTCCTTCCCAGACGACTCAAAATCATCAGATGTAAAGTACATCATGCACCTCCCGTTGGTTCGTTCAAGAGCGGGCGGCGAGAAGCGCCGCCCGCCCGTGGTTTGATCCTGAGATTAGATTGAAGCCGCCGCATCCGCCTCGCGCTGCTTGGTCAGCTTCTCGAACATGTCCCACAGGAACTTCTGATTCCCCTCAGATCCACCGCTAAAATCGTGGATCTGCCCCGTCCACTGGCCCTCATATTGACCATAAGCGGTGATGTGATGCGCGGTGGGGTTGCCCGCCACAGGCTCGCGGATCTCAGGGACGTTGAAGCCGATCGCGTCATACTTCCCCGAGTTGAGCATAGGCACATCACCCTCCCTCCCAACGGCCTCAAACTCAAACCCAGCGCGCTCCAGCTCCGCGCGCGTGAACACATGCTTTGTCCGCTTACTCATGATCTGACACCCTCTTGCTATGGTTGGTCGCATGAACACCCGTATGGTGTTCGCCAGCCCGCGTCGTCGCTGATACAGGTACATGTGCATCATGCTCGCGCGAACCTAAGACCACCTTCGCAAAAAATTAACGAGCCCGCAAGGTGATTCTCGCGGGCTCGCAACAAATTTTATCCACCCTCTCGCAACACCTTGCGATGTTTTATTTGCGCAATATGCGTGCAGTCGGCATGTAATGCTCCAGCCGCTCCAGCATCACGCTCGGGGTGACACCAAAGCGGGCGGCCAGCTCCTCGATCGGAGCGCCGTCAAAGCCCTCATACATCCGCAACGCTGCGGTGAACGCGGCGGGCGGCGCGAGCAGCTCTTGAGCCCAGATGTTCGCCTGCTCCTCGGGGCATTGATACGGCAGCGCCTCGCGCGCGTCGAGCTTCGTGCCGCTCACCACCACGTCCACAAAGCGGCGCCCGAAGCGCCCGCTCATCACCTCTGCACCGTGCATGAC
>Ga0075012_10006139_pt1 | contig 10918 bp, 11 predicted proteins | sample All_14_2_FD_71474 | JGI IMG/M metagenome (GOLD analysis project Ga0075012, IMG submission 71474) | Freshwater microbial communities in response to fracking from Pennsylvania, USA - Allegheny Zone_MetaG_DW_15 | ecosystem: Environmental > Aquatic > Deep subsurface > Groundwater > Drilled... | reverse complement strand
CGGTGCGGAGCGCGTCGTTCACCGCCTGGACCAGATTCATCTCGGGCATCGTGCTGCTCTCTCTCGGGATTCCGGCTCGGTACTCGGCTCGGTTTTCGGCTCGTGTTCGGCGTGTTCTTCGAGGACGTGCTGTTTGGGAGGGGCGTGAGGGCTGCGGGTGAGAGCGGAGCGAGCTCGAGTCGAGCTCAAACCGCGTTCACACGGCCCTTGGCAATCGCGCTTCCACACCTCTCGTGGGACTGGCGACAGCCCCTCCAGGCAACTCAGTGGTGTTCTTTGGGGCGCGGGCCCTTCACACACTGCTCGTACTGCTCTTCGAGGTGCCACGGCTTCTCCGCGAAGACACCGTCGAAGATCGTCTCGATGGCCGGCTTGGGCTTCGCCTCGGCGGCGGTGATGCACTCCTTGAGCTCGCCCTCGACGAGCTTGCGGAACGCGTCTTCCTTCGTGTCGTCCCAGGCCTTGCGCTCGTCGAGGTGCTTGCGCAGGCGCAGGACCGGATCGGTGCGGCGCCACTCCTCGACCTCGTCCTGCATGCGGTACGCGCGCGGGTCGTCGGAGGTGCTGTGGCCGCCCACGCGGTAGGTGAGCATCTCGACCAGGAAGGGGCCCTCGCCCTTGGCCGCGCGCTCCACGCAGTCGCGTACGATCTTGTAGGTCGCGAGGATGTCGTTGCCGTCGACGCGCACCGCCGGCACGCCGTACGCGAGGCCCTTGTCGGCGAAGGTCTTGCTCGCGGTCTGCTTCTCGCTCGGGACGCTGATCGCCCAGCGGTTGTTGCGGCAGAGGAAGATCACGGGGGCCTTCATCACGCCCGCGAAGTTCAGGCCGGTGTGGAACTCGGCCGAGCTCGTCGCGCCTTCGCCGAAGTAGACGCTGCTGACCTCGTCCTTGCCCTTGTGTTTGGCGGCCCAAGCGAAGCCGACCGCCTGCGTGATCTGCGTGCCGATGGGCGAGCTCACCGAGCCGAAGCGGAACGCGCGGCCGGTGTAGTGATCGGGCATCTGCCGACCCTTCACGAGGTCGTCGGCGTTGCCGTACATGTTGTCGAGGTACGACTGGAGCGGGAAGCCGCGGAAGAGCAGCGCGCCGAACTCGCGGTAGCAGGGGAAGATCCAGTCGTGCGGGCGCATCGCGGCGGCGCTGCCGAGGATGCAGGCCTCTTCACCGAGCGAGCCGATGTGGAAGCCGATGCGGCCCTGGCGCTGCAGGCGCACGAGCTGCTCGTCGACGATGCGCGTGCGGACCATCGCCTTGTAGAGGTCGACGACCGTCTCGACGGGGAGCTTCGGATCGTTCTGCGGGTTCAGCTTCCCGTCCGGCTGCAGCACGGTGAGCACGTCGTCGTCGAACGACGACTCGGGGGTCCGAATGGGGACGACCTGCTGCGGGGACGATTGCATCTCGGCTCCTGACTCTCTCGAAGGACGATCCCGAAGGGCGGATCGTGAGGATGACGACGACCGAAGCAGATCGCGGCGCGACTCAGGTCACGACCGCGAGGTGCTTCTTCTTCTTGCCGTAGCGGTCGGCGTGCTCCGCCTCCGACTGCCCGGTGAGGACGCCGTGGAGGAAGGCCTCCGCGGCGCGGTAGGACGAACGAACGAGCGGCCCGCTCGCCACGAAGCGGAAGCCCATCGCTTCGCCCGCCTCGCGGTAACGATCGAACTCCGCCGGCTCCACGAAGCGCTTCACCTCGGCGTGCTTCTTCGTGGGCTGCAGGTACTGACCGAAGGTCACGACGTCGACCTCGGCCGCGCGCAGGCGCTCCATCGCGTCGTAGACTTCGTCCTCGGTCTCGCCGAGGCCGACCATGATCGACGACTTCGTAATCAGGTCGGCGGGGTCAGCCGCCGACTTCGTAATCTGCGAGCCCGCCGCCTTGGCCCAGCGGAGCACCTCGACGCTGCGCTCCCACGAGCAGCGCGCGTCGCGGACCGTGCGCTGCAGGCGCGGCACGACCTCGACGTTGTGCGCGAACACGTCGGGGCGGCCTTCGCGCACCACGTGCTCGACGTCCTTGCGCACGCCCTGGAAGTCGCCGAGCAGCGTCTCGACCAGCAGGTTCGGGCTGTAGTGCTTGATGCGGCGAATGGTCTGCGCGACGTGGGCGGCGCCACCGTCGAGAAGGTCGTCGCGGTCGACCATCGTGAGCACGACGTACGCGAGGTCGAGCTCACCGAGCATGCGGCCGACGTTCTCGGGCTCGCGCGGATCGGTGAAGCCCTCCGGGTTCCCCGTCGCGACCGAACAGAAACGACACCCGCGCGTGCAGGTCTCGCCGAGGATCATGATCGTCGCGGTACCCTGGCCCCAACACTCGAAGATGTTGGGGCACTTCGCCTCCTCACAGACCGTGTGAAGGTCGAGGCGGCGCATCGTCTCCTTGAGCTTCACGAAGCGCTCGTGCGCTTCGCCGGTGGGCAAGCGCACGCGCAGCCAGTCGGGCTTGCGCGGCTTTTCGAGCGTTTCGGCGGGATCCGCCGGGCGGTCGGGGAGCGTCATGGAGAGCTTCGTAGGGTGCCGAGCGCGCAGGGGCCAGCCGCGACGCGCGAGGCGCCGTCGGCCCACACCGAGGTCGACGGGCGCGACCCTAGAAGGCGCGTCCGAGGGTGTCAACCGAGCGAAATCACGTCGTTTGTGCCGCACTGCGGCATCGGCGGGCCTCGTTCGGTGAGAGGGCCGATCCGAGCGCCGTGGGGCGCCGCGCTGGGGCCACTCCGCCGAAGAACGTTAGGTGCTCGTGGGTGAAGCTCGCTCGGAGCCCTCACGGACGGGTGCGTTCGCGCACGAGCACCGACGGTTCGTACGTCGGATCGCCATCGTCGCGACCCATGCGCCGTCGCGTCGGTCACGAACGAGCACGGTCGCGAACAGCACGGTTGCGCACGAGCACGGTCGCGAACGAGCGCGGCGTGAGCACGGTCGCGCCGTGCACGGTCGCGCGAGCAGCGCCGTCAGCTCCGGAACTGCGGCGCGATTCGAGAAGCGCGCGATCAGAGGCGCGCGTCTTCGGGGCCGATGAGCTGGCCGCCGAGCACCACGCCGACGTGGGCGATCGCGAGGTAGATGACGGGGATGCGCGAGACCGCTTCGAGCGCGTGCTCGGTGCCGGGGTGGTGCACGAGCCGATCGCCGCGGCCGTGCAGGCGACCGGTCGCGGTGTCGCGGAGCTGGCCTTGCAGGATCACGCCGATCTCTTCGCCGCCGTGGTCGTGCTCGGGAAAGCGTGCTCCCGGGTCGATGCGCACGAAGCCGGTGATCGCGCCCGCGGTCTTCGGGCCACCGTCGAAGTGCAGCAGCGACAGACCGGGCATCGGTCCGGGCGACCAGCGCGTGGGCTCGTCGATGGCGAGCAAGAGCGCCGCGGTGGCGTCGTCCGAGAGGTCCGCGTCCAGCGCGATCTGCGCGAGCACGTCCTCGAAGCGGTGGGTCGCGCGCGCGCTGTCGAGCAGGCGCGCACGCAGCTCGCTCGGCGCGTACGGCGCAGACGTCGCGGTCGGCGCAGTCGACGCCGCAGCGTCGATCGCCTCGAGCTCGCGGAGCAGGCGTTCCTTCGGGTCGCTCACGACGTCGCCTCCACGAGCGCTCGCAGGCGCTGCATCGCGGCGGCCATGCGAGACTTCACGGTGCCGATGGGGATGCCGAGCTCGGCCGCGATCTCGCTCGACGAGAGCCCGTCGAAATACGCGAGCGTGACGACCGCGCGTTGGTCGTCGCCGAGCTCCGCGAGCAGGCCCGCCACGCGCCGCGCGTCGAGCTCTCCGCTCGGATCGTCGGGCGCCACCCGTTCGTCGTTCTCCAGCGAGCGACGACGCGAGAACGCGTGTGAGCGGAGCCGATCGAGGGCCCGCGAGCGCAGGCGCACCAGCAACCAACGGCGCACGTTCGCGCGCGCGGGATCGTAGGTGTGGGCCTGCTTCCAGACCTCGAGGAAGACGTCGTGCACGAGATCCTCGACCTCGGCGCGCTCCGCGAGGAGCTGACGCGCGACCGCGAAGAGAATCCCCGAGTGCCGGTCGTAGAGCGACGCGAGCGCCGCGCGATCGCCGGCCGCGATCGCCTCCACGAGGCGCGCGTCTTCTTCGTGGCTCGCTTCTCGCTCCTGCGCGGCGAGCACGGCGCTTCGGTCGACCATCCGAGGCGAGCATAGCGTGAGGGCCGCGTGCACGACCAACGTTACGGGCGCGAGGCCGATTCGGATCGGTGGAACGAACGAAACTGTCGGATCGGCACGACAGCGCGGACCAAGGGGCGTCGGCCTCGGTGCTCGCGGGGTGATGCCGGACGTGGGGCAGGTCGGAGGCCGAGGCCGGTCGAGGCCGGGGCTTGTCCCCATCGGCCGGCTCGTCGACGATGCGCGCCATGTCGACCTTGGCCATCGCCGCCCTGCCCCTCTCCCCCGAGCTCGCGCGCGACGCGCTCGGAGAGCCCGTCGAGGGCGAGGACGTCTTCGAGACCGCGTTCGGGCTCGTGCGCCTCGAGGCGCTCGCGGACGGAATCAAGCTGCACCTCGGGCTCGACTTCGGCGACGAGCCCGAGCGCTTCGGGCTCGCGGTGCGCATCGCGCTCGGGGACGCGGTCGACGCGATCGAACGTGTGCTCGTGTATCCCGAGGTCGCGCGGCCGAGCGCGACGACGTACGCGACGTTGTTGGAGGAGATCGGCGACGGGGGCGAGTGGGCGATCGTCGCGAGCGCGGAAGAAGCGGAGGCCGCGCTCGAGGACGACGACGAGGACGACGCGCCCGATCTCTTCGGCGCGCTGCAGGCGATGATGGGAGGCGGGCTCGGAGGCGGGCTGATGGGTCAGGTCCAAGCCGCGATGGCCGGAGGCGGCACCAACGACCTCGCGAGCCTCGCGCAGCAGCTCATGGGCAACGCCGACATGCGCGCCGCGATCCAGCAGATGGGCGAGCAGCTCATGAAGTCGGGCGCGCTCGAAGGGCTCGATCCGAACGGCGACGTGCTCGCACAGGCGCAGCGGCTCGCGGGGCAGGTCGCGCAGGAGCACCCGGAGCTGCTGGAGGACCTCGGAAAACGTGTGGGCGCGGCGAATGCGGCGACCGGCGCGGCGAACGACGACGAGGAGGAGCCGTGAGCGGCAAGACATCCAAGGCGAGCGCGAGCTCCAAGTCGTCGAGCGCGAAGAGCGCCTCGAAGAACACGAAGACGAGCGCGGGCGCCAAGAGCGACGCGAAGAACGTGAAGACGAGCGCGGGCGCGAAGAACGACGCGAAGAACACGAAGACGAACGCGAGCGCGAAGAGCGACGCGAAGAGCACCGCGGAGCCGAAGGGGGCCAAGCCGAACGGGGCGCCCGGGTCGTCGAGCGCGACCTCGTCGACCGCTTCGTCGTCCAACAAGGGCAAGGGCGTGACCGCGCTGCTCGCGCACGAGGACGCGGAGGTGCGCGTCGCGGCCGCGGTGGTGGTCCGTGAGCTCGGGGTATCTGACGGCGCGACCGCGCAGGCGCTCGCGGGTCTGCTCGACGAGACGCACGGTGCGCTCGAGCATCGTGCGGCGTTGCGGGCGCTCGCCAAGCTCGGGCTCGCGGCCGGCGCGCTCGATCGCGTGACGCCCTTCCTCGGTGCGCGCGACGACGGCGTGCGCGAGGCGGCGATCGAAGCCGCGGTGTCCGCGGGCCAAGCCGCGCTCAAGCCTCTGCGCACGAAGCTCGACGCGGTGCCGCTCGGCGCAGCCGGCGCGCTCAAGGGCACGCCCGCTCCGGGCGCGGTGGAGAAGCGCGCGATCGAGACGGTGCTCTCGCGGCTCGGCGGCAAGGAAGCGCTCGGCGCGCTGCTGGCGGGCATCGTGGACGACCCGAGCTCGGCGCGGAACGTGACGCACGAGCTGCGCGCGCAGGTGAAGGACGCGGACGGCAACGCGCGACGGACGATCCGCGCGCAGCTCGAGGCGTTCCTCGACGAGCACGACAAGCCGGATCCGAAGATCGATCCGGCGCGCGCGGCCGCGATCAAGGTGCTCGGATACCTCGAGGACGAACGCACGGTGCCGCGGCTCGTGAAGCTCGCGAAGAGCCCGAAGGAGCGTGGCGAGGTGAAGCAGGAGGCGATCATCGCGCTCCGCTTCGCGGCGGCTCGGCACAAGCCGGAGCCGAGCGTGGTGGACGCGCTTCAGAGCGCAGCGCGCGCGGACGAGTCGAGCCTCGCGCAGGCGGCCCTCCTCACGCTCGGCTCGCTGCCGATGAGCAAGAAGCTCGCGGGTGTCTTTCAGGAGCTCGCCGGGCATCCGGACATCGCGCGCGCGCACCTCGCGATCCGACGGCTCGCGAGCGACGACGGCGCGGACGGCGCGGAGGCGCTGGCGGCCCTGGTGGGCGGGCGCGACGAACAGCGCGCGCAGCTCGCCAGCGACGCGCTCGGGGAGCGCCGCAAAGAAGGACGCGACGACGGAACCGACGCGTTGCTCGCGCAGCTCGCGGAGTGCGACGACGCGCGCGGGGCGGCGCGGATCCGAAACCTGCTGCGCCCCGTCGCGAGCGGCTGGAGCGCGGCGACGAAGAAGAAGCTCCTCGCGAGCGCGGATCGCGCCCTGGAGAGCGGTCGGGTCGGCTGGCGCGAGGCCTACGATCTCGCAGCGAGCGCGGACGTGAAGACGACCGCGAAGCATCTGCGCGAGGTGGTCGCGGCCGCCCGCAAGAGCCGCAAGCGCGACCGCGAGCGCGAGCTGCTCGGGCTGCTGCTGCGCATCGATCCGACGCCCGAAGATCGTTACCGGCTCGCGCTCTTCTTGCTCGACGAGTCGAAGCTCGACACCAACCGCGTGGCGCGGCGGAGCGACGAGGCGCTGAAGATCCTCGATCAGCTCGCGCGCCAGGACTTCGACGTCGCGGGCGCGCTCCGCAAAGAGAAGAACGTCACGCTGGAGCAGCTCTATTACCTCGGTTTCTGCTTCGCCGAAGAGGGCGACGATCTGGGCGAAGAGCTCTTGAAGCTGGTGGTGGAACAAGCGGGGCGGAAGAAGATCGCGGTTGCCGCGAAGAACAAGCTCAAGCTGATGGGCGATTGACCGATCGGAAGAAGGACCATGGAACACCCGATTCGATACAACGCCCTCTTCGGGATCTTCTTGCTCGTGGTCGGCCTCTTCACCCTCGGTGTGGGGGTCATGGTCGGCAAAGCGATGTTGATGTTCGTCGGCGGGCTCAACGCCGCGGTGGGTTTCGGCTTCACCACGCGGCCCTTCGTCGTGGTCACCGATCGCGGCGTGGAGATGAAGAACCTGCTCGGCATGACGATGCGGACCCACGCGGTGCCGCGAGAGCACCTCGCGGTGAGGGGCGGTTCGATCGTGGACGCGCGCTCCGGGAAGAAACTCGCGGGCGGAATGCTCGCGCGGCGCGAGGATCTGGAGTCGCTGGAGCGCGCGCTCGCGAAGAAGTGAGCGCGGACGTCACCTGGATAACGCCGTGCGCCGCCTCTTGCCCCGAGTCTTCTTCGTCGTCGTGGTGGCGCTGCAGGTCTACTTCATCGCGCGCGCCCCGCAGGATCCGCACAAACACTTCGCGTGGCGGCCCTTCAACGAGTCCGACACGTGGAGCGCGGACGTCGATCGGATCACCCGGGACGGGCGGCGGATCCCGATCGAGGAGCCGTGGGCGGGCTACGTGTGGGGTGAGCTCGTGCGGCAGCGCGGGCTCGGGGTGCCGCGCGGTTGGCGCCACGCGTCGTCGGGCGCGAAGTCGACGCGCGCGTTCCTGCAGGAAGCGCTCGACTGGGTCGCGACCCACACGCCGGAAGACCGCGAAACGCTCTACTACGAGGCTCAGTTCCACTTCACGCGGAACCGGCGCGGGCCATACACGGTGGTGCTGCGCAGCGTCGAGCGGGAGGTCCCGTGACGTCGAGCGAAGACGTCGGGCTCCGTGCGCGCCTCGACGCGATCTTCGACGAGCCTCGCAGCCTGCGTGCGCTCGGGCTCCTGCGGATCTTCGTGGGCCCGATCGTGCTCCTCCATCTGGTGCCGTTCCTCGAGGACATGGCGGCCGGGCACTACTACGCGGACGGCTTCTACAGCCCGTGGTTCGCGTGGTTCCCCGAGGTGCCGAAGAACGTCTACTTCACGCTCCTCGTGGCCACGATCCCGGCGGCGTTCCTGCTGACGGCGGGGCTCTTCACGCGCTTCGCCAAGGCGTACTGCTGGGGCTTCGTCACCTGGAACTTCTTCCTCTGTCAGACGCACTTCCACAACAACCGTACGTACCTCGTGGTCGTGCTCACGGCGCTGTTGCTCACGCCGTGCGGGAACGTGCTCTCGCTCGACGCGTGGCGCGCGCGGCGACGTGGCGCGCCTCTGCCGGAGGTCGCGCCGCTCTGGGCGATGTACTTGCTCCGCTTCGAGGCGCTCGCGGTCTACCTCGGCTCGGGCGGATCGAAGCTCTTCGAAGCCGACTGGCGCGCCGGCATCGTCACGTGGGATCGGGTGCTCCGCTATCGGCATCTGCTCGAGGAGTCGATCGCGCCGACGTGGTTCGTGGAGCTCCTTTCGGAGCAGAGCTTCCACGCGGCGTTCGCGAAGGTCGCCATCGCGACCGAGATCTTCATCGCGCTCGGGCTCGCCTTCCGCCGCACCCGCTACGCCGCCGCGTTCGTCGCGTTCTGGTTCCACGTGGTGATCGGCGTCGCCCTCGCGGTGCAGGTGTTCTCGTACCTGGCGGTCGCGGCGCTGTTGATCTGGGCCACGCCGACGGTGCGGGATCGGACGCTCGCGATCGACGAGCGCACTCCGGAGGGCAAACGCCTCGCGCGCCGAGTTCGTCGCTTGGACTGGCTCGCGCGATTCTCGCTCGTGCCCGGCGAGGGTCCGCCGCGCCTCACGGAGCGTAAAGGAACGGAGCACATCGGCGGCGCCGCGGTTGCGCGCGCCTACCTGCGGCTGCCGCTGCTCTTTCCCTTCGTGGCGCCCTTCGCGCTGCCGGGGTTGCGTCGGATCGCGATCGCGCGGCTCGACCGTCGTTGGCACTCGTAGCGATCCCGCGACGATCCACGCCGCACGGCGCCTCTCGACTCCCGACGAACGCGTTCACTGCGCGCGTTCACTTCGCGCGTCACTTCGCGCGCGTCACTTCGCGCGCGTCACTTCGCGCGCGTCACTCCGCGCGGCGCACACGCAGCGTCTCGCCGACCTCGACGATCTCCCAGACCTGCGCTTCGGTTTCGCCCGGCGCCTCGATCACCAGGCGATCGCCTTCGAGACGCCACCGTCCTTCGCCCTCGCCGTGCGCGTCGTTCGCCGCGAGCGTGCTGGCGCGCAGCACGCCGCCCGCCTCGAAGGTCCAACGCTGGCGGAAGCGCGCCGGCGGCAGCTCGAGGTCGCCGCGCACGAACACGTCGACGCCGTCCGCGCTCTGATCGTGATCGTGCTGCCACGCGCCGAGCAACGCCGTCTCGGGAGACTCGTCTCCGCTCGGCGTGGCTTCGGTGCCGACGGTGCCTTCGCTCTCGGTCGGGGTGGTCGGCTCGGTGGCGGGTTCGTTCGCGCAGGCGACGAGGAGGATCAGAAATGCGTGCTTCATGGGCGCGAGCTTGGTCGCGGATCGACGCCCCGTCGACCGCGCGCCGAGGGATGCGTGCGCTCGAAGCGCACGATCGGGTGCGAAGTCGTCACTGCAGGCCGCGCGTGCGCGTCGAGACGAGGCTTGCAGCCACGAGCGCCCGCTCGTCGAGCCGTCACTGCAGGCCGTAGCCGCGCGTGCTCATCGAGACGAGGCGGCCGTTCTCGAAGACGAAGACGCGCAGGAGGCGCTGCGAGCCGAGGTCGTACGTCCACTCGTCGATCTGGACCTCGACCATGCGCTCGATGCGGACCGGGGTGCCGTCGGTCCCGCGCAAGTACGCCGCGACGCTGCGGAGCTCCACGCGCTCGATGACGTCCGCGGGCTCGCCGCAGAGCGCGCGGACGCGGTGCCGGGAATCGCCGTTCTTCACCAGCCGTTGGCCGCAGTACATCGCCTCGGCGGTCGCGGGCAGGACGAAGCTCGCGAGCGGTGCGAGCACGAGCGTGGCGGCGAGGAAGGCGTGACGCATGGCTCGATCAGCGTGACAGAGCCGCCGCGCGACCACCGTCAAGGTTCGTGAAGAGCGTCGTGCGGGCGCGCACCGCAGCGTGCACGCGAGCGCAACCGGAGAGCGTGCTCACGGCGAGGCACCTCGGCGCGAGCCTTTGGTGCGCAGGAGACCTGGTGCTCGGGGAGAGCTCGAAGCTCGCGCTCGTTTCCCTCGGAACTCGGAACGAGCTCGCCGCGCGCGGTGCGCTCAGAAGCTCGCCTTGTAGAGCGCGAGCATGTCCTCTTCGGTGCACACGCGCGGGTTGCTGCGGTGGCACGCGTCCTCGAGCGCGAGCTTCGCGAGCTTCTGCAGGCCGTCCTCGGGGACGCCCGTCGCGCCGAGGCCTTCCGCCAGGCCGATCTTCTTGCGCAGCGCCCGCACCGCGCCGCTGCACTCGAACGCGAGGGTCTCGACGTTCTCGCCGCGCGCGCCGAGGAGCTTCGCGATGCGCGCGATCTTCTCCGGCACCGCGCTGCGGTTGAAGTCGAGCACCGCGGGAAGGCAGACCGCGTTGGCGAGGCCGTGGTGGAGGTGGTGCTCGGCGGAGAGCGGGTGCGCGAGGCTGTGGCACGCGCCGAGGCCCTTCTGGAACGCGACCGCGCCCATCATCGAGGCCTTCAGCATCGCGCCGCGCGCTTCGAGATCCTTGCCGTCGTGCACCGCGTTCTCGAGGTGCTTGCCGCAGAGCTCGATGCCCTGCAGCGCGATCGCGTCCGCCATCGGATGATCGCCGAGCGCGCAGTACGCCTCGATGCAGTGCGTGAGCGCGTCCATGCCCGTCGCAGCCGTGATGCGCGGCGGCATCGTCTCGGTGAGCTTCGGATCGAGGATCGCGACGTTCGCGAGCAG
>Ga0075012_10006138_pt1 | contig 10918 bp, 11 predicted proteins | sample All_14_2_FD_71474 | JGI IMG/M metagenome (GOLD analysis project Ga0075012, IMG submission 71474) | Freshwater microbial communities in response to fracking from Pennsylvania, USA - Allegheny Zone_MetaG_DW_15 | ecosystem: Environmental > Aquatic > Deep subsurface > Groundwater > Drilled... | reverse complement strand
GCCATACCCGCTGTGGATGCCGTTGATCTCGATGGTGGGCTCGAAGACCGTGATCCCGTGCACCGCCCTCGCCAAGATCAGCATGCGGCTCGTGCCCGACCAGCGTCCGGCCGAGACGCTCGCCGCCGTGCAGAAACACCTCGAGGGACACTGCCCGCGCGGCATGGCCGTCGCCGTCTCGGAAGCCTGCTGCGGCGCGCCCGGGTTCCGCCTTCCGCTGCACTCGCCCATCTTCCGGCTCGCCGCCGACGTGCTGCAGAGCATGGACGCGCGCGGCGCTCTCTACCGCTGGGAAGGCGCGTCGATACCGATCGTGGCGCTGCTGCAGCAGGTCTCGGGCGCCGCCCCGCTGCTGGTCGGCTTCGGCCGCGAGGAGGACAAGATCCACTGCCCCAACGAGTCCTTCGGCCTCGACCAGTTCGTGAGCGCGATGACCTGGTCCTCCCTGATGCTCCGTTCGCTCGCCGGCTGAAATACGCGCTTGCGTTCGCACGCTCCTAAACGGCATAATGCGGCCTGCTTTCGGGCGGTTATCTCAGTTGGTTAGAGAGTCTGGTTTACACCCAGAATGTCGGGGGTTCGAGTCCCTCACCGCCCACCAGCCTTTTGACCCCGTTTTTATTGAAAAAACCCAATAAAAATGGGGTTTTTAGTTTATATGACCGGCTCATACTTTTACCCTGCTACAACTTGAAACAGATCGAAATAATAGGGTCAGAACCACACACAAAGACACACACAGCCAGGGTGATGTAATAAACAATAACCATGCCCGCTTGACTTTCTAACCATTGCCGTATAAGGGATCACCTGGGGCCGCCCCGTAATCCAGACTTTCTGGCCGGACTTAACCGCCAAGGTCTCCTCGCGCGACAACGCCACCGATACTCTGCCGGAAGAACGAACATGCGCCATCCTTTTATCCGCCAGTTTGGAATAATCGGACGTAGCGAAATCGCCAACGGTCAAGGTCTTCATTCCGGCAGAACCGTTTTGGACGTCACTCACCGTCCCGGCCAAGGTCGTCTGCGCGTTCTCGACAAACTTGACCGCCTCTTTCTGCGCCCTTGTCCTTATATCCTGTTTCTGTAAGGAGGTGTTCGCGCTCTTGAACTCGATCCCATACCGGTTCAACAAGAGCAACAGGCCATCGTACGTGACCTCCCGTGCCGGCAAGGGCTTTGCGGCAGGCGGCTGCACAGGCGCGGCGGGCGGTTGAAGAAACATCGGCCGGGAAGGGGCAGGTTGCGGTACAGCAGGCTGGGAGAACTGAGCCTGTTGACCGGACAACCGATTTAAAGCGGCCGTCTGCTGCGCAACCAGCGCGTTCTGCTTGCCCTCTACCTCTTTGGCGAACCCTGAAAAGGCCGACAGTGCCGCGCCGACCCCCAGCATGAAGATCACCGCGCCCACGGCGACAGGCATCAGGAGCGTCATCAGCAGGAGCGCCAAGCCATCCTTCCCCTCCTCTTTCACCAGCAGGACAATCGCGAGTACAAACGATACCAAGAAAAATGGGGAATAAAATGGGATGATCGGACAAAGGACCAGCAACGCCATGCCGATGAAAAAACAGATCCACCCCGCCATGCTGACGCTATGCGCCCTCGATGCCGGAGTCGGACTGATTGGAGTCTTTGGAACGACCGGCGGCTGAATCATCGGTGCCGGCGACCGGGCCTTTGCCGCAGGCGGCGGAACAACCTGAACCGGCGATATGTCTGGCTCACTTATCATGAACGGATGCTTGCATTTCAGGCAATGTCCCTCGATTCCGGCATAATCGACCGGCACCGACATCTTCGCCGCACATTTTGGGCAACTGACGATCATTGAACTGGTCATTCTGCATTCCTGTTAGAAAGGTTTCTCACAGCACGGCCCCTCGTGCGGTATCCTGAAATGCCCTTCGCAGAATCGCGGCGTGGTCATAGGCGAGGTCAAAGCTCTCTTGTGGAATCATGATATCGGATTCTCGTTGGGTGTGTCGGCAGTCGGAGCAGCAAAGTCCTCTTGAAGCACTCCCGTAAACTGCTCTTCCAGTGTCTGGAGGGCGAACAGCCGGAACGGCTTAAAGATCAGAGGATTCAACTTGTCGGCGGCCGTGCAGGTGATGAATCGGTTCTTCCCGTCGTCAAACAGCCGGGTTCGGTCCACCCATTTGTCTATGGAAAGCACGAAGCCGGATTTCGTTTCAAAGATGTAGAAGCGGTCCCCAACCTCGGCGACAAGGTCAAGTTGCATGTCGTTGCTATTGTCCTTGTCAGAATCGATACGTTTGAGCCTCACGTCCCAGAACAGTTTATGCCCCAGGCCGTGCTCCTGGGCAAATTTCTTCAGCGCCTTGTCGATCAGGTAAAGCGTCACCTCCTCAGCCCAAGCACCGCTAAGAAAGTATTTCTGGGTGCCCTTCAAAGAGGGTTTGATCTCAAACCCGTCCGGTTTGACCTCATAGGCCAGATATCCGTGCTTCTTGAGCGTGTCGCAGAGGTTCTTGATATCCGATGTTTCAGTCGGCGACAGCGATTGCTTGGGGTAAACGAATGAAGACTCCTTGTTCCTAGATAGCGCCTTGATGAAAGGCAAACAGACCGTTCGGGCCTTCCAGAGTTGTTTCGCCAAGGCATATTGATCTTGTGTTCTCTCACCCATACGGAGTTCGACGATGAACAGCCCGTGTTCTTTGAAGAATTCGGCGAGCTTTCTCGTGTCCTTCTTGGCCGCATATTTGTCAGCCTGAAGGCGCATCTGTTCTGCCTGATGACGCTCAGCCTCCTGCCCGATTAAGGCGAGGTGCTCATCGAGCATATTCCTAAGATATTCTATATGGGCGAGTTCTGTTTGAATCTCTTCATTTGCTCTCATAAGTAACCTCCAGCCTAGACTCCGACAATCCCTTTGCAGGCGGGATATTTCAGGTACCCCCAGAACTGTCCGCCCGCATTCGCGCCTTTCTTTGCTGTACGCATAACCATCGGCGAACCGCATTTCGGACAGGCGGGCTCAGTGGCGGTGGATGCGGCCACCCGGACATTCAGCATCTTCTGCGGTGCCGCCTGAGCTGACTGCGCAGATGTGGCGGCGGGCGCGGCAACGGGCGCGCCCTTCACGTCACGGATCAACTGAACCAGCGCTTTCCCGTTAACAAGATCGATCGGCTTGCCACTCGCGAAGTCCATTGCATCCGGCGTGTAGGTTCCTATTGTAACGATGATCACGCGGTCAGCCTTCTCGTGGTGCAGAAGCCCGAACATCTCGCGGACAATCATTACATCGACCTTGACCTTCTGCCAGCGTTTGCATTGGACAAGGATCTTCTGTCCTTTGCCACGCAACAGCAGGTCGATGCCGCCGTCCGCGCCACCGCCCCCGGTCTCCTCGACCATGTAGCCCTGCCGACGGTAGGCCTCGCCGACCAGCGTTTCGAACTCGCGCCAAGACATGGCGCGGATGGCTTCGATGTCTCTGGCCGAGGCGAACAGCAACTTACGAACCAGACTCTTGATTCCGCACACAAAGGCCGCAAAGAAGCAGGCGTAGGCAAACATCTTGAACACGAGCGTAACAAGCGGGTTGCTTACGCCACCAGCGACGTCCATGAAAATCAAACCCAGAACAAGCGTCACCCACCAAGGCAGTTCGACCAGAAGATTCAACAGGCTTTCATTTCGATTTCGCCGCGCCATCACGTCCTCCGTGCGTTTTTACACCCAAACCAACAAATGGCAATTATTTGACCAAAGTCCTAATACAGTCCTTATGCCCCAATTGAGTTACCTACTTGGGTGCCACTCGCTTTTCAAAACTCTCCATGTCATAACCGGCTGGTTTCGGCTTATATCTCTTGTCCTCAGGTGTGAATTCGAGCGCTTGAAATTCACGTAACTGGGCTACGGGTAAATCGATCTTGACCAAAGTCGTATTGCTCCCTCCAGACACACGAATGAGATCACGTTGCTCTACCCCCGACGGGCCGGTCACACGTGAGTCGCCATGCTGGGAGGCATTGGCCTGAATCATGAAACAGTGCAAATCGCGTGTGATTGATTCGACCAGGTTCGAAAAATAGGGGACATCCGTGTTCCACTCTACAGCAACCAAAAAGTCGATTTTTGAACGAAACATTCCTCGATGCTTAATGTCTGTCAACTCGAAGCAGTTGAATACAGTAAAGTCGTGTCCTCGCCAGCGGATGAGATCGTATTCCGCTGGAACCGGACTAACTGGCTCAAGACGACACCGTCGCAAGTCATGAGCTTCTGCAGGCGCGTAGTGATTCTTTGGCCGAATACTTACAAAGCAGGCCTTGTGCTTTTTGTTTGCGAGATATGGCAGAGCCGTAACCAGAAGATTGTAAACTTTGTCCTTTACCACCATGTGCTCAAGTCCGAAAATAAGACCTGTTTGGGATCTTCTCACATGGTTGATGACGAACGGCAACCAAGCATACGGCACCGAGACTTCCGGCAAAACCAATAGATCCACATTTTCTTTTTCTGCGAGATTGAGTAAATCGTATAACTTTGCCTGTCTTTCAAACGTCAGATTGGGTTTCTTCGTCATCAGGTAACTCGCTCGAATGTCTTGTTCGTAAACATTCATGTTGGCAACGCCGACACATATCCCCTTCTCTGGAGTGCTTATCTCAATTTGCGTGAGATTTGCTTTATTAGAGGTTCCGGATTGATTTTCTTCTAAAAGGGCTTCCATAGGGGCGGGAGACACTTTTACTTCGGGATAGGCCTCGTTGTTCTCACGAATTACAACAGGTCGTCCTTCTTTCAGCGCATACAGCAGTTCTAGCAAGACCTTTTCATCGGGATGAATGTAACGTGGGCTCCAAATCCAACTTTTGCTATCGCAAACGTTTACCCAGCCATCGACAGTAGAAACCAATTTGTCAAAATCGAACTTTGCAAGATTACCTTTATAAGATGTGTAATTCAATAATGGCCAACACACAAACTGGTGTCTGAACATGTTAGACGCCCGCAAGGTCTCCGCCAATTTGGCAACAATGCTGGCAAGAAGATCATGATTCTTGCCAAAATATGCCGCTATCTCGCCATCCGAGAACAAAGCCAAAGGCAATGCCAGTGAAATTTGGAGATATACGAACAGATCGTTCTTCATCCGCTCCACCCACGGGGGGGTCTCTCCACCGGAATCCTTTAACTGGTCGATGGTTGCTTGTACGGTTCGAACATATGACTTTGCCTCCTTATGTCTATGTTTTATCAGAAAGAGCGTCAGGGTCTTCTCCCAAAGTCGACAAAAATCAAATAGGTTTGTGCCCTTCCAAAAGCGTTTTAATTGCTGGGCAACCTTGTCATTCAGTGCCGATTCGACTAGACGGTTTTCCACAAGGCGCCGCGCCAAGTATTTCGAAAGTTCAGTACTGTTTTCGTTAATGCCAACAATGCTGCGCAACTTATTTACTGAGCCATCGAACAAGATATCAAATGCGCATGCATCCAAATCGCGACCCTCGTCGTCCCGTGGCAAGAATTTGAATTCACTGCAATTCTCGCGGATTTTCTCCAAGAACTCATTCAGTCCGGCTTGACTATGGTTGTGGTCAAAGTAATAGAGAGCCATCTTGCTAGGTTGCAGAAAGACGCCTTTGGGTTCGACCAACTCAAGTGGCTCGTTGTTATGTACGTCACCTTTTATTAAAATACCCTTCTCCATCAAACATTTTTGAATAATCGAAACGCATCCGCCCCGTACATCTGCATTGGTCAATCCCGAGAGGACAATGATCATGTCATCAACATAGCGCCCGTAATACGCAGGAGATAGATTATCCGTAACCAACTTGTCAAATTTGCCTAGCAACCAGTTCGACAACACTCTCGAACTCATTAAACCTATTGGCAACCCCTCAACAGATGGATCAAGGTCATGCGTTACTCGCAGATCTCTGTCGATGGCTTGACGATATTTTTCGTGTAGTTGTTTCAGAAACAGCGTCAAAGAGCTGCCTAAATCAGAACCTTCTGACTCCTTAAGCAGCTCATCCCAGTCTACGTTGAGGTGATAATAACACTTCGTAAGATCCAAAGATAATATCAGCGCGGTTTCTTTATCATCTAATAAAGACTGCGCCCTCAGAACGCCTTTATCACGCCATTCGTTGTACTGCCGGTGAAACAGCTTAAACAGTTTTGACGAGGTGTCAGCTCTGTAGTCGTACCCCTCCACAATGTCTAAGCGATTGCCATAGCAATTGACTATAAGGGAACTGTCCAAACGAGCGCCAACAATCATGCACCAAATTACCGAGAGGATATGGAATTCTACCGGCACGTCGATAAAGTAATTTAACCCTGTAACTCGATAGTAATCACCTGAGCGCACGTTGCTTACGATCTTACCGCACGGCTGGTAATTGGCACTTTCCTCTTCTTCCGAATCTGTATTTTTGTTCTTTGGCAATTCAGCCCCTTTAGGGAGCAAACGATATCCTATGGTCTTTTCCGCGAATATTTCGCCAAATACAGTTGCAGGATCAGCGTGGGCTTCTATCTTTGTTAACCATACGGCCACACTATTTAACCGTGCGTCAAAATCCTCGGCTGCTTCAAACTCAGCAACCCGCATTCTTAAAAACAAGTCTACCTGATCGTAATACACTTCCTGTTTAAGCTTAAGGTAAGCTATTTTAACCAACTGTTTATTGTCCACACTGAATGGAAACTTTGTTCGCATATATGACACTCTCTGTCAGGGGTAATCGGATTAGACGTTCCAAATCCTTTTCGCCATCTCGAAGGCAAGCTTCGAACGGCGCTCAAGGGTGTCGCGGTCAAAGACTGGTTCGGGCTTAAAGTCCAGTTTTGAGTGATCGATAAAGTTCACCATGGCGGAATTGGACTTGTAGAAGTCGGACACAAGCGTCTGCGCCCAATATGGCGCACTCCCCGTGTATGTGCGCAGTTTCTCGTCATACTTCTCGGCACCTGAAGATTGGTTGTCTTGACCTTTCAACAGCAGAAGACCGCCAAAACGGTTTCGCTCCAGTCCAAAAAGGGCTTCGTCAAGTTCGCCTTTTGCGTCTCTAAACAGAGCATAACTTTGTTCGTTGTGAGCTAAGATGTGTTCGATGTGATAGGAATTGTTTTTGCCCTGTCCCCTCACGAAGCTCCAGATAGTAGTCTGCATCTGGGTATTCAAGCCGACAGTCACATACATCTCGATACGGGTCAGGAAGTACCTCAGAAACCGTGTCAAAAAGTCCCCATAACCCACCTGTTTAAACTGAGAGTAAGAAAGCAACGAATCGGCGGTTGTGCCTTTCCGTTGCTGTATCTCGGCCAGTATCTTTGCGTTGATCAGCAGTTGGATTTCTTCGGCTTTCGCGGTACGGAGTCCAGCAAGCAACTCGAACAAGATCTCCTGGAAGCGGTTGCTATCATAGGCTCGGTTCAACTGAAGCATGACGAAAGCTCGGTCAAAAGCTTGGGTTATCGCCTTGATCTTTACGTCTTCTTCCGGGTCGTTGGCACAGCACGCCGCCATGCTCAGCATGATATGCCCGTCCATGTCATGCAGTTCAGAGCAGAAATAACACTCCGGGAAGTCAGGGTCAGGCGATTTGCCCAAACGACGCAGTTTGCTCAGTAGTTTTGTGTAGTACGGGAACGGGCCATTCAAGAAAGCCTTCACCCCTGCCGCGTCACGGTGGAGATGCAAGATCGCGTCAACTGGCTCTTCGGCAATTTTACGGTGATAAGCACCATCGAACTCTTGCCCTGCCTTGCGAGAATCGCACAGGAGGGCCTTGAAATAGGTTCTGAAAAAAAAGTCGGCTTCACCTTCGCCCTGAGTCTCCATAAGGTGCATACCGGTGTCCCAAATGTCGGTATAATGTTCCACCTCGGCCTTGTCGATCTGTCCAAGCAACTTTCCTTTCAGGATTTCGTATGGCTGTAAACGAACACCGCGGTCATTTATGGCTTCGAACACCATCGCGACGTCCGCTTGAGTAACCTCCAAATTAACTATGACTACAGTACAAAGCAGATAGTATGTAAACGTCTCCAGTTTATGCTTGCCGTTGAGCCTTTTCTGCAGTTCGCTCTTTAGCAGCGCGTAATTATCGATCATATGCCGTGCGGTGATTTCGTCATCCAAAAGATCTTCGGTCGGTTGACCGTTTTCAAAAAGAACTTTCATCAGCGGCGCACGTTTCTCGTTGGCCACCCAAAAGAGTTTCTTGCCCCCAATCCCTATGCCCATGATCCGCTCGCGTAACCACGCCTGCAGGTCGGGACTGTCAAAACCGTCTTTACCAGCCATGTGGTACAACGCGACAAGCAGAAGAGTTAGGGTTGTCAACCTCTGCTGTCCATCCACAACGAAGACCCGGCTATCGTGCCGGTTGGAGATCATGGTATTGAGGTAGTAGCCTGAGTATTTCGAGCAAATCAACTCCGGAGTCACGTCCAAGTTGGGATGTTTCTTATAGGTCTGGTCGAATGGGTAGAAGAGGTCTTCAATCAGCCGCAAGACGGCTTCGTGAGGCCACTTGTATTCCCTCTGATAAAAATCGATGAAGTAGTGAGTGGCAGAAAACAGTGAGTCAATCGTTTTCTTCTCTGGGCTGACTTCCATGGCATAGATTCCTTTGTGAAATAGTGTTATGCGATAGGCGTTGTCGTTTTTGAGTACAAGGCTGACGGTCTAGTAGCCCATGACGCTACCATTTTGGCCAACAGTTCGGAGTTACCGCCGGAGGTGATGTGGGCGAAGTAGGCCTCGTCGGCGAAGGCGGCGACAATCTCGTTGCGGCGGACAGCGAGTGCGGCGGTGACGCGGGTTTCCGTGTCTGGAAAGGCGGAGAGGATCAGTAGACGGCCGTCGGCAAGCGGCTGACGCCATTCCTGTGGAATTCGCTTGGGCAGAGAACGTGCGGGGCAGATGATGATGGGTTGCTTGCCTCGAAGCAGGATGCGCAGGCATTCCTGTTCAATGGGCGAATGGAAGCCGCTGATGATGCAACGTCCGGAGTCGCGCCAGACCGCCGCTTGGTCGTAGGCGGCGAGAATGGCACTGCCGGAACAGCGGGCGGAACAGAAGAACGCGGTCTTGGGCAGTGAGAGCAGGTCGAGATTGCCGAGGGCGGTCAGCGTTGCGGGGGCTGCGGAACCCAAACGGGATAACAGCGTGGCAGGATAGCCCGCACCCCCTTTGCCGAGAAGGCTGGGCGATGCGCCGTTGATGAGGTTGTTTTGAGGCTTACTCATTTCTGTTCTCGACAGACGGGCGGATGATTTCCCAATGGCCGGTCTTATCGGAACCGACCCGTTTAATGACTCCCGCCTCCCGAAGAGCTTTCAGCGCGCGCTTGATGGTCCTGTCCGTCAACCCCAGCGTATGAGCGATTTTCTGACTGGTGATTCTGGGGTTGGCGCGTAAGAGGATGAGTACTTTTTGTTGCACTGCGCTTACAGAGACATTTACAGGGACATTTACAGGGACATCGGCGACGGCCTTCCGCCCGGTGTCCTTGGATTTCTTCGTCTCGGTGGCGAGGTCAACGTACTTGTAGAGCGAGTTCTCGATGACGTCCAGCATGAGGTCGATGAACGGGCGGCAGTCCACACCGTCGCGATGGGACTCCTGAAGTGCTTTGTAGTAGAGTGCCTGATTGTAATGGACAAGGGTTTCGATGGGCATCCAGGCGAAAAGCGGATTCCACTTTGAGAGAATAAGAGTTTGCCAGAGGCGGCCGATCCTGCCGTTGCCGTCGCGGAAAGGATGGATGTGCTCGATCATGTAATGGACGGCGGAGCTTTTGATGAGCGGATGCGCCTCGGCCGACTCCCCCCAACGCAGAAGCTGTTCGACGAGAACGGGCACCTTCTTCGGCGGGGAGCCCCGGTGCATGACCACGCCGTCACTTCGGACAACGGCGACACCGACGGAACGGAAATGCCCGGACTCGCCGATCAGCGTTTGGGTCATCGAGGCGTGCGCCCTCAGAAGGTCTTGGACAAGCCATGGAGAATAGCCGCCCATTTCATTGTAAGCCTGCCATGCGTTCTGGACCTCCTTGATGTCCTTTGCCGGCCCCCAGACCGGTTTGCCGTTGATCACATCCGTAACCTGCTCAAGCGTGAGCCTGTTGCCCTCGATGGCCGTTGAGGCGTGAATCGACAGGATGCGGTTCAACTTGCGCAAACGGAGCACGTCGCCGGACTGCTCCTCGCTCATCTTGACCCGCTCAAGCAGGGCGTGGATGCCGCCGATTTTCTCGTGCCACTGGGGCGATTCCGAGAAGAAGTTCTTAAGTTTCATGATCGGGCAACGCCCACATCTCCGTCGGTTGTTTCGTTCAACAGCAGGTCAGGTTGAGTCGCTTTCATTTATCTATGTTCCTCTTTTGGTGAGTGGTCGAATTTCAATCAGTATAGGACAGTGCTTTCCGAAGACTGCGTCGAACGATGAACTCTTTGGCATAAGTATATCCAAACCCGATTAACAATAAGGCAAACGCGGAAGTAACACCTTGAATGACACCATCAAGCGCTGTGCTGCAGAAGCAGTTCATGACCGTTTGTCCTTAATTGCGAGCTCTGGAATATGCTTGCCGTGGCCGAGGGTGGCTTCTATACGCTGGGTCAAGCGCTTGGCGAAATCGGCTAGATTCTCGGGATTTGTTTCCCAACAACCGTTTTGGGGTCGTAATTCGACATTAGACATTTGGACCGATGTTGAGTCAGCCCATGCCTCGATCAACCGATGCTTGTCTAACGTCCAATTACGAACCCTTTGAGTTTTGCCGTAACTCATCCCGCCTTCTTTCCGACAGGTTCGAGAACCACAATCAAGAACGTTGCGATTGGCCCAATGAGGATCGAGATGAGCCACCACGCCAGCCCGCTACGACCCTTGCTTTGCGCCAAACCAGCGT
>Ga0075012_10006134_pt1 | contig 10921 bp, 8 predicted proteins | sample All_14_2_FD_71474 | JGI IMG/M metagenome (GOLD analysis project Ga0075012, IMG submission 71474) | Freshwater microbial communities in response to fracking from Pennsylvania, USA - Allegheny Zone_MetaG_DW_15 | ecosystem: Environmental > Aquatic > Deep subsurface > Groundwater > Drilled... | reverse complement strand
CGGGCTTCTGCGATCGCGTCGGTCACGTTCCAGGCGACATCGGCCCGTGCACACGCTTGCTTGTCCAGCCAGTTGAAGGCGGCGCTCATCAGACGGCTGTGGTAGCGTTGCGGTGCCCAGTCGAAGGTGTAGTAGACGACTCTAAGGATGCCGAGCGCTTTGCGGAAGCTTTGTCCGATCAGCGTATTAACCGACTCCATTCCGATCAGAAAATGGATGGGGCCGCAGTCGGGATACAGCTTGGGGATCAATGAGAGAAGCTGGCGCGACGCGAGAACGTCTCGCAGCTTGAGACGCAGGTATGTCCGCATGACTCGGCGGGCGGAGGGAATATGATATAGCCAGCGGAAACGGTCGGAGACATGGGTGGCCACAAGTTGGCCGTCTTTGTAGACCTCCATTGTGCAGTCGAGGGGAATGTCTGGTAGGGGATGCGGCTGCTCAATTACGAAAATATAGCGGGCCTTTTTTTGGGTAAAAAACGTGAGCAGGGGCTCGATCGGCCCACTGCCAGACTCCCGCTTCCCGTTTTTTTTGTCCGAATGGCACAGGATAACGACATTATATTCGGATTGGATCGCGTCTTTCTGGTTCCCCGCGTATGTGTTTGTCATTGCCTTTTGTTTCATGGATAAAGTACCATAACACACCCATTTTTTAGGGTCAAGAAAGGGTGCCGTATGGAGTTCTGGAAGGGTCGAAGAGTCGTGGTTACAGGTGGATGCGGGTTTCTCGGCTCCTATCTTACGGAAGAGTTGGTGGCTGTCGGGGCGGACGTTACGGTGGTGGATAATCTGGAAGCGGGAACCTTGGGCAACATTGCCGCGGTAGCCGACCGGGTGAGATTCGTACAAGCTGACCTTGTGGCGTTGGACGCTTGTCTCAAAGCCTCCGAAGGCGCCGAGGTCATTATGAACTTAGCGGGGCGGGTCCGCGGGGTCGGTTACAGCAGCAACCATCACGGTGAGATGCTTTATCAGAACACGGTTGTCCAACTGAACATGCTGGAAGCCGCACGGTTAAATGGCGTGCCTCGTTTTCTGGCGGTGAGTTCATCGTGTGTCTACCCGGACGATGCCGAGGCTCCAATTCCTGAACTTCCTGTGACAATGGGGCTTCCTGAGAGTTCCAACGAGGGGTACGGCTGGGCTAAAAGGGTTGCCGAACTGCAGGCGCAATACTATTTCAACGAGTACGGGGTCGAGACAGCGATCGTCCGTCCGACGAACGCCTGCGGTTCGCGTTACCCGTGGCGCGGGGAACAGAACTCTTTTGTGATGCCCACGCTTGTTAAGAAGATTATGGATGGTGCCGACCCATTGGTCGTGTGGGGAAATGGACAACAGCGAAGGAATTTCCTGCATGCCACGGATATCGCGCGGCTGTTCATGATGGTCACGGAGAGGTATGCATGTGCCAAGCCGGTTAATATCGGATATGAGCAGGACACGTCGATCGCTGAACTTGTGACACTGATCTGCGAAGTCACGGGGATGCATCCCAAGATCGTGTTCGATGCCTCGAAACCGACCGGGTGTTTGCGGAAGTGCGTGGACTCTACGTTACTCCGCAAAGTCACAGACGGATACGAGCCCAGAGTGGGCTTGGAACAGACGGTTCATGAGATGATCGCTTGGTATCACAGCACGTTTAAGCGATAGGGAGGGTGCTTTGACTCCCGATCAACTTGCCGACAAAAAAATCGTCGTCTTTTCGCACTATGCGACGACGGGTGCGTGTGAGGAGTTGCGCGAGTGGCTTCGGGGATTGAAGGCTCGGGAACTGGTTTATCTGGCCTTTCCCTTTGGCCCAAACCGCGACCGCTTCATCCGCGTTGAGCATTATCACAATGGAGAGCCCGTAAAGGTCCGGCGCTCTCTGTTCAGGCTGAGATTGCCTGAGCCGCTCGCATATGCGAAAGATCTGTTCTACGCCCTTCTGTATGCGGCCCTTTTCGCACGCAATGCGGACGTGGTGGTCGCAGGAGACAACCTGTTGGCGCTGGCGGGTATTCTGACCCGTTGGCTGACGGGTGTGAAACATGTCGTCTATTACATGATCGACTATTCGCCCGTACGATATGCAAACCGGGTCCTGAACGAACTGTACTATTGTATCGACCGTTTTGCCGCCTCTCATGCGGATGCCGTATGGCCTTTAACGGACCAGATCATCCGGGGGCGCGTGGATGCGGGACGGTTAGACGGGCGGCGTGTCCGCTGGTACACGGTTCCTTATGGGAGCCATCCGCAAGTCGCTCAGCCGGTGTCGGCGTATGAACGCAGGCATATCGTGTACATGGGAGACGTGCTCAGGAACAAAGGTGCCGAGTTGTTCGTGCCGATGGCCCGCGAACTGAAGAGGCTCATCCCGGATTTCCGTTTCACGGTCATCGGCGGAGGAAAAGACTTGCCGGCTCTGCGCGAAGAAATCCGGAACTCCGGATTGGAGGGACATTTTGTGGTTTACGGTTTTGTCGAAAGCATGGCGGATGTCGTTGGCCTGTTGGCGCAGGCCGACGTTGCCGTCGCGCCCTACTATCCGTTCGACGCCAATAATTTCACATTTTTTTCAGATCCCGGAAAGATCAAGGTTTACCTCGGATGCGGATTGCCGATTGTGCTGACGGATGTTCCCCCTATTGCGAAGGAACTCGAGGCGTGCGGCGCGGGGAAGATTGCCCGCTATGATGCCACTGATTTCGCGAGTGCCGTAGCAACCCTCATGGACGAAGCGGCGTATCCGCAGTATCGGGAGAAGGCAAGGCGTTTCGGTGAGCAGTTCGCGTGGGACAAAGTGTTTTGTGCGGCTTTCACGCGACTTGATGAGAGGCCGTGTAGCGTTTCCGACCCCGTTGGAAAAAGGCCTTTCTAGAAAAAAGAACAGGGCTGACAGAATGAAAAAGACAACGAGTCTTGCTTCAGAACAGGAGGCGAAGCGCCGCCTCTTCGTTGAGCGTGTCGCCAAGCCGGTTTATATGTGGTTAGCCGCATTCGGCTTGAACCCGTTGGCCCTTCGATATGCGTTGAAGGGTCTGGTTGTCACGTTGCGCGATTTTTTTGCCTTGAAACGTCAGAACCGTGCAGCAGGCGAACCGTTCCGCATCCGCTTTACGATGCCGTGCCTCAGTGATCGATACGAGTCCAGCGGTAACACCCGTGGACACTATTTTTATCAGGACCTCTGGGTGGCCCGGCGTATTTTTGAGCGCAAACCCGCTCGTCATGTTGATGTCGGCTCACGTGTGGATGGATTTGTCGCGCATGTGGCGGCCTTCCGGGAGATCGAGGTTTTCGACATTCGCCCGCTGACGCTCGCTATGCCGTCGATTGTTTTTCGCCAGATGGATCTGATGAACACGCCCGATCAATTCAAAGAGTGTTGCGATTCTCTCTCCTGTCTGCATGCGATTGAACATTTCGGGTTGGGTCGATATGGCGATCCGGTGGACCTGAATGGCCACGTGAAGGGATTTCGGAGCGTCGGCGAGCTTCTCAAACCAGGTGGTGTCCTCTATTTCTCTGTCCCCATCGGCCCGGAGCGGATCGATTTCAACGCCAACCGCGTGTTTGCGCTTAAAACTATTCTTGAGCTTGTCACGGGGTGCTTTGAGGTCGAGGGGTTTTCTTACGTCGACGATTCGGGTGACTTGCACGAGCAGGTGACGCTCACGGCCGAAATGATTGAAATGAACCTGGGGTGTCAATATGGGTGCGGAATCTTTGAGCTGAGAAAAAAAGGTGCAGGGCATCGCACGGCGCATGTTGCAGGGACACGAAGCCAGTAGGGCGGGAAGAGGCTCAGGGGCCTATGGTCAAGCAGAGGGCAGAGTTCAAGATCGTGGCGGATTATCAGCCTGCGGGCGACCAGCCGCAGGCGATCGCCACGCTGGTGAAGGGCCTTCGCGACGGCGCGCGGAGGCTGACGCTTGAGGGGGTTACCGGGTCGGGAAAAACCTTCACCATGGCGAACCTTATTCAGCAGTGGGGGCGGCCCACGCTGATCATTTCGCACAACAAAACGTTGGCCGCGCAGCTCTTCGCTGAACTCAAGGGGTTCTTCCCGGAGAACGCGGTGGAGTACTTCGTCAGTTATTACGACTACTATCAGCCCGAGGCGTACATTCCCCAGACCGACACCTATATCGAGAAAGATTCATCGATCAACGAGGAAATCGAGCGGTACCGGCTGGGCGCGACGAATGCACTGCTGGGTCGGCGTGACGTGGTCATTGTGGCGTCGGTCTCCTGCATTTACGGGCTAGGCTCGCCCGAGGACTATAAGGAGATGCTGGTGGATATCACGCCGGGAGCCTGCATGTCGCGGGACGGGATGCTGGAGCGGCTGGTCGGCATCCAGTACTCGCGGAACGATTACGAGCCCCAACCCGGCACTTTCCGCGTGCGGGGCGACACGGTGGACATCTTCCCTTCTTACGAGACGACGGGCGTGCGTGTGACCTTTTTCGGGGAAGAGGTGGAGGAAATCCGCACGCTCGACCCGGTCACAGGCAAAACGGGTGTGCGGCTGTTGCGTTCCGTGATCTCGCCGGCCAAACATTTTGTCATGCCAAAGTCGAAAATCGAAGCCTCGGTTGGACGCATCTGCGAGGAGCTAGATGAGAGGCTTGCCGAGTTTGAACGGCAGGGCAAGCTGTTGGAAGCACAGCGGCTGCGGCAGCGCACGGAGTTTGACTTGGAGATGTTGCGCGAACTGGGCTATTGCAACGGCATCGAGAACTATTCGCGCCATCTGGCCGGGAGGGCGGCTGGTGAAGCGCCAGCCTGCCTGCTCGACTATTTTGACTCGGAATTCCTCACGATCATCGACGAGTCGCACGTGACCTTGCCTCAAATACGAGCCATGTTCAATGGGGATCAGGCTCGCAAACAGACGCTGGTGGAGCATGGTTTCCGGCTGCCATCGGCCAAGGATAACCGGCCTCTCTACTTCGAGGAGTTCCTGAATAAGGTCGGCCCGATCGTTTTCACCTCGGCTACCCCTAGCGTGTACGAACGGCAGGTGAGTGAAGTGGTGGCTGAGCAGGTGATCCGGCCGACGGGGCTGCTGGACCCGCCGGTGGAGGTGCGCCCGCTTGGCACTCAAGTTGACGACCTGATGGAGGAGATCCGGCGGACGGTGGAGGCGGGCGACCGTGTGCTGGTGACGACGCTGACCAAGCGCTCCGCGGAAGATCTCGCCGCCTATCTGCGCGAGGTCGGCGTCCGGGTCGAATATTTGCACAGCGACATCGATGCGATCGAACGTGTGGACGTGCTGGGGAGGCTGAGGAAAGGACTGTTTGACTGTCTGGTCGGAATCAACCTGTTGCGCGAGGGGTTGGATCTGCCCGAAGTGGCGTTGGTGGCGGTGTTGGATGCCGACAAGGAGGGATTCTTACGCTCGGCGACCTCGCTGATTCAGACGGCCGGACGGACAGCGCGGCATCTGAATGGCCGCGTGATCCTTTACGCGGACAAGGTGACGGATGCGATGCGGCAGATGATCGATGTCACAACGTCTCGCCGCGCCAAGCAGGAAGCCTACAATGCAGAGCACGGGATCTTGCCGCAAAGTGTGAAACGGGCTATCAATGAATCGCTGGCGCTCTATTCGGAGGCGCAGCGGGTGGAGGAGCGGATGGTGGCCGCAGAGTCGCATGAGGCCTACGACGTGCATCGGGCGATTGCGGGCTGTGAGGCCGACATGCTGGCGGCAGCTTCGGCGTTGGAGTTTGAGCGGGCGGCTCTTCTTCGCGATGAGATCCGGGAACTCAAGCGTATGTTGGGGGGCTCTGTAGTCGCAGAGAAGACCCCCCAGAAACCGCCTGCGGCCACCTCAAAGAAGGGGCGTGGCGTTGCGGGGAAGTCGCGGTAAATCCAGTTTTCCGGTCAAAGGCTTTTGACGAACGACGACATCCGGTCCATGGCCTCTTTAAGCTGCTCCATGCCCGTGGCGTAGGCGCAGCGCAGATAACCTGCGCCGCAGGCCCCAAATGCGGTGCCAGGCACGCAGGCCACGCTGCGTTCATTGAGCAGGCGCAGGGCGAACTCTTGAGAGGTGAGCCCGGTGGACTGGATGGACGGGAAAACGTAGAACGCGCCGCGCGGCATGAAGCAGTCGAGCCCCATCTCGTTGAGGGATGACACGATGAAATTCCTCCTCTGGTTGTAGGAGTCGCGCATTTCCGTAATGTCAGTCTCGCCGTGTCTGAGCGCTTCAAGCCCTGCGATCTGGCTGGTGGAGGAGGCGCACATCATGCAGTATTGGTGGATCTTCATCATAGCATCGGTGAGCGGTTCGGGAGCGCAGACGTACCCCAGCCGGAAACCGGTCATGGACCAAGCTTTTGAAAACCCGTTCAGGAAGATCAGGCGGTCTCGGAGGCGCTGCACCGAGGCCATGGAATGGCGACCGCCCTCATAGGTGAGCTCCGAATAGACTTCGTCAGAGATGAGGATGAGATCATGGCGGATCACGAAGTCGGCCAAGGCTTCTGTGTCTTTCCGGTCGAGCGTTGCGCCGGTCGGATTGTTTGGGAAGTTGATCAGCAGGGCGCGTGTTTTAGGCGTGACCCTTTTCTCCAACTCTTGAACCGTCAGGCGAAACTCATCCTTGCGGAACGTCTCGACGGCAACGGGGACACCGTGCGCCATGCGGATCAACGGGGCGTACGCCACAAAGCAAGGCTCGTGATAGAGAACCTCGTCACCGGGCGAGAGGATGGCTCGCATGGCGATATCGAAAGCCTCGCTGACACCGACCGTCACCAGGATCTCTGACTTCCAGTCGTACTCGGCCTGAAACGACTGACGCATATAGGCGGCCAGCGCTTGACGCAGTTCGGGTGTGCCGAGGTTCGAGGTGTAGCGCGTCGCGCCACGCTCGATGGACTCGATGGCCTTTTCGCGGATATGCCACGGAGTCTGGAAGTCGGGTTCGCCGATGCCGAGAGAGAGCACGTCTTTGCGCCCGGCGACGATATCAAAGAAATCACGAATGCCGGATTTCGGTAGACCGCGCACATGCGGCGCGATGAAATCACGGGCAGACTTGGAGTCGGTCGTCATGGGGTTCGCTTTCCATCAGGACACCTTGGTCCTTGTAGGTTTTGAGCATAAAATGAGTGGCCGTCGAAAGCACGCCGTCGAGTGGGGCGAGTCTGGCGCTGACAAAGTTGGCGACTTCCTGCAGGCTGCGTCCTTTTACAAAAAGCAGGAGGTCATAGCCCCCGGACATGAGGAACATGGATTCCACTTGCGGAAATTTGCTGATACGGCTTGCGACCCGGTCGAAGCCGCCTTCGCGTTCGGGGCGGATCTTCAGTTCGATGACGGCCCGCACATCAGAAGACTCGAGCCGTTCGGTGTTCAAAACCGCTTGGAAACCGCGGATCACGCCTTCTTGCTCGTAGGCCGCGATGCGCGCCCGTATGTCGTCGACGGTGGTGTTCAGCTCTTTCGCGAGCACAGCATCGGTTTCGCGCGCGTTCTTTTTCAGCAAATCGAGTAAAGCATCCATAACATCCAACCTTCTTGTTTCGGGAACGGGCGTTATCTTAGCGCAAAAGGGGGGCGGGCGGCAACGGTTTACAGGACTTCGATCTGGTTGGCTTCGGCAGTGACTGAGACCGCCTGCCCGATCATGTCGATGTTCAGCACAACCTTTAACGTGCCCACCATTCGGGCGACGCGCCCCTCGACCCCCATGAAGGGCCCGCCTATGATGCGCACCAGCCGGCCTTGAACGAGCGGCTTGGAAGGTTTAAGTTCGGGGTCGGCCCTGAGCGCACGGCGTACCATGATGAGGTCCCGTAGCATGCGCCGGGGCTCAAGGGGTTCGAGGATGCGGACCAGGAGGTTGGTCTGGAGCAGTTGCAGGCGTTGCGCATCAGGAAAATTTGCGAAAACATAGCCTGGAAAGACGGGGAGCAGGAAAGCGACTTTGCGCCGTTGGACGACGCGCGTCTTCTTCCGGAGTGGCAGATAGAAAGGTATCCCATAAAGGCCACAGTATTCCGTGACCTTCTTCTCCGTGCGAGGTTTGACAAAAAGCACTTTCCAGTTTTTCATACACCTGCGGGGCCCGACGCATTTTCACCCGATCGCGTCGTCCTCGTCCGGGTCCGCGATGCTGACTGAGACGAGCTTGTCTCCCTCGCAGAGATTGACGAGCCTGACACCCTTTGCAGGGCGGCCGATGACGCGGATCTGGTTTACTGGAGAGCGCACCATCATGCCGTTGGATGTGATCGAGACCATCGACTGGTCGTCGCGCACGGCGTGTGCGGCTACGACCGGACCATTGCGGCCGTCGTCGTCCTTGATGGCGATCATGCCGCCGCCGCCGCGGTGGTGCATCGTGAAGTCTTTGAATTCGGTTCGCTTGCCGTAGCCGTTCTCAGTTGCGATCAGAAGCGTCTCGTTATCATTCACGATGTCGAAAGAGCGCACCACGTCGCCGGCTGCCAGCCGGATGCCGCGAACACCTGCCGAAGCGCGTCCCATGCACCGCACACTCGTCTCGCGTTCCTTTCCTTCCGCATCGGTTTTCTTGAGCGAAACGGGGAAACGGATAGCCTTGCCGTTGGCGGTGACCAGCAGGATGTGGTCGGTCTCGCGGACGAGGCGGACTTGGATGAGCCGGTCGTTCGAGGTCTGTTCGGTCGCGTCGTCCTGTTCGCCGGGTTCTTCTTTCTCCTGCGTGTCAGCGCCGTCATCTTCGCCCTGAATGTCCTTGAATTTGATGGCGATGATGCCCTTTCGGTTGACGTTGCGGAACTCGGCGAGGGCGGTGCGCTTGATGACGCCGTTCTCTGTGGCAAAGAAGACCTCTTCGCCGGTCTCAAAGGAGCGGATGGGCAGCAGTGCCACGACAGATTCTCCCTCGCGCAGTTCGAGAAGGTTGACGATCGGCTTGCCGAACGAGGTGCGTGGCGCTTCGGGTATCTCGTAGGCGTCTTTCTTGAAGACTCGGCCCTGGCTGGTGAAGAGGAGCAAGGTGTCGTGGGTTTCTGCCACAAACACCGTATCGATGAAGTCCTCGTTTTTGACCGCCGCGCCGGTGATGCCTTTGCCGCCGCGCCGCTGCTCGCGATAGGTTGTGAGCGGGACCCGCTTAACGTAACCACGCTGGCTCAGTGTGATGATGCACGGCTCGTCGGCGATGAGGTCTTTAATGTTGACCTCGCTCTCCAACGGGACGATCTCAGACCTGCGCACGTCGCCCCTCTTGGAGGAAGTCACGTATTTGGCCTTGATGTCGGCGAGATCCTGCTTGATGAGACCATAGATTTTCACGGGGTCTTCGAGCAGGCCTTGGAGATAAGTGATGCGCTCGCAGAGTTCCCTGTATTCGGATTCGACCTTTTCGCGCTCGAGTCCGGTGAGCTGGTAGAGCCGCATTTCGAGGATCGCGTCGACCTGTTTGTCAGAGAATGCAAAGCGCTCGATGAGGCGGTTTTTTGCTTCGTCACGGTTTTTGGAGGAGCGGATGATCGCAACCACTTCGTCGAGGTGGTCGAGCGCGATGAGCAGCCCGTCGAGAATGTGTTTGCGGGCCTCGGCCTTGGCCAGTTCGAATCGGGTGCGGCGGGTGATGACTTCGAAGCGGTGGTCGACGTAGCACCGGAACAGCTCCTTCAGAGTCATCACCTTTGGGCGACCTTGGTCGATCGCCAACATGTTCGCGCCGAAGGTGGTCTGGAGCTGAGTGTGCTTGTAGAGATTGTTCAGCACGACCTGTCCCAGCGCGCCGCGCTTGAGTTCGATCACCACGCGGATGCCGTCGCTGGAGCTTTCGTCGCGGATGTCAGAAATGCCTTCGATGACTTTCTCGTTTACGAGGTCAGCCATCTTCTCGATCATGCTGGCCTTGTTCACCGTATAGGGGATTTCGGTGATAATGATGGCCTCTTTGTTCTTGTACTCGACGATTTCGGCCTTGCCGCGGATCATGATCGAACCGCGCCCGAGCTTATACATCGCTTCGATGCCGCGCGTCCCGCAGATGGTCGCGCCTGTCGGGAAGTCGGGGCCTTTGACGAACCGCATCAGGTCGTCAATGGTGCAGTCCGGGTTTTCCACGTAGTGCGTGATGCCGTCGACCAGCTCCCCGAGGTTGTGTGGCGGTATGTTGGTCGCCATGCCCACGGCAATGCCGGTCGAGCCGTTGAGCAACAGGTTGGGCAGGCGTGCCGGCAGCACGGTGGGCTCGAGAAACTCTTCGTTGTAGTTGGGCTTGAAGTCGACGGTGTCCTTCTCCAGATCGTCGAGGATCTCTTCAGCGAGCCGGTCCATGCGCACTTCGGTGTACCGCATGGCGGCAGGGGGGTCGCCGTCGATGGAACCGAAGTTGCCTTGGCCGTCCACAAGCGGATACCGCATCGAGAAGTCTTGGGCCATGCGCACGATGGTGTCGTAGACCGCCTGATCGCCATGCGGGTGGTATTTACCGATCACGTCGCCGACGACGCGGGCCGACTTCTTATAGGGCTTGTTCCATGTGTTGCTCAGCTCGTTCATGGCGAAGAGCACGCGGCGGTGTACCGGCTTCAGCCCGTCGCGCGCATCCGGCAAAGCACGCCCGATGATCACGCTCATCGAATAGTCGATGTATGAGGAGCTCATCTCATCTTCGATGTTAATGTTGTGCAAGCCTTGGTCGGCACTGTCGTCCGGCTGAATCCCGTCGCTCATGATATCTCCGCTGTTGAACAATGAAAGAACTTACACAATACCAGATTCTCCGACGGGAAACCACCTTTTACCGTCTGCCTCGAGCTCCTAACTCAAGGAGCAAGAGGGTGTGTGTCAGGAAAGTGACATCGCTTCGAAGGTCATGCCGCTATGACTGCCGCCCTTACGGTGTCCTCACGGTCGCGGACGCCAGTCCAGTAGGCGTCGTGGAGTCCGTCCGTGAT
>Ga0075012_10006132_pt1 | contig 10922 bp, 6 predicted proteins | sample All_14_2_FD_71474 | JGI IMG/M metagenome (GOLD analysis project Ga0075012, IMG submission 71474) | Freshwater microbial communities in response to fracking from Pennsylvania, USA - Allegheny Zone_MetaG_DW_15 | ecosystem: Environmental > Aquatic > Deep subsurface > Groundwater > Drilled... | reverse complement strand
CCGCATGCTGGCCTTCGACTCGGTCAAGCAGCGGCTCGAGCGCGAGCAGCCGATGACCTTCCTCGAGTTCAACTACATGCTGATGCAGTCGGTGGACTTCCTGGAGCTGTCGCGGTCGCGGAACTGCCTGCTGCAGATGGGCGGCTCGGACCAGTGGGGCAACATCCTCAACGGGGTGGAGCTGATCCGCCGCGTCGACCACAAGCCGGCCTTCGGCCTGACCACCCCCCTGCTGTCGACGGCGTCCGGCGCCAAGATGGGCAAGACGGCCCAGGGCGCGGTCTGGCTCAACGCCGACATGCGCAGCCCGTACGACTACTGGCAGTTCTGGCGCAACGCCGAGGACGCCGACGTCGGCCGCTTCCTGCGCCTGTTCACCGACCTGCCGCTGGACGAGATCGCCCGGCTGGAGGCGCTGGACGGCGCGGCGATCAACGACGCCAAGAAGGTGCTGGCCGACGAGGCCACCCGCATGCTGCACGGCGACGAGGCGGCCAGGGCCGCGCGCGACGCGGCCGAGAAGGCCTTCGAACAGGGCGCCCTGTCGGACGACCTGCCGACGGTCGAGATTCCGGCGGCCGACCTGACGGCTGGGGTCCAGCTGGCGAAGCTGGCCGTGACGGCCGGTCTGGCCGGCTCCAACGGCGAGGCCCGGCGCCTGGCCCAGGGCGGCGGCCTGCGTCTGAACGACGCCCAGGAGATGGACGCCAACCGCGAGATCAACCCCGCCGACGTCGTCGACGGGGTGATCAAGCTCGGCGCCGGCAAGAAGAAGATCGTGCTGCTGAAGCCGGTCTGACCGTCAAAGGAAGAGGCCCGTGACTGACCTGAGCATTGGCGACCCCGCCCCCGACTTCGATCTGCCCACCGACACGGGCCGCGTCTCGCTGGCGGCCCTCAAGGGCAGAAAGGTCGTGCTGTTCTTCTATCCGAAGGACGACACGCCCGGCTGCACCACCGAGAACATCGACTTCTCCGCCTTGAAGGCCGACTTCGACGCCGCCGGCGCGGTGCTGATCGGGGTGTCCAAGGACACGGCGGCGAAGCACGGCAAGTTCCGCGCAAAGCACGGCCTGACCGTCGAGCTGGGCTCGGACGCCGACAGCGACGTCATCGAGCGCTACGGCGCCTGGGTGCAGAAGAGCCTCTACGGTCGGGAGTACATGGGCATCGATCGCTCGACCTGGCTCATCGATGGCGAGGGCGTGATCCGCAGGATCTGGCGCAAGGTAAAGGTCAAGGGTCATGCCGCCGAGGTCCTTGCCGCGGTCCGGTCACTTTAACCACGACAGCGACATTCGGTCGCGCCACCGGCCCCAAACGGGTCGTTACCCAAGGGTAACGGTGGGTGTTGCGAAAACGTCTCAGAAGCACTCAAATATTCGCGCGGTGCGCGCAAAGTGGAGGCGAGGAACTGGCGCAGCGTACAGGTCATGGTTAATCCTGCCCTGACAAGGTCACAATGCCCGCTTCGCGCACGCCTGACGCGCGAAGGGTCTTGCGCGTTCCCCCGTCTTCATCGCATATCGCCGGACACCGAGAAACTCGGGTTCGGGGGCTATGGCCACAGCACGCTTGCACAGAATTCGGCGAGCCTTGGAGGAGCTGTTTCCGGAACGGCATCTCTACATCCGCTCGGGCGGGGAGATGCGCGGGTTCGTGCTCTCCACCAGCAAACAGATCATGGGCGCCGGCATCATCGGCGCGGCCGCCCTGTGGATGGGCGTCTGCACCGCGGCCATGCTGGTCAGCGCGCTGTCGGTCAGCGCCACGGACCAGGAGCTGGGCCGCCGCGACGCCTACTGGGAGCGCGTCACCGCCGACCGCCAGGCGCGCCTCAACAGCGCGATGCAACAGCTGTCGCAAACCGACGGCTCCCTCGTTGAGCTGGCGAACTCGGTCGAGAAGCGTCACGCCGCCCTCGCCCAGCTGCTGACCGACTCCGGCTTCCGCGGAGCCCCGGGCGCGGCCCAGGCATTGGCTCCGGCCAAGCCCCGCATCAACGGCGGAACCCCGATCCAGCGCGTGCAGTACACGCTGATGGACCAGGAGCGGATGATCACCGCCGCCGAGAGCTACGCCCTCAGCCGCGCCGAACGCCTGCGCCTCGCCTTCCGCCTCGCCGGCCTGAACCCGGACAGCTACGCCAACCGCGGCGGCGCCCTGGGCGGACCGCTGATCGAGGCGCGCGATCCCCGCGCCCTGGCCGCCGTGCTCGACGTCGACGAGAGCTTCGCCCAGCGCATCCAGCGCGCCTCGACCAACATGTCGGACATGCGCGCCCTGGCGACTGCGGCGCGCGGCCTGCCCTTCTTCCGCCCCACCAGCGCGGCGGCGCAGTCCAGCAGCTACGGCGTGCGGCTGGATCCGTTCACCCGCCGGCCCGCGTTCCATTCGGGACTCGACTTTCCGGGCGCGAACTTCACCCCGATCTATTCGACGGCGCCGGGCGTGGTCTCGTTCACCGGCGTGCGCTCCGGATACGGCAACACGGTCGAGATCGACCACGGCAACGGGTTCAAGACGCGCTATGCGCACCTGGCCGGCTACAACGTCACGATCGGGCAGCGGGTCTCGGTTGGCCAGCGTATTGCATCGATGGGGTCGACCGGCCGGTCGACTGGCCCACATTTGCACTATGAGGTGTGGGTCAATGGCCGGGCGCAGAACCCCAACCGATACTTGAAGGCCGGCGAATATGTTCAGCAAGCAGAGTAAGACCCCGCCCAAACCCACGGCCGTTTCGGCTCCGGCGCCCGCGCCGGCTCCCATGGCGCCCGAGCAACCCAAGGCGCGACCGAAAGTGGCATCCCTTATCAGCGACGGGATTACGATCGAGGGCGGCGTCGTCGGCGACGGCGAACTGCAGATCGATGGCGTGGTCCGTGGCGACGTGCGCGTCGGCCGGCTGACCGTCGGCGACACCGGCCACATCGAGGGTTCGGTCTACGCCGAGGCCGCCGAGGTTCGCGGGCGCGTGATCGGCTCGGTCACCGCCAAGCAGGTGCGTCTTTATGGGACAGCCTACGTCGACGGCGACATCACCCACGAACAGCTGGCGATGGAAACGGGCGCCTTCTTCCAGGGCCGCAGCCTGAAGTTCCAGCGTCCGCAGCAGCCGCAGCACAACCCCGCCCCCGCGCCGCACGCGCCGCAGGGCCAGGGCCTCGGCATCCCCCCCAAGGTCGGCTGATCTTCCGACGCCCCTCCCCTTCATGGGGATGGCAGTTCGCGTGGTTCGACACGCGCCCAACGGGCGCTGCTCATCATGACGTCCACTGAGCTACGTCATCCTGGGCAGCCGCGAAGCGGCGTGTCGAAGGACGCGCAATACGACGGCCGCCTGCGCCCCTTCTCCCACAAGGGGAGATGGTCGAGGCAGGCTTACCCCTCGACCGCGTCGCGCGTGACGCCGACCCGCTGCGCCAGCGCCGCGCCCATGAACTCGTCGAGATCGCCGTCCAGCACGCCGGCCGTGTCGGAGGTCTCGACGTTCGTGCGCAGGTCCTTGACCATCTGATAGGGCTGCAGGACGTAGCTGCGGATCTGGTGGCCCCAGCCGATGTCGGTCTTCTGGTCCTCGAGCGCCTGGGCCGCGGCCTCGCGCTTCTGCAGCTCCATCTCGTAGAGCCGCGCGCGCAGCATCTTCCACGCCTCTTCGCGGTTCTGGTGCTGGCTGCGGCCGGCCTGGCAGGCCACGGCGATGCCGGTCGGGATGTGGGTCAGGCGGACGGCGGAGTCGGTCTTGTTGATGTGCTGGCCGCCGGCGCCGCTGGCCCGGTAGGTGTCGGTGCGCACGTCGGCCGGGTTGATCTCGATCTCGATGGTGTCGTCGATCACCGGATAGACCCAGGCCGAGGCGAAACTGGTGTGCCGCTTGGCCGCCGCGTCATAGGGGCTGATGCGCACCAGCCGGTGCACCCCGGCCTCGGTCTTCAGCCAGCCATAGGCGTTGGGGCCCTTGACCAGCAGGGTGGCGGACTTGATGCCGACCTGGTCGCCGCTGGTCTCCTCGACCAGCTCCACGCTGTAGCCGTGGGCGTTGGCCCAGCGGGTGTACATGCGCAGCAGCATGTTGGCCCAGTCGCAGGACTCGGTGCCGCCGGCCCCGGAGTTGATTTCGATATAGGCGTCGTTGCCGTCGGCCTCGCCGGACAGCAGGGCCTCGAGCTCGGCCTTGGCGGCGCGGGCCTTGAGGGTCTTCAGCTGCGCCCGCGCGTCCTCCAGCGAGGATTCGTCATCCTCGGCGTCGGCCATCTCGGCATATTCGACGGCGTCGGCCAGGTCGCGCTCGAGGCTGCGCACGGCCTCCACCCGATCAGCCAGCTGCTGACGCTCGCGCATCAGGGCCTGGGCCTCGGCGGGCTTGTCCCACAGCGTGGGGTCTTCGGAACGAGCGTCCAGCTCGTGCAGGCGTCTTAGGGCTGCATCCCAGTCAAAGACGCCTCCTGAGCAGTCCGGCGGACTGCTCGATGTCGGCCTTGGCGGCCTCAACATCCGGTCTCATGAAAGTCTCCGATCAAGCGGGCGCGGGCCTTACCCCGCGCGTCGCCTTAATACAATCCCGTCAGGTCGTCGGGGATCTTGGGTTTGGGCGGCGGCTTGGGCGTCGAGGGCGGCAGGTCGCTGTTCAGCTGTCCGCCCGGCCAGGCGTTCTGGTAGTTCACCGGACCATCGGCGTTGACCGGCGCCACCGGACCGACCGGACCGTGCGGTTCGGTGCCGGGGCGGAACGCCTCGCGTTGGCCGCCGACGACCGCGAACTTGGCCGTCTTCGGCGGCTTGAAGTCCTGCACCGGGACGCCCTTGATGGCTTCCTTCATGAAGTCGATGAACACCGGCAGGGCCGACACCCCGCCCGCTTCGCCCTCACCCAGCGACCGGTTGTCATCGAAGCCGATGAACACGCCGACGACGATCTGCGGCGTGAAGCCGACGAACCAGGCGCTGCGATATTCGTTCGTCGTCCCGGTCTTGCCGCCGACCGGGCGTCCCAGCACCTGCGCCTGGGTCGCGGTGCCGCGCTGGACCACGCCCTGCAGCATCGAGGAGATCTGGTAGGCCGTGATCGGATCGATGATCTGCTCGCCGGCGGTGGCGATGCGCGGGCTTTCCTCGCCGCCGAATCCGGCGGTGCAGCGCGGGCAGTCGCGCTTGTCGGCGCGATAGATCACCCGGCCTTCGCGGTCCTCGACCAGTTCGATGAGATGGGGCTCGACCCGCCGCCCGCCGTTGACGAACGCGGTGTAGGCGGCCGTCAGCTTGAACGGCGTCGTCTCCCCGGCGCCCAGCGCCATGGCGAGCACGGGCTCCATCGACCGGACGATGCCGAACTTGACGCACAGATCGGCGATCTTCTTCATGCCCACGCCCTGCGCCAGACGGACGGTCATGGCGTTGCGCGACAGCTCCAGGCCCCGCCGCAGCGGCATGGAGCCATAGAATTTCTTGTTGTAGTTCTGAGGCGCCCAGTCCTCGCCCTTGACCGCGCCCTTGAAGCTGATCTGGGCGTCGGTGACGTAACTGGCCGGCGTGAATCCGCCGTCGGGCTCGAGCGCGGCCGCGTAGACGAACGGCTTGATGGCCGATCCCGGCTGACGCATCGCCTGGGTGGCGCGGTTGAAACTCGACAGCGAGAAGGAGTAGCCGCCGACCATCGCCAGCACCCGTCCGGTATGGGGCTCCATGGCCACCAGGGCGCCGTTGACGGCGGGAACCTGCCGCAGGCGATAGACGCCCGACGCCGTGGGTTCGACAAACACCAGATCGCCGACCTTGAGCCCCTTGCCCGCCCGGGCCCAGGCGACATCCTCGGCGGCCAGGGCGCCGGGACCATAGTCCTTGGCCGGCCTCACCCGGACGCCGCCCGTGGTGCTCTCGATGACGGCCGCGCGCCAGCCTCGCCGTTCGGACGGCGGCGTCTTCTTCAGCGCGGCCTTCTCCCAGCCCGGCGCCATGTCGGTCGAGCCCCAGGCGCCGCGCCAGCCGTGGCGGCGGTCATAGCCTTCAAGCCCATCCATCAGCGCCACCCGCGCCGCCGTCTGCAGGCGCGGATCCAGCGTGGTGCGCATGTAGTAGCCGCCCTCGCTGAGTCGCGGCCCCAAGGTGACGAGCCCCCGGCGACGGACTTCCTCGACGAAATAGTCCGCGTCCTTGTACTTGGCCCGCGACGGGGCGGCCTGGACCTTGAGGTCCTCCTTCATCGCCGCGGCGGCGTCGGCGTGGCTGACCCAGCCGAGCTCGGCCATCTGGCTCAGCACCCAGTTCCGCCGGCCGATCGCGTTCGCCTTGCGGCGGATCGGATGATAGTTGTCCGGCCCCTTGGGCAGGGACGCCAGATAGGCGCATTCGGCCAGGGTAAGGTCCGACACCGGCTTGCCGAAGTAGTTGTAGGCGGCCGCGCCCACGCCGTAGGACCGGTAACCCAGCCAGATCTCGTTGAGATACAGCTCGAGAATCCGGTCCTTGGTCAGGGTCTGTTCGAGTCGCCGGGCGAGAATCGCTTCCTTCAGCTTGCGGCCGACCGTGGCGTCGCTGGTCAGGAGCACGTTCTTGGCCACCTGCTGGGTGATCGTCGACCCGCCCTCGAGGCGACGTCCCTGAACGGCGTTGAGGACGTTCTTGATCATCGCCCGCGACAGACCCTGAACGTCCACCCCGCTGTGCTGGAAGAAGTTGCGGTCCTCGGCGGCGAGGAACGCCTGCACCAGGCGGGGCGGAAGCTGGTCGTAGGGGATGAAAATCCGCCGCTCGCGCGAGAATTCGCCGATCAGCGTGCCGTCCCAGGCATAGACCCGCGTGGCGGTCGGCGGCCGGTAGTCGGTCAGGTCGCCGGCGTCCGGCATGTCGTGGAAGAGCCAGGCCGCATAGATGGCGAGCGTGAACCCGGCCACGGCGATGAGGCTGAGCACGGTCACGCCGACGATCGCCACCCAGCGTTCGGGTGGTTCTTCAAACGGCCAAAGACGCAGTAGGGCCTTCTCAAGCATGGGCCTGCTTAGCCTGACTGGAGCCGGGCGCCAACGGCCCCCGCATCAGACAGCCGTCAACTGCTCGCGGTCTTCACCTGACGCGCGAACCAGGCGTCCACGGCGTCGCCCACGGCGTCCATCAGCCTTGTACGGCTTCTGGAATTGGTCAGCTGCTGCTCGTCGGCCGGGTTGTTGATAAAGCCCATCTCCAGCAGCACGGCCGGCACATCGGGGGCCAGCAGAACCATCAGATTTCCGTCACGGTGGCTGCGGCGCAACAGGGTCGTCTCGTCGGCGATGTGCGTCAGCAGCAGTTGGGCGAAATCGGCGGACCGGTTGCGGGTCGAGCGCTGGGTCAGATCGAGGATGATCTCCCCCACGGTCCGGTCCGCCCCCGGGAAACTCACCGGCATCAGCCAGTCGTCCTTGCGCAGCACCTTGGTCACCCGGCTCTCGCCGCGTTCGGAGAGCGTATAGACGCTGGCGCCGCGCATGGCGGTCGTGGGTCCCGAATCGGCGTGCAGCGAGATGAACAGGTCCGCGTCCGCCGCGCGGGCGATCTGCACACGGCTTTCGAGGGGAATGTAGGTGTCGCTCGAGCGCGTCAGGACCACGCGGTAGCGGCCGGTCCGCTCGAGACGCGACTTCAGGGCCTTTGCGGCGGCCAGGGTGACATCCTTCTCGTGGGCCGAGACGCCGGGGGCGCCCGGATCCTTTCCGCCGTGACCGGCGTCGATCACCACCACGCGCGGACCGCCGCGAATCGTCGCCCGCGCCGCGATGACCGGGGGCGGCGCGGCCCGCCGGGTCGCGGGCGCGGCGTCCGGCGTCGCATTGAGCGCCTTGAGGTCGATGACATACCGATAGGTGGAGACGCCGTCCCCGGGCGGCAGCAGGAACCGGCGACGGACCTCGGCCCCGCGAACCAGATCAATGTTCAGCTTTACCGAGGTCGCGCCGCGCTCGACATTCCACCGCCGGACAAGGCCCTGCGCGCCGCCGCTGAGATTGCTGGCCGTGTCGATCCGCGGCAGGGCCACGACGACCTTTCCCTCGGAGCCGTCCTCCATGAGCTTGCCGGTGATCGAGCGGTCGAGGTCAAGGACGATGCGGGTCTCGACCTGGTCGCCGCCGAGTCGGACCTTCAGCAGACCGGTGTTGGACGAGCCGCGGGCGACGCCGCCGATCGTCAGCACCGCCAGACCCAGGCAGGCCAGGAGAGCGAACCCTCTCCATCCCGCGAGAAATCCACCGGTCGACAACGCCCGCATTCTACGCCCCGTACATCGCTTTGCGATTGATCGGACACTATCGCCCGGGCCGGGTATCGAATTGGTTAAGCCTTTACCTACGACCCGGCGCCGGCGTTGCGCTTTCCTTTTGCGCGCGGATGAGGGTAAGGTCCGATTGCGCGCCGGTTTCCGCGACTGACGGAAATTCTCCGCGCACAAGACACTTCAAGGCCGCGCGTCCGGCCCATCGCCTTGCGGCGATCGACGCAACCCTCTGACCCCGCGCCGATCCTGGCGCGAAAAGGACATTTCCTCATGGGCTGCGCACACGCCCTGGCCTGGCATTCGCCCCTTCGCATCGCCGCTTGCGGCGCGTCGGACGGCCATACGGAGCGCGCCTTCACATCATGCCGGCGACCGGGCCAAGCGCCCGCCGCGCGCCGGGGAGACGCTTTCAATGACCAAGAAAATGCTTATCGACGCCGCCCACCCGGAAGAAACCCGGGTCGTCGTCGTGGACGGAAACCGGGTTGAAGAGTTCGATTTCGAAAGCCAGTCCAAGAAACAGCTTCGCGGGAACATCTACCTCGCCAAGGTGACGCGGGTTGAGCCGAGCCTTCAGGCGGCCTTCATCGAGTACGGCGGCAATCGCCACGGCTTCCTGGCCTTCAACGAAATCCACCCGGACTACTACCAGATCCCCCTCGCCGACCGCGAAGCGCTGATGCGCGCCCAGGCCGAGGATGACGACGAGCCGGAGACCCGCGGCCGGGGCCGTTCGGCCGCGCCGGCGTCGGAAAACGACGACGACGATGACCATGAGGTCTCGGAAGACGAAGACGACGTGATGGACGAGGAGGTGGCCCGCCGCCGCCGTCGTCTGATGCGCAACTACAAGATCCAGGAAGTGATCCGCCGCCGGCAGATCATGCTGGTGCAGGTCGTCAAGGAAGAGCGCGGCAACAAGGGCGCGGCCCTGACCACCTACCTCTCCCTCGCCGGCCGCTACGGCGTCCTGATGCCCAACACCGCCCGCGGCGGCGGCATCAGCCGCAAGATCACCACCGTCACCGATCGCAAGAAGCTCAAGACGATCGTCCAGAGCCTCGACGTGCCCAAGGGCATGGGCCTGATCGTGCGCACGGCCGGGGCCAAGCGCACCAAGACCGAGATCAAGCGGGACTACGACTATCTGCTGCGCGCCTGGGAAAACATCCGCGAGACGACGCTGCACTCGATCGCCCCGGCGCTGATCTACGAGGAGGAAGACCTCGTCAAACGCGCCATCCGCGACCTGTTCGACAAGGACATCGACGGCGTCTGGGTCGAGGGCGAGCGCGGCTACAAGGATGCGCGCGACTTCATGCGCATGCTGATGCCGTCGCAGGCCAAGAAGGTCCAGCTGTACCGCGAACCGACGCCGCTGTTCGTGGCGCACAAGGTCGAGGGCCATCTCTCGCAGATCTACACCCCGGTCGTGCCGCTGAAGTCGGGCGGCTACCTCGTGATCAACCAGACCGAGGCGCTGGTCGCCATCGACGTCAACTCCGGCAAGTCGACGCGCGAACGCAACGTCGAGGCGACCGCGCTGAAGACCAACATGGAGGCGGCCGAGGAAGCCGCCCGCCAGCTGCGCCTGCGCGACCTCGCCGGCCTGGTGGTCATCGACTTCATCGACATGGAGGAGTCGAAGAACAACCGCGCGGTCGAGAAGAAGCTGAAGGACAGCCTCAAGGACGACCGCGCCCGCATCCAGATGGGCAAGATCAGCTCGTTCGGCCTGATGGAGATCAGCCGCCAGCGTCGCCGCAGCGGCGTGCTGGAAGGCACGACCCATGTCTGCGAGCACTGCGCCGGCACCGGCCGGGTCCGCTCGACCGAATCCAGCGCCCTGGCCGCTCTCCGCGCCGTGGAGATGGAAGCCCTGCAGGGCGGCGGCGAGGTGACCCTCAAGGTGTCGCCGGCCGTCGGGCTCTATATCCTGAACGAAAAGCGGGCTTACCTGACCCGCGTGCACCAGACGCACCACCTGTTCGTCACCGTGCAGATCGACGCCGCCCTGGGCGAGGCCGATCACGAGATCGAGCGCACGGCCAGCGGCGAGCACTCGCTGCACGATCTTGAGCCGGTTCCCTCCGCCATCGGCCGCGTGGCCTACGACCCCGACGACGACCTGCTCGACGACGGCGCCGACTTCGAGGACGAAGACGAGGACGAGGAAGACGAGGAAGAGGAAGAGGCCGAAGAGAACGAGGGCGGCCTGTCCGACGACGACGAGGACGACTCCGCGCCGGCGCGTGAAGCCCGCGGACCGCGCGAGGACGGCGAAGCCGGCGAGGATGGCGGCCGTCGCGGCCGCAGCCGTCGCCGTCGCCGTCGCGGCGGACGCCGGGAGGACGGCGAGGTCGCCGAAGCGGGCGCCGCCGCGCCGGTTCAGGCCCCTGCCCCGGCGCGCGACGAGGATGACGCCGATGGCGAGGCCCAGCGCCGCCGCCGCCGCGGCCGCCGCGGCGGTCGTCGCATGCGCGACGACGCCCGTCCCCAGGACGGATTCTCCTGGACCCGTCCGCGCGTCCCGTTCGGTGACGATCCGTTCGTCTGGCACGATCCGGCCACGCTGGTCGAAGGCGGCGCGCCCGCTCCGTCCGGCGACGCCCGTCCGCCGCGTCGCGAGCCGACGCCCCGGCCCGAAGCCGCTCCGGTCGCCGAGGCCGCGCCC
>Ga0075012_10006131_pt1 | contig 10924 bp, 7 predicted proteins | sample All_14_2_FD_71474 | JGI IMG/M metagenome (GOLD analysis project Ga0075012, IMG submission 71474) | Freshwater microbial communities in response to fracking from Pennsylvania, USA - Allegheny Zone_MetaG_DW_15 | ecosystem: Environmental > Aquatic > Deep subsurface > Groundwater > Drilled... | reverse complement strand
GTGGGAACGGCATCCGCATTTGCGGTCGATCGCTGGAACGTGACGGCCAAGCCGGGCCGTTCAGGCGGCATGAAATTCTGCGAAGTTCTGATCTATACGAATGCCTTGAGCGCGACCGAACGGGCGAATATTGAGGCGTGGCTGATGAAAAAGTGGTTCAACCAGCCCGCGCCGGGTTATCGTTTGGATTCCAACAGCCGTGTGGGCATGACGGAGCTTGCGGTGCAGGCGGGCGGTGAATTTGGTGTTTCGGTTTACGGCGAGGGCGATGTGACGATCGACCGCGTCAGTGGAAAGGGCACCTTGGTCAAACGCGGCCCGGGATCGCTGAAGGTCGGTTCGCTGGCGAACTTGCAGAATCAGGCGGTCAAGGTTGAGGGGGGCAGCTTTGCGACGGGAGGCGGAACGCGTCCGATTCCGAATGCGGCGCGTTTGCCGAGTGGGATCGCTTTCCGCGTAGATGCTTCAGATCTTGCGACGCTGACGCTGGCGGATTCCGCAGTGGTGGCGATTCGCGATGCGGATGGCCGCGCGAACCAGGCAGTTGCGACGAACGCGAGCATCTGTCCGACATGGGTTGCGAATGCGTTGAACGGCAAGGGCGTGATCGACTTCGGCGCGTACGGGAGCGGCAAGTTCCTGGTCTGGTCGAATCAGCTCTCGACGATCCGTAGCGTCTTCTGGGTGATCGATTCCGCGCAGGGTGGCGGCTTTCTTCTGGGTGCGACAAATGCGGCCTCGTGCGACTTCCATCGCGGTGTGGACTTCACGACCCGGTTGGGCAAGATCTGGAGCAACACGTATGGTTCTCCGCGCGTGTATCAGGGGAGTACGCGCGTCAATGGTATGGCGGTCAACGGCGCGGCGATTCCTCTGGGCGGCAATTTCGAGCTGATTTCACTGGTGACGACAGATATCACCACAGCAGGACTTTTTGCAGCGGATCGCGCCTTTCTTGATCGTACGGGCGGACAGCGTCTGGCCGAGGTGATCGTCTACACGCGGGCCTTGACCGATGCGGAGGTTCTGGATGTGGAGGCCTATCTCTCGGACAAGTGGTTCAATCAGAAGCCGGGTGCCTATGCCGGAGGTGTTACAGAACCAGTGAGCAGCGTGCAGATGAGCGGGACGTCGACAATTGGCAGCAGCGAGACGGTGGTGGCGGAGATCAGCGGATCGTGGATCAAGACCAATGCGGGCGTGGTGCGCGCGGGACGGCTGACGGGCTCTGTTTCCGTGCAGGCGGGCGGTGTTCAGATCGAGGGTGCGCATCCTGCGGATGTTCCGGTGACAGCTGGGCGCGTGTATCACATGGATCCCTCGCGTGTCGAAACGCTGCTTCTTGATGCGAACAACTCGGTGACGACGCTCTATTCGATTGCCTCGGATCATGTGAATACGGCGCGTCCGTATGTGGGGACCGGATTCAGCGGACCGTTGCTGCTGACCAACCAGCTGAACGGATTGCCGGTGTTGGATTGCGGCGTGTTGGGGTCAAAGCGCCATCTGATTACCGAGGTGCAGGAACGGACTGTGCGCGACATTTACATGATCTTTGGTTCGCAGAATGGCGGCGGCTTCCTGTTGGGCAACCGCGGCTTGACCAATCTTGTCGACGGATCGAACAACGAGCGATTCTTCCATCGCAATACCGGGACAGCCTGGGGAGGGACATTCCCGCAGTCGATGACCAACTGCGCGGTGGCGATCTTCAATGCCTATGCGGAGCAGAATCGCATTGCGGATACGGGGTATTTCCGGACGAACAACGTGATGATTGCGCCGCGTTCAGCAGGATTCAGCGGCGGGTATCAGCTGATTGATATTCAGGCCTCGGGCGTGTTGTGGTTTGCTGGGTTTGGCTATGATCGTCAGTTCGATTCAGCATCGGGGCAGTTGACCTACTTCTTCACGAATGGCGAACGCAGCGGCGGTCAGCGTTACGGTGAAGTGATCATGTACGATCGCAACTTGACGGCGGAGGAGCGGACTGCGGTGTACAACTACCTCAACTGGAAATGGTTCAATGCGGTTGTGCCGGGGTACAAGGGCGCGTCCGTATTGGATAGTGTGAACGTTGCGGCAAATACCTGGATTGACTTGGCGGGCGAATCGCTGACTGCGAAAAACGTGGCGGGTGCAGGTGAAATCCGAAACGGCGCTGTGCGCGTTGGGGAGTCGCTGGGGCCATCAGGAGCTTTGACGGTCAGCAATTTGACGGTCCAGGCTCAGGCCATCTATCATACGCAACCTGGCGCATCCATTCAGGTGCAGGATACACTGTCCATCGAGGGGCCGCTTACGGTTCAGTTTACTCTGGCCAACGGGATGCCGCCGATTGGGGGAATTACCCTCTTCTCGTTTGCGACATTGGCGAATGCGGCGCAGATCAATTTTGGTCAATGGGTTCTTTCCGGGGATGTTTCGACGGCCTTTTATCCGAGGCTGGAGGTGCAGGCCAACGCGATTCGTCTGATCTTCAAATCCAAGGGAACGTTGCTGTTGGTGCGTTAATCCGAACACGGGTGCGGAGAGCGTCTGCATGCGATGTGATGCGTGTGCGGACGTTTTGCGACGAAGTGCTTATTCGGCGCTTGCAGGAGGCGGGGCGGAATGAAAAAGAAGCTCATACTCTTTTGCGATGGGACGTGGAATCAGCTGTCGGATACGCCGACAAACGTAGCAAAATTATTTGCCGCCACGCAGCAGGACGCGGAGGACGGGACACCTCAGATTGTACACTACATTGCAGGTGTGGGTACGCGGTCATGGATCGAGCGCTGGATTGGTGGAACTTTCGGATGGGGGATTTCGCAAAATATCAAAGAAGGTTACCGATTCCTGTGCGGTAACTATGAGCCGGGCGATGACATTTACCTTTTCGGTTTCAGTCGTGGCGCTTTTTGCGTTCGGTCGTTGTCGGGCTTGATCTACAATGTCGGTCTGTTGAAGCGCGCGCACATCTGCCACATTGACGAAGCCTATGCGGGGTACAAGAACAAAGCGCCTGCGTGGCATCCGAATCCCGAGAAGGGGAGTGCGGCCAAAGCCTTTCGCGAGCGGTATGCACACGGCGGGGAATCCATTCGTTTTTTAGGTGTCTGGGATACAGTTGGGGCATTGGGGGCTCCGTATGGCCTTGTGATGGGGTGGATCATGGATCGTCTGTTCGGATGCCGCTTTCACGATACGAAATTGAGTCGGATTATTGTCTCCGCAAGCCATGCGCTTGCGCGTGATGAACACCGCTGGCCGTTCCGGCCTACGCTGTGGATTTTGGATGAACGCCTGGCGGCGGATCGCTTTCATGTCATGTGGTTTCCTGGCGTTCACTCCGATGTTGGCGGTGGTTATACGGAGCCGGGACTTTCCGATCAGGCGTTGCATTGGATGGCGCAGGAAGCGGCTGCGCAGGGGCTGAAAATTGGCCCTGTGGTGCAGGCTGGGGAGCAGGTTCCGCACGATTCCCAGCGCTGGTATTATCGGGTGATGACCTGTTTGTGGGTCAAGCTTCCTGCGGCCATACTGATCGATGTGCCCGCGCAATGGTTTCCCAAATGGCCAACGTGCGTCTTTAAGCTATTGCGGTGTCTCCATCTGGTCAGCGAGGCGCGGATGGCGGCAAAGGTGAGACGGATTTCATGGCGCGGCGATTACCAACGGAATGAGCGCGCGAGGTAGGACAACGCATGTGCAACGTGGGGGATGGGTGCTTGCATGGCAGGGTGAGATGTGCCAAAATAGAGACTCGACAAAGGAGAGCGGGGAATGATACAGAAATTTTATCTGTCAGCGAACGAGTATCTGCTCGACAGTTGCAGGCTTGCCAGACAGATTTTGGATTCAGGCTGGAGGCCGGACGATCTGCTGGCTTTGTGGCGCGGGGGGACTCCCGTGGCGGTCATGGTTCACGAATTTCTTTATTATCATGGACTGCGGCCCAACCATCGTCCGGTGAAGTGCCAGTCATATATGGATATCAATGCCCGGGCGAGCAAGGTGGTCTTCGAGTGCGCCGAAGATGTCTTTGCCTCCATGCGTCCCGGGGAGAAGGTCCTCGTGATTGATGATGTTTTTGATTCCGGTCATACGGCTGCGGCTGTATTGGAAAAGCTGCTGCCATTGGGCGTTGATGTCAAGCTGGCGATGGTCTATTGGAAGCCGAACAAAAACCAGACTGCCTTGCGGCCCGACTTTTATGTGCGTGAGACGGATGATTGGATTGTTTTCCCGCACGAGATGCAGGGGTTGACTCCGGACGAAGTCAAGCTCAAGGATCCTGTGATCTATGCGCTCTTGGCCGATTCGGTGAAAAACGCATCCGTCTGATCGGTGCGCACAAAAAAAGACCGCTCCTGAAAACAGGAACGGTCTTTTTGGGTGCAACCATCAATGCGTTTAGACCAGCGCCTTGCGGGCGGTCTCGACGAGTTGCTTGAAGCCGGCTTCATCATGGACTGCGATTTCCGACAACATCTTGCGGTTGACTTCAACGCCGGCCTTGGTCAGGCCTTCGATGAAGCGGCTGTACGTCATATTCTGCGCACGGACCGCGAGGTTGATACGGACAATCCAGAGGGAGCGGAATTCGCGTTTGCGAAGGGAACGGTGCTCCGTGGCTAGACGCTGAGCGCGGTTCACCGCTTCAGTGGCCTGACGGAAGAGTTTACTGCGGGAACCGCGAAAACCCTTCGCGAGTTCTAACCGCCTGCGGCGACGTTCTCTTGATGCCGGTGCATTCGTAACACGTGACATAACTCAATCTCCTTAGTTGCCTTGCAGCATACGCGCTGCGGTTTTTTGGAAGGTGACATCCACAGCAGTGGAACCACGGAGATTGCGTTTGCGCGAGCGGGTCTTGTACCCATTCAAATGGGACTTACCAGCCTGTGTGCGCATCACTTTGCCCGTGGCCGACGTTTTGAGTCGCTTGGTAGCAGACTTCTTGGTCTTCAGTGTAGGCATTTTGAATTTCCTCTACGTTCTGGTTAAAATCCGTCAGGCAGTCAGCCCTGAGCGCCTGCGCGAATTTACCCTTCACCCTCTAATCAGGTGAAAGAGTTCAACACTTTAGCAAAATGAGGTGAAAAAGTCCATGCCCGTCTTAAAACTTTTTTTTACACTTCGCCGTTGTCGGCTGGACAAGGCGCTCTTTGCTATATTAAAATAAAACACACGGTGTTCAATCAGGAGAGTTATACAATGAGAAAATATGGGATGATGGGTGTTGTCTGTTTTTTAGGGGCTCTTGTATTCGGGGACACTGTGTTGGCGGATGTACGCATTGCGGGCGTGTTAGAGCTTAACTTGGATGCGGCTGCGTTAAGTGGAAACGAAGGGGATTTTGTCTCGTCCTGGGGGAGCTTCACCAACGTGGTGACAGCAGCAGGGCCCACATTGAAAACGAACTATTTTGGTGTAAAATCGGTCTATTTTGATGGCACGGGCAGCAGCGTGTTGAGCGCGGTTCTGCCATCGGCGCAAATCACCAAGACGACGACAGCATTCTCGCTGGAGGCGTGGGTCTGTGCGCCTGCGTTGACCAATACGATTGGCTGTTATTTTGCAGGAACGCGGTACATCACGAGCATTGAAAAGAAGACCATGGCATTCCGCTACGATACGAGCAATGCGGCCTTGGATGTGCGTCCGATTGTCATCAGTTTTGGCGAGCAGCCGGCCACGAATCGCTGGCATCATATTGCGGTGACGCGCAATGCCATTGGCGTGATCACGGTCTACCTGAATGGCTCATATTCAGGCTCACGTGCACGCGGTGATCATCCGGGTTTTGATGGTTCGAGTCCCTATTCATTGGGTGGAATTCTGCGCGAAGACTACAGCGCCTACACCAATTTTTTCAAAGGCGCCATTGCGCGTTTGCGGGTGCATACGGAAACGCTTTCAGCGAACGATGTCCGGTACAACTATTTATCTGAGGTTGAGACCTATACGGCAGGGCAGCGTGCGGTGTGGACTGGGGCTGCAAACGTTGAAGGCGCGTGGAACGATGCTGCGAACTGGGGCGGTGTTGCAACGACGGTGGGCGCGTATGCCAGCATTACGCAAGGGCTTGTTGCGGTGACGAACAACATTACAGGGAGTGGGCCTGTGAATCAGATCCGGATGGATGCAGGGCGGTTGGAGTTCCGGTTGCCGGATCCGGGATGGGGCATTTTGTCGGTCTATTCCATGTATCTTGGGCGGAAGGCCGGGGATCAGGTTGAGTGGAACCTGCGTACGGGCACGAGTTCAAGCATGTCGACACAGACCAAGTATAACCTTGTGATGGGGCATGACAATGCGCAGGCGACGTTGCGCATGGGTGGCGGTTCGCTCAGCGCGCAGTTGACGGTGACGTATGCGAGCGTGATGGGGACGAATGTGGTCTGGGCGCTGGGGAACAGGGCGTATGTCGATGTCGGACAGGTGCGCGTTGATCCGAATGGGGCGATGGGATTGTCCATGGACGGTGCGACGGTGCGCGCGCGGTCGCTCAATTATGTGCCCCTCTTCTGGAACCAGCCGCAGATCGGATTGGGGACGAACGGCGTGACGATCGATGTGGATTCAGGGCGTGTGAGCTATGTGACAAGTACGTTGAAAGGCCTGTCAAGCGCAGGTAGCGGCGTGGTGAAAACAGGCGTCGGCACGTTGGTCTTGAGCGGAACGAACAGCTATGGCGGGGCGACGCGCGTGATGCAGGGATCGTTGGTTCTGGCTTCGCGCCTGACGAGTGGTTTGATCTTTCGTCTGGATGGTTCCGCCACGAATACCATGACTTTTGCGGCGGACGGCTCAAACATTGTTGCCTGGGCGGACGCGAATGGATCCGGGCTTGTCTTTACACCGACCAACCTGACGATCAATCCGCCGGCCTACATGGCTTCGTTGTATGGCGGACGCGGGGGTGTGCGATTCAGTCAGGATGGAAGCGTCAGCAAGCGGCTGGTGGCCAATCGGGTGACGCGCATTCAGTCGGTCTTTGCGGTTTTGACGCCGGCGAGCGGCAACAACAACGGTGGCTTTCTCGGCCTGTCGGGTAACGACAATGGCGTGCGTCTGAGTGGGAGTGCATTCACGTTGGCCGGGAACGACAATGATTTTCTTTCATGGGGCGGCGAGGGATATGTAAACGGCCTTTTCACAAACGTCTTTACGGTTGGGGCGACGACAGTGATGTCGGCAATTGGCCAGAGTTATTACGACTGGACCGTGGCGATTGGCGACTATTGTCCTGGATACAAGCGGATTTATCGCGGTGACGTGGCGGAGATTCTGGCGTACAACCGCGCGATTGACGATCTGGAACGGCTGGAGATCGAGGCCTATCTCAAAGCGAAGTGGCAGGGGATTGGGACGGTCGCGGTGGTGTCGGAGCGGGTGTTGCCGGCGCAGACTGAACTGGCGGTTGATGATGGGGCATCGCTGGATCTGGGCGGGACATCGATATCGGCGACGCGACTTACGGGGACGGGGATGATTTTCAATCGCTTAAGTCGTCCCTCGGTGATGGAGATCAACGCGGAGCAATCCTATCCCTTTGGCGGTGCGATCTCCGGCGCAGTGCAGATCGTGAAGACGGGCGCAGGCGCGCTGACGCTCGCAGGACGTTATCCGTGTGGCGATGTCTCGGTTGAGGCTGGCGCGCTGCGTCTGATCTCATCGATTGACACCGTGCCCGGATTAGCCTATTGCCTTGATGCTTCAAACCCTTCTTCGCTCGTGATAACCGGCGGCGTGTATGTGACGCAGTGGAACGATGCGAACGGCGGGCCGATCAGTTTTGTTTCGACGAATGAGACGTTGCTCTGTCCGACGTATGATGCCACGCTTTTCAATGGACGTGGGGGGGTCCGCTTCGGTGCGAGCGGTTCACGTCGGCGCATGATTGCAACCGCGACGACGAATGCGCAGACCATCTTTGTCGTTACTGCGCCTGTGGATGTCACGTCTGACAATGCAGGTGTTTGGGGCCGGAACATGGAGGATAAAGGGCTGCGCATTTCAGGAAACGGCTGGCGGACGGTGGGGACCGATGCGAATGACTTTACGCATGGCAGCTCCGACTACTATGTGAACGGCCTGCGGACGAATGTCTTCACGGCGGGACGCGGGCATCTCTTTTCAGGCGTTTCAACAGCGCCGTGGTCCTTGCTGGCGGCGATTGGCGATTATTGGTTCTCGTCGCAATACACGGGACGTTATTATCGCGGGGATATTGCAGAGATCCGCGTGTATGACCGGGCATTGCGGAGCGAGGAACGGCAGGCGATTGAAGCCTATCTGATGGCAAAGTGGTTCCAGAGGACAAGCGGCGGGATGTCGATGTTCTTTGCTGATCAGACCCTGCGCGTTGCGGACGGGGCATCCGTCGATCTGGCAGGGGGTTCGCAGCAGTGCCGCGCAGTTGAGGGTGCGGGCGTTATTACGAATGGAACGTTGGTGGTGACGCAATCCGTGATGCCGCAGGGCGTTCTCCAGTTGCCCGCGCAGACGCAACTGAGCGGGACGTTGGCCTTGCGCGTCTTCTCGGATAACAGGTGTGATCAGCTGATCACCGCAGGCGCGTTGAGTCTGACGAACTTGGTTTTGCAGCTGGAATTGCCGCAGAATCCGGGCAAATTACCCTATACGCTCGTTCAGGCCGCAGCGCTGGAGGGACCCTTTAAAGAGGCTCAGGTGGCATCGCCATGGTCGTTGTATTACACAGGAACCGAGGTCCGGTTGATCTACACCGTGGGGACGATCCTGCTGGTCCGGTAGGAAAAGCCGAAAACAGCGCGAAAAAGGGGGGAAAGTACTCGACACATCGATTGGACGCGTGTTAAATTAATGAATTGTAAAGGGCTAGATAGGATTTTGGGACAATGCGTTCTTTTGATATTAGACATAAACTGGCTTTAGGCTTGCCTCTGTGTGGAGGCATGAGCCGGGGCTACGTGCAACCATGCTTGCAGAGTTTGGTTGACGTGTCTTATGCAGGAGGGGGCTTGTGAGCGACGATTTGGATGCGAAACAGGTGGTTCACGGTAAAAAGTGTCGCTGTGAGAGCTGCAACCTCTCAGTGAACGTGATTGGAACGCAGCCGCCGTCAATTTGTCCCTATTGCCGCAAGGCGCTGGTGATCACATCGACTGATCTTCCCGTGGCGGAACCTTATCCTGTACCGACGCGAGAAGAGGTGACATCGCGCATTCGTAATCTGTATCAGAAGCAGCCGATGTGGCTGGTTTTCCTGATGGCGGGGATTGCGGTTACGATGTTGGCCAGCGCGGTTTTTCTGCAACTGCGCAATGTAGAGAACTACTGGTACCAGCCAATGGTCAGTATCTATTCGCTGTTTGCCGGTATTTTTGTGGTGTCGCGCTTCATTATCGCTGCTTTTTATGTGCCGCCGAAGAATCAGAACTATGAGCCGACGTTGACGATTCTGGTGCCGTGTATGAACGAGGGCGATGCGATCCGGCAGACGCTGGAGCGTATTTTTGTGTCCGGGTATCCACGCGAAAAGCTGGAGGTCATCGCGGTCAACGATGGTTCGACGGACAACACGCTGGTCGAGATGCGCAAGGCGCAGTCGCGCAATCCGAATCTGGTCATTGTTGACTTTGAGAAGAATCGCGGACTCTGTCATGGCTGGGGAATCGCCATGTTGATTGCGCGCGGTGAATTTATCGTCTGTGTGGATTCGGACACCTTTATTTTCCCAGGGTCGCTCAACAAGATTGTTCAAGGGTTTATTGATCCGCGGGTTGGGGGTATCTCCGGCCATTGCGACGTTGAGAATGCGCATGTGAACATGCTGACCAAGATGCAGGACGTACGGTACTATTTTTCGTATAAGATCATGAAGGCCGCGGAGAGCGTCTTCGGGGCTGTGAGCTGTTTGCCTGGATGTTTCTCGGCGTATCGGCGTGTCTGCGTGTTGTCGGTGCTGGACGAGTGGATCAATGCGACGGTGTGGGGGACGCGGGGCAACTACGCGGATGACCGATCCCTGACGAATTTAATTTTGCGCGATTATAAGATCGTCTATGATGATGAGGCTTTAGCGACCACGATTGCGCCGGAGAAGTGGAGCGTTTACACGCGGCAGCAGACGCGCTGGATGCGGTCGTACCTGCGTGAGATCTGGAAAAACGGTCTTTTCATGTGGCGTAAGCACCCGGTTCCGGCGGTTTCCTGGTATGCGATGATGTGGATGCCGATTGTCGAGCCGGTGATCATGGTTCAGGCCATGATTATTGCGCCGATTCAGGCAGGGTATATTACGCCTTCCTATCTGGTGGGTGTGTTTGCGATTACAGCGGTCTGGTCGTTGCACTTTTTCGCCAAAACGGGGCGGCGTTGGTGGTGGGCGGGTCTGATTTTCACGCTCTCATACATGGTGTTTTACAGTTGGCAGCTGTATTGGGCTTTGATCACCCTCCGAGGAAAAAAATGGGGAACACGAGGATAGCGTATGAGTAATGGTCCAAATAAACCGGCGAATTCATCGCAAGAGTCGTGGGCGCGACCAATCGCGCAGCGTAAAGATTCCCAGCTGCGCGCGTGGTTGATCAGTCTCGGTGTCTTGTTGCTTGGCGTGGCGCTCTGGACGCCATTGCGTGCGCTTTGGACGCGGCATAAATATGTGCGGACAGAGACCGCGGTTGTTCGCGATGCGACATCCTTTGTTGCGTTGGCGTTTCCCGGTGTGTCATCGGATAGTATGCGGATGGGGCTTTACGATGTTCCGACGCTTGTTTTTGAGGAGCAGATTAAAGAGCTTGCCGCGCGTGGCTATCAGGCGATTGACTTGGCTGATGTGCGCGCTTTTTATAAGGAAGGTAAATTGTTGCCGCGCCGGGCGATCCTGCTGACCTTTGAGCAGACGCGCAAGAGTTCCTATTTTGAGGCGCGTTCGATTTTGAATCGGTAC
>Ga0075012_10006130_pt1 | contig 10924 bp, 11 predicted proteins | sample All_14_2_FD_71474 | JGI IMG/M metagenome (GOLD analysis project Ga0075012, IMG submission 71474) | Freshwater microbial communities in response to fracking from Pennsylvania, USA - Allegheny Zone_MetaG_DW_15 | ecosystem: Environmental > Aquatic > Deep subsurface > Groundwater > Drilled... | reverse complement strand
GTTTTACGCCAATCAAGTTGTCGCACGTCAATCCCATGCTTCTGGCAAGCAGACCGAAACCGCCGCCCAGAGTCGAGCCGCCGATCCCCACCGATGAGCATGAGCCGGCAGGCACAACCATTCCTTTCGCCCACAACGCCTCATATAAAGGAAGCAGAGTGACACCAGAACCGACTGTAGCCGTTTTATTTTTCGAATCGATGACAATGTTATCGAGCTTGCTCACGTCGATGACGATGCCGTCGTCTATTACTGAAAATCCTTCGTAGCTGTGACCACCGCTGCGGATGGAAACTGGTAAGTTGTGTCGGCGAGCCCATTTTATGGTTTCGCTGACATCAAGCTCGTTCTCACAATAAACGATTGCTCTGGGATGAGAGTTGAATCTACCGTTGTAGTCCTCGCGGGCTTCCAGGTAATCGGTTTCAGATGCGGTCACGACCCGCCCCTTAACCTTCAAGCTACTGAGAAGCTCCTTGATTGATTCGGTGGGTGGCGAATCGGCTGCAAATGTTTTCTCCCCGGCAGAATTTGCTGCAATTGCTGCAAGATCCAGCTTTCCAGCGGCAAGCATTGTGGCTCCGATGACGGAGCTTTTGATGAAACGGCGTCGAGTAATTTCTTTCATGAATGTTTTGTCGAAGTCGCCAACATCATAAACCATTCGTGATTACCCCACGGAATATCAAAATTAATTGTCCAAAAATCGGAATTTTGGAATAGACTCGAATCTCGCGCTCGCTGATTGACAATTTTATTCGTTCTGGAATCACTCGCATTCCACATCAGTGAGCAAGCAAGACGCTGCTCGACATCGGCTCGCACCCGGTGATCAAATTAACCGCATTGCGGTGAGTCAAAGTCGATAATCACATCTCCGTAATGCTCGGAGAGCTAAACTCATTGTTGATTCAGCAGTTGCTTGCAGAGAAGAAGCCTGACCCTGATAGGTAGGTTACTCGTTTCTTGACGGAATCAACAGGTCGCAGATGTCTCATAAGGGAATGGAATTAGGAGCTGGACGGGGAGCGGATTCGCTGCCCGATCTGTCAGGCCGGTTTTTTGGAGATTCGGCGCTCACACAGAGCTATGCAGCTCCGCGTGCTTCGGCAGACGTTCAGCTTTCACCTGCCAGCGTGGAGATTTTGACGCTGACGAACCCATACAAGGCTGCGCCGCGAGCGGAAGTGGTCGCGCCGGCAGCAGAGGTCGCAGCTCCCGCAACGTTGACACCGATGTTGGACTCGGTGATATCACAACAATTGCAAGGCGCCCAGTCATTAAAACTGAGCACTGCTGCAGAGAATCAGGCGGGTGGCACACAGCCAGATTATCGAGTCGTACAGGGAGATAATGGGCAACTCGTGCTGGAGAAGGTCGGCGATGGTGACCCGCTTGCTGACGGCGAGTTGAACATTGAGATGGACACGAAAGGCAAAGACCTGCAAAAGGCGCTGGCCGAAGCCGACAAAGGTTTGAAAGAGTATTATCGCGAGTTGATAGCTGCATGGCAGGTTAATCATCCGGGCACCAATTATCCGGGCTGGTGGAATGACATACTTCACAGTCAGCCAGACGTACCAACTGATACGCAGCCTGTTCCTATGCGTCAGGCCAATCCTCGCCCGCAAGTGCAACCTCAGGAACGTCAGCCGCAACCGGCTCCTTCTCGCCAGGCTCCTTCCGCGCCAAAGTCTGATGTTCCTCCGATGGGACCGGGTGGCAATATGGGAGGCGGTACCGCTGGTGGTGGCGGACTACCGTTCATGCAAAATTTTGGTGGTAGCGGTCGTGGTGGCGGTGACGGACAGGGCGCCGGTTTCGACCAAGGCGGACGATATCGCAGCGGCGGCGAGCACAGTGAGAGAGCGTCCAGCGGTTCCACTCCGAACGCCGACCAGCAGACTGTTTTAAACAACGTGAAAACTGTCGTGGAGGTCGCGAAAGAGGTTGGAGTGGATCCTAAACTCGCTGTGGCGATGATGCTGGTCGAGAGTGGTGGTGACAATAGAGCTGTTGGAGACAACGGCACAAGTTTTGGTCTCTATCAACTGCACCAGGGTGGAATGCTCACTGACGCAGGTCTGACCAAGGAGCAGGCGTTTGACCCCCGAACGAACGCTGAGGTATCGCTCGGAAACCTGGCTAAAATCGATCAGAACTATTCTGATCCAGGCAAGGCTGCTGCCGCATCACAGCGACCTGCGGAACCGGCCGATTATGCACGAAAAGTAAATGCCAGCATGGACGAAGCGGCCGAGTTGATTGCCATGGCCGAGAAACCTTCCGGCGCAGCGGTCGCTAGTATCGACACCACGCAAAACCAGCACCGTCCGACGGCGCGTGGCTAAAACAGCTTTTGCTGAATCACTTCGGGCACATAGGATTTTGGTGGCACTACACGACTTTGAGAAGAGGATTTTGAACCGGAAGATGATGAGTTAGCAGAGGTCGAATCGGTCGGATTGTTGGATGTTGACGCATTTGACTTCTGACCGTTCGGCGCTGCCTCTCTTCGCATCTGCGACCAATCGACCGCATATGTACCATCCTTCTGTTCCCTCCAAGCTATGCGCTTATGAGGCGTGTTCTGGATGTGGTGGTAGATGGCGGCGGTTCGTTCGTAAAAACCTCTCGTATGATAGGTCTCGGGGAGGTCGAGCTGAACCATGTCGAGGTGGTGGCAGAATTCGTGGCAGAGAGTGGAAAGAAATGTGCCGTACGAGGTCGCCTTCTTTTGAACTGCGGTCCTCATCCAGAGTCGAATCTGGGTAGTCTCTGGATCGTAGTCGCCAAAGGTTTCAAACACCCAATTGTCTGTAACCTTCTGCGGTCTGCTCGCCAGAACTTTTATCTTTGGAGCTGCGACACCGTATGCGGTGGCTAGCGTTTCCAGCAAGTCTTTACAGGCGATTTGTAGGGCTTTTTTATCGTCCGCTGCCAGGGCGGCTTTGATAGCGAGCGACTGGGTTCTCGCAGGCTCCTCGGGCGGAAGTGCGATCGTACGCATCTCGTCGCTGCGCTGGTATTCTGCCTTATCGGAACTCTTTCGTGGGATTTTGTCAGTATGCATGTCGGGATTTTACCGCAGCCCGTGCGGCTAGTCGAGGCTATCGATCGTATATGTGTTGAAAAAATGCCGTAAAACGAGCTGCATATATCGCTTCCACTTGTCGATTGAACTAAGCACCTTCGCGAAACTGCTGTTTATACAGGCGCGAGTACAGTCCATTCTTCGCGAGAAGCGTGGTGTGGTCTCCTGATTCCACGACCTCTCCACCTTCCACTACGAATATTTTGTCCGCTGATTGAATCGTGGACAGTCTGTGGGCGATTACTAAACTGGTTCGTCCTTTCATTAGCGGCACTAGCGCGGCTTGAATGAGTGTCTCGTTCTCGGAGTCGAGAGAACTGGTGGCCTCGTCGAAGATCAGAACGCGAGGATTTTTCAAAAGCACGCGCGCAATCGCAAGGCGCTGACGCTCACCACCGCTTAGCTTATGACCGCGTTCCCCAACGATGCTTTCGTAACCGTTCGGCAATGCCGCAATAAAGTCGTGAATGTTGGCAGCTCTGGTCGCGGCCTCGATCTGCTCGTCTGTCGCGTCTGGTTTCGCATAACGCAAGTTGTTTTTAATCGTGTCGTGAAACAGATACGTTTCTTGTGTGACGATCCCGATGTGCTTTCTAAGCTCAGATAGACCGATCGATGTGATGTCGCGACCATCCAGCGTGATCGTGCCATCCTGCGGTTCATAAAAGCGTGGCACCAACATAGTCATTGTAGTTTTGCCTGCGCCGGATGGTCCGACGAGAGCCGCTACCTGTCCAGCTTCTATTGATAGGGTCACATTCTTAAGTGCATCGGCACGGTCGGTGTATGAGAAACTTACATTCTCGAATTTAATATCACCGTTTACTTTCTCCAGCGCTAGCCCGTTCGTTTTAGTGCTCTCTTCGTGCATGTCCAGGTAGTCGAAGATGCGCTCGAAAACTGCAAGAGCGCTGACGATTTGAGTTTGTACTCCGGCAAGTGCTGCAGCCGGAGTATACAGTCTTGTTAGCAGGGCGACGAAGGACACAACGGTGCCGACCGTTATTCCTTCTTTGATACAAAGCCAACCTCCAGCGAGCCAGATTATCGATGGTCCGATTGTCACCATCGCCGCAATCGCGGCCATGAACCAGCGACCGACCATAGCCAGGTTGATTTCGGTTTTCATCAAATCAGAACTAAGGCTGTGAAACCTATCGCGTTCATATGTTTCCCTCACGAAAGATTTCAGCAACATGATGCCGGAGACAGAGAGCGTTTCCTGTTCGATTGCGTGGATCTCATCACGCTTCTGTCTCGTCGTGCGCCTGATTTCATACATCTTGCGTCCGACCGGCCACATTGGAAAGATCATGAATGGAATCACCACTATCGATACCAGTGCCAGTCTCCAATCGAGCCAGAGAATTGTGACCAACGTGGTGGCAATCGTGATGAAGTTTGTGACCATGGAAACAAGAGTTCCGGAAACCAAACCGTCGATGCTATCGACATCGTTGGAGACGCGATTCATGATCTCGCCTGTCTTCGTGTTCGTGAAAAACTCGAGTGGCATGCGATGCATGTGCGCCATCAGATTGACACGCAAGTCTCTCATGATGCCTTCGCCTATGGTGGCATTGAAATATCCCTGAGCGACGCCAACCAGCGCTCCGACTAATGCAGTGGCGATCATTGCCGCTACCAGTTGCATCACCATTGTGAAATTGCCGGATGGAATGGCTTTGTCGATGAGCCACATTGATAGAAGCGGCGGAAGAAGTCCGAGAACTGAAATGAATAGAACACAGATCAGTACGAACACAATTTCCCTGGCATAAGGTCGGAATAGATTCGTGATTCGAGACCAATCGATCGGTTTCTCGATTTTCTGTTTTTTTGGGTCGAACATATTCGACCACATAAGATGAACTGGAGGAGCGCCGCTGAACATTTCTCACCTGAAGTCCGAAGTTGATAGACCGGTTAGTCTAATGAACAAAGTGTCGCACAAAACTTGTCTTTTCGGTCACTTGTTTTCCACTGTCTTTGGAATCAGGTAGGCGGCATATGAAGGACCTTCCGGCGGATGCGGCGACAGTTTTGCATAGACGCCGCCTACGTCGTCGTTGCCGTCATTTTTCTGACCAACTGGAACAGGAGCATTGCAGAATCGGCAAACTCTGCACCATTTTATTATTGATTCCGTACAACTTGGGCAAAGTTTGGACAGCTCTTCCTTGACTATACGCTGGCAAAAACGGCACCAGATGCTCGTTCCATCAATTTGTTTGTGGCAGAATTTGCATGTGATCATTGTAGGTGCTCCTCGGGAATTGTAGGCTCCAAAAGAAAACGACCCCGCCGGAAACCGGCAGGGCGAGCTTAAAAAGGAGAAACGGGGACCACGCTGGGACCCCGAATCAAAATCTTATTTTGTTTTCTTGTTTCTATCCTATCAGCAGATCCTGAATCTGCCTAGCCCTCCAAAATGCCCTTCAGCTGGCTGTCTTAGATGACCTTGCGCGTTTTTGTTGCGTTTTGGATTCTATTAAATCGCATCGAATGTATTGCAAATTACAGAACTCGAACTGAGGTGTAATGGAGGTAACATTAGTGACCATCTCGGCAGAATTCATTAATAAAAACCTGCAGGAAGTTCGTTCCGATTCTCGCAAAAGTGATACTAGAAAAATCAATTCGGTGGGTATTTAATGAGCAATCTGAACGATAAGGACCTTGAGTGGAAGAGAATTTCTCGCCGTTCCTTGCGTGCAACGGCGAAAATTAAAACGGGAGAGCTTGAAGGATTCAAGTCTTTAGTATTTTGCTTCTTCATCATTCTGGCAGCCCTCTGGCTTATTTATGTCGTTCCTCACATTTCTGAGGCCTCAAGAAGTTTTTATTCGTCCCACTCCCTCCTTCTTATCGCTGACAGTACTAATGATTTTGCGCAATTAGCGGTCGGGGTTTCTTTTGTACCTGTCCTTGCAGTTTCTGTTGCCATTGCGGCCGTTGTTCAATTCGTAATTGACAAGATCACGGAACCTTCGCGAGATAGGGACCGCCGCAATGCTCAAAATCGTGCAGGCTGAGCTGTTTCAATGCAGCGCGAATAGCGTAATGCAAACAAACGCCAGTACAATTCCGATAAAGAGACGTTTTGTCAGCGGCTCCTTCAAAAGCGCCCAACCCAGGAAGAGTGTACTGGCAGGATAGAGTGAACTAATCAGCGCCACCATCGGTAGTGGACCATGGTTGGCGCTATATAAAAATGACAAATTGCCGATGATGTCGCAGACCCCGGCGACTATGATGTAAGAAAGCGCTGGCGTTTTTCTGCTGATTAAAACCTGCCGACGAACCAGCATGACGATAAACATAATGGAGACTACAGAACAGCGTTCTCCAAACAAGGTCCAGATGCTACCGTGGGCTTCTTCGTTTCCCAGAAGCATATAGAAGAAAGCCAGTGCAACTCCGGCCGCCACTGCATGCAACAGACCTGTCTCCTTGCTCTGTGCACTTTCGTCCTTGCCTGGAAGAGAGAGAACGTATACCGCCAATAAGCCGGATACGATTCCGATCCACTTCATTACGCCAAAGTCGTGTCCGGTGAAGATTGCGAATACAACCGGCAAAAGCGCACCCAGGACCGCTGATACCGGTGCGACAATCGCGACGCGTCCGATCGCAAGACCTCTATATAGAGAAAGAAGTGCAATGCTTCCACATGCGCCGGCACCTACTCCGATAGAGAAGGGAGTATTAGCGAAAGTTTCTGCGGTAAATAAAACGAGCAAGCCCGACACGAACAAGCCGATCATTTGACCGATGAAGCCGACAATTGCAACAGGTGCTCTTCTAGCAGCGAGCCCACCGAAGAAATCGCCCGCACCCATCATGCCCGCGGCAATCAAACTGGTGACGATGTAAAACACTCGGACGCCTCACGCTTTAAGCTTTGGTTCGGCTACGGCTTGAGCACGCTTGAACACGTCGAGTGCTTTCAATCGCTTGCAGTTTTCTTCAAACTCCGGTCGCGGACCCTTCCATTCCAGCTCGTCAACGTTTGAAAAAACTTCGACATCCGTTCTCAAAGTTGCAAGCGTTCTATATAAGATAGCGTCGTCCCACTTCTCGAATAGGGTTGCGGCTAAAGTACTGGCGCCTCTTATAGAAGACGGCCACTGCTTTGGGTCTTTAGGAATGTCTTCTAAATGCGGATAAACAGATAACACCGCTGCTGCCGCTTTGGCTCCCCATCTAGGCAGACCCGGAATACCATCGGCGGTATCACCAACCACCCCCAGAAAATCAGGTATCGATTCGGGACGAACTCCGAACTTTTCAATCACACCCGCTTCATCGCGGATAGTGTCGCGGCGTCTATCCATCTGCACGATTTTGGTGCCGACAACAGATTGCCCTAGATCTTTGTCCGGAGTGCAAATTATCACTCGCTCTACCCTAGAATCTTGGGCTGCTCTGTGTGCCGCTGCAGCTAGAGCATCATCTGCTTCGAACTCGACCATCGCCCAGACCTTAACACCCATGGCCTCAAGTGCTTCTTCAAGTAATGGAAACTGTGACCAGAGGTCTTCTGGAATGCCTTCACCGGTTTTGTAGTAAGGAAAAAGTTCGTTCCTGAACGACTCGATCACATGATCAGTGGCTACTCCTACGTGTGTCGCGCCTTTCGCGAACATCGAAACAACTGACGCCAGCACGCCGCGAACAGCGCCGATCTCCTGTCCATCAGCATTTGCTGATTTGGGGACGCCGAAGTAATGCCTGAACAATTCGTAAGTTCCGTCAAGCAAATGAACTTCCACTTCTACACACTCCTTTGAGTTTGAAGTAACTCTTTCATGGGGCGCAGTTGAGTTCCTGCGCGCTCAAGTGTCTGCATATGTTTTGCAAAACAGAACCTGATCGCCTGGGTGACAGTGTCCGGACGGAAGAAACTGAATCCGGAAACTGCCACCACTCGTAGTTCTCGCGCCATAAAGTCAACCGCTTCACGGTCGTTGGCGAAGCCAAGTTTGGAACAATCGGCAAGTGCGAAGTAAGTTCCTTGCGGGCGCAAAAGTTCAAATCCCGCATCGAGAAGTGCGTCGCTCAGTTTGTCTCTGAGGATGGTGTATCTTTCCGTCAAGTCAGTGTAATACTCAGGTGGCAACTGCAATGCGGTGATGCCTGCATACTGTAGTGGTGTCGGTGCAACTAAAGTCAAATAGTCGTGAATTTTACGCAGATTGGCAGTGTAGGCCTCGGGCGCAATAACCCAACCGATGCGCCATCCGGTAAGATTGTACGATTTTGAGAGACCGGAACAGGTGAAAGTGCGATCTTCCATTCCCGGAATGGTTGCCATTACGATGTGATTACGACCGTCGTAAACCATGTGTTCGTAGATCTCGTCGCAAATGGCGACAGTGTTCCACTTCTGACAAAGCCTGGCGATCGATTCCAGTTCCTCTCGTGTGAAAACCCTGGTCGTAGGATTGTTCGGATTGTTGATTATAATCGCGCGCGTTTTGTCGTTGAAGGCGGCAGCAAGCTCTTGTTCGTTGAACGTGTAGTCTGGCTTATGAAGTTTCACATACTTCACAGTGGCATTGGCAATTATGATGTTGGCAAAATAGTTTTCGTAGAAGGGCTCGAAAACTATAACCTCGTCTCCTGGGTTAAGCACCGTCAGTAGTGCGCAATTAACAGCTTCGCTGACGCCGCAGGTTACGGTGATTTCGTTCTGTGCGTCTACTTTCAAGCCGTAATGATTCAGATACTTGTTCGCGATCGCCTCGCGCAGAGGCGGATGACCCCAGGTGTCGCAATATTGGTTATGATTCGCGTCGATTGCGTCTTTAGCCGCTTGCTTCACCACATCCGGTGCCGGGAACTCAGGTAGACCCTGCGCCAGATTTACTACTTCTCCACGGGCCGTCTCCAGCGCTACGCGTTTCATCGAATCTCGAATGTTTGAGCTTGGAATTGCGATAACTCGATCAGATAGATAGATGTCGTTTTTACTACTCATGATTTTTAGAGAAGACCAAGTGCCTGCAGGTCTTGAACTGGTTCTTCAAAGGAGCAAGAGCCGATTGCGTGCATGAAGTTTTTGCGGGCGTCATGAATTTGCTCAGCGCTCAACGATTTGTCACGCCAGTAGGCTTTGTCGTCGAATCGGAAAGCGGTAGGATCAGTTTCCTCAATGATTTTTTCAATTTCTTTGTCGCCGCTCCATGCGAACGCCGCGGCCATTAGCACGTTGATGAAACCGTGCATGGTGCCTCTCGGTGCGTCCGCTTCGTATGTGAGCGCGTACTCCTTCCTGATAGGGTGGTGCAGGCCTGCGGTTGCTTTAAACGGCAGGCGTCGCTCCGCGCAGGCGAGTATAAAAGATGACACCATGGCTGGTGATGGTATGGCTTCAGGTTTTACGCCTCCGGTCCGCATTTTTGCAAAACACCCTGATTCCTTTATCTCGTCTAGCTTGTCCAGAGCAGTAAATGGAATTTCGCAATATACCGGGCGCGCTGCGTTGACAATGGAGCTGGTTTCTAAACTCGCGGCACGTGTCTCTTCACTGTCGGTCAAAACAGACAATTTCCCGTCGAGACTATCGGGAATGTTCTCGAGTTCTCCCGCGCCAGTAACAAAGCAGCGCAGCATCCAGGCATGGCTTCCAGATTCATACTCGGTGAAGTTTGCGATTGCGTCTTTCAGTGGCAACTTTGCCGGCGGATAAAGCCCGGCGTAATCGATAAGGTCTGCAACTAATGCTTTGAGTGCAGGCGCGACAGTTTTAATCATGCGAACAGATGACTCTCCGTGCGAGAATTCCTTGGGCGTTGATCGTATCACAATCCCCAGCCCATAAGGTTATCTGCCGAATGTCAAGGAGGGTTCGTTAAATTGCGTCGAATTTCCTTTGGGTTTCAACGCGATCAGTTTCATATATTTCGACTGATTCATGCTGAGGCGTGATGCCGTTGTCCGGCGGCGGAGCGGTGAGAAGCTTACGGCCCTTAAACAGATCCAGCGCCTTTCGATAAGCCTCCTTCGCTTTCGCTCCTTCTTTGTTCTTTGCGTAAAAGTCGCCCAGTTTCATGTAGTAATAACCGGTGTACTGACGACCGCCCTTGTGCTCCTTCTCCATGATGTCGATTGTCTCAAGATAGTAGGCTAGTGCCTTCTCCTTATTGCCTGTGCGAGCGTAAAATTCGGCCAGATCGAAGGGACCATAAGCCTTTGCAATACCGGTATATTTCTTACTAATGTTTTCGTTCAGCCAGATTAGAAGGGACTCGGCAAGCTCGTTTTTCTTCAGTTGTTCTGCGACTCGCGCCAATTTCTGTTTTTCGACGACAACGTTGAATTCCTCATTTTTCTTTTCGTGCCATTTTATAGCGTCCGAATAATACGCTTCAGCGGAAGGAAGCTGGTTTTTCTTCACTGCGACGTCGCCCAGTTCTTCGAGACATTCTCCTTGCATCAGGGTTACATAAGGCAGGCACTGTAAGAGATTCTTTTGTGCCTCCTCATATCTGCCTGTTCTTGCGTAACATTGACCCAACTGCAGTTTTGAATAATTCAAGTCTCTGCTTGCAGAGCCGAACATGGCCTGTTTCATCACAGCTGTTTCCAGAAGAGGAATTGCCTCAGCATATTTGTGTGAAGTAAAGAAACCTTCGGCATCAGAAGCCTCGTCGTCACCGGGACGGGGTAAGTCTTGCGTAGGGGCACAGCTGGATATAAGTGATACCGCGGCCAGTGATACGACCAAAAGACGCAGCCTGTGTTTAATCATCAATTCTAAACTCCGAACAATTGCAACGGTGCCTGAGAACTTCATTACGATCATATCTCATCGCTGTTATGATG
>Ga0075012_10006126_pt1 | contig 10926 bp, 6 predicted proteins | sample All_14_2_FD_71474 | JGI IMG/M metagenome (GOLD analysis project Ga0075012, IMG submission 71474) | Freshwater microbial communities in response to fracking from Pennsylvania, USA - Allegheny Zone_MetaG_DW_15 | ecosystem: Environmental > Aquatic > Deep subsurface > Groundwater > Drilled... | reverse complement strand
CCGAGCGCACGAATTGTGCGTCCCCGGGATTGACAGCTCCGAGAGACTCCGGTCCGCCGGTATTCTTTTCATCCACTCCGAAAGCACGCAGGCGCGGCAGGAGAAAGCGGCCCGGTCCTCCTCGGCCCGTTGCAGAAAAGCGGACACGCACGACCGATATTCGTCCGGATAACGACTGAGAAAATCTTGATGCCGACCGTCCCGGAACAGGTGGATCGCTTTGACGGCCGAGCCGCAGGCATCGTACACCGCGCGAATTTCGGCCGTCCGAAGTTCGGGCTCGGCGTCCCCGCCCATCACAAGCGCCGGCACCGCGCACCGCCGCAGCCACTCCGCAGGGCGCATTTCCGACGCCGACGCGCCCATCCGCATCCGTGCGAAAAGATAGGCCGTCGCCGCCAGCCAGCGGGGCACGGACGCGCGGTCCAAGCGGTTGCCGAATGCGTGGACGAGCGTGTCGTAGCAGGATTCGAGAATGACAAAACTCCAGCCGGGGTTTTCGCGGAACGTGTAGGCGACGGCGGCCGCGCCCAGCGAAACGGCGTCGACGCCGATAACGGAATAGTTTTGCGACACCAGATAGCGATGGGCGGCGAGCAGATCCAGCCGCTCGCGCCATCCCATCGTCACGGCGGCGCGCTCGCTCCGCCCCGTGCCGCGCAAATCCATGAGCAATACGGAGTAGCCCCGTTGAAGGAAGAACTCCGCCCGCGCCATACCGTGCCTGCGGTCGTCGTGGAATCCGGACGCGTAGACGACGCATCGATCGGGGTTCTTGCGAAGAAGCCACGCCGAGAGTCGGCATCCGTCCTCCGAAACGAACGCCGCATTTTCTACCGGCACCCCGCCGACCTCCCGGCACTCGGGAATGTCGCCGGACGACGGACGGGTGACAACGGCAATCAGCGCGAACCCGGCCAGCAGCCAGAGCCCGAACGCAGCGGCGAGACCGGCAAGGACGATGCCCCAAAACGTTCTCTGGATGCGCCGGCTCATTTGCCCCCGCCGTCCCGGCCCTCCTGCTTCTCGGCCGCGTGCTGCCGGCGGTAATCGTTGGGCGCGATTTCGAGAAGACGCTGAAACGTCTTGCGCATGCGCTCCGCATCCCCGAATCCCGCCTTGGACGCGATCGTTTCCACCTTCAGATCGTCGCGCTCCAGCAGGCGGCAAGCGTAGTCGAGCCGCGTCTTGACAATCTCCTGCGCGATGGTCCGTCCCATCTGACGGTAAAACGCGTCGTGAATGGAGCGATAACTCATCGGCACCTTGGAAACAACGGTCTGCACCGTGATCGGCTCGGCAAAATGCTCATGAATATACCGGAGCGCGGCGGCCACCTGCGGGTGCTCGATTTTCAGAATATCCGAACTGGCCCGCGTAACCACACCCCGCGGAGAAACCAGCACACTCTCCGAAACAGCTTTTTCACCATGCATCAGCCGGTCCAGCCACTCGGCCGCCGCATAGCCCTGTCCTTCTTGATCGTCGTCGATGCTGGACAGAGGCACCGAGGTGAAGTCGCAGCGCAGCACATCGTTATCGACGCCCAGAATCGCGATCTCTTCGGGAACGGCCAAACCGTCCTCCATGCAGGCGTTCATGACGTCGACGGCATGGTCGTCGAAGTCCGCCATCAACGCGACCGGTTTGGGCAGCGCCCGCAATCGGGCGGTCAGCCACGAGGTGGTGGTTTGGGTTCCCGTTTGCCGTTTTTCAATTTTCTTCTGAGGCGGCGCCAGCAAATAGAAGTCCAGCCCGCGCGCCCTTATTTCGCGGGCAAACGCGTCCATGCGGGGATTCTGGCCCGGCGTCAAAGGCGCCGTGTGGTAATACGCGAAGTAACGGTATCCGCGATCGAGAAAGTGGTGCGCGCCCAAGCGTCCGATGGCCTCGTTGTCCGGACTGACCGTCGGGAACCCTTCCGCTTTCCACGGCGGCCCGATGTTCACCGTCGGAAGCCGGGCCGCCCGCACCAGCCGGTCGATCGACGGGTTGCTCCCCAAAATGCTGATGATGCCATCCCCTTGCCAGCGCTGGGGATAAATGGAAACGCGGCAATGCGCGATGTCGAGCGTCCATCCCGCCTTCCGGGCATACCGCGCGACGCCCTGATGGATGGCCACCGAATACCAACCCAACGCCAAAAGAACCTTCCGGGTCCGTTCCGCCGTTCCCCTCAAACGCAACAGAGCCGCTGGTTCTTTCATGTCGATGTGCCCCTTGAAACAAGTCATCCCCATTAACACCTTTAGGCTAAGCGCCGCAATCATGGCGTACGGTTCTCAACTTGTCAAGCGGTCGCCTAGACGGCCTTTCGGGCATCACATCGTCCGGTGGGTCTGGAAACCGCTTTTATTGCCCGGCCATGAACTTCATGACTTCCTCAAGTTCAGGAATGGATTCCACGACCCCCAGGCGGGTTGTCGACAGCGCGGCCGCATGGCTCGCGAAAACAATCGCCTCGGCGATGTCCTTGTTTTGGGACAGTGCGGTCATGAAGGCGCCGCTGAAAATGTCGCCCGCGCCCGTACTGTCCACGGCGGTGACCTTGGGAGCCGGGAAAAACGTTGACGCCTTCCCGGTGACCAGTACGGATCCCCGCGCGCCCAAGGTAATAATCGCATGGCCTACGCCGCGGTCCAAAAACCAGCGGCCGGCCTTTGCGGCGTTTTCGGCATCCGTCACGGCAATGTCCGTAAGAAGCGTCGCCTCCGTTTCGTTGGGCTTGATATAGTCGATCAGCGGATAAAGACGTTCGTCGAGTTTTATCGCGGGCGCCGGATCGAGCAGCGTTTTCACACCAAGCGAACGGGCCTTGCGCAAGCCATAGTCCACCATATCGACACTCCCTTCGAGCTGAAAACCCACGACGCATGCCGAGGCCATCGTTTCGGCGGCCCCATCAATGTCCTTTTCACAAAGACTCAGGTTGGCGCCCGACACGATTTCGATCATGTTTTGCCCCGACCGATCAATCATGATAAACGCCATACCGGTGTGGGCGTTGGGATCCGTTCTGACCGCTTCGGTGCCGATTCCGTATTTTTTGTACATTTCAAGGGCGTCCCGACCGTATCGGTCCGCACCGACGCAGCCGACAAACGCGGTCTTTGCTCCAAAGCAGGATGCCGCGATCGCCTGATTCGATCCCTTGCCGCCGGGTCCTTCAAAGAACTGATCGCCGGCGAAGGTCTCGCCGGGCCGCGGAAAACGCTGGCCCTTCATGGACAGGCCAACATTGTAACTGCCGATAACAACGACTTTGCCTTCATTCATGATCCGGTCTCCTTGCCCATTACTTCGGCACGATTAGGATTAAGAGGACGAGAACCTTCTTCTGTTTGTCCGACCAGCGGCAACAGATCTCTCTCGATGGCCTCATCATCCTTGCCCACTTCCTTTTGGAAAAGAAACCAATGTTCCGTGCATTCGGCTTTTCCGCCAGGGGCAAGATCCGTCAGCGGCCCAAGGCTTTCAATTTCGATCATATCGGCGTTGGTAAAGGTGGCGTTGTTGCATCCGAAATCGGGATAGTCGGCGCAAGCGTCATACCCGAAGCGCTTCAGAAACACTTGGCCGTTCAGAGCGTAGGCGCTCCATCCCAAGCTGTTTCGCAGGGCTATTTTTTCCGGGTTTTTCGCGCGCGGGTCTTGTTGGAGCTGGATGAATCGCCGTCCCCACGTCCAGCGGGCATCGCTCATATCGGTGTAATGCCACAGCGTCATGGGACGGGCCGGCGGCAGATACGCGGGATACGGTTTTTCCGGTTCCTGGGGAAAGATGGCCCGACCGTTTTGCGCCATCGTCGTCATGGCCCATGCCGCGGTTCGGATCGTCCAAAGGTTGTTGTTGACCAACGTATGCCGGACCGTCACATGCGTGCCCGTCGGCGCCAGCGTAATCACCATTTCCTTGGCGATGCCGGTCGAAGGCTCGGTGTTCTGGAACATGCACAGACTCACGCCGTTCCAATGATACTGGACGGGGTCGTTGTCGGGCGCGTACGACCGCGGCTGGGCCTCCGGGGCGTGCCACATGCGGTGGCCGCCATAAATGCGCCACTCCTTCCCGCCCGTCTTGCCCGTTTGATCCCTGAATTCCTTGAAGAGATTCTGCCCGCCTTTAAATCCGTAACGCATGATCCGCGGGCCGACGTCCGTCGTGACGACGAGTTCCACGTCGGGATTGCTCAATCGGATGCAGCGGGGCCAGCCGCCGTAAGGGATTGTCTCCATGACGACGGCTCCCGCCCGCGCAGGATGCGCAACTGGAAGCAATAAAATCAGGCATGCGATAACCGCTGATTTAAGTAACATGGCAGACGCCTTTCCCGATTACAGAATTTTCGCCAGAATGATGAGCGCCAAGCCGATGATGTAGCAGGCGAACATCATCGTCAAAAAGCGATTCGTGCCGACCGGCGCCGTGCGGAATTCGCGCCAGATGAAAACGCCCCAAATCGCCGCCACGAGAGTCGCGCCCTGTCCCAACCCGTATGAGATCGGAAAACCCGCCGCCCCGGAAGCAAGAATGCTCAGCAGCATGCCCATGTTCCAAACAACGCCGCCCAAGATGCCGGTCAGATGGATCTTCGGATTCCCCTTCGCAAAGTAATCGCGGCCGGAAACCGGGCTGCCGGTGAAGGGCTTTACCATGAAGAGCGTGTTCCAAAGAAAATTGGAAAGAAAGATGCCGAGCGAAAACAAAAACACGGCTGAATAGGGACCGAGTTTACCCGCCTCGAACACAATGGCGGCGGGATCCATTCCCGCCATGCGGGCCGCATCGTAGGGGATCAGCGCACCGGCCGCGTCGGGCACCTTCATCGCGGCCATCGAGGCAGCGACAAAAAAGTAAAAGAATCCCATGAGCACGCCGGAGATGACGGAAACAACAATGCCCTTGGTCGGCGTCTTGTGATTCCCGGCCGCGAGTTTCTTATAGGCCACGGCGTCCATGACGATCGCCAGCACCACGACCGCCACGCCGGCAAACAACAGAACGGCGTTGCCGACGGGCGCGACGATGTAAGTGCTGACCACGCCGACGGCCAGCGCAATGCCGACGGCCACGGGATACGCGACAGCCATCCCCGCCAAATCGAGCGCGCCGACAAACAGGATGTGGGACAGGTTAAACACCACGCCGCCGAGAAACGCCCAAAAGAGCGGGGCCCCGCCGGCCTGCGCAAGATCGGCCAAGAACGGCCTTCCCCCGGTCCCGGCGCTGCCGAGCGTAAAAGCCGCGAGCAACGAAAACAGCAAAACGCCCGTGGCGTAATCCCAATAGAAAAGCTGGAACGGCCATTGCCCGCTCACCAACTTGCGCGTATTCGCCCATGAGCCCCAGCACAGCATGGTGACGAAACACAGCGCAACCGCCAGAGGATACGATTGAATGATGACCATGGGCTAGTCTTCCCCTTCCGGCAGACTTTCCAGAATGGCCTGTGTGGCGGAAAGACCGACACGCCGGCAGCCCTGATCCAGATACGCCAGCAGAGTGTCGAGGTCTTTGATCCCGCCCGACGCTTTCACGCCCATGCAATCGCCGACGGTCTTGACCATAACCGCGACCGCCTCCGGGGTCGCCGCGCCGTCGGCGAAACCGGTCGAGGTTTTAACGTACTGCGCCCCCGCCGCCTTCGCCAACAGACAGGCCTTGACGATCTGCTCGGGAGACAGATAGCAGGTTTCCAGAATCACCTTAACAATGACGCCGCGACTTTTCGCGGCGGCGACAACACCCGCGATATCCCGTTGCACAAAATCGTATTCTCCCGAGAGGAACCTGCCAATATTCATCACCATGTCAAGTTCCGACGCGCCGTCGTCGATCGCCAGCCGGGCCTCCAATGCTTTGACCTCCGGACGGTGGGCGCCGTGCGGGAAACCCACCACGGCGGCGACCTTGACCTTGCTGCCGTCCAGTTCCCGCTTGGCGCTCGCCACATCGGTTGGCCTCACACACAAACAGGCCACGTCATACGCTTTAACCAGCCGACACGCCGAAACGAGATCCTCCTCCGTACAGGCAGGTTTCAGAACCGCATGATCGATCGTGCCGGCCACTTGTTTTCTTGTTCTCATCTTTTCTTCGCTCGCTTTCTCTTTTTCCAACGTCCGCCGCACCTGCTTCATTGAAAAGAATACTCGGCAACACCCTCAGTCGCGCACGGTGCCGACGGTGCCCGAGAGCGCCGTCACCGACGGAACGCCGCGCCGGACAGCGACCGTGCCGAACCCCGTGCCCGTGCAAAGGAACGAGCGTCCCGACCGGGGCGCGCCCGTTCGGACGCGCAGCGCCTTATCCGCCGCGTCATAGCTCACACCCGAAAACGCTTCAATCAACGCGTAGCTCGAGAGCGCCCGGGCGTACCAGTGGCCGCACTCGTACTCGTCGAACGGATTGCGCCATTCACCGTCGTACCGCCTGCGGCAGGTACGCACGATTTCGAGGCCCTTCTCCACCTCGCCGATCATGATCAGATGCGCCGCCGCCTGATACTCGATGCCGGTCCACACCTCGTCGCTGTACACAAAGGGGATCAGCGGTTTGTCCCCGCGCGGCCACGAGCAGAGCAGCAGACCGCCGTCGTTCCCAATTGCAAAAGAGGGCCGCTGCGGATTGGCGTGCGCCGACAGATCGCGTCGGAGGTTGTATGTGTAGACGGACAGCAGGTGGCGCTTCACCTTGGCGGGATCTATCAAATCCCCTTCGATGCCGCACATCCGCGCCATCCAAAAACCCAGCACGCCGTCCGAAAGACACCCCGTGCCGTACTGATATTTCGGACCCTGCCCGTTGATCCGCTTTGCGATCTCGCGATAGGCCTCGCTCTGTTCTTCCACGCGGAGCGGGAATGACGTGCGGCTGAAGGACTGGACAAAGTATTCGCCGTTGAACAATTCTTTCTCCATCCTCTCGCGCCCCTTCGCGAGCAGCGCGCGATCACGCGACACGTCCTCCCCGAGCGTCTCGCCCATGCGGGTGGCCGCCGCCAAAGCGCCCAGGTAGAGACTGCCGATGTGGCTGTTCGCCCCGAAATAGCTGATGTCGTATGTGTTGAACTGCTCTTCTTCCGGAAGTCCCGTCTCGTGCGGATCCCATTTCGCAACGGCGTAATCCATCGCCAGCCGCACCTTGGGCCAAAGGGTCTTGAGCCACTCCCGATCGCCGGAGATGCGCCACTCGCGGTGCGCCTTCATGATCTCCCCGAGGTGGCCGTCCGCCGCGTCGAAAGCCTGTCCGCCGGGTGTGATCGGCAGGTTCGCCCGATACGCCTGCCGCCCCTTCTCGTCCAGCCCTTCGAAAAACGAAGTCCTTCTCATGCCCCGCGCCAGCGAGGGAAACAGGTTGCAGACCGCCTGGTCGTAGTTCCACACATGGGTGCAGGATCCCGCGCAGGAGCCCCCGTTGTCGCCGCATCCCTCCCAGCACCAGAGCCGTCCGTCGTGTTGGCGCAGCACCGTGGGCGATTTGAGAATCGTCAGGTTCGCGGCGACGGCCTCCACCGCCTCGGGCGGCAGGGTCGTGTCGTAGAACGCGTCGCGGAATTTCGCGCTCCGCGCGCGCAACTCGCCGCAATGGGCGCGCCAGTAGGCGGCCACGGCCTGAATAGACTTGAACTGCGTCGCGTACCACGGGACATACGCGGCGGGCGTTTTTTCCGTTGCGTCGTTTGCAGGGGCTGGCGGATCGGCGACCCACGCGCCGTAATCGTTGCCCTCGAAGTCCGCCAGCAGAATCACGCGCGACGCGTCGTCCGTCACCGCATTGCCCCCGCCCGTTTTCAAAGCGCCGACCGGCTCGTCGCTCAGGATAAAGTGGTCCGCGTTGATGTGCCCCCACATCTCCCCCGTGAGGTCCGCGATCCGGATGCGCCCCTTCGCGCCCGCCAGACCCATCAGGTCAAACGTGCGCCACTCCAGCGCTTCCGCGTTCTTCCCGGTGGCGGACCGGACCGCCTTCCCCCCGATCAGCAGGCTGACGCCCGCTTTGTCCGGACAGTTTCCGCCCCCGATCAGGAAATGCAGATACCGTTTGTTCAGAACGAACTCGGGCGAGGTCAGAGTACCCGTGGCACAGTCGCCGTTCGGGTCAAACGTGTTCACCAGCCCCTTTCCCAAAAACCCGCCCACCGCCTGCTGCGTTGCCGACGCCCCTTTTGAAGGCACCGCGCGAAAAGCCGGTGCGCGCGCAGAGTCCTGTCCGTTGTTGATCCTCATCCCGCTTTCCGGCACATACCAGCAGGTGTGCAGCCGGATTGTCCGCTCTTCGCCGGGACCGAGTGTGAAGGGCACCGCCAGCGAAGCTCCCGAGGTGCTGCCCGACACCGGCGGGTTGCTGAGCGCGCGCCCCGTCGACACGTTGTTCCACGCGAGAGTCAGCGAGTCCACATCCCAACCGCGGAACCAGCAGTGGTCAATCCGAACGTCCGGGTCCTCGACAAAGAACGCGAAGGCACCGTTCCGCCCGCGCGATTCCCCCGCGTCGCCATACAGAACGAACCCGCCTTCCAATGGCCCGACGGATCCTTTGTTGCCCATGAAATTGCGCGTGTTAAAGGAGAAGACCGCACGCACGGCCTTTCCCGACGTGTTCTTCATGCGATACTCGAGCACGCCCGCAGGCAGGCTCGACGGATCGGGGTCCGGCGGCGTGAACGGGCTCCATCCCGTCAGTTCCACCGCCAGCGGCAGGGCTGGGTCGCTCAGCGTCACCGTCGCGAAGGGAAATCGCGCCAGAAACGAGCACGCGCGAAAACGCGGAAAACCGTAGGTTCGCTCCACGGCGCCATTCGCCGCGCCGGGCGGCCCGAAACACTTCCATTTCGGAACAGGTCCCTCCAACACGCGCGCGACGTTGTCGCCGGGTTTCTCGCCCAGCACGCACACCGCCGCGAAACAGGTCGGCTCGTTGAAAAACTCCATCCGGTGCCGCACCGAGAGATGAGAGATCGCACCCGGGCCCTCTAAGCAGTACATGCCGGCCCCCAGCCCGCCGATGGGAAACGCCACCCGGTTCAGGTTCGCCCCTTCGTAAGGCCCGTTGAACTCCCGGCTCCAAGCGACGGACACCAGTACCGCCGCCAGCGCGAACCAACCGTTTATTTTCTCTTTCTTTCTCATTCTTTTTCCAACGTCCGCCGACCTGTTTCCTTGAAAAGAATACTCGGCAACACCCTCACTCGTGTACGGTGCCGACGGTGCCCGAAAGCACCGTCACCGACGGAACGCCGCGGCGAATAGCGACCGTACCGAATCCCGTGTCCGTGCAGAGGAATGACCGTCCCGACCGGGGCGCGCCCGTCCGAATATGCAGCGCCTTGTCCGCCGCGTCGTAGCTCACGCCCGAGAACGCCTCGATCAGCGCGTAGCTCGAGAGTGCCCGGGCGTACCAGTGGCCGCACTCGTACTCGTCGAACGGGTTGCGTCGCACGCCGTCGTACCGCCTGCGGCAGGCGCGCACGATCTCAAGGCCCTTCTCCACCTCGCCGATCATGATCAGATGCGCCGCCGCCTGATACTCGATGCCGGTCCACACCTCGTCGCTATAGACGAACGGCAGCGGCGGCTTCCCGCCATGCGGCCACGAGCAGATCAGCAGCCCGCCGTCGTTCCCCATCGCATACGTCGGCCGCTGCGGATTGGCGTGCGCCGAAAGGTCGCGTCGGAAGTTGTATTTGTAGACGGCAAGCAGATGGCTCCTGACCTTGGCGGGATCCACGAGGTCCTCGTCAATGCCGCACAGGCGCGCGATCCAAAGTCCCAACACGCCGTCCGAGAGACACCCCGTGCCGTACTGAAACCGGGGCCCCAGCTCGTTGATCTGTTTCGCGATTTCCCGGTAAGCCGCACTCTGTGTCTCCACGTTAAGCGGCGAAAAGTTTTGCTTGAGCCCTTCTTTTCCGGCAAGCTGGAAAAAGTACTCGCCGTTGAACAGTTCGTTCTCCATCCTCGCGCGCCCCTTCGCGAGCAGCGCACGGTAGCGCGAGACGTCCGCCCCGAGCGTCTCGCCCATGCGGCAGGTCGCAGCCAAAGCGCCCAAATAAAAACTTCCAATATGACTGTTCGCGCCATAATACGTGATGTCGTACGTATTGAACTGCGGCTCCTCCGGCACGCCGGTCTCGCGCGGGTCCCATTTTGTGACGGCGTAATCCATCGCCAGCCGCACCTTGGGCCAGACGGATTTGAGCCACTCTTTGTCGCCTGAGATGCGCCATTCGCGGTGCGACTTCATGATCTCCCCGAGGTGGCCGTCCGCCGCGCCGAACTCCACGCCGCCGGGCATGATCGGCAGGTTCACCCGGAACGCCTGTTTTCCTTTTTCGTCCTGCCCCTCGAAAAACGAGGTCTGCCTCATCCCCCGCGCCAGCGAGGGAAACAGGTTGCAGACCGCCTGGTCGTAGTTCCACACATGGGTGCAGGAGCCCGCGCAACAGCCGCCCCCGTCGCCGCAGCCTTCCCAACCCCAGAGCCGTCCGTCGTGTTGGCGCAGCACCGTGGGCGATTTGAGAATCGTCAGGTTCGCGGCGATGGCTTCGACCGCCTCGGGCGGCAGGGTCGTGTCGTAGAACGCGTCGCGGAACTTCGCGCTCCGCGCGCGCAGTTCGCCGCAATGGGCGCGCCAGTAGGCGGCCACGGCTTGGACGGATTTGAACTGCGTCGCGTACCATGGGACGTAGGCGGACGGCGGCTCACCGCCCGGACAGCAGCCAGCCACTCCCACACAGGACGACGGCGAAGGACATGCGGGCGGATCAACGGCCCACGCGCCGTAGTCCTTGCCCTCGAAGTCCGCCAGCAGGGTCAGCCGCGACGCGTCGGCGGTCACCGCGTTGCCCTCGCCCGTTTTCAGCGCGTTGACCGGTTCGTCGCTCAGGATGAAGTGGTCTGCATTGATGTGTCCCCACGTCTCTTC